>Ga0164305_10000344_pt1 | contig 17004 bp, 15 predicted proteins | sample Whisoiple_237_MG_FD_110215 | JGI IMG/M metagenome (GOLD analysis project Ga0164305, IMG submission 110215) | Soil microbial communities amended with pyrogenic organic matter from upstate New York, USA - Whitman soil sample_237_MG | ecosystem: Environmental > Terrestrial > Soil > Agricultural...
CGAGCATCGCGGCTGCGCATTGCCAATGCAGATCGACCCAGCCTGGTATATTGGCCTCGGACATGCCATTGCGCCGGCAGATGTGTTCGGTCATTTCTCGTGCGAGGGGTTCGATATTCGAGATCATGGCTGAACGTTCGCTCTATGTCGGTTTTCCTGACCATCCTGGATTAACGTGGACAAATGAGGGCGTCATGTCGTCTGCGGGAGCCGCGCGTTGGCGATTGCTAGTGCTGAACGCGGCTACGATCACCATCGATGACTGACCTCTCGGCCAGGACATGGAAGTCCTAGAAGGAAATATCCCAACTGATAGGGATCGGGCCTGTCGCCACCAGCATTTTTCATTTCCTCCTTGGAGGTAGTGGCCGCCGGACGTGGCTCCGGACGTTGGAGGCGGGTTGATTGGCACCTTCTTGCTGGTGCTCAGTTCCTTCGCGGCGACCATGGATGTCCATCCCTCGATCGGTCGAGACATAGCCAACTCTGTCGCTGCGTCGAAGCGGCTCTCAAACTACATCTGGTAGGTCGCCCGGCGGTCTCGTGGTCGTCTCAGGCTCGTTTTCCTACCTTTACATGCCCCTAGCCTAATTTGACAAATGTAAAGTAAATGTAAAGCGCGAAGTGCCATTTCCTTACAAAAGAGGTTTACATTGCTTTACATTTCTCGCACTACCCCCTCGATTTCATCGCGATGTAAAGAAAATTTCTGAGCCCGATTTCGTAGCAATTGCATACTGCGGCACCTACCAGCCCTAGATCGTCGATATCCTTCGGCGAGCCAGGAAGTCCCGCAATAGTTCGCAAACGCTATTCGAACGAACCACCAGCGGGACAGCGCTTTAAGGAGGAAGTGCCCGCTTTAACTGCTCGAATATATTATTTTGCCGGGGGCGATTGGGCGTCGGCGGCCGAGGGAGCGCGCTTTAAACTCGTCGAAGAGCGCCTAACGCGAGGGCCATCCGTTCATCTGCGGTGGTAGAGGCCCGGTTCGGAAAATAGCAGGGCCGATTTAGCAATCAGGATGAAAGCGGTCTCGCTCGGTTCTCTTCGCTTACGTTATCCATTGTTCCGTCCTTGGGAGAGGCCGGATATCGCGACAGATCGCCAACGCGCTGAATGACGTCGGTGTGCTCGCGGTCGAGATATTCGTGGTGCAGGGGAATGGCGGCCCGAAAGTCCATCGATTTTCGGCCGGTGGACATTCCCGGCTTCGCCTGATACACGCGCGTTCAAGCTTATGGGCTCGGTCTTTCGCCAGCCTTTTGCTTTACCAGAATTCGAAATGCGATCAATTGAAGAGGATGCCGCGTGCAGGTTCTCGTTCGCGATAACAATGTCGATCAAGCCCTGAAGGTGCTGAAGAAGAAGATGCAGCGCGAGGGTGTTTTCCGCGAGATGAAGCTCCGCGCTCACTATGAAAAGCCCTCCGAGAAGAAAGCCCGCGAAAGGGCGGAAGCCATACGCCGCGCGCGCAAGCTCGCCCGCAAGAAACTGCAGCGCGAAGGGCTGCTGCCGATGAAGCCGAAGCCGGTGTTTGGCGCCGGTCCTGGCGCGCAGCGCGGTGCTGGCGGGCGTGGCGGTCCCGGCGCGGGTCCGCGCTGAACAAAACTTTCGCAGATTTGAATCGGATAACGGGGGCCATGGTGCCCGCGTCATTTTTTTGAGCAGAGATCGCGCTATCAACCCAAGACACCGATCGCATTTTCGCATCCCTTCGCCTGCCGCGCTCGCATCTGCTCGCACCACCTCGTAGGGGGCGCCTCAATGATCGCCCGGTCAATCTAACTTCAGATCATAATCGCGCCGCAAACCAGATTGGACGTGGAGTGCGGCGCGAGCCGCGGTGTTGGCATCCGCTGCGCCCGGGGATAACACACATAGGGACCAATTATTTTCGACGTTCTGATCCGTGACGCGATTGATGGCGATGTCCTGAACGTTATGACAACCGGGTTGCTGTCGGATTTCTGCCAAGGCCCGCCGACGCAAATCCTGCATCGAAAGTAGGGTCTTTGCCATTCCAGATTCGCCGTCTTACTTCGAGGCCTTGGCGATCTTGTGCTCCAAGTGGCCGGTCTCATGATCGCGGCGGAGCTGGCTCAGCGACGTCTCGTTTAGCTTAAGCAAAACCTCGCTCAGCTTCTCGGTTTCGGGATAGCCGGCTGCAAAACTCTGTCCGTAAATCTTTCGCAACGTGCGGACGAGGGTGTTTCCGTGTTTGCCGCTGATTTCGCCATCCCTGTTGCGGTGGCGATTGTCGAGACCTGCCTTGCTCATGCTGCTCTCCATTGTTTCCCGCATCCGACAGCATCCTCCCGTCGGGGCCAAATGACAACTGACGCGGGTTTAAATTCGTGCTCGTTTCCTGAATATGGTCTAGTAGATGGCAGCGACGATGGAACTCAACGCTGGTCGTCGTCGAAAACGGTGGCCGCGACGCCTATTTGATCAATGTTCGGCTCTTCGCCTTAGCGTCATAAATTTCGATTTTCAGCATGGGGAACTTCGCGAGTAATTCCGACGCTGCCTTCTTGGCAGCACCCTCGTCTGAAAATTGGGTTTTGAAATGCCCATCGACGATCATCGCATACCCAATGGTAGGGACGATGTCAGCCCGCTGTATATTTCTTGGCCGTTGTTCTTCGATGCGGAGAGTTGTTTTTTTCATGTAAGCTAATTCTGCGCCATTTGATAAGGGTCAGCTAGGTCCGGGAATTGAACGCCGGCGAGAGTTGAGAACGAAGCCTATAACGGTTGCCAATGCCATCGCGGCAAGAACGCATCTTGACCCGGACGAAATCAAGATGGCGCTAGGGTTGACGTGAAAAGCGTTGACCCTGCGAGGTCTAAATGGACTGGTTCGGCTGGCGGCTCTCGAAGGATCCAGACAAAGCCGTCTTCGGCCCTCAAGCTATCCTGCACATCCTCGACAAGCGCGTTCCGCAATACCGCGCCGCCGTCGCTTCCAATAATCGTTTGCCAAACGACCACCACGGGCGAATACTTACCCGATATAAAAGCAACGGGAGGTAGCGTCATGACGAGCAGGCTTGCGCTGGGTGCGACTATCGCGGCGACAGTCCTTTTCTCCACCAGCGTCGGCGCATCGGCGCAGACGTATGAGGTGACAAAACTCGTCCCTGGTTCGGCGTTTCATGGCGTGCACGGGCTCGGGATCGATAAGGCCGGGCGCCTGTTCGCCGGCAGCGTCGCGGGGGCGGCGCTCTACGAGGTCGATCGTAATAACGGCACCGCCAAGATCGCGATACCCGCGCCCGAAGGCATGGCGGACGACATCGCCTTTGCGCCCGACGGCACCATGGCATGGACCGGATTTCTCACCGGCGATCTCTACTCCCGCAAGGGCGACGGGCCGATCAAGAAGCTCGCCTCCGGCCTGCCCGGGATCAACTCGCTCGCCTACCGCAAGGACGGCAGGCTTTATGCGACAACCGTGTTCCTCGGCGACACGCTTTATGAGATCGACGTCGAAGGCGTTAAGCCGCCCCGCATGATCATGGAGAAAATGGGCGGCCTCAACGGCTTCGAATTCGGCCCCGACGACATGCTCTACGGCCCGCTGTGGTTCAAGGGCCAGGTCGCCAAGGTCGACGTCGACAAGCCCGAGCTGACGGTCGTCGCCGACGGCTTCAAGATTCCTGCCGCCGTCAATTTCGATTCCAAGGGCAATCTGTGGGTGGTGGATACCGCGCTTGGTCAATTGGTGCGGGTCGATCCGAAGACCGGGGCCAAGAAAGTGGTCGCGCAGCTCAAGCCTTCGCTCGACAACCTCGCGATCGATGACAAGGATCGCATCTTCGTCTCCAACATGGCCGACAACGCAATCCAGGAGGTTGATCCCGAGACCGGCGCCGCCAAGCAGCTGATCATCGGCAAGCTGGCGCTGCCCGGCGGCATCGGCGTCGTTTCCGACGGGGCTAAGGACACCATCTACGTCGCCGACGTGTTCGCCTATCGCACGGTCGATGGCGCGACCGGCGAAGTCTCGGAACCCGCGCGGATGCACGCCGACGGCGTGACACTGGAATATCCGATGAGCGCCACCGCCAAGGACGACGAGGTGATCCTGTCGAGCTGGTTCACCGGCACGGTGCAGGTGATCGACCGCAAGACCGGCAAGACGCGTGAGATGATGCACGACTTCAAGGCGCCGCACGACGCGATCCGGCTCGCCGACGGCAGCATTCTCGTCAACGAGCTCGGCAGCAAATCGCTGATCCGCGCCAGCGGCGAGCATGGCAAGGACCGCAACGTCCTGATCGGCGGGCTTGAAGGGCCGGTCGGGCTGGTCGGCGGTGAGAAGGGTGATGTCTACGTCACCGAGGCCTTTGCCGGGCAGGTCTCGAAGGTTGAAAGCAACGGCGAGAAAACCGTGGTCGCCAAGGATCTTAAGATGCCAGAGGGCATCGCGCTGGCGCCCGACGGCAAACTGATCGTGGCCGAAGTCGGCGCCAAACGGATTGTCCAAATCGATCCGCTAAACGGAAACGTCAGCGAGATCGCCGGCAACCTGCCGATCGGGCTGGTCGGTGCGCCCGGGGGACTACCGACTAACATTCCAACCGGCGTCGGGGTCGGAGCGTCCGGCACGATTTACTTCTCCTCGGATATCGAGAACGCGATTTACAAAGTGACGAAGAAATAGGCGATTTCATCGAGCGGTCCGCGGAACTCTGAATGCGGTCCTTTGGTGCTGGCAACGCTCTCGGCCAGCGCCAACTAGGTTATCGAATAAATATCACGTCACTTCCGTTTGTGATGCTGTGGACGGCTCCTCCACCGGCAGTCGCGGCATTTCATTTCCGCATCAGAGGCACACCTGGGCCACGTTTTGTCCGTGCGATCAGAGTCGAAGCGACGGCTGTCCTACTCCGGCGTTAGGCGCGTGTTGTGCTCGCGGAGAGGAGCACATGCCGAAACCGCTGCGCCGCCCCAACGATCCAAGATGAAGGTATCGCGAGCATTATAATGGACCACGTCGCCGAGACGGCAGTCCGATGTGAGCGGGGCATTATCATGGATCAATGGGCAACACCTTCTATCAATCTGCGCGTCGGCAAACTGATAGGCAACTGACAAAACCCAACTCCCTCTCGGGAGCTTATCGAGTTTTCACATCGAACGATACTCTTCGCCGCAGCACACGGTCCGGACGCTCGCCTCAGCGCGCGGGCTACTTCGCGAGCAAATCAGTCAAGTCACTCGCAGTCGAACAGCGAATTTCGTCAATCCGCCGCGCCAGCACGAGCGCGCTTACCCTTAGTGCCTCGATCTTAACTGCTTCAGGATGCTGTCGTTCGATTCTCTCTATTTGCTCGTTCAATGTGGCCAGCTCCAGGCTGAGACATTCGATTTCAGGGCTATTCTTGACCAGCCCAAGTGGGTTCCAAACCCTCTGCGCTCGCATGATGCGTCCCCCGCTGTTCTCACGCCTTCGTGAACTTAATTTGTGGCGGCAAATGGAAACCCGTTAGGCGAGGATGTGACCGGTCGCCGGCCCGATCTTTGCGGCCTCTAGCATAGGATGAGCCGATTGCCCGCAGTCCCCTTGCGATCGGGCTGACTTCCTCTAAGCCAGAGAAAGAGCCGGCGGGGCGTTACGCACGGTAGAACCGGAGTCGTTGATGAGCCGGTAGCTGGCGTTTCGAGGCAATCCTGCGTGGATATGATTAACCCCGCCCCGAGAAGTTGAAAGCCATGTGACTCGGCAGCCAAAGCAAAATGTCATCCCCAGCGTAACCTGCAGCCCGCGGCTTAGGTCGATGGTATTCTTTAACAACTCTGACCCGCACACTCCGGGCAAGCACCATCTGCTGCATCGTCGAGTTGCCGTTTAAATTCTTGGAGCAGAAGCTCGCGATCCCATGGAGTGCCGTCATTTTTCACAATTCTATGAGCGCGAATATAGGCATGAGTTTCGGCAGCATCATCACCCACCCGGATAGTAACATTCGGGTGGAAGGGGCAAACCGCTGTGGCCCTAGTTGTCTCCAGCGCATACCGGACAACGAATGCGAGATCATCATCGATGGGAGTATCGATGGACATCAGGGCCACCCGCAGTCACCGCGGAACCAGTGCCGTCCAGGGCGAGGCCCGGACCGACGGTCCGGTCCGGGCCCTCTAGCAAGAGCCGGAACAACGACGCAACCGCCGCTCGGCAGATGCTGCAACGACGTTAGACTTGAAAACTGCTGCTCCTGCCTTGATCTGAGTCAATTGGACACCGGGCCGAGCCGGTGCCACCTTCTCTCCCGGTCGATATTTTAGAAATACTTAACCCTGTTTCTCACCCGTCTGATTTTCGACAAATTGGAAACGAATACACCTGCACCCTTGCTTCCTAATGCCGTTCGCACTGAGGAAGCCGCCATGAAGATGTTCGCCAACTTGAGCCGGTTCATTTATCAGCCGGGACCGCCCCAGCCTGCCGCAGCACCATTCGACGACGGTTTAGCCGAGATCGCCCGATTGATCGCGCGGGAAGATCCGACGCGCTTTCCGCCCCAACCGTATTGCGGCTTGGCCAGCGGGATTAACTCAGACAGGCAAAGTAGACAATCGCCGCCCCGAGCACGATGCCAATTGACCAGAGGACGGAATCCCATTCTCCTGATCGGACGCGGTCGTTTTCTAAGGTCCAGATAACGCGTTTTCCTATTACCGAGTAACCAAAGCAACCGAACGGTTTATCATCATCGGCTTGCCAGTTTTGACAGCGCCTGCGGCATCGGAATTGGCCGCATGGGACAATAGGCCGAGGCCAGCTATCGCAATTCCGCCGACCAACGCAACGACCACGATTTTCAAGTGTGTCGTGCGATCAGCACTGCAAATCGAATGGTTCATCGAAGCTCTTACGGCCCGGCGTCATGTGCGGTGATGGCAAATTCATAGCTAAGATCAACGCGCCTCGAAAAATTGCGCTTCTTGTGTTAAGAAGGGCTTTCTAAGTAAGCCGCCACAATCGGCGCCCCGATACGATTCGAACGTGTGACCTTGGCCCAAAGGAGGGCTATGCAACCCTCCAAATGAAACCACCTAGCCGTGCCGACACGGCCACGAAAAGACAGGTCATTGGCGTTGGATCGCGACAGGAAGCTTTTCGATGGCCCTGAGGCCTGGGCGCTGCCGCCAACGAATGGAGTCTGGCGGCACGGCCAGCCCGAGTTGCGGCCAGCGCTTGAATAGGGCTTCCAGCGCACATTTGCCCTCGATACGCGCAAGCTGGTGTCCCAGGCAGAAATGGATCCCAGCGCCGAATGACAGATGCCGATTGGGCCTCCGCGCGAGATCGAGCTTCTCAGGATGCGGATTGGCTTCCGGATCCATGTTCGCTGTTGCCAACATGGCCATGATCCTGTCGCCCTTCTTCAGCCGAATGCCGCCGACTTCAATATCTCTTCTCACAAAGCGAGGTTTGGTGAGCTGCACGGGCGAGACAAAGCGCAGAAACTCCTCGATGGTTAGAGTCGCGCGGCTCCAATCCGCCTCGAGCCAATCGCGCAATTCCGGAGCTCTTGTCAGCTCATAGACTGATCCGCTGATCAAATGCGCGGTCGTTTCTGATCCCGCGCCGAGCAGTAGAAAGACCATCGCCACCATCTCCTGGCCGCTGATGCGTCCGCCCTCCTTCTCTACGCGGACCAACTCTGCGATCAGACCTTCGCCTCCAGTATCGCGAGCAACCTTCAAGCGCCCGTCCAGGTAACGTTTCATTGGCCCAATGCCTGCGATCATGCGCGGGAAGCTGACCATTCCTGTGAGGCGGGTGAGGCTGTTCGCCCAGGCGATGAACCGCGGCCGGTCGGCGCGAGGCAGACCGAGCAGCTCACAGATGACAGACAGCGGCAGCTTGCGCGCATAACGCTCGACCAGGTCCGCGGGACTTCCGTCAGCGAACAGGTCAGCCGCAAGCTCATCGGCAATTGCGAAAATTCTTGGTTCCATGTCGAGAATGGCACGGCGACGAAAGGCTTCGTCCACAATACTGCGCAGACGCGTATGGTCTGGCTCGTCCATGGTCAGCATACTGACCACGAGCGTGCGTATCCACCCCGGCATCCACCAGCGCAGACCGGCAACTCTGCCGTTCCTGCGCATCGTAAACGTCTCGCTATCTTTCAGAACACGCCCGGCCAGATCGCTGGTTGTGGTGATCCAGGTTTTCCCCACAATCGGAATGCGCACCTTCACGACGGGGCCAGCTGCTCTCAGCTTCGCGAGCCCCGTGGCCGGATCGCGCAGATAGTCCTGCCTTGTGAAATCCATACGCAACTCCGCGTGTGCTTCTTGGCTGCTCAAGGAGGTGGGGATAGAGGGGCGCGTCCTCAATCCCCGGGCGGAACAGGCGAGAGCTCGCAGCAAGACTCGCCTCCTCCGTCAGCGCCTGCCGCGTCGACCGAGAACGTCAATGATCTCGCAGGCAGCAATCCGCCCTTCGGCCATGCGCACGCGATTAACCGCGGTGCGAGCGCCGCAGCCAAGCGAGGATGGGCGCTTGCTCGTGGCTAACCTAATCGTTGCTCGCGTTTCTCCTGGAGATTTCCGGTTGGGCGGGGACGAGGTGAGAGCGGGATATCAAAAATCCTAAACCCTGCGATTTTAGGAAAGCTCTCCGCCGCGTCCGCAGAGACCAAAGCCAAGACTGCGGCCGGCACCTCGCCATTGACCACCCGATTGATCGCCGTGGATTGACCTTCGCTCAGTTGGACTTCGGGTGCGCCCGCGGCCACGAGCGCGGTCCTGACACTGCTGTTGGAAGCGGAATACCTTTTGTCTATCGCAATCGTCTTGCCGGTCAGCTCGGAGACCGATTTGATGTCCGGACGCGCCAGGATAAGGGCCACCAAAACATCTGTGTTGTTCTCCGGCGGAGATGCGGTCTTGGCGCCGTTGCCACGCGTGGCCGTTTCGGGGTTATCGGACTTGTCCAAGTTGCTCGCTTTGATGTCTGGCGACGCAACCGCGGTCGCAGCCGTCATTCGCTCCGCGACCTGGGTGGCGGCCGCCACCTGCTCCTGGATCGGTCTGGTATTCGCGACACCAATCGTGGGATGCGCTTCCGCGATGCTTGCTCGCGTCGCATCGGATGCGGCAGCGGCGGCACTGCCCGCAGCCTGCACGTGCGATGAACGAAGCGGCAGCGGTATGCGAGAGGCAGCCTCGGCTCCCGCGACCATGCTGGATTTCGCCGTTTTCCTGGCGAGACGGGCGGCGTGGCGGGCGTGATTCGGCGCCGGCTTTTCGCGCTGCCAGGCGAGAGTGGGTTTGCCTGGCATGGCGGTCTGCGGCGGCGGTTGACGGCTACAGCCGATCAAGGTCGCAGCAAGAACGCCAATAAGAAGCATCCTCAAGCAATCCTCCCAAAAGAGGCTGAGTCTCCGCTGTAATTCCTTGGGCGAGATCTCTCGCCGATCGTCGATCAGTGATACGAAAATATTAAATGCGGTTTAAGCGTCGCCAGCTCGCACCAGAAGCTCCAGGTATAGTTAATGCCCCGGCACTTGTGTGTTTTCGCGGGAATGTCCAGACCTCGCAAACATCGGTGCGAAAATCCTCACCCATCCGCCAGCCCCTTGAGACCATGGACGCCCGCGGTCTTCAAAGTTGTTTCCAGAGCCGGCGACTTTAAGCACGCTCGAGAAAGCCGGTTTTGATCAATCGAGCCGCGACAGTCCCGGCACGCTCGGCACGTGCTTTCCTGGCGCCCCGGCACGATTCGAACGTGTGATCTTTGCCTGAGAGAGGGCGACGCGGCCCCAAACCCACCCCTCCGCCGCAAGGCGGTTGCCGAGGAGAGGCCAATAAATGAACCGCAACGCAACATTATGCGGCGTGTCGTCGTGCCATTTCTGTTAGGGCGTCGAGCCCCTTTTCTGTCAATGAATAAGGCGCTGCCTGCTCTTGGCTAGTCTTTTGCACTAATGCCTTCCGCTTTAGATATTGCATGAGAGCATGAAGCGAGCGGTATTTCTAGCGCATTTTTCAAATCTCTGATCCGCAGCGATCGTGCATCGCGTATAGCCGAGAGCACCGCGTGAACACGATCTGATTCAACAGGTAGCCGCGGTGCATCCGCCAGACGGGCGCCCTGGTGGCGTTGGGGATGCTTCAACCCAGCCGCAGTGATCTGATAGATTGTTTTATCAGTAAATCCATCCTGCGCTGCGACAAAGTGCCTCGCAACAAGGCGATCAAGGATCTGCTGAACACTTTTGTCAGGGAGCAAAACTGCAAGCCTTATCTTTGTTGCATTGGTTGCATAGGCGTCCGGAATTGCCGAAAGCACGCGCGCCTCATCGCGTGACAGCAAAATGGTCTTGTCCTTAGTGCGCGTGACGACCTCAAGAATTCTTTCTGGGTCCCCGAATTTCACAAGTCCTTGCGCATGAAGTTTGACCACAAGTTGACGAACTCTTTGAAGAGTGATGCCTAACTTTTCGGCAAGTTCATTGCCTGCATCGGTCGGTCTAAAACATCGAGCAGACGCCGAGCGCCAGGGCCAGGAAGTGCACTACCACGCCGAATTCGATCCGGAGTTGTCTTAAATCGACAATTCCTTCCCCGTCCAGTGGGATGCCAACTATTCATCGGGCCGCGCCTGGCAAGACCTAGTTCCTTCAGTGCATCGAGCGCCATTGCTGCTTTTTTTAGATCAAGCTTGGCTTGTATTGCGATTTCAGTCTTGGATTCCTTGCGCAATCTGAGTGCGACAAGACAAGCCGCTTGGGATTCGGTCAGAATAAGACTCCGAGCTCTGGGATTCATTCTGGCTCTCCGGTTGATTCGTGCACGGCAACAGTATGGGCGATGTAGCGACAACGAACAGGCACAGCAGCAATAATCCACAACGCGATCAAAACAATCAAATCTCGCACGGTTACGCTGAAAGAGGGGTGCGGCCTTTCCCACCAGCCGCTATGGAAGCGCTTCTACACTGCACGCCGTCGTTAAGCTTTATATTCAGCTTAACAATACATTGGATCTCGGCCCACATTGCCGTATTATCTAGAGGCAGGACGTCCTAGAGAAATTAGCCTCTCGCTTATCCCTTGCTGCCTGTGTCGCCGATGGGATTCGGGCCTAGCCTTGGCACTTACCGCCGTGCTGTAATCCAGTGGCCGGATCACCAATCTCGGAGCTTTGAAGGCTGAGCAAAGCGGTTTTTCTCAAAATGACCACTCGACGCCTTGCTGCCATTTTGGCTGCTGATGTCGCCGGTTTCTCGGCGCTAATGGAGCGCGATGAGGAAAGCACCTTTGCTCGCATCGGAAACCTCCGGCGCGAGGTCATTGAGCCATGCCTCTCCGAGCATCAGGGTCGCTTAATCAAGACAACTGGTGACGGCTTTCTAGTAGAGTTCGCCAGCCCCATTGCTGCGCTTCGTTGCGCACTAGCCATCCAGGCCAACCTTAGAAATGACGCTGACGCGCTCCGGTTGCGGATCGGTCTAATCTTGGCGATGTCATCATTGAAGAGAGCGGCGATGTCTACGGCGAAGGCGTCAACGTCGCCGCACGACTTGAAGGTCTCGCTGAGCCCGGCGGAATACTGATCTCCGACAAGATTCATCGCGAAGTCGAAGGCAAAGTCGAGGCGGCATTCGAAAATCGCGGCGAGCAGCAGGTCAAGAACATTTCAAGGCCGGTGCATGTCTATGCCGTTCGTGTGACGGGTTCGCAATCGGCAACATCGGCTGCCTTCCCCGACGCCAACAGACCCTTACCCCTCCCCGACAAACCCTCTATCGCCGTGCTGCCGTTCCAGAACATGAGTGCTGATTTGGAGCAGGAATATTTCGCTGACGGGATCGCCGAGGACATCATCACGGCGTTGTCCCCTACCCCTCACTTTTTGTGATCGCCCGGAATTCGTCCTTTTCCTTCAAGGGCCGTGCGGTCGATGTGAAACAAGTCGGGCGTGAACTCGGCGTCCGCTACGTGCTCGAAGGCAGTCTCCGAAAGTCCGGCAACCGCGTCCGGGTGACCGCACAGCTTGTAGAGGCCGAAACCGGCAACCATGTCTGGGCTGAGCGCTACGACCGCGATCTCGCCGACATTTTCGCCGTGCAGGATGAAATTACTGAGGCCACAACCATCGCCATTGCGCCGGCCATCGCCGACGCCGAGCAGCAACGGGCGATGCGCAAGCTGCCGGCAAGCCTCGATGCCTGGGGTGCCTATCAACGCGGAATGTGGCATCTCAGCAAGGCCAGCGCCGAGGATACCATCCTTGCCGAGAAGTTCTTTCAACGGGCCATCGATCTCGACCCGATGTTTGCCGGGGGATACATCGGGCTTTCCGCCGTCCTCAGCCGGGCTAAGGGGACACAAAGCAAGGAAGAAGCGCTGGCGAGGCGCGCAGTCGCACTTGATGGTTGCGACGCAGAAGCCCACTCCCGCCTAGCTCTTGCGCTCAACGCGCGCGGAGATCATCAGGGTGCACGTGCCCAAGCCGAGCGGGCGCTGGCACTCTGTCCGAATTTGGCCGCTGCACACGGAGCGCTCGGCGTCATTCTGGCCTACTCGGGACAACCGAAGGAAGGGCTTGCGGCACTCGAAACATGCATTCGGCTCGACCCCCGTGGCCCCTCGCTAGTGAACCGTTTGAACCAGGTCGCATTGGCCCATTATTTCTGTCGCGACTACGAGGCCACCGTTGAAGCGGCACAACGGGCGATCCGATCGTTTCCCGATTTTCCGTCGCCCTACCGCTGGCTCGCCGCCGCCCTCGGCGAACTTGGCAGGACCGCAAAAGCAAAGGAAGCCTTAGAAAAGGCCATCGCGGTCTCGCCTACTTCGTTCGACTTTCAAGTCCGCCAACGCCCGCCCTGGTTTCGGCCGGAAGAGCACGCCCACATGCTCGACGGTCTCAGAAAAGCCGGTTGGGAGGGCTGAAAAACTTCGGATGGATGATTCCCATCGAGCCACAAACGACTTTTGCCCGCCACAGTCCCGGCACGCTCGGCACATGCTTTTCTGGCGCACCCGACACGATTCGAACGTGTGACCTTTGCCTTTCGGGGCGTTGCTCGTAACCCCTCCCAGCCCCTCGCAGGGCCGTTGCCCCTGCCCGGCCGATCGGCTAAATCAGCCCTTAACGCACCCGTAGCTCAGCTGGATAGAGCGTTGCCCTCCGAAGGCAAAGGTCACACGTTCGAATCGTGTCGGGTGCGCCAGTCGGAACGGTCAGCGCAAATTGATTTGCCGATTGCAGCCCGCCCTTGGATCACCCGAGCCTTGTTCTTACCGAAATCTCAAACGGGATTACTGATCATCCATTTCGCGCCAGCAACAACCGCGCGACCAGCAAAAGGCGATTACCCATGAGCGAGCGACTTGAGACGCTGAAAAAGGCGCGCGAGCGCATGTCGGAGGACCGCGACGTTTTTGCAAAAACGCTTGCCGCGCCGTTCGATCGCGACAAGGCCGAGCGGGCGCGGATGAAATTCATCGAGACCCAGGTCTTGATCGATGCCATCGACCGAGCCATCGAAGGCGAGCGGCCGGCCTGATCCCGCATCACACCTTCACGAGGCTCTCAAAGCCATCATAGATCATGAAGCGGCCCCCCTGCCCGGTCAGGGTAATGGCGCACATTCACGACGCGGAGATTGAGAGGCGAAGCGCTTTCCCACGTAGTTGATCCGCCTGAAACAGAATTTAGTGGTGTCGTGGGGATTGCGAACCGACATCAGCTTCACGTCGAACCTTCTCGTTATCTCCGTGGAGCCCCCATGTCGAACACCTCGGTAAAAGTAAAAGTCGCTACAACATTGTTCCTGGTCCTGGCCACGCCTGCCGCTTCATTTGCGCGAGGCGGAGGTGGAGGAGGCGGAGGTACGGTCGGAATGGGAGGGAGCCGACCCAACGCCGCGCTTGGCGCGCAAATTGGCGCGGCGGGTATGTTGGCTAGCCCGAACAGGGTTGGCAACGCTCCCACGGTAGCTGCGCCGCCGCCGCCGCGCATAAGCGTCCCGGCGATTCCGCAGTTCAAGTGAGGGCTGCGGAGCGCACCTCGCTCATTCGGTCGAATCGAAATCTGACTCGTTGGCATTCAGCAGCGCGACCAGTGTGCGCAGGCCGGTATCGAGCTGATCCATTGTCGGAGCCGCCAGCGCCAGCCTGACGGCGTTCGGCGCATGGCCGGGCGTGACGGCGAAGGCGGTTGAGGGTGTCAACGCGATGTCGCGTCTGGCCGCCGCCGCCACGAAACTCTGCGAGCGCCAGTGCGCCGGCAGCGTCAACCACAGATGATAGCATTTTTCATTGGTCTGGATTTCGAAGCCCGAAAGACGTCCGATCGCCAGTTTCTGACGAGCGCGCGCGTCGAGCCGCTTCAGCCTTGCAAGCTCGGCAACGGTCCCATCGCTTATCATCCGCTCCGCCGCCGCAAACGCAAATCCCGATGCGGTCCATCCGCCTGAACGCACCGAGACCATCACGCTTTCACGCAGCCGCTGCGGCGGCACGATGAAGCCGAGCGAAAGGCCCGGGGCGACCTTCTTGGAAAGACTGTCGATTACAATACAGTTATCCGGTGCGAGCGCGGCAAGCGGTGGCTCATCGTCGAGGAACCGGTAGACATTGTCCTCGATGATCGGAAGGTTGAGCTTTTCGACAACGCGGACGAGATCAGCGCGGCGCGCCGAGGGCATCGTAATACCCAAGGGGATTTGGATCGCTGGCTGAATGTAGATAGCCGAGAGATGGGACTCACGGTGTGCCTTTTGCAGGGCGTCAGGCCGTACGCCATCTTGATCCATTGCCAGCGGCACCAGCGAGATACCAAGCCGGGCCGCGATACCCTTGATGAAAGGGTATGTCAGAGCCTCCACTCCGCAGCGTCCGCCGGTAGGAACGACTGAGGCGAGCGCCGCGGCGATGCTCTGCCGTCCGTTGGCGGTGAACACGAGTTGCTCGGGCGCTACGGACCATACATCCTGCGACAAATACGTGGCTGCGACGCTCCGGACCACCGGCGTACCGACACTTGTCGCCTGTCTCAGTGCGGCATGGAGTGCGGCTGGTTTCTGTAGGCCATCCAGGCTTTTTGCGATGAGCGCGGTCTGATCCGGAAGCATGGAGTAGTTGAATTCGAGATCGATCCGGATCCCACGCGGCTCGCTTGGCGCCGCGGCGCCGCGTTTGGCATCGCCCGAGATGAAGGTGCCCCTGCCTACTTCGCCGACCACAAGCCCGCGGCGCAATAGCTCGGCATAGACGCGGCTCGCCGTCGAGACGGCGATCTTGCGCTCGTAGGCAAAATTGCGCTGCGGAGGCAGGCGGTCGCCCGGCCGGAGCGTGCCGTCGGCTATTTCCGCGGCGATCGTGTCGGCCAGCTTGAGATATTCGGACTTCGACATTTATTGCACCGAGAACAATGTTCGACTTGCACCGAGACTTGTATCGGAACATTCTATCGCATCAACCCGATTGTACCGGGAAAGCGAAAATTTCTGCGGACAATGAGCCCACGGCCCGCTCGGCGACCGCCGAAGGCCTCGCATTGCCCGGAGCGACCATTGGAGACCTGAGATGTCTGCAACCCTTTCAACTATCATCCGGCCTGCGGCCACGAAGAGACCCGGCGCATATCTTCGGTTTTTCAACGCCTATTGCGAGGGCGTCGCGGACTATTTCGCCCGTCGCACCGCCATCGCAACCCTTCGCGAGCTCGACGACCGCGCGTTGCGGGACATCGGCCTCGAGCGTTCCCAGATCGAAGCGGCGGTCCACGGTTTCATCGCTCTTTCCGACCAGGCGAGGATGTGATGATGGCCTCCTCGACCGCGATGGGCCCACAGCTGACGGCTGCCACGATCCTGATCGCCTTTGCCGGTGTCTTCCTGATCTGCTTCATGAAGGGCGCGTTCGGCGGCGGATTCTCCATCGTCGGCATTCCGCTGCTGTCGATCGTGATGGACCCGGTCACCGCCGGCGGTCTGCTCGCGCCCTTGTTCATTGCGATGGATCTGTTCGCGCTGCGCTACTGGAAGCCCTCGACTTGGTCGAAGCCGGACCTTGTGCGGCTTTTGCCGGCGGGCCTGATCGGCATCGGGTTGGGCTATCTGCTGTTCCGCTTCCTCGACCATCGCGCCATCGCGCTTCTGATGGCGGCCATCACCCTGATCTTTGTCGGCCTGTGGCTGGTTGCGGGCGCGGAGGTGACGGCCCGTCCGCGTTCGACGCCGAAGGCGATCACTGCCGGTCTCGCCTCCGGAATCACCACCATGGTGGCGCACTCGGGCGGACCGCCGCTTGCGATGTATCTTCTGCCGCTTGGCCTCAGCAAGGAAATCTACGCTGGAACGACGAGTCTGTTCTTCACCGTCGGCAACGCGACCAAGGCGGTGCCGTGGCTGCTGCTGGTGAAACCGACCGCCGACATCTGGACATTGATGGCGGTTTGCCTGTTGGCCATTCCCACCGGCGTATGGCTGGGTTGGCGGCTTCACGGCATGCTGGACCAGCGCCAGGTTTATCGGGCCTGCTACGGTTTACTGGTGATGGCGGCGTTGAAATTATTGTGGGACGGAGTTTCCGGTTATCTCGGGTGATCCAGAGCCACGAGCCACCCTTCGCGACGCCATCGACCGCCATCGAAGGCGCGCGGACGGCCTGATCCGGCCTCACGCCTTCACGAGGCTCTGCCATAGATCATGCGCTTGGCGTCGAACGGCAGCGACTTGGTATCCATCATGCCGGCCAGCCGCTTGTCGGCCATCACCCTGGCGTTGACGCGGTCACGCTGCGCGCGCGACTTGTAGGTGATCCAGGAGAACACGACCGTCTCGCCCGGCTTGAGCTTGACGCTGCGCGGAAACGAGGTGCGCTTTCCGACCTTGACGTCCTCGGCCACCCATTCGCGGTAATCCAGCGCGCCATGCTCGCGCCAGACCTTGCCGGCCTTCGTGGCCATGCCGGTAGGCCGCGAGGTTCTTCTTCGGCACCGCGACGATAAATCCATCGACGTAAG
>Ga0164305_10000346_pt1 | contig 16997 bp, 14 predicted proteins | sample Whisoiple_237_MG_FD_110215 | JGI IMG/M metagenome (GOLD analysis project Ga0164305, IMG submission 110215) | Soil microbial communities amended with pyrogenic organic matter from upstate New York, USA - Whitman soil sample_237_MG | ecosystem: Environmental > Terrestrial > Soil > Agricultural...
GGGCGGCGGCGCCATCGCCGGCGGCGGGGTCGGCGCTCTGGTGCTGGCGGCGATCGGATATTTCGTCTTCGGAATCGATCCCCAGACCACGACCCAGCTGGCCAGCCAGTTCGGCGGCGTCGGCGCGGCGGAACAGGGCAAGATGGGCAGCCCTGCAGATCAGGCGGGCGCCTTCGTCGATGTGGTCGGCTCGAATGTGGACGACGTCTGGAAGACCAGGATCCGGGGCTATCAGCCGCCGACCGTGACCCTGTACGAACAGGGCACCTCGACCGGCTGCGGCTTCGGCCAGTCGGCCATGGGGCCGTTCTACTGCCCCAACGACAAGCATGTGTATCTCGACCTGGGCTTCTGGAAGGACATGGAGACCCAGCTGGGCGCCTCCAGCGCCGACTTCGCCCGGGCCTATGTCATCGCCCACGAATACGGCCATCACGTCCAGACACTTACCGGAGCCTCACAGCAGGTGCAGGAGGCCCAGCAGCGCGCCTCGGGTCAGGCGGAAGCAAACCGCTATTCGGTCGCGCTTGAGCTTCAGGCCGACTGCTACGCGGGCGTCTGGGCGGCCAACGCCGCGTCCGTCTCCAATGGCGAAGTCGCGGTCGACGCGGCGGATATCGAAGCCGGAATGCAGACCGCCTCGGCCATCGGCGACGACACCCTGCAGCGCCGTCAGGGCGGTCGGGTCCAGCCCGACGGCTTCACCCACGGCACGTCCGCCCAGCGGGTCGAGTGGCTGCGCCGCGGCTATCAGTCGGGCGATCCGGCCGTCTGCGACACCTTCGGTTCGCTCTAGCCCACCGTCAGATCAAGGGGCCGCGAGACGTGCAACGTCCCGGCCCCGAGGTCCATCGCGACGCGCCGACCCGCGAACGCCTCCATGCCTATCAGCCCGCCCGGGAAGTTGGGCAGGGGCGGCTGGTCGAAAACCCCCACCGGCACGCGCCGGTAGAGGTGATCGGCGAAGGTCACGGTGCGCGCCTCGACGATGGCCGTGCGGGCCGACCCGCCCAGCACCAATTGCACCCCGGTTGTCTGGGGGCGACCATCCATCAGGCCGACGCGCATAGCGGTCTCGCGGTTCAGCCCGAGCAATGACGAGGCGCCCGTATCCACGACCGCCTCGACCGGCGCTCCCTCGACCGTCACCTCGGCGGTCAGGGCCCGGCCCGCGCGCTGTACGGGAGCCTCGGCCAGGTCGGGAGGACGGACGAAGGCTTCGCGCGCGATCAGCCGGCTGTGCCGCCGCGCCGGGTCCAGCGCCAGCACCGCTTCGCCCAGCAGGTCCTGCCCGAGGATCAGCGGCGTACCCAGACCCTCGCGCGACGCCAACGGCCCCAGATCGAGGATCGCCGCCCTCAGGCCGCTGACCGTCAGGCCCGCCAGCTCAAGGTCCAGCGCCGTGCCTCGGCCAACCTGCGCCCCGCCGCCGACGCCATAGGCGACCAGCGGCATATCGAACAGCGACCTCTCCGCATCCGGAAGTTCGGCGAACAGGGCGCGGTCGATGACGGAATATTGTGCTCCGCTGTCGATCAGGGCGACAATTTGCCGGCCGCCCACACGCACCGCCACGGTCGGCGCCGGGCCTTGCCGCCCATAGGGCATCCATGGCGTCGCCCCGCCCGACGCGAAGTTCAGTTGCGGCTTCGGCCACAACAGATGGTCGCGCGCCCACCATGCGCCGCCGAGGACAGACGCCAGCGCGGCCGTGCGGATCAGAAGGGAGCGACGGTTCATGCTGGGATCAAGATGGCGTGCGGTCCGCCCGGACGCCAGCGGCGCCTTTGTCGCGGAAGTGGGGGACGGCCCGATCCGCGCCCCCCGACGCAGACCGGACCGCCACCGCGCGCCCATCCCCCGAAGGACGCGGTGCAGGCGGGGAAGGACTCACCCGCTAGCTGGGCCGCAGGTGGCCTCGCCATGCCACCGGTGTCCAGACGGTTCGCCGGTCGCGCGAACCGAAGTTCGGCTACCTGTTGCCGAAGGGAACCACCTTGTTTCCGCGGTCATGGCCAATGTCGGCCGCGCCCAGGTAACGAATTCCTGACCGCTGGCACCAATAGCGGGCGATTTCCTCAGCGGTCAGCCCGAAATCCGGATCATTCTCGACGACGTCGGAAACCCGCCCCATCCGGATGCCCGCGACGCGCCGGATCGAGGTCTGCCCTGTCAGATGGAACATCATCCGATCGATCCGGTAGAGAGGCTCGGAGACGTCCTCGAGCATCAGTACATGGCCCGTCAGATCGGGTTCCAGCGCCGTGCCGACCAAGGCGTCGAGAATGCTGAGGTTGAAGGCGACGGCCGGACGCGGGTCGTCGGCCAGCGATGCCTCCCAAGAGGCCGGATCGCCGGACTTCAGCCAGTTTATAGCCCGCCAGGCTGTGGCGTCGTTGCGCACCGAATCGGAGGCCATCGGGCCGTGCGCCACATGCGGAAAGCCAGCCTTGTACAGGATGGCCAGAATGCTGCCGGCGTCCGAATATCCCAGATACCGCTTCTTGCGCGCCGCCGGCTCCAGACGGGGCAGCACCGCCTCTGCGATCCGGCACGATCCGTAGCCGCCGCGTGCGAACCAGACCGCGTCCAGCCGCGGATCATTGGCGTATTCGACGAATGCCGAGGCGCGGCTGGCGTCGTCGCCGCCGAAATGACCGTGCTTTCCGAAGCTGGCGGGGTGGAACACGACCTTGACCGAGCCGTCGGGAATATTGGCGGCGAACCAGGCCTCGACGGCCTCGGCGCGCTCGCGATTGAAGCGCGAACTGGCGTTGACGATGCCGATCTTCATGGACGTGTCTGGCCTCAGGCGTCGCCCGTGCTAGTCAGGCCGCCGGACATTCCCCGGTTTCGCCCTCATGAATCAAGACGACTATTTCTTCTGCGGCATCGGCGGGTCCGGAATGCTGCCCCTGGCGCTGATCGTGCAGGCGCGCGGCGGGCGGATCGAGGGGTCCGACCGGTCCCGCGATCAGGGCCGCACGCCGGACAAGTTCGCCTGGCTGGAAGCGCACGGCGTCACGCTTCATCCGCAGGACGGCTCAGGCGTGACCCGCGCCAATCAGACCGTCGTCGCCACGGGTGCGATCGAGGACACGGTGCCCGACATCGGCGCGGCGAAACGTGCCGGCGCCCGCATCGTCACCCGACCGGAACTGCTGTCGCAGCTGTTCAACGCCGCCCCGGCCTCCATCGGCGTCGCGGGCACCAGCGGAAAGTCGACCATCACCGGGATGATCGCCTGGATCCTGCATCAGGCCGGCCGCGAACCCACGGTCATGAACGGCGCGGTGATGAAGAATTTCGCCGACGCCGACCATCCCTTCGCCAGCGCCCTCATCGGCGGTCCCGACCTGTTCGTGTCCGAGGTCGACGAGTCCGACGGCTCCATCGCCCGCTACGACCCGACCGTGGCCGTGGTCTCCAACATCTCGCTGGACCACAAGTCGATGGAGGAGCTCCGGGACCTGTTCGGCGGCTTCACCGGCCGGGCCGCCAAGGCTGTGCTGAATCTCGACAATCTCGAGACCCAGGCGCTGGCCCAGACGCTGCCGGGCGACAAGGTCATCACCTTTGCGCTGGGCGAGGAGTCGGCGACGCTCAACGCCCATGACCTTGAGCCGTTGCCGACCGGAATGCGTTTCAACGTCACCGAGTTGGGCGGCGCGCCGCTGCCGGCGGTTCTCAACGTTCCCGGCGCCCACAATGTCGCCAATGCGCTGGCCGCGATCGGCGCCATGCGCGCCATCGGCGTGTCTCTGGCCGAGGCCGTCGCCGCGCTTGAGAGCTTCGCCGGAATTCGCCGCCGCATGGAAGTGGTCGGGATCGCCAATGGCGTCACCGTCATCGACGACTTCGCCCACAACCCGGACAAGATCGCCGCCACCCTGAAGACGCTGCACGCCTTCGACGGCCGGCTGCTGATCCTGTTCCAGCCGCACGGCTTCGGCCCGCTGAAGCTGATGAAGCACGAGTTCATCGACGGCTTCGCCGGGCTGATGCGCGAGGACGACGTGTTGCTCATGCCCGAGCCCGTCTACTACGGCGGCACCACCGACCGATCAGTGAGCAGCGAGGACATCGCCGCCGGCGTCCGCGCCGCCGGCCGCATCGCCGAAGCCATGACGACGCGCGAAGCATGCGGCGAGCGGCTGGTCGAACTGGCGAAATCCGGCGACCGTATCATCATCATGGGCGCGCGCGACGACACGCTGTCCGTCTTCGCGGCGGAGCTTCTGGACCGCCTTCGCGCTTCGGGCGGATGATCCAGGACCTGCCGCCCCAGCTTCCCGAAGTCGTGGTGACCGGCGCCCGCCTGCCGCCCGCGGCCGGTGAGGCGGCTTTTTCCGTCATTCGTCTGGATGCGGGCGATCTGCGCGCACAGCAGCGGCTGGACGAGGCTCTGGCGACCGTGCCCGCCGTTTCCCTGTTCCGGCGCAACTCCAGCCTCGGGGCCAATCCGACGACCCAGGGCATATCGCTGCGCGCCATCGCTCCCTCGGGGGCGGGGCGGACGCTGGTCACGCTGGACGGCGTGCCGCTGAACGATCCGTTCGGCGGCTGGGTCATCTGGTCTCAGGTTCCAAGCGAAAGTCTTTCCGGCCTCGACATCGTCCGGGGTTCGGGCGCGGGGCCTTATGGCGCGGGTGCGCTGACAGGCGTGATCTCCCTGCGCGAGCGTGACGCCGGTTCGGTGCTGGACGCGTCCATCGCCAAACGGGGCGGAGCCCGCCTCTCAGGCTCTGGAGCGACCACATTGGGCCCGATCCGCATGGTCGCCTCGGGCCTGTACGAGACCAGCGACGGCTATGTCCCCGTGCGCGGAGCCGCTGCGGGAGCCGCCGACACGCCGCTGGACCTCGAGGTCCGGAGCGCCGCCCTGCGCGCCGATCTGCCCGTCGCCGCCGCAGTCCTATCCCTGAGAGCCGCCGCCTTCGAGGAGGATCGCGGTTCCGGTCTCGCCGGAGCCCGCGCCACCGCCAGCGGAAACCTGCTCTCCGCCACGGCGGCCGTGCAGCCCCGCGCCGACCGCCCCGGCTGGCGGCTACAGGCCTGGAGGCGCGAGAGCGATCTGGCCAACAGCTCCGTCGCCGTGTCCGCCGACCGCGCCACGACCACCCCGGCCAACGACCAGTACGAGACACCCGCGGTCGGATGGGGCGCCAACGCCGCCCTGCGCCGCGTCATCGTCAGCGGCGTCGCGCGGGTGGAGTGGGAACTGGGAGCCGACGCCCGCTTCAGCGAAGGCGAGACCCACGAGCTGTTCCGCTACATGGCAGGCGCTTTCACCCGCGATCGCGTGGCCGGGGGCGAGACCTCGGTGGCCGGGATCTACGCCGAGGGGGCATGGGACAGCGGACCTTTGCTGGTCGCAGGAGGCCTGCGCTACGACGGCTGGCGCAACGGGAACGGCCGTCGGCAGGAACGCGATCTCGCCACCGGCGCGCCGACGCTCGACGAAAGCGATCCGGACCGGTCAGGTCAGGTGCTGAGCGCCCGCCTCGCGGCCCGCAGGGACATCGGCGCAGGACAGGCTCTGCGCCTCGCCGCCTACACCGGCTTCCGGACCGCCACCCTGAACGAGCTGCACCGCCCGTTCCGCGTCGGCAACGACCTGACCGAGGCCAATGCGGCGCTGGAGCCCGAACGGCTGACGGGCGTCGAGACGGGCTGGAGCTGGGCGGGCGACCGCGCCTCCCTGACCGCCACGGCTTTCTGGAACCGGATCGAGGACGCCGTCGTCAACGTCACCATCGGTCAGGGCCCCGCCGCCTTCCCCCGCGCCGGCTTCGTGCCCGCCGGCGGCGTCCTGCGCCAGCGACAGAACGCCGGAACGATCGACGCGGCCGGGCTGGAACTGGACGGCCGCCTTGAGCTGACCGAGACCCTGTTCCTGCACGCCGCCCTGTCCGCGACAGACGCCCGCGTCGACGGCGGCGCCCAAGCCCCGCAGCTGACAGGCCTGCGTCCGGCCCAGGCCCCGATCTGGAGCGTCGTCGCTGGGCTCGACTGGCGGCCCATCGACAGGCTCAACCTCGCCGCCGACCTGCGCTGGGAGAGCCGTCGTTTCGAGGACGACCTGAACAGCCGCGTTCTCGACGCCGCCGGGACGATCGACGTCCGGGCCGAATGGGAGATGACCCCGTCCTCCACGCTCTGGCTGGCCGCCGACAACCTGTTCGACGCCGAGGTCGAGACCGCCGAAACCGGATCCGGCGTCGCCAGCTTCGGCCCGCCCCGCACCCTGTCCATCGGCGTCAGGCTGTCGCGCTGAGTCAGACGTCGGAAGTCATTGCAAATGGTTCGCAAGTTCGGCACAAGCCGTGGGTGACTGACGCCGCCCCCGCCAAACCCAAGCCGGCCCTGAACGCCAAACGGTCGTTCTGGCTGAAGCAGTTGCACCAGTGGCACTGGATTTCGGCGGCCGTCAGCCTGATCGGCCTGCTGATGTTCGCCGTCACCGGCGTCACCCTGAACCACGCCAAACAAATCCCCGCGACGCCGGCCACGGTCGAACAGACCGGCCAGCTGCCCGCGCCCCTGCTGACGCGCCTCGCCAATATGTCCGAGGAAACCACCGACCCTGTGCCCGCCGCCGTCGCGCGCTGGGCAGCGCAAGCGTTCAAGGTCCAGGTCGCGGGCCGCGCCACCGAGACCACGGCCGACGAGGTCTACATCTCACTGCCCGAGCCGGGCGGCGACGGTTGGCTGACCATCGACCGCGCCACCGGCGAGGTCCTGCGCGAGCGCACCACGCGCGGCGCGATCGCCTGGCTGAATGACCTGCACAAGGGCCGCAATACCGGGCCGGTCTGGTACTGGTTCATCGATGTCTTCGCCGCGGCCTGCATCATCTTCGCCATCACAGGCTTCGGTCTGACCTGGCTGCATGCGCGTCAGCGCCCGTCGACCTGGCCCCTTGTCGGCCTTGGTCTGCTGATACCCGCCGTCATCGCCCTTCTGTTCATCCACTGAGTTCCCGATGCGCCAGCTTCCCCTGATCCTGACCGCCACCGCCGCGGCCGCCGTCGCCGGACCCGCCCTGGCCGCCGACCTCACCGTTTCGGTCGAGCTGCCGCGCCTGTCGGTCGCCGCCTATCACCGTCCCTATGTCGCGGTCTGGATCGAACGCCCCGACAACACCGCGGTCCGCACCGTCGCCGTCTGGTACGAGGTCTCCAACACCGAGGAGGGCAAGGACTGGCTGAAGGACATCCGGACCTGGTGGCGCCGCGGGGGCCGATCCCTGACCCTGCCGATGGATGGCGTCTCCAGCGCGACCAAGGCTCCTGGCCGTCACGCGGTCACGGTTCCCGCCGCCCGCCTGCGCGACCTGCCCGCCGGCGACTACGTCATGGTCGTCGAGGCGGCCCGCGAACTGGGCGGTCGTGAATCCGTCCGCGTCCCCTTCCGCTGGGGCGCCGCCAATACCGCCCGCGCCACGGGCTCCACCGAATTGGGCGCCGTCAGCGTCACCGTCACCCGCTAAGGAACCGCACTCATGAAGAAGCGCATCGCCCTTATCGCCGCTCTCGCCGCCTTCGCCCTGCCGATGTCGGCCCAGGCCCACCGCGCCTGGCTGGCCCCGACCTCGACCGTCCTGTCGGGCGCGGACGCCTGGGTCGGCTTCGACGGCGGCCAGTCGAACGGCGTGTTCATCGCCGACCACGCCGCCATGCGGCTGGACGGCCTGACCATCACGGCGCCGGACGGTTCCTCCGCACAGGCCGAGAACACCATGGTCGGCAAGTACCGCTCGACCTTCGACCTGCACCTGACCCAGGCCGGCACCTACCGGATCGCCAATGTCTCGGGCGGCGTCATGGTCAGCTACAAGCAGGGCGGCGAGATGAAGCGCTGGCGCGGCGCCGAGGCCGACATGGCCGCCAACATTCCGGCCGACGCCACCGAGGTGGTCGCCACCCGCTCGAACAGCCGCACCGAGACCTTCGTCACCCTGGGCCAGCCCTCGGCCATCACCCCGACGGGCCAGGGCATCGAACTGGTCCCCGTCACCCACCCGAACGATCTGGCGGCGGGCGAGCCCGCCACCTTCAAACTGGTCCGTGACGGCCAGCCGGCGGCCGATCTGGACGTGACCATCGCCCGCGGCGGCACGCGCTATCGCGACAATCCCGAAGAGATGGCGGTCCGCACCGCCGCCGACGGCTCGTTCACCGTCACCTGGCCCGAGCCGGGCCTGTACTGGATGAACGCCTCGGTCCGCACGCCGGCTTCGGGCGATCAACTGGCCTACAGCGCCGCCTACAATGGCGTCGTGGAAGTCCTGCCCTGACCGGCACGCCTCCAGGCCCGGGCGACGCGCCGCCGCCGATCTCCATCGGCGAGCCCGGCGCGCAGCCGGAGAACCGCGTCCTGATTCCGACCCATGGCCGGACGCCGACGCTTCCGACCTCGGACCTGATCTGGGACTTCGCCGGCGAGACCATGGGCACCAGCTGGGCCGTCCGGCTTGTTCCGCCGCCGGGTCTCAACCGTGTCGTATTCCAGACGGCGATCGAGGAAGAACTGGCGGCGATCGTCGCCCTGTTCAGCCACTGGGACCCGAGCTCGGAGCTGGCCCGGTTCAACGCCGCGCCGGCCGGATTCTGGGCTGTGTCGGAACCGTTCTGGGACCTGCTGAACGCCGCCCTTGACCTGGCCGACGACACCAACGGCGCTGTCGATCCAACGCTGGGAGCCTTGGTCGACCTGTGGGGTTTCGGCCCTCCGGGACCGCGCGCCAACATCCCCGCAGAGGACGAAATCGCCGCGGCCCTGGCCGACAGCGGCTGGGGCGTTCTGCGACTGAACCGCGAGGCCCGCGCCGTCCAGCAAAGGGGCGGGATCAAGCTGGACCTGTCCGGCATCGCCAAGGGCCACGCCGTCGACCGCGTCTCGGAACGGCTGACCGCCTTGGGCGCCGTCCACCATCTCGTCGAGATCGGCGGTGAACTGCGCGGCGCCGGCGTCAAGCCGGGAGGCCATCCCTGGTGGGTCGAGCTGCAACAGGCGCCCGGAACACCCGCCCCCCGCACCGCGGCCGCCCTGTTCGACCTGGCCGTCGCCACCTCGGGCGACTGGATCCGTCGCATCGAGGTCGCCGGCCAAAGGTACAGCCACACCATCGACGGCAGCACGGGCAAACCGGTCGCCAACGGCGTCGCCTCTGTCACCGTGCTGGCCGAGACCGCCCTGTACGCCGACGCCATGGCCACCGCCCTGATCGTAATGGGACCCGATGACGGACCGGAATACGCCGAGGCGCTGAACATCGCCGCCGCCTTCGTGATTCGGACGGAAGCGGGCATGGTCGAAATCGTCTCTTCCGCCTGGGCCGCCATGGCCGCCGAGGGCGCGTGACCATCGATCCGACGCGCTGGTTCTGGACGGCTGTGGCCGTCGGCCTGTGGCTGCTGATTGTTGTCGCCGTTGCATGGAGCCGCATTCGGGCCCGACGCGCCGCCGCCGCCCGTGCGAACGCTTTCGCCTCGGGCGGAGACGTGGTCGTGGTCGCCTTCGCCAGCCAGACGGGGCTCGCGGAAGAACTGGCGTGGATGACGGCCCGCAGCCTGTCAGACGCCGGGACCGGCGCCCGCGTCGTCCCCTTGGGCGAACTGGACGCCGCTGCGCTGAGGGCCGCCGGCCGGCTTCTGATCGTCGCCTCCACTACCGGCGAGGGCGACGCCCCGGACGGCGTTTCCCGTTTCGTGCGCCAGACCATGGGCGCTTCGGCCGATCTGTCCGGACTTCGTTACGGCCTGCTGGCGCTTGGCGATCATACCTACGCCGACTTCTGCGGTTTCGGCCGCGCGCTGGATGGCTGGCTGCTCCGTTCGGGCGCCGAGCCCCTGTTCGATCGCGTCGAGGTCGATAACGGAGACGCCGGAGCCGTCCGACACTGGCAGCATCAGCTGGGCCAGCTGACCGGCTCGACTATCCAGGCCGACTGGACGCCGCCCGCCTTCGACCGCTGGACCCTGGTCGAGCGCCGCCACCTTAATCCGGGAAGCCCGGGCGGCGAGGCCTGGCTGCTGGGCTTCGCACCCGACGGTCACAAGCCCGAATGGGTCGCGGGCGACATCGCCGAGATCGGTCTGCCCGCGACCGCCGACGGGAGCGATCCGGGCAGCCGGGAATACTCCGTCGCCTCCCTGCCCGTCGACGGACGCGCCGAGTTCATCGTCCGCCGCATGACCCGCCCCGACGGCTCTCCCGGCCTCGCCTCAGGCTGGCTGACCGGCGGCCTCGCGGTCGGCGACGCCGTCGATATGCGCATCCGCGCCAACCGCAGCTTCCACGGCCCGGACTTCGCGACGCCCCTGATCCTGATCGGCAACGGCACCGGTCTGGCCGGCCTGCGCGCCCACTGGAAGGCCCGCGCCGGCCGCCCCCACGGCGGCGCCTGGCTGATGTTCGGCGAGCGGACCCGCGCGCATGACGCCTTCCTGGACGATGAGCTTCAGGGGGCCCTGCTGGCCCGCGACCTGACCCGCCTCGACCGCGTCTTCTCGCGCGACGCCGGAGACGGTCGCTACGTCCAGGCGCTGATCGCCGAACACGCCGCCACGCTCCGGGACTGGGTGAACCGCGGCGCGGCCATCCATGTCTGCGGCAGTCTGGAAGGCATGTCGAAGGGCGTGCAGATGGCGCTTACGGAGGCTCTCGGCGCCAGACGGCTGGCGGAACTGACCGAAACCGGGCGTTACCGCCGGGACGTCTACTGAGGCTCAGGCCTCCGCCCAGCGCCGCAGCAGGTTGTGATAGACGGCCGTGAGCTCCAGCACCGCCGCGTCCTGCGGCCCCTTGTCGGCGCTGACCCGCTGGATGGCCACATCGAGCCGGAACAGGGTCTCGCGGTCCGCGTCGTCCCGCACCAGACTCTGGATCCAGAAGAAGCTCGACACCCGCGCGCCGCGCGTCACCGGCGTCACGCTGTGCAGGCTTTTGGACGGGTAGAGCACCATGTCCCCTGCCGGCAGTTTGACGCTTTGCGGGCCGTACATCTCCTCGATGATCAGCTCGCCCCCGTCGTAGTCGTCGGGCTCCGACAGGAAGAGGGTCGCCGACAGGTCGCTCCGGATGCGGATCGCGCCTCGCTGGCGGATGGCGTTGTCGACGTGCAGGCCGAACCGCTCGCCGCCCTCGTAGCGGTTGAACAGCGGCGGGAAGACGGTGTGCGGCAGGGCCGCCGAGACGAACATCGGATTGGCGTTCAGCGCCTGCTGGATCAGCGCCCCGACCTCGCGCGCCTCGGCGCAGTCCTCAGACAGCTGGCGGTTGACCTTGGCCCCCGCCGACTGGTGTCCCGAGGTGATGTTTCCGTCCACCCACGGCCCGGCGTCCAGTCGCGACCGCAGGGTCGCGACCTCGCCCGCGGTGAAGACGCCGGGAACGTGGAGCAGCATGAACCGATCAGTACCTCAGATTCAGCGTCAGGATAGCCTGCCGCGCCGGCGCGACGTCGGCGTGGTGCACGCCGTTGGTGCGGATGACGTATTCCTCGTCCGTCGCGTTCTGCACGTTCAGCTGCAGCGAGGCGGTTTCGGTCAGGTCGTACGAGGCGAACAGGTCGAGCCGCGTATAGGCCGGGGCATAGATGCGGTTGGCCCCGCCGCCGGCGCCGCCCTGGTTTCCGCCGAGGCTCTTCGACACATAGTAGGCGCCGCCGCCGAGGCTCAGCGCCGGAATCACGCGCCAAGTCGTGAACAGGCTGAAGCTGTGCTCCGGCGTATTGGCCAGCGGCTGGCCCTCAAAGGGGTTGGGCACTAGCACGGGAGGGGTTCCGGCGAAGGTCACCGGGCCCTTGACCAGCTCGGAGTCCATCCAGGCATAGCCGCCGAACACCTGCCACTGGCGGGTGATGTTGCCGGACACGCCCAGCTCCACCCCCCGCACCTCGACCTCGCCGGCCTGGGCGAAATCGGTCGGTCCCGGGCCCACCAGGATGGCGGCGTTCTCACGCTTGAGCATGAAGGCGGCCGCCGAGACCGCCAGACGATCGTTGAACAGATTCGCCTTGGCGCCGATCTCATAGCTGGTGGTTTCCTCCGGATCGAGCACGGTGGTGGCCAGATTGCCCGAGCCCGTGCCGCCGCTGGTGTTCTGATCGCCGGCCGAGATGGTCGGCGGGGTCGAGGAGGTGGCGTACGAGGCGTAGACGCTGGAGTTCTCGGTCGGCTTGAACACCAGACCGATCTGGTAGTTGACGAAGTCCCACTCGCGCTCGGGCACGACGGTATAGGTCGCCGGATTCCAGACGCCGGCGACCTGGGTCACGCCGCCGATCGTGTTCGCAACGCCGTTGACGCCCGAGACCGCATACCGGTCCCAGCGGACACCCAGATTGAGAAGCAGCCGGTCGGTGAGCGAGATGCTGTCCAGCGCATAGGCGCCGACGCTTCCCGACGTATTGCTGCTGATCGGTCCGCGGTTGATCACCCCGGCCCAGGCGTCGCCCGTGGACGGCGCATAGACGCGGGTGCAGTCGCCGGCGCCGAGATTGGCCAGGTTCGCCGCCGACATGACATAGCCCGCTGGGCAGGCCGCGCCTGAAGTGGTGAAGGTCGAATACGCCGCGTTGCTGTTGTCCTCGCGGCTCAGTTCCAGACCCAGGTCGAAGGCGTGCTTCATGCCGCCGGTCAGGAAGGAGCCGCTCAGGTCGGTGACATTGGCGATCGTGCTCACCGGGTTCCAGCGCGTCTTGGTGGCGCGCTTCATCCACCATTCGCCGCCGACCAGCTGGGCCGCACCACCGTCGCCGGGGTTTGTGACGATATAGTCGTTGAGCGTCTCGGAATAGCGGGTGACGTTGCGCAGGATCAGGTTGTCACTGAACCGGTGCTCGAAATCGAAGGTGAAGGCGTCGACCGTATTGGTCAGATAGTCGCGATCGTGCAGGCCGTAGAAGCTGTTGTACGGCACATCCAGAACGCCGCTGTCGGTCGTGCGCACGCCGATCTTTGTAAACAGCGGGATGCCGTAGTCGGGCGTCTGGTTCGAGGTCAGGTGATAGTAGCCGAAGGTCCCGGTCGTGGCCGTACCCAGACCCGCCGCCAGCGACAGGCCGACGCCCCATTTGTCGAAATCGACGGTGTCGCGGCCGGGGACGTCGCCCTGCGAACCCAGCAGGTTGAAGCGCAGGCCGGCCGTCTCGCCTAGGCGCCAGTTCTGGTCGACGGTGGCGCGCAGATAGCCGTCCGTCCCGCCGCCCAGACCGAAGCGGGTAAAGTCGGTCAGACGCGGCGCCTTGGAGCCCAGGTTGATGCTGCCGCCGCCCGAGCCGCGGCCCGAATAGACGCTGTCGGGGCCCTTGATGACCTCGACCTGTTCGAGGTTGAACACCTCGCGCTGTTGGCCGCCGCTGTCGCGGATGCCGTCGACGAAGATGTTGTTGCCCGAGGCCTGACCCCGGATGAAGGGCCGGTCAGCCAGCGGTTGACCGCCTTCGCCGGCGCCGAAGGTGATGCCCGGCGAGGTGCGCAGGACGTCCTGCAACGAGGTCGCCGCTGTCTGTTCGATGATCTGCTGCGGGATGATTGTGATCGAGCGGGGCGTGTCGACCAGCGGGGCCACGAACTCCGGGCTGGTCGGTTCACGTTTCACCGGACGGCCGTCGACCGTGATGGTCTCCAGCGTCGTAACGTCCTGCGGATCTCCGTCAGGCCCCGGCTCGGCTTGAACGGGGCCGGCGCTCAGCATCCCAGCCGCGCTGGAGGCGAACAGAATGGCGCGAAGGGCGTCGGCGCGGGAACTCATAAGGTCGGTCCGGGGAGGTGAAGTTGCGATCAGGTCGCAATATCAGCTTCACCGGACGGCGCAATGAGAATTGCGAATAAGTCGCAATATTGTTCGCAAGACCTAACGGGTGACGATGTCCCGGCGCATCGGGGCCAGTTTCGCGAGGAACCGGTTCTGGGTGTGGAAGGGCACCCCCTCCGCCGTCATGGCGTTCTGCAGATGCTCGACCAGGGCGCCCATGTCCGCCGGCTGCAGGCCCAGATCGTCATGGGCGTCCGCCATCGATCGACCCGTGTAGCCGCAGTCGCCGCCGAGTACGTAGCAGAACTGCTCTTTGACGGTTCGGCGCAGCCTGACCATGTCCGTGGCGACGAAGATGCCCTGCGTTCGCGTGTCGGCCCGGGCCTGATCGAACATGCTGTCGACGATCCGGTCGATGCCCGCCTGGCCGTGGAAGGCCTCGAGCATCTCCGTGCCGGTGAACGGGGTCGCGCCGGCATTGGCGTCGGCGACGGCGTAGGGCTCGACGGCTTCCTCGCCCGGACGATGGGCCGGGTCCTGCGCGGTCGCCGCGCCGGCGGCGAGGACGGACGCGGTCAAAACCGCCATGAACATGGATCGGCTGATCATCTCAGAACCCCGCCTGCAGTGAGAGATAAAGACCGCGCTGATCATCGAACGTGGCGATGGAGCCCAGATCCGCCCAGGCCGCCGTCACCGACAGATGTTTGTTGACCGCCCAGGCCGCATAGACATCGAACCAGTCGTCCTCCGTCGCGAAGGACAGATTGTCCGGCTTGGTCCGGTATTCAGCCCCGACTACCAGATTGCGGCTCAACAGCCAGCCGACCGAGCCCTCGAACTGGGCCTCGCGGTCGTCGTTGGCGTCGCCGCCGAAGCCCAGCAGGCCGGTCTGGTTGGCGTTTGTGTAGCGCACCGTTCCCGACACCAGCACGCTCTGCGCCAGAAACAGCTTCGTCGCGGCGACATAGAATTCCGTGCCCTGATCGTCCTTTCCGCCGACGGCCGAGATGATCGCGTCCTGATCGTTCATCTTGTGCTGCACGCCCACGGCGATCTGGGGCGTCCAGGTGTCCTGATCGTAGACCGCGTCACCCGTGAGCCGGACCTTCAGCCCGATGACGTTCTGGGTGAAGGTGAAGCCCTGACCCAGCCCCAGCAGGGCGCCGGTGTCGCCCGTGTCGAACTCCTGCCGCGCCGCCGAAAGTTCAACCCGGTCCCACAGGCCGACCGCGACCCCCGCCGTGCGGAACTGATAGTCGGGGAGATCGACAAGGGTGGCGTGTGCGTTGGCGCCGATCCCGTCCTCCTCGCCATAGCCGGTGACGGTGGCCCAAGTGGCGATGCCGCCCCCGCCGGACCCTTCAACGGTCGAAACCCCGCCGGTCAGCAGCAGTTTGCCGCCCGCCCGCGCGTCTGGAATGAAGGACTGGGCCTCGGCGCCGCCGGCCAAGGCCGAAAGAAACAGCGTCAGTGCGATTGTTCGACGGTCCACGCTGGTCTCCTGCCCGGGGATACCGCCGATACGAAATCGTGGTTAAGCAGCAGTAAAGGCGGTCTAGCTTGAGTGTAAGAACTACGACCGATTGCGTAATGCGAGCCAGTAATCTGGCCCAAAATTATGATTTACCTCGGTTTCATCTTGTTTTCGTACAAGCGATCGGATGCGTCTCCTCCTGGCTCTCTTGTTTGCGCTTGCGTACACGGTTCCCGCTCACGCCGGGGACCTGACGGTGAGCGTGCGCGACGCCGCCGGGCGTCCGGTGCGGGACGCCGTGGTGACGGTTTATCCGGCATCTGGCGCACCCCGCGGACCCATTCGCTTCCCATGGGCCCTGCGGATGGCGCAACAGGACATCCAGTTCCAGCCCTACGTGTTGATCGCGCCCGTGGGCGGAACGGTCGCCTTTCCGAACCTCGATAGGGTCCGCCACCAGGTCTATTCCTTCTCGCGCGGAGCCCGGTTCGAACTCGAACTCTACGGACGCGACGAAACCCGCAGCCACACCTTCGCCACCGCGGGTGTCGCCGCCCTGGGCTGCAACATCCACGACGAGATGCTGGCCTACATCAAGGTGGTCGATACGCCCTGGGCCATGAAGACCGACTCGAACGGCGACGCCGTCGTGCGCGAAGTTCCGGCCGGTGCGGCCACGCTGCGGGTCTGGCATCCGCGCCTGGCCGGCAGGGGCAACGAAATCTCCCAGACACTGACCGTCACTTCAGCGGCGGCGCGGCGCACGGTCTCCGGCGACTTCAGCGCGCGGGCGGCGGTACGATGACGCTCTCCGAGCCGGTCCGTCGCCTGCTGACGTTCCGCACGCTTCGGACGCGCCTTACCCTGCTGTACATGGGGCTGTTCGGCCTCGCCCTGATCCTCAGCGCCATCGCCGTAGTCACCGCCGTGACCAACAGCGCGCGCCACATGGTTCGCGACGAGATGACCTCCGCCGGCGCCGTCTATGGCCAGCTGTGGGAGGCCCGTTCATCGCAGCTGCGTCAGGGCGCCGGAGTTCTGGCCCAGGACTATGGCTTCCGTGAAGCCGTAGCCACGAACGATGCGCCGACAGTTCGTTCGGCGCTCGACAATCTGCGGGCCCGCCAGGGCGTGGACGGGGCGCTGATCCTGGGCGTCGACGGTTACGCGACCTCGGCAGGGGTCAACCTCGACGACAAGGCCTTGGACGCCCTGTTCAAGGGACTGGATTCCGGCAAGCTGGAAAGCGGCGTCCTGACCATCGGCGGTCAACCGTTCCAGGTGGTCGCCGCCCCGGTCAATGCGCCCGTCCTGATGGGCTGGGTCGTCTTTGCCGAAAGACTCGACGCAGCCCAGATGCGCAATCTTGAGCGGCTGTCGGCCATCCCCCTGTCCGCCGCCGTGGTCGTGAACCCCTCACAGGCCTCCGCCGACCAGCCTGTGACGGTCGAGACCGCCGAGGGTCCATCCATGCAGCTGACGCATCCCCTGCCCAGCTTCGACAATGGCGCGAAGGCGGCGCTTCTGCTGGCCTACCCGCTCGAGAGGGCGATGAAGCCCTATGAATCGCTGTTCCTGTGGCTGGCCGCGATCGGCGCCGCGGGACTGGCGTTGCTGATGGGCGGCACATGGGTGCTGTCACGCAGCCTGACCCAGCCGATCACCGCCCTGGACGGAGCCGTCCATCGCCTGCAACAGGGCGAATACGTCGAGGCCCCTGTCACCTCGGACGACGAGATCGGCCGGCTGGCCGCCA
>Ga0164305_10000347_pt1 | contig 16975 bp, 8 predicted proteins | sample Whisoiple_237_MG_FD_110215 | JGI IMG/M metagenome (GOLD analysis project Ga0164305, IMG submission 110215) | Soil microbial communities amended with pyrogenic organic matter from upstate New York, USA - Whitman soil sample_237_MG | ecosystem: Environmental > Terrestrial > Soil > Agricultural...
AGCGGGCGTTGTCAAAACCACGGTGCGCGCCTCAACTTCCTGCTGTCCGTCGGGCGTCGAGAATTCAGCAATGTAAGTTTCGCGTTCTGTGCGCTGGAGGCGAGTCAGATGCCAGTTGAGTTTCACTCGATCGCCCAACTTAGCAGCGATCGCCTCTGGCAAAGCCTTCAACCCCTGCTTGAACGAACCCAACTCCCCCGGCTTAGTTTTAGGAACATTCGGGTCTGCAGGCATTTTCTTCGGTCTGTTTTTAGCAGAAAGCAGCGCCCCCGCCACCAGCCCGCCACCCACATCAGCCATCTTGGCTACCCGGCCAAAAGCCGCCGCCGCGCTAAGTTGTTGCGGATCGCCGGCATAAACCCCAGAAACAAAAGGTTCCACCAACCGCTGCATCACTTCCGTACCGAGATGACGGCGGAAAAATTGAGAAACAGTTTCCTCGTTACCCTGCTGCGAAAGTCGATCGCCCATTGCCGGCGCGACAAACCCCAAAGCCCCGAACAACGCCCGCAGTTTCCCCGGAAAACTCAGCAACTGAGACTGAATCATCGCCGGTGGAGTCATCGGCACCGGTTGCAGCTTATTTTGCCAATAAACATAACGAGGCAATTTGCGATCGGCAAAAATCAACTCCTGCTTCAATCCCACATCCACAGCCAACTTCATCAATTCCGGCGTCGGCGAAAAACTGTTCGGGCCCTCCTCCCAGAGAAACCCCTCTGCTGTCACAGTCGTGATGTTCCCGCCCACACGTCCCTGACTCTCAGCGACTAAAATCTTCAGCGGCGATGCACTCGTTGCTTCCTTGTGAAGTGCGTGCGCCAAACTCAAACCGCTAATACCCGCACCCACAATCAAGGTATCTAATAGTTCCATATTACATAGAAAAATATCGCAATCTTTATGTTACATGGCTTTGCACGGCTTGCGTTCTTTGCTTCGCGTACTGCCAAACCGCTTTCAGATTACCAAATCGGAAATTGGGAATCGGTAAGCTGTCCGGCATTTCTTAAGCATTTTTCTCGCAGGTTGTGGATTAACCCCTGCCCGCATCCCCGTCTCCCCGTCTCTCCATCTCGCTTTTGTCTCCGCTGGGTTTGGTTTAAAAAAAGAGCATTTGGTGTAATTAAGCTATATTCCCAAAAATACTATTGCTTTAAAATTTTTGTATTATAGGGAACAGCGCCAAAAATTGCACCGGGAAACGCAGCAGTACAGTACCCAAAAAGATTTGAGTGGGTTAAACTTATATGTTGCACCATTCTCAATTAGCCTTTTATGAACAGGCTTTCCGACCTGTTCCACAAAATATAAATTTTCTCGCTTCACAGGCCCGACAGCCTGTTGCTGACAATGGTGCAAGATATCAGTTAAACTAACTTTAGGAAAATTTTACAGCTTAAGCAAGTCAGCACCCCGCTCTGAAGATATGGGGCTTTATGCCCTAATCAAAAGAGAGAGTTGACTAGCTATGGTCTTAACTGATTAGGTGATCGAAAATATGGGTGTAAGCCCAAGCTGCTATGCGATCGCCCGTGAAATATTGGAAACGGTAATTGTTCCGTTGAAAATAGATCGCAAAAGTACCAATCGACCAAGTAGCGTCCTGTAGTAATAATCAATATTCAAGGCGGTTAAAACTGCCTGATGCGTGCTTCCTCGATCGATCTACTCACATCTTGCACCATTCTCAAGAACAGGTAAGATGCCTGTGAAGCGAAGAGTTAATTTCTTGTGGGGTGGGCATCCTGCCCGCCCATAAAAGCTTATTGAAAATGGTGCAACATATGAGTCTAAAGACACGAGGTTTTCATAATACTAAGCTTTTCTCATGAAAAAATACCCATGCAGGAAGTTATCAACTCGTTTCAGTCTTTTTTCTCTAACTCTGTTGATGCTTTCCTAGAGTGCGATCGACAGCAAAATTACCTATCGATCAATCCTGTTGCTGCTGCTTGGATGGGATTGGAGCCTGCTCAAATAGTTAACAAAACTAATCAGGAATTATTACAATTATATCCCAATAATGCTGCTGTCAAAAATATAATCTCGCAGATTGATTCTTGCCTGCAACAAGTATTTATTACCGGGGAAAAACGGCTGGCAATTCATGAGGTGACGACGGCAGACGGCGCGATTAAAATTTACGAAACTGCTTACACGCCAGCGGTGGATGCCTCTAGCAAGCAGATGCGGGTTTTGGGCATCGGTAGAGATATCACCAGGCACTACCGCTGGCAGCAGCAGAAAACTCAACAGTTACGCCGATCGAACCATTTACTGTGGTTGAATGCAGCTAACAGTCCCCTGGCAATGGTAGGCTGGGATGAAGATTTTCGGATCGTTCAGTGGTCGAAACGCGCCGAAGAAATCTTTGGCTGGACATCCGATGATATGATGGGCAAGCAGTTCGGCGATTTGGCTTTGGTTTGCGAGGAAGATAGAGAGGCTGTAAGCGCGATCGAACTCGAACTAGCCACTGGCAACGGCAATACTTCAATTAACCGCAACTATACTAAAAGCGGACAGGTAATTTGGTGTCGCTGGTTCAACTCAATTATTCGCAGTGGCGACACTTTTACCGTGCTTTCTTTGGTGGAAGATATCACCGATCGCAAACGGTTGGAAGCAGAAAAAGCCCAAGCTTCTCGCCTCACAGCCATGGTAGCCGATGTGGGTATTGCCCTCACCAAACACCCTCAAGATATCCTGCTTCCCTGCTGCGAGGCAATGGTGCGGAATCTCGATGTCGCTTCTGCTGAAATTTGGACTTTCAACTCTCAACATAATTTTTGGGAATTGCAAGCGGCATCGGGAATATACAGCCGCACAGACGATCGGGCTAGGTTTATTGAAAGTAAGGTTAACTCGATCGCCAAACAGCAAAAACCGGAATTTGACTGCGGATTTGAACTGAACAATTTTGGACTCCCAGAGGAAGAATCCGCAAAAGCAACAGAGGCGCAAAGTTCCGAATTAGCAATAGTCAACACCAGTCAAAAGCCGACAAATTGCCCAATCCCCAAGCAAATTTTTACCTTCGCTGGCTACCCTTTGATAGTCGAAGAACGGCTGGTGGGAGTCATGGTAATTATCAGTTGCCAGCCGCTGACAGCTCCTTTTCAGGAAACTTTAGCATCGGTTGCCGATGTCATCGCTTTAGGCATCGAACGCAAGCGTGCAGAAGCTGAATTAAAATCAGCGAGAGGGTTCCTCAATTCCGTAGTAGAAAATCTGCCGGTGGGAGTTTTTGCTAAAGATGCTTCTTCGCTGAAATTTGTGCTGTGGAATAAAGCAGGGGAAACGATCGCAGGTGTTACTTCTCAAGAGGCGATCGGCAAAAATGACTACGATATTTACCCCAAAGAACAAGCTGATGTTTTTACTGCTCAAGACAGAGAAATATTGACCGGCGATCGTCACCAATCTACTGTTAAAGACATAGCCGAAGAGCCGATCCAAACTCGCCACAAAGGTATGAGAATACTGCACACCCGCAAAGTGCCAATTCTCGACGCCGCAGGCCGTCCTCAGTACGTTTTGGGGATTACTGAAGATATTACCGAACGCAGGCAGGTAGACGAAAGCGTGCGCCTCTACGACCAAATTGTCGAGAATATGCAAATTGGTTTGTACGTCTACCATTTAGAAAATATAGACGATGACAGCACTCTCAGGGCGATCGCCTCCAATCCCGCTGCTACCCTATTTACCGGATTAGAAATGGCGGATGTTTTGGGAATGACAATCGACGAGATTTTTCCCCAACTGCGATCGAAAAACATTCCCCAAGCATTTGCTTCGGTAATTCGCACCCAGAAAGCCGTAGAACTTGAAGATATTGACTGCGATGAAGGCGGCCGCATAACTCGCGCTTTTTCTATTAAAGCTTTTCCATTACCCAACAACTGCGTCGGTGTTGCTTTTGAAAACATTACTGCTCGCAAGCGCCTAGAACTAGAACTGCAGGCGTCTTTGGAAAAAACCGAACGTTCCGAACAACTCCTGCGTACAGTAATAGACAAAACCAGCGACTGGATTTTTGCCAAAGACAAAAATTTTTGCTATATTTTGGTCAACAGGAGTTTTGCTAAAGCGATCGGCAAAACAGTAGAAGAAACAATTGGCAAATCCGATTTAGACTTAGGGTTTTCAGTAGAGCTGGTGTTTGGAAATTCTGCCAAAAATATCCGAGGCTTCCGCACAGACGACTCTGCTGTACTGGCAGGCGAAATCATCCACAATCCCTGCGATCCGGCAACTATTGCTGACGGTTCAGTACATATTTTTGATACCCAAAAACTTCCCCTGCGCGACGCTGAAGGCAATGTATTTGCAGTGCTAGCTTTCGCTCGCGATATTACAGAACGCCATGAATCGGAAGCAGCTTTGCGCCGTAGCGAAACCAGATTTAGGTCTTTGGTAGCGAATATTCCGGGAGTGGTTTATCGCTGGCAATGCGATTTTTCGACAAGTTTTATTAGCAATGCGGTTTACTTACTAACGGGCTACCCTGCTGGGGATTTTATTTCGCCTTTGAACAGGGGAGGTAGGACTTTTGCTAGCATTATTTACCCGGAAGATTTGGTAAAAGTAGAAGCCACTATTCGGCAAGCAATAGAAAACAAAGAGTCTTATAACTTGGAATACCGCTTGCTAGCAGCAGACGGGACGGTTAAATGGGTGTGGGATAAAGGTTCTCCTGTGTTCGACGCAGATGGGAACGTTTGCTGTTTGGATGGGGTGATTGTTGATATTAGCGATCGCTACTACGCCGAGGAAGCATTGCGCCAAAAAACTTTAGAGTTAGAAGCAGTTTTTCGCGCTTTGCCTGATTTGTATTTTCGACTAGATGCTGACGGTATAATTGTGGATTATTTGTCAGGAACTTCTTCTAGTTTATACGTACCTCCCGAACATTTTATCGGTCAACGAATCACAGACATATTGCCACACAATGTCGCCTGTCAATTTGCCCAAGCAATCTTTGAAATTTCCGAAACAAGAACTTCAATCGATATAGAATATTCGCTTTCCAGGTCGGAAGGAGAAAAAACTTATGAAGCCCGACTGTTGCCGTTTAATTCAGATCAGATTATTATTCTCGCCCGCAATATTACCAAGCGCAAACAAGCGGAAGCTCAATTAAAACATAAAAATCGCCAACTAGAGCAAACATTGAAACAATTAGGCAGGACTCAAGCTCAACTAATTCAAGCGGAAAAAATGTCTGGTTTGGGACAGCTAGTGGCGGGAATTGCTCACGAAATAAATAATCCTGTCAGTTTTATTTACGGTAATATCACTTACGCTAGTGAGTATGCCAGAAACTTGCTGGAACTGTGCAGTTTGTACCACGCACATTACCCGGAACCTGTTGCTGTTATCCAAGCTTTGGCAGAAGAAATAGAACTGGAATTCATGAAAGAGGATTTCCCGCACCTGCTGAATTCAATTCAAACCGGAGCCGACCGAATTCGCCAAATAGTTCTTTCTTTGCGTAATTTTTCCCGCCTGGAAGAATCAGATATTAAGCGTGTTAATATTCACGAGGGAATAGACAGCGCTCTGTTAATTTTGCAACACAAAATTAAAGAAAATGGCAGAAATCGTAATATTCAAATAGTTAAAGAATATGGGAAATTGCCGCAGATACAGTGCTACGTGGGACAGTTAAATCAAGTGTTTATGAACATTTTAAATAATGCTATTGATGCTTTAGCAGATGTCAGGCATAGGAAGTTAGAATTGCCGAGTTATTCGGAAGAGGAACGGCAAGATTTTGCTAGTTTACCTTTAAGTTGCGACACATTGCCGTGGATTCGGATTCGCACGGAGGTGCTGGAGAATAATCGGGTTGCGATCGTAATTTCAGATAACGGGTCTGGCATGGCAGAGTCTGTTAAGTGTCGGGTATTTGACCCGTTTTTTACTACTAAACCAGTAGGCAAAGGTACAGGTTTGGGACTGTCTATCTCCTATCAGATTGTGGTGGAAAGACACGGAGGAACGCTGCAGTGCATTTCCGCGCCGGGAGAGGGAACTGAATTTGCGATCGAGATTCCAATTCGGCAGAGGTAATTAGTCATTGGTAATTGGTAGTTGCACCAGAAAAATGATAATCTAATTAAAGGTTCTAAAAGTCAGGAATATTAGCATGGTATACAAAAGCATACATACTTCTAGTGCCGTTGCAAAACCAATTAAAGATGATGAGGATGATGATGATTCCTACGTTGACTATTTTTATGACGATCAGGGGGCTCCGCCGGGAACTCTCGACTTAGAACCCGATGCGCCGCCTCCCGATATTGTATTAATTGACTATTGCGACACAGCAGCTACTCGCGCCCACTTGGCAAATCCTCAAAAAGCTGCTGCGTATTTAGATACAGCATCTGTTTCTTGGGTTGATATGTTGGGATTGGGAAACAAAGAAACCTGGCGACAAATGGGTGAAGTATTTAATTTGCACCTAATGGCTCAGGAAGATGTAGTTAATGTTCCCCAGCGACCGAAAGTAGTAGACTATGAAGAACACATTTTAATCATTGCTTGGATGGTGATGCTGCATCCAGAATTAGATACTTTTCATAAAGAACAAGTAAGTTTGATTTTGGGCAAGCATTACCTGTTAACTGTTCAGGAAGAACCGGACTATGATTGTTTTGAACCAGTGCGCGATCGCATTCGTAAAGGACAAGGAAGTATTCGCAAGCACGGAGCAGATTATCTAGCTTATACTCTGTTAGATGCGATTATAGATGGATTCTTCCCTGTTTTAGAAGTTTACGGAGAGCGCATTGAAGAATTAGAGGATGAAGTGGTGGTGAACCCCACCCGCAAAACCCTGGAAAAAATCTATAAAATCCGGCGAGAATTGCTGACTCTGCGCCGCGCCATTTGGCCGCAGCGGGATGCAATTAATGTTTTGATTCGAGATAGCAGTGATTTGATTAGTCCAGAGGTGCGAATTTACCTGCGGGACTGTTACGATCACACAGTGCAGGTGATGGATATGGTGGAAACCTATCGAGAGTTGTCTTCGGGTTTAATGGATGTTTACTTGTCTTCGGTTGGCAATAAAATGAATGAAATCATGAAGTTGCTGACGGTTATTTCGAGTATCTTTATTCCTCTCACTTTTGTGGCGGGAGTATACGGGATGAATTTCAATACAGAGAAATCGCCCTTGAATATGCCGGAACTGAATTGGTATTTTGGCTATCCGCTGTGTTGGGCGCTGATGGTCGCGATCGCCTCTGGTTTAGTTTACTTCTTCTGGCGGCGCGGCTGGTTTGATAATTTTTCTACTATCAAAGAGGACTCGTTAAAGTAACCGAATTGAAGAGTTGAGATTGAGGATTGAAGGTTGAATAATTCAAAATCCTGTTAGGTAAAAAGGTTTCCAGCCCCTAGTTGAATCTGTGCCATAAATCCTTGCATCATAGTGCCCCAAATTTCCATCCTCCTGATTCATCCGTGAGTGATTTCAAGGGGAGTTGCATGAAAATTTAATTGTTGAGCGGGCTTTCGGGCCCACCGTACAAAAGTTTGAATAAACACAAATGTCCAAATTAAGTGGGCGACAAGTTAAAATCTTCAATCTCAAATCCCCAATAGATTGACGAACGATCGCGTACAATAAATTTGGGGAAAAAGTAGGCGCAGGCGGTTGCGGATGAGCGAAAGCTTGTCTGAGGAAAGTCCGGGCTCCCGAAAAACCAAACTTGCTGGGTAACGCCCAGTGCGAGCGATCGTGAGGATAGTGCCACAGAAAGATACCGCCAATTAGTCATTAGTCAGCAGTCATTGCTCGTTAGTAAGTAACTGAGGATTTTTGACTGGGAAGCAACAACTAATTTGGTAAGGGTGCAAAGGTGCGGTAAGAGCGCACCAGCAGCATCGAGAGGTGCTGGCTCGGTAAACCCCAGTTGGGAGCAAGGTCGGAGGGACTATGGTTGGTTTTTTACCAGTTCCGTTTTTTGGTACCGCTTGAGGCGTCTGGTAACAGGCGTCCCAGATAGATAACTGCCCTCGAAAACTGCTTGCAGTGGAGAGAACAGAACCCGGCTTATGTCCGACTTTTTCCCCCCCATTTAATTAAAATTACCGCTTGGGAATCAGGTCAACAAATCCTTTCGACCTGTTTTATGTTGGGAAAGGTGTGTACTGCATACCTGGAGGAAGATTTTGGGTAAGGTGCACCATAAGCAACCGGAGGAATGTTTAGTTTTTCAAGTAAAAAAAATATTAATATGAATCTGATACCAGTTAAAAAAAATAATGCCACTTTTGAAAACCTCCCAACCCGGATAGTAATCCGTGATTCCCACTTCTAAAATCTAAAATCTAAAATCTAAAATGGTATGATTTATCCGGGTCGCCAAAAGCAACTTGAAACATTAATTCAAAAATTGGGACTGCCAAAGAATGCTTCGATAAAATGGCATCTCCTCGATTTAGCTTTAACTCATGCGAGCGCGTCAGCTAAGGCAAATTACGAGCAACTAGAGTTTGTCGGCGATGCAGTCGTGCGGCTGACGGCTTCGGAATTGTTGTTTGAGATTTATCCTGACTGTACAGTGGGGGAATTTGCTGCTATTCGATCGATCTTGGTGAGCGATCGCATTCTGGCTAAAATCGCTGAAAGTTACGGGTTCGATCGCTATTTAATTGTTTCCAGCAGCGCCGCCGCAGACAAAACAGGCGCTGAACCCCGGCTGGCAGATGCTTTGGAAGCGGTACTGGCTGCGCTTTATTTGAGTACCCAGACGTTAGAATTAATTCGCCCTTGGCTAGATTCTCACTTTCAACGCCTAGCGGCCGAAATCCGCAGCGATCCTGCCCGCCAAAACTACAAAGCTGCTCTCCAAGAGTTGACTCAAGGCAAATACAAAACTTTGCCCAAATATAGCGTGCAAGAAACCGGGACAGTGCAGGGCGGGGAGGATCGTTTTACCGCAGAAGTTCTCATTCAGGGAAAGTTGGTAGCAGAGGGAAAAGGTCGATCGATCAAAGCGGCCGAACAAGCAGCGGCTCAGGTAGCTTTCAATAAATTAGTTGACAGTTGACAGTTATTGGTTATTTGTTATTTGTTATTTGTTATTTGTTAGCTGCTAAGCTGTTGTGCATCTAATTTGAAAGTCAAATTTTCTACAATTATTGTGGAACGGGCAGGAGAGTCCGTCTCTGGATTCAATTTAAATGCGTAGCAGCTTACCCATAACCAATAACCAATAACTACTGCCAACAGTCAACAGGCAACAGTGATTTTTTTGAGTTAAAACATAGATAATAATAACAAAATATGCTATAATTACTCTGCGATTTTTGAAATTATAATTAATGAAAATCGGAATAGCTGTATTGGGTGCGGGCCGCTGGGGAGTTAACCTAATTCGCAACTTTCTCGAACATCCCAACAGCGAAGTTTTAGCGGTGGTAGACCCGAATCGAGATTCATTGGCGGCCGTTCAAAAACAGTTTAATCTTGATGCCTCGGTGATTCTAGCTACCGATTGGTCTCAAGTGCAAGCCTTGCCGGGACTGCAAGCTGTGGCGATCGCTACTCCAGCTTCCACACACTACACCCTCGCAGCAGCAGCGCTGAAACAAGGCTACCACGTCTTAGCAGAAAAACCCCTCGCCCTCAACCTGACTGAAGCAATAGAACTCTGTCAATTAGCCGAAAAACAGCAGCGGCAACTTTTCGTTGACCACACTTATCTGTTTCATCCAGCAGTCGATCGAGGTCAAAGAATTATTCAACACCATCAACTCGGAAAATTGCGCTACGGTTACGCCCAGCGCACCCATTTTGAACCGGTTCGCCATGACGTTGATGCCCTTTGGGACTTGGCTATTCACGATATCGCTATTTTCAATACTTGGCTGGAACAAACGCCAATTGAAGTAAGGGCGATCGGCACTGTTTTTCCGAAGTCCGATGTCCGTCGGAAGAAGTTCGATGGAAGAGGGAACAAGGAAGAAGGAATAAATCAACAAGCAGCAGAAATTGAAAATCAATTTGCTCCTGCACTGCTGACTACTAATCCTGTAGAGGGACTAGCAGATTTAGTTTGGGTAACGCTCACCTATCCCGACGGATTTCAAGCATTTATTCACCTGTGCTGGCTAAATCCCGACAAACAACGGCGCTTAACTGTTGTTGGCAGTTTGGGAACCTTGATTTTTGACGAAATGTCGCTAGAAACTCCCCTGATTGTGCAGCGCGGCAATCCAGATTGCGGAGGCGAAGAGAATAACTCTTTTGAAAGTGCGTTAGCGTTAGCGAAGCGATCCGAAGGAAAGCCCGCCCCTACGGGGGCTACGCCAACGAAGAGGATCGCACCGCAGAAAAATACTAGCCTCAAAGGTCGCGAAGTGTTGAGTTTAGAACAAGTAGAACCGCTGAGGAGAGTGTGCGATCGCTTCCTCAACTGCGTGCAAACAAATACCCCCTGTCTTACCTCTTCGGGCGCGGCCTCCGTCGAATTAATCCGCATTCTCAGCACTTTGAGCAAATCCCTCGCACTCGGCGGACAGCCCCTAATACCATTTTAGATTTTAGATTTTAGATTTTAGATTTTAGATTGGGAACATCACTCCTCAACTTTTGAAATTTCCCTTTTCCGTTACTAAGTCCGGGCTGTGAAAATAAAAACTTGACTGCTGATTGACAGGCAAAGAAATCATCACCGTAGTACCTTGATTCACCCCCGCGCTGTGCAGGGTAATGCTTCCGATCATAGATTCCATTATCCTTCGCGAGATAGCCAAGCCCAAACCGTTACCGCCAAACCTGCGAGTTGTAGAACCATCAGCCATCACAAAAGGTTGAAACAATTTCTGCTGGTGCTCGGGATCGATACCAATTCCCGTATCTTTAATTGTCACCACCACCCAATCGCTTTGACCGCTAGAACCCGTCGTACTTTCCCCACTGCCGTTAAAACTACCAGAATTAGTCCTAGATTCTAGCCGCACAGATATATTAATGCTGCCCGACTCTGTAAACTTAACGGCATTGCTCAAAACATTTAAAAACACCTGTTTAAGCTTCTCTGGATCGGCATGAACAATAATCGGATCGTGAGGCTCTGGCAAAATTAACTTCAAGCCTTTTTCCTCAATTTGAGCCGCTTGCAAATCAATCGCGTCTTCCAGTACCTGGGTAATGTCAACTACTTCTAACATCATGGAGAAGGTGCCGGATTCTATTTTAGCAATGTCCAAAATATCATTAATAATATTCAGCAATTGCATTGACGAGTCGTGGGCCCGCTGTAAAAATTCCATTTCTTCATCTCTGTCATCGCAGTAGCCGTCCCGCACAATTTGAATAAAACCAATAATCCCGTTGAGCGGCGTTCTCAATTCATGAGAAATATTCCCCAAAAATTCATTTTTTAACTGATTGGCAACTTGCGCTTCTTTGGTTGCGACTTCCAATTCTCTGGCCCAGGATCTGAGGCGCTGCACCATGCTGTTGAGTGCTTCTGATAGTTGATTGAATTCCCTAATTTGGAAATCTTGGGGCACTGTCTGCGACGCTTCCGTATCTACTTTCATCGCGTAGTCTCTCAGTTTTTCCACAGGACGCGCCAAGTCGCGAGACAGATATAAAGTCGCGATGATACTAGCAGCAATCAAACCTACAATTAAATTAAATAAAACTTGCTGAATTTCTTCCAAACCAGACAGAGCGTAATCTAAACGAGAGACAGCTAAAATAATCCACTTGCTGTTCTCCTGTGTAGTTGAAGGACTCGGAATAGCAGCGTATCCTGCTAGCAACTCTACACCATTTCTTTCAAAGGAAAATAGGTGGAGAAAAGCTGTTCCGCCGGCGATCGCCCTTCTGACAATACTTTTTAGTCGATCGGCATCTGCCTCTTGGTCGATATTGCGGCCCACGCGATTGATATTCGGGTGCGCCAAAATCGTCCCATCTTGGTCGATCGCCACCGTATAGCCGGCTAGAGAACCCTTGGGAGCGCTGGTTTGCACAGGCAAAGCCGAGCGCAAACTCAAAGCATAATTCAACTGCAGGGTATTGCCCTGACGAATGTAAACAGGAGCGCTCAACACCAAACTAGCTTGGCTATCGCGACCTTCTTTACCCGCATCGGGAAAATCCTCAGCCCCCAAAGCCACCTTCCGATCGTTTGCTTTCCCCTGTCGCTGCGGAGGTAAGGACAGACTGATGTAAACGCTCTTGTCGTCCAGCAGCGTTTGCTGCTGCTGTACGGGCGGCCAAAATTTTGCCGGCAATGACTGAATCGGCTGCTGCCCGCAAGTGCTTGCTATTACTTGATTTGTCTTTAAATTAGTCAATTGCAAGCAATCAACCTGCGCTGGCAACCGCTGCCCTAATTGCGCGATAAACTTTTGATAATCCTTCGGATCTACCGACTGCAACATCGAGCTTTCCGAAGCACCGATCAGATTCGACTTCAGCGATTTCGCCCACTGTTCAATAGTGTCTGCTTTTCTGACTGCACTTTCTGTCAAGTTTTGACGAGCAGTTTCCAGAAGCGTCGAGCGTGCCTTCCGATAGGTAACATACTCCCCCACCAGTAGAACAGGTACGCTGAGCAACAAAATCCGCGACAGTAAAATACGGCGAAAGGAGGATTGACCTAACTTAACCATAGGAAATATCTAAATTAAGGTGCAACACCCAACAGCGACCATTAAAGTGAAATAAACCAGACCGAAAGCATGAATCTGTCTAGGGGGCTCTGCTGACTGAGCAACACAGCTTCAGAACAACATTTAAACACAATTATAGAAGCCACTGTAGCAATCTCGATTCTAAGTGTGTGGACTCAAAGATACTCAGCAATTTGTTTGGCAAATGCCTGTGATTTCGGTCACACTTCCCTTCTCAATTTTCGGCTCGATTGGCACCCGATCGCCCAGGGGCCCATTTTTTAGGCTGCAAAAAGCGTCGGGTGGACATACCGCAGGTGCTTGAAGCTAGAATCGCATAGATGCACTCTGACACCCAAATTAACGGGCAAAAAGTTCTGTCTCCGGCTAGTGCACAGAGAATTCTGCTCGATCGGACTTTTTCTTTCCGAATGCCTTTGAGAGATGGGGCATAGATGGGTGATGCGAGATTGTGCACCCTGTCAAAGATTTCTTTTGCCATCTGATTGATTCGGTGACAAGAATTCACCTGTCAAACAAAAAGAATGAGACGATCGAGCTGCCGATCGACTCTGACAACCCTAATGTGGGGAACCTTGGCCCAAACAGTGCACCCGCCCTCCGTAAATTCGCGATCTCGGCAATAATCTCCCTAGCTTAATCAATGAAAAAAAACTTTAGCAATTATACGTATTATTACACAAATAACCGTCCCAGATATCATCACGCTTATTTGATATCTCCCCTTTTAGAAATGCTGGCGGCACTCCAGCAGGCCAGCAAGACAAAACTCCGAGTTTTGGATCTCGGCTGTGGCAATGGCAGCCTCAGTCACGTCATAGCAGAGCACGGCTGCGAAGTTGTCGGCGTTGACACTTCTGCACCCGGAATAGCCATCTCCCGTCAAAGTTTCCCCGAGTGTCAGTTTATCCAAGCAGATATTTACGACCTCCCAGATACCGATATTCTGAACTCATTTGATGTTGTCTTAGCTATTGAAGTAATCGAACACTTGCTTTATCCTAAAGAACTAGCAAAAACTGCAAAAAGATGCCTCAATCCGGGAGGAAGACTAATTATTTCCACACCCTATCACGGCTATTTAAAAAATCTGGCTTTAGCGGTTTCTGGAAAACTAGATAAACATTTTACCGTTCTTTGGGATAACGGCCACATTAAATTTTTTTCAGTAGAGACGCTGACCAAGTTATTAACATCTGAAGGATACACCGACATAAAATTTAAATTTGCTGGTCGGTGTCCCTATCTTTGGAAATCAATGTTATGCTCTAGTAAGTTTTCAGGATAACCTGAAAACTTATGAGTTGTTAGTTGTCAATAAATTAAGTTTATTGACTAGACTACCAGACCTCATAAAAAGTAAAAAATAAGTTTCACTAAAAAAAGTAAAATGACTGTTGGCGTTTGGATATTAGGCGATCAACTGTGGCAGAACCAAGCTGCTCTCAACCGCACAGACGATAAATCCTCCCTACCGATAATTTTAATTGAATCTTGGCAGCACGTTCAACAGCGGCGCTACCACCAACAAAAATTAGTATTAATTTGGTCGGCAATGCGGCACTTCGCTAAAGAATTGCGCGGCGGTGGATGGCAAGTGACTTACACAAAATCCGAGGACTTTGAAGCACCTCTCAAAGCTTGGATACAAGCTCACAATATCACCGAAGTGCGGGTGATGGCTCCGAACGATAGACTTTTTTTACAGCTCGTTCAAAACTTGCAACTCCCCTGCAAAACAACCATAATTCCAAACAATCAATTCCTCTGGACAGAAACAGAATTCAAAGATTGGGCTTCAAGCCGCAAACGTTTGTTAATGGAAGACTTCTATCGAACCAGCCGCCAACGTTTTCAAGTTTTAATGGATAGCAGCAATAAACCTGTGGGAGGGAAGTGGAATTTTGACAAAGACAATCGTCAGCCACCCAAAGGAAAACTGGATACACCGAAACCTCTCTGGTTTGAACCGGACGTCATAACTCAAGAAGTTATCGCACAAGTTAAATCTCTATCTTTCCCAACTTACGGCAAGATTGAACTTTTTCGCTGGGGGGTTACACGAGAGCAAGCAATGCAAGTATTAGATAATTTCATCGAACAGTGTCTCCCCGCTTTTGGCCCTTATCAAGACGCGATGGTAACGGGGGAGGAAACAATGTGGCATTCCCTAACTTCTCCCTATCTCAATATTGGCTTGCTGCATCCTTTAGAAGTTATTCAAGCTGCAGAAACAGCCTACCTCGAAAAAAACTTAAATTTAAACGGCGTCGAAGGTTTTATCCGCCAAATTCTCGGCTGGCGAGAATACATTCGCGGTATGTATTTTTACGTGGATGCTGATTATTTTGAGAATAATTGGTTCAACCACACTCAGCCGCTGCCGGAGTTTTTTTGGGACGCTAGTAAAACAGATATGAACTGTTTGCGCCAAGTTTTAACTCAAGTCGAAGGCAGCGGTTACGCGCACCATATCCAGCGGTTGATGATTTTGAGCAATTTTGGTCTAATTGCGGGAATCTCGCCCCAGGAGCTAGAAAAATGGTTCCACAGTGCGTTTGTGGATGCCTATGACTGGGTAATGCAGACTAATGTGCTGGGCATGGGTTTGTTTGCTGACGGCGGTGTGTTGGCCTCGAAGCCCTATGCTGCTTCTGCCAATTACATTAATAAAATGAGCGATTATTGTCGGGGGTGCAAATTCGATCGCACAGTGCGATCGGGCGAAAATGCCTGTCCCTTCAACTTCTTCTACTGGGATTTCCTAGCGCGCCACCGGGACAAACTTCAGTCGATCGGTCGCATGAGCTTTATCTTAGCCAATCTCGACAAAATGCCGCCTGCAGAATTGGCAACCATCCGCCAAAAAGCGGCAGAGTGGCACTTAGTCAGTTGACTGTTGTCAGTTGTCAGTTGTCAGTTGTCATTTGTTAATCCTTTGCAGTGGCTAATAACAAATAACCAATAACATTAATCAACAGTCAACAGTCAACAATGCCCCATGCCCCATGCCCGATGCCCCATGCCCGATGCCCCATGCCCCATGCCCTTTGCAATTCTTATTTTTTCCCTGACTTTTCCCTAAACATTCCACAGCGTTTCCCCAGGCAAGTCTGAGGTTTTCCACAGATTCGACAAAGTTTTCCACAGAAATTAACGGCACGGTAGCATCTTGCTGCGGAATTGGGGATTTCCTTAACTTGCTGCCTAATTCCTCATAACCCCCCCCAAAACATAAAGATATGTAACAAAATATGCCCTGGAAAGCTTATTATTTGGTAAACCTTTTTTTTATCTAAAGGACTTTGTAATATTTTGCAACATTGACAAACCCACCCCCTCATAGCGCACAATGATGCGACCGACCTAAAAAAAGCGCTCTGATTTCGGCTGTGCCTGCACCTGTATCCGGCCGAAGGGGGGTTCTGTTTTCAATTTATTAGCGAGACTAAAAAAAATGATGAACCCAACAGTCAGTATTTTTGCTGAAATTCCGGAAACGCTGCACGATTCTCTCAAAACTTACCTGGAAACCCATCCCGAATGGGATCTAGACCGAGTATTTTGCGCGGCCCTGTCGCTGTTTTTGTTGCAGAATGCCGATAGCGGTACGCCTGAAGCTTCGCGCAGTTATCGCCAAGCTGCGAGAGTTTATCTCGAAACTCTGTTTCAATCTCCTCAAGACTTGCACAGCAACAATGTAACTCCCTCGTCTTAAAGGATCGGGGGAGAGGGGGAGACGCGGTTTCTGGGAAGGATTTTAGTTGACCGAGAGGGCGGGCACTGCATAGGTGTCCACTTCAGCTTCAAATCCCTGAGAACTATCGCTTATAGCTTAATGCTGAGCCCCATTGCATCTCCCTTAAGAAGCAGGCCGGTTTCATTCTCATGAAAATCGCGATTTTGTAGGGGTAGTGCCCCCGTGCCTACCCCCTCCACGGACGAGGGAATCGGTGTTTCAAATATCGGGGCAGCCACGGGGGGCAGCCCCTACAAGAGAATGAAACAGCCCTGCGGACTATCAGGGGACGCCGGGGGGAGAAGCTGCTTTTATCGTCAAACAGTAGACGGGTAGTACATCAGACCTTAAGTTGACACCCATGGTGCTTATGGCGCACTCTACAGGCTACAAACTAATGGCTGAAGACTACATCATGCCCATGCCGCCCATGCCGCCCATGCCGCCACCGGGCATGCCGCCGCCGGCCGAGGACTCGTCCTTCGGCGACTCGGCCACCATGGCTTCGGTCGTGAGCATCAGCGAGGCCACCGACGCGGCGTTTTGCAGCGCGGTGCG
>Ga0164305_10000348_pt1 | contig 16937 bp, 12 predicted proteins | sample Whisoiple_237_MG_FD_110215 | JGI IMG/M metagenome (GOLD analysis project Ga0164305, IMG submission 110215) | Soil microbial communities amended with pyrogenic organic matter from upstate New York, USA - Whitman soil sample_237_MG | ecosystem: Environmental > Terrestrial > Soil > Agricultural...
ACTCGCGGGGTGATTCGCGAGGGGTTGAAGGAAGTTTATGATCCGGAGATCGGCATCAACATCGTCGATCGCGGTCTTGGTTATGATGCGGATATCGCTGACAACGGCGATGTCCTGGTGACTATGACCCTGACGTCGCTCGGCTGTCCGCTCGGCCCGGTCATCGTCCAGGAAGTCCAGGGCGCGCTCGGCGACTTCCCCGGGATCGGCGAAGTCGACGTCAAGCTCGTCTGGAGTCCGCCATGGTCGCCCGACATGATGAGCGAGGACGCTAAAGACGAACTCGGCATCTGGTAGCAGATGCCGCCCATGGTGGCCAGGCGGATGAGCCGGCGGCGCATTGGCCTGGTCATCGCGGCCATTGCGATCGTAGCGACGATTGGGGCGTGCTCGACGGGCGCGCCCTCTATCGATCAACCGCCGACGACCATCCCGGCGCCCACAGTCACGGCCGCCGGCTAAGCCCCTTCCAGAAATACGCGCATCGCTTCCAGAAATTGCTCTGTGCTCTCGCGGTGGAGCGAATGAGAACCGCCCGGGATCCGTACGGCCCCGAAGTTAGGTCCGAGTGACGCGAATCGGGTCGCGCCGGCCGCCGGGACGAGTCCGCCGCTCTCGAAGTCACCGTGGATCAGGAGAATCGGCGATGTGATGGATCCGAGGCCAGCCAGATAGTCGATCCGCTCGCCGCGCATCGCCAAATCGACCATTTCCGAGAAGACCGCCGGGTGCGTGGAGGTGATGACCTCCGCACGCCGCTCCCGGTCGTCGTCGCTCCAGTGCGGAAACTCCTGCCGGTAGTACGCCATCACGTCCTCGACTGACATGGCCGCAAGCTGGGACCAGCCTTCGAGCATTGGTGCGCGCTCGACTCCGCCGCTCAGGGGCATGTCTTCGAGCACGATCGCGCTGGCTTGAGCCGGGTGGCGCTTGGCCCAGGTGATCGCGGTCAGGCCACCGAGCGAGTGGCCGACGATCAGCGGATGCGGCTCGCCGCTCCAGGCAATGATGCGCTCCAGGTCGTCGGCATAGTCGGAGAGGTGATATCCCTGTTCGGGTTGGCCCGATTGCCCGTGACCGCGCAGGTCCGGGATGACCAATCGGTAAAGATCGGCAAGCCGGGTCATAACCGGCATCCAGCTCATGCCACTGCTGCCGATGCCGTGGAGCAGGATCATCGTCGGTCCGGCTCCGATCGTGGCCACGGCGATGTCCTGTCCGCCGCCGGCGATGACGGATCGTCTCAGGGATCGGGTCTGCTCGGTCACGATGATCTCCGCGCGGTGGGACAAAAAGACGCGCATTTGTGCGCCAATCACGGCAGGGTTTATCGCTGGAGAGTACCATTGCCGGTGCGTGTGGAAGATGCCGGCGCTGCTTCAGGCTGGCATTCGGGCGGGAAGGCGGAGGAGTGCCTCGGTGAACCTAAGCATTCGGCGATCGCTGTCGGTACTGGCAATGACCTTGCTTCTGACAGGGACACTGGCGGCGTGCGGAACGGAATCGCAAAAAGTCGAGCCAACCGTAACCCGGGTAGATGTGGCCGGCGCACCCCCGACGCGCACTCCAACCGTTGCCGGTGGAGAAACTCCAGCGCCGAGTGGCGGTGCGAGTTCCACGGCTCCTGCCACTGGCGGGCAGACCGGCGGCCAGGCGACGACTTTCGAAGTCGACATGCAGGATTCGTTGAGCTTCCAGCCTTCCGAGCTCACCATCCCGGCCAACACGGACGTGACGATTCATGCCGTGAACTCGGGCGCCCTCCCGCATACATTCACGATCAAGGACGTAGCCGATACGGGCGAGGTTGCCGGCGGCGCGAGTGCGGATGTCAAGGTCAACCTGCCGCCCGGTGAGTATGAGTTCCACTGTGCCATTCCGGGCCATACCGAAGCGGGCATGGTCGGCACCCTGAAGGTGGTCGAAGGCGGTGGACAGCCCGCTGCCCAGGCATCGCCGACTGCTCCTGCCGGCGGCGGACAGGCCGCGGCGCCGTCGGGTCCGGTCGAGGTAGACATGGTCGACCTCGCCTTCCAACCGACGGAGATCACCATTCCCGCCAACACCGATGTCACGATCAAGGCGGTCAATAAGGGTGCCTTGCCGCACACCTTCACGATCCCGGACGTGGCCGATACCGGTGAGGTGGCTGCGGGTTCCAGCGCGGAGGTGACGGTAAACCTGCCACCGGGCGACTACACCTTTGATTGTTCCATTCCGGGCCACAAGGAAGCCGGCATGGTCGGAACGCTGAGGGTTGTCGAGGGTGGAGCGGCGCCGGGCGGCGCGGCGACGCCTGCGCAAGCTGCCGCGTCTCCGGCAGCAAGCCCAGTGGAAGCATCCCCGGCAGCCGCCAGCCCAGCAGTCGGTGGTGGTGCGGCCGAACTCCCGACAACGTATGAGGTCGACATGGTCGATCTCGCGTTCCAGCCGACCGACCTGACCATCCCGGCGAACACCGACGTCACGATCAAGGCCGTGAACAAGGGCGCGCTCCCGCACACCTTCACGATTCCCGATGTGGCGGATACGGGTGAGGTTGCCAGCGGTTCAAGTGCTGAAGTCAAGGTCAATCTTCCGCCAGGTGAGTACACGTTCGACTGCGCGGTGCCTGGGCATAAAGAGGCCGGTATGGTCGGCAAAATAACCGTTGTTGCCGCCGGCGGGGCAGCAGCCGGCCCGGCGACGCCGGCCGAAGCATCACCGGCCGCGCCCGGCGGAGCGGCAGAGCCCCCGACGAGCCTCGAGATCGACATGGTCGACCTTGCCTTCCAGCCGACCGATCTGACGATTCCGGCCAATACCGATGTCACGATCAAGGCGGTCAACAAGGGTGCCTTGCCGCATACTTTCACAATCACTGGGGTGGAGGACACCGGTGAGGTGGCCGCCGGCTCCAGCGCCGAGGTAAAGCTCAATCTCCCGGCCGGAACCTACCAGTTCGATTGCGTCGTGCCTGGTCACAAGGAGGCCGGCATGGTGGGCACGCTGACCGTGGTCGAAAGCGGCGGTGCGGCTCCTGCGGCGAGTCCGGCCGCCAGTCCGCAAGCGAGCCCGATCGCGACCGAGGTCAATCTCGACATGGTCGAGTTGCGGTTCATTCCGGACACTCTCGAGATTCCGGCCAATGTCGATGTCCAGGTCAACCTGTCCAACAGCGGCAACTTGCCGCACAACTTCTCGATCAAGGACAAGGACATCTCGGTCGATCTCGCAGCCGGCGACAAGACCAGCTTCACGCTGAACCTGCCCGCGGGCACGTACGACTTCTTCTGCAACGTGCCGGGTCACGAGGGCGCGGGCATGGTCGGCAAGTTGACGGTGGTTGAGGGCGGAGGCGCGACTCCGGTCGCCTCGCCAACCGGCCAATCCGGTGAGGCCGGAGCGACATCAGCGGAAGTTGATATGGTCGATCTGGCCTTCCAGCCGACGGAAATCACGATCGCCGCGAACACAGATGTCACGATCAACGCGGTCAACAAGGGCGCGTTGCCGCATACCTTCACGATCCCCGACGTCGCGGATACGGGTGAGGTCGCCAGCGGCGAGTCCAAAACGATCACGGTCAATCTTCCGCCAGGCGAATACGCATTCGACTGTGCAGTGCCCGGCCACAAGGAGGCGGGCATGGTCGGAAAACTGATCGTCAAGTAACCGGCACACTTGCTTATGGGCGCGGTCCGGACACTGTCCGGGCCGCGCTTTCGTGTTTGCGGAGCTCGACCTCGAGCCAGAAGCCGTGTCGCCACTCCACTTGCGACTCCGCCTGGCGGACGCGCTCGGCTGCCCGGCTCAGTCGCATGTAGCCATCGCGCGATGGCCGCAACCACCGGAACAGCACGAACCCGCTCAGCCGCATCGTCTCGGAGGCGCCCAGGCCTGACCGGCGCACGGTGGCCAGGGTGAAGTGACGCGGCCCGAACAGGAGTGCCAGGTCCCCTTCGCTGTAATGCCGTCGCCAGCCGATATCGGCGGTCTCGAACGGCCGCAAGCCGCGCTTTGAGATGTCGACCAGGTAGCGGTGCATGTTGAATGCGTCGAGCACGGCCAGTGGTCCTTTCGCCGGTACCGTGAGCCGCACCCTGCCGCCCGGGGCGGTGATCCGCGCCAGTTCGTTGGCCAACCCCTCGTCGTTCCGAACATAGGCAAATACAGAGTCGCAGTCGACAACATCGAATTCGCCGTCAGCGAAGGGCAACTGATCGGCCGGTGCAGACACGGAACGGCCGGCCGTATCGCAGCGGAGCGGTCGGTCTTCCTCGCGCGGCTCGCCACGCGGTCGGCCCGCGCGCGGTTTTGGCCGATGCCATCGCCAGTCGAGGCCGATCCGCAGACAACGCGGTGAGTCGATAGGGGAGGAGGGGTTCGTCATATCGCACCTATAATCGGGGCAGCGGCTCAGAACTGCCAATGCACGTGTCGCGCCCGGAGTTTCATCAGGTGTTCTCGCTCCATCCCGTCACCGTCACCGACGTTGCCGACTTCCTTGAAGGTGCAGAGCGTGGCGACAATGTGCTCGGTGCTCACGCCCTCGAGTTGCTGCGCGGGGGCGATTCCCGCGGGCCGGATCAACTCGGACAGGCGCTGACCACATTTCTTGCTGATCGCCATCCGATCTTCGTGCTGACCGAGATCAGCCTTACCAATTGGGAAGCGCAAATCGACCGCGGGATCGGGATGATGATGCGTCCTCCGGCGCGGCTGTTCATCGATGCCGGCATGGAGCGGCCGCTGGCCCAGCAGATGTCGATCAGGCTGGACCACAATGCCGGTAGCATGGCCGGCGCCTTCGTGCCGGCGCACCTCGTTGGGCAGTTCGACGGGATGTTGGAGGAGCGGCTCCAGAGGCACCTCCGGCGGTTGCGCGAGGCGGAGTTGGATCCGATCGCCAATGTGGGTCTACTGCTACAGGCGGTGGCATTCGCCAAGTCCAACGGCACCGGCCTGATCGAGGCGACCGGCGTGGTGGACGCGCTGGATCCCGGGACGCCGGTGGTTTTTGCGGATCGGAACCGACTGCCGAAGGACCTCCGCACGCGCCTGGAGGCGGCGGCCAAGCCTCCGAAGAAGCCTGGTCTCCTCGCCCGGATGTTCGGCGGGCGGTCCGAATCGAGCGCCAACGGCACAGAACATCGCATTCCGCCCCCAGACGATCCCGCGGTCTGAAAACCTGCTCGGCATCGCTGATTTCCCGGTCGGAAACCGCGTCGGAAGGCCGTCTGACCTTGACACGGTCCGTGTAAAGTTGCTATCCTTTTTTCGTGTTAGCACTCTTCGCGAGAGAGTGCTAAGCAGGATAGTGATTGGTCAGGATGAACCAGGAACTGAGTCAAGTCCAGTCTAGCGAGCCCGTTCTCTCAAAGCGCCAGCGCGACATCTTGCGCATGGTGATCTTTGATTACGTGCAGGCGGGTCGAGCGGTCGCGTCACGGACGTTGGTCGAGCGATATCGCATGCCCTTCTCGTCGGCCACCATCCGGAATGAGATGGCGGTCCTCGAGGAGTTCGGGCTGCTTCAGGTCCTGCATACATCTGGCGGCCGCGTGCCGACTGACGCTGGCTATCGCTATTACGTCCATCACCTGATGGGCAACATCGAGCTCCCTGCCGGCGATCAGATCATGATCCGGCACCAGTTCCAGCAAGCGGCCGATCGCCTGGATGCCTGGATCGAGTTGGCGGCAACGGTGCTGGCCTCGACGAGCGGCAACGTGTCGCTGGTTACCGCGCCGCGGACCGTGATTCCCCGCCTGCGCCACTTCGAGCTGATTCAGCTCCAGCCAACTGTAGCCTTGATCGTCCTGGTCACCTTTGAGAGCGCCGTCCGACAGTCCATGATTCATTTGCCGGACGAGACGACTCAGGATGCGTTATCTCGCTTGGCCGATGGGCTCGCGCCGGAGCTGCGCGGTCTGACCGCGGACGAAGTCGAGAGCCGAATTCCCGGCTCGGATGCAATGGCACGGGTCGTCCTCGGCCAGGTCGCGGCCATGCTCAGGCAGTTCGAATCCGCCGAGCAAGTCGAGATTCGACATTCGGGTCTCGAGCATATGGTGGGTCAGCCCGACGTGGCTGATCTGGATCTGCAGATGATGATGGGTCTGGTCAGCTCGGGTGGATTAATGTCTGCCCTGTTGCCACAGATTTCGACCGGCGGTGACGTCCAGGTCTTTATCGGCAGCGACGACCTGCCGCACGGCCTGCAGCGGTTTGGCGTCGTGCTTTCGCCATACGGCATTGCGGATGTCATGACCGGCGTGCTTGGCGTGCTCGGACCGACCCGGATGTCGTATTGGCGCACGATCTCCACGGTCAGATACATGGCGCGGCTGATGAGCGACCTGATGGTCGAGCTCAACCCGCGCATTGAATGAGGGCGTACTGATGAAGGAGGACATGTTGGTACAGGACACGAACGTCGTGGACGAGCAAGAGGAGGGCACAACCTCGGACCAGCCTACGATCGAATCGCTGACTGCTGAGCGTGACCAATTGGTTGAACAGCTTCAGCGAAGCGTTGCCGAGTTCCGGAACTACCGGCGGCGGACGGACGAGCAACGTTCGGAGCTGCGATCGCTCGCGACCCGGGACGTGATGCTTTCGGTGCTGCCGCTGGTCGACGATCTCGTCCGCGCATCCGCAAACATCCCGGAAGACAAGCAACTGGACGGATTGCGGGAGGGATTGGGTGCAATCGAGCGCAAATTCCTGAACATCCTCGAGCGCAACGGCGTGACGCCGGTAGGAGCGGTTGGAGAGCCATTCGATCCGGCGTTTCACGAAGCGGTGGCCACTGACGAGAGCGGCGATCGCTCCCACATCGTGGAGGTCTACCAGACAGGATATCGACAGGGAGATTTCGCACTGCGCCCAGCCATGGTCAAGGTGGGTGCCGAACCCAAATTTCAGGCATAGAGACCAACGGCGATTGAGACAGGTCTAGTAAAGAGAAGGAAATCAGAGCGATGGCACGAATGATTGGTATCGACCTCGGAACGACCAACTCGGTGATGGCCACCATTGAAGGTGGCGAGCCAGTCGTCATTCCGAACGCGGAAGGTGAGCGTCTCACCCCGTCGGTGGTGGCGGTCAGCTCGCAGGGCGAGCGGCTGGTCGGCCGGTTTGCCCGGCGCCAGGCGGTCACCAACCCGGAGAACACGGTGTTCTCGATCAAGCGGTTCATGGGCCGCAAGTTCAGCGATCCGCATGTCCAGAAGGACCTCTCGCTGATTCCGTACAAGGTGCGCGAGGCGTCGAACGGCGGCATCGAGGTCAAGATCGGCGATCGCTGGTACAGCCCACCGGAAATCTCGGCCATGATCCTGCAGAAGATGAAGGCCGATGCCGAGGCGTACCTCGGTGATAAGGTCGATCGCGCCGTGGTTACCGTCCCAGCCTATTTCGACAACAGCCAGCGCGAGGCCACCAAGGATGCCGGCAAGATCGCCGGCCTGACAGTCGAGCGGATCATCAACGAGCCGACCGCCTCTGCCCTGGCCTATGGTCTCGACAAGAAGCATGACGAGAAGGTCGCTGTCTACGACCTCGGTGGCGGCACCTACGACATCTCGATCCTCGACCTCTCCGAAGGCGTCTTCCAGGTGCTCTCCACGAACGGTGATACCCACCTCGGTGGTGACGATTTCGACCAGGTGATCATCGATTTCCTGGCGGATGAGTTCAAGAAGCAGGAAGGCATCGACCTCCGCAAGGACCGGATGGCCCTGCAGCGGCTCAAGGAAGCCGCCGAGAAGGCCAAGATTGAGCTCTCCTCGCTTGAGCAGACCGAGGTCAACCTTCCGTTCGTCACGGCCGACGCGAGCGGTCCGAAGCACCTCAACCTGACCATGACCCGCTCCAAGCTCGAGCAGCTGGTGAACCCGCTGATTGAGCGGACCGGTCCGCCGATGCAGGCTGCGCTCAAGGATGCGGGCCTGTCGAAGGGCGAGGTCGATGAGACGGTGCTGGTCGGTGGCCAGACCCGGATGCCTGCCGTGCAGCGCAAGGTACAGAGCTACTTCGGCAAGGAGCCGCACAAGGGCATCAACCCGGATGAGGTCGTGGCGATCGGCGCGGCGATCCAGGGCGGCGTGCTCGGCGGCGAGGTCAAGGACATCCTGCTCCTCGACGTGACTCCGCTGACCCTCTCGATCGAGACGCTGGGTGGCGTGGCCACTCCGCTGATCGAGCGCAATACGACGATCCCGACCCGTAAGAGCCAGGTCTTCACCACGGCGGCCGATAACCAGCCGCAGGTCGAGATCAACGTGCTCCAGGGCGAGCGGCCGATGGCAGTCGACAACAAGTCGCTCGGCAAGTTCATCCTCGATGGCATCCTGCCGGCGCCGCGCGGCCTGCCGAAGATCGAAGTGACCTTCGACATCGACGCGAACGGCATCCTGAATGTGACCGCGAAGGATCAGGCGACCAGCAAGGAGCAGAAGATCACGATCACTGGCTCCTCCGGTTTGTCGGACTCCGAGGTCGACCGGATGGTTCATGAGGCCGAAGAGCATGCCGAGGAGGACCGCAAGCGGCGCGAAGCGATCTCGCTGCGGAACGACGCTGAGAGCATGGTCTTCCAGGCCGAGAAGACACTGACTGATTACGGCGACAAGATTCCCGTCGAGATCAAGACCGAACTGGATGAGAAGATCCAGGCAGTCAAGGAGATTCTCGACAAGGATCGCGAGAATGTCGATCGCCTCAAGCCGGCCTATGAGGATATGGTTCAGACCCTGTCCAAGGTTGGTACGGCGATGTACGGTCAGGCCGGTGACGCTGGCGCAAACGGTGCCGGGTTCGATGGCGCGGGCGACGAGCCTGCAGCCGAGGATGACTCGACCGTCGAAGGCGAGTTCCGCGAAGTCGGGTCCGAGCGCTAGACTCGTTCCGTCAAATCATGACTCTGGCGATGAGGGGTGCGGGCAACCGCACTCCTCATTCGTCGTTGGCGCGGCGATCGCGCGTGGGATTGACGCTGACCCGGACCGTGGCCTTGTCGCGTCCGCCCTTGCCGTCGCGCACCTTGTACGTGAACGAGTCGGCGCCGACGAAGCCCGGCTCGGGCGTATAGGTCACGACGCCCCCGTCGATAGTTACTTCGCCATGCTCTGGCCTGGTCAAGCCATAGACGATCATCTCGTCGCCGTCCGCGTCCTTGTCATTGGCGCGCACGTCGATCGCCACCGGCTCGCCGGACGTGGTCTCGACCTCATCGTCCTTCGCGGCGGGCGCCGAGTTCGCATTCCCAACCGCAATCGTGATCTTTGCGGTCGCTGATTCCAGTCCGTCTGAATATTGGTACTCGATCGTGTCGAATCCCTCGTATTTTGGTTCCGGCGTGTAGGAGATCGTGTTGTATGCGGTCAGCGACGCTGATCCGTGCGATGGCATCGTCGTGATGGTCAGGATCGCCTGCGGGCCGTCGGGATCATGGTCGTTGGCCATCGCATCGATGACCATACTGACTCCGACCTCAGTCTGTACACGATCATCTTCGGCGCGAGGTGCGTCGTTGATCGGATTGACTGTCACTGTCACGGTCGCGGTTGCCGTGCCACCCTGGCCGTCTGAGACGACATAATCGAAGGTGTCGACGCCTGCGAAGTCAGGGTTCGGCGCGTAGGCAATCGACCCATCTTTTCGGACGCGCACCGTGCCATTGGCCGGCCTGGCGACGGAATCGACGGCAAGTTCCGCCCCTTCCTGATCCGTGTCGTTGGCGAGGGCATCGATCACGATTTCAGAATCCTCGGTTCCAGTTGCCGAGTCCGGCGCGGCCACCGGTGGATCATTGACTTCCTGGATCTCGATCGACACTGTTGCGCTCGACCGCGGATTGATGCCATCGCTGCTCGAATAGGTGAAAGCGTCCCGCCCGACATATCCGGAATCCGGGACGTACGTGATGTTCTGCATAGCGTCAAGCGTCAGCGTGCCGTGTGCCGGTGTGGTGTCGATCGAGATCGATCGCGCCCCTCCGCCCGGGTTGGGGTCGTTCGAGAGGACATCGATCGTGTTGCCGGGAGAGTCCTCGAGGATCAGGAACTCATCATCGACTGCTCCGCCCGGTGCGGAAGTTGTTCCGGTGACGTCCACGGTTACTGTCGCGTCTCGGCTATTGCCGGATTTGTCGCGCGCCGTATAGGTAAACGAGTCCTGACCGACGAAGTGGCGGTTCGGCTCGTACCGAACCGTGGAGTCGGTGTTAATCGTGACCGTGCCATGCGCCGCCTTGCCGACGCCGGCGACCGTCAGCGCGTCGCTCTCCGGGTCGGTGTCATTGGCGAGCACCGGCACATCCACTGCCGTCGCCATGCTGGTCGAGGCGGAGTCATTCTGTGGAGTCGGCGCTCCATTCACAGTCACGGTGACCGTCGCGGTGCCGGCGCCATCGTAGTCGGCGATCGAGTAGGTGAACTGGTCGACACCGAAGAAGCCGGGATTGGGGACATAGATGATCATGTGGTCGACGCTGGACCAGGTCGCGGTGCCGGCTGCGGGTTGCGTGATGCCGGCAAAACTGAACGCGTCCCCGTCAGCTTCCCAGTCGTTCGCGAGCACGTCGATCGAGGCTGACCCATCCTGCCTGATAAAGGCGGCGTCATCGACCGCCGTCGGCGAATCGCTGACCGAGTTGACGGTGATCGAGACGGTGGCAGAGTCTGAAGTTGACCCGTCTCCGGCCGTGTAGGTGAAGGAGTCGGTCCCGAACCAGTTGGCGACCGGCGTGTAGAGGATGGAGTTGTCGAGCTGCACCTCTGCGTGGCCGTGTCCGGGCGCCTGCTCCAGCGTCGCGCTGAGTGGTAGCCCCTCCGGACCCAGGCCGTCATTCGCAAGGACGTAGATACTCGCAGGGACATCTTCATCGGTCGCGACAGTGTCGTCGCGACTCTCGACGGCGGTGACCCGACCATCCACCTGGATTGTGACCGTGCCGCTTTGCGGATCGCCCGATTTCCCATGTGCGCGATAGGTGAAGCTGTCGGCGCCGGTGAAATTGGCATCTGGCAGATAGGTGAACTCATTCCCATGGCGGGTCAGATCGCCGAAAGTCGGCTCCGTAAAGTCGACGATGGTCATGCCGGCTGGGTCGTTGGCGAGCACGTCGAATGTCGTTTGCGCGTTGATCTTTGCCGTGACCGAGTCATCGGCAACGCTTTTCGCCGCGAGGGCGGGAAGTGCTGCCTGAAACAACGGCACTGCAAGGCCGATCGCGAGCGCCAGTCCCAGGCCGGCCCGGCGAAGTATTGCGGGCAATCCAGGCCGGCAGGGCGAGTTGACGCCTGTCATCGACGGCGCGAAGTTTTTCCACGGGTGTGCCGGCATAGCGCGTGTTTCTTCCAAGACGTCCGTACATGTACTTCTACAATGTACCGACGCGGGATACAACGGGAAATCACCCCTCGGTACGGTTTTGCGAAACAACCTTGCCTATTTGCGCAAAGACAATCTGGCGGCGCTCGAATGAGCGCCGCCAGATTGACGTTTTCTCTGGTCGATTGAACTAGGCGATAACTTCCACGTTGTTCGCAGCGACCACTCGCGACTTGTTGTCTGGCGTGGTGATCGTCATCACATCGACTGCTACGCCATCCGCGCGGCGAACCCGCTTCGGCCGCTCTGCAACCGTGCCGGTCACGCCGAGATTCGCCTGATCGATGATCCGGACGCGAGTCTCTGCGGAGAGTGTGATCGGCTGTGCGGGCGCATCCTCGTCCAGCATTCCCTGGTTGACCGAGATGATCTGCGGTCGAGCCAGGAATCCGCTCATGCGAGTCGTTGTGATCAGCGTCACGGGGGTGGCGTCATACCGCTTGAGGAAGGCGAATACGTCGGCTGCAATCGGCAAAGAGCCGAAACCTTCTGTCGCGACGATCGCAATTGAAGTCGTCATGCTGTCGCCAATGCCGGTGTCGGACGGTCCGATACGCCACGGTGACAGCCGATCTTCGGCCGGGACACCGAAGCAGGCCGAAACCTCGCGCTCGACGATTCCGCCAACGATCACGCCCGCCGCGCCGACGTCCATAAGGCGCCGCAGCGTCGACGCGCTGACGCTCGCGCCGGCAACGACGACCTTGCCCCGCATATCCGGGGTAATCCGATCGGGCTGTGCCTCTTCGCCCGGTCCGCTCACCGCAAGGCAGAGCGTGCCTTGCACAGAAGGACCGACCCCCACGATACCGAAGAGGCGAGAACCAACTGTGCGGATCGCGATCGACTGCCGTCCGTCCACGTACTCAACGTCGCCTGATACCAGAGAGCGAATGTCGCCGCCCGTACCGGGTGCCAGCAGTCCAACGCCGGTGTCCGAATCGATCGAAAGCAAGAGACCCGTCATGGGAGAGGCAACGACGGTGTTGCGTAGACCCTTGCGCATCTTGGCCATCGCTTCGCCGGCGGCAAAGGTCGACCCAACGGGTCGCAGCATATGCTTGTTGACGTCGTTGGGCGATACGCCAAGCTGGTCGGCAATGTTGATGCGCACAGCCAGATGACGCGGATCAGTCTTGGCGATGACGTGATCGCCATTGATGCGCTCGCCAGGGCGGACCTTGACTTCGGCATTGCTTGGCAGTCGACGGACGACGTGCAGCTCCTGATCGTGGACGATCACGGGTTCGCGATTGGGGAAGTTCTGGTTCATGATCCTTGTCCTTCGGTACAGGGCGCGTCTAGGACTGCTTGCGTACAGCGGTCGAGGCGCGAATGCCATTAACTGATTCGAGCCACTGGCGGACCTGCATTGCGCGGTTGGCGTTGCCGGCCAACGTCCGCGGCCGGGCATCGATGATCACACCCACCGTGCCGCCGACAATGCGACGTTCCTCGGCAAGGGTCACGGTCTTGCCGGCTGGGTGGCCACCGATCGAGAATTTGCGCTCGGGCCGCAGTACGATCGTGGCCGATTCGCCGCTCTTGAGTGGGACGACCTCAACCGAGCCCGACAGGACGCTGAATTGCGCCATTTCGCCGTTGTCAAAGTGGATTTCGCCGCGGCAGGCGACATCGCCCGGGCTGGTCGCGCCGCCGATGACGATTGCGCTGCCGAGATGCGTCAACGCGTCGTACTCGAACAGGCTCGAGGCAAGAGTAGGATCGATAGTGCCTACGACACCGGCGACCGCCATCAGGCCGTCAGGATCAAGGGCGAGATCCACCACGCCGTTGTTCGGCACGATATCGATCGAGTCGAGCAGTGCCAACGCCGCGGCCCCGGGTTGGTTCCACCGCGCGAAGACGGGTCCACCAATCACGAGGTCGACACCGGCCAGCGCCATGGGTTGCGTGCGGCCGATCTCCGAGACGGCCCGCCGGGCAACCTGCCGGGCGAGCGCTTGCTCGATCGCCAGATCGCGCGGTTGCTCCGCGATCGTCCAGGGCCGAATCGACCGGTTGAGCGCCCACGTCACAAGCTCATCCTCGGTACTCTCGAAGGGGAGCCAGCAGGTTGCATCTGAGACTTCGCGACTGGTAAGCCCGGTGATCGCGGTGGTCAGGTCGACCTGGGGCAGGGCTGAGATAGCGCCCTGGTCTCCGCTCGCCCAATGGGCATGTGCCCCATCGTCGACACCGATGGTGAGTACCTGACGCTTGAAGGCGCGGGCGATGAATCGGTTGACGAGGTCGACTGCGTGAGCTCGGGAGATCGGAGCCTGGATGGCGTCATCGGCAATGACTTCGAAATCCGAGGTACGCAGGCGAATCTGAAACCCTTCGCCGAGCTCCCGCTCGATCTCGCCGGCGATATCGGCCGGTGCGCGCACGACCGGCGAAATGGAGCGCACCTTGAGCTTGTTGCCCAGTGCGGCGACACCCTGTTCCTGCGCCTGCCCGTCCGCGATAACGATTGCGCGAGAGACGGTGCCGATCATACCGACCTGCTTGGCAAGCTGGAGGAGTCGGGGCATCGCGTCCTGAGCGCCGGCGCCGATGATCAGCAGAGCCATTTCCGGCTGGAACGAGCGAAGCGCGTCTGCCTGGGTCGCAGCCCAACCGCCGTCCTTGCGCGACGAGGGTGCGGAGGCGTGAAACACCCGCGTATGCACCCGCCGCAGCGCGTCCAGAACCGGTCCCGCAACTGCGCTCTGGCCCGCCTCCAGGATCGCGACGCGAATCGGTTCACCAAAGGATGCCGAGATCAGCAATCCGTCGACACCGTCACCACTGGCGAGCTGCGGCATGGCCAGCTTGTCGCGCACCGTCAAGCCGCGACCGGACGACCACTCGAGCTGGCGTAACAGGTTGTACCAGCCCTGGGACATGTCTTCGTAGGGCAGGTCGGTGGTTGTGCGGTGCTCGGCCTTGGCGACGAACCGGAATCCGCCGCTGATCGATTCGAGCAGGTACGCGCGGGAGATGCCGCGACCGAAGTCGGCAACGACGAGCGAGTCGATGGGTTCTTGACGAGTGTCGGTCATGCGTAAGACTCCGTACCAGTGACCATGCGAGAGTGTCGTTAGAGAACCATTGCCGCCAGCAGAGCCAGCAGCAGAACGAGGACCGCGAGCTGCACAATCCGATTCTTGTAGACCGGCTCACCCGATGAGCTGGCACGCTGCGATCGGCCGAATCGGCCCTTTTTGCCAGCACTCGGGTCTTCGTAGGACGACGGGGTCCAGGAAGTGGGGCTGATCGTCGGATAGGGTGCTTGCTGCTGCGCGGCGGAATCTGCGGCTCCCCAGGCTGCAGTGGGTTCTTCGGTCGCCGCCCACGGATCGGCTGGCTCCTGTGCTGTCGAGGTCTTGCTCAGCCACGACGTACTTGGTCCGGCCGCTGGAACGTCACCTGGAAGCGGGCGCTTTGGCGCCCCAACTTCGGCTGCTGCAGCGTGCGTGGCTTCCGCCGCTTCGGCGGCGGCTTTCGCGGCGTCGGCTTCGGCGATCTGGCGAATCCAATCCGGAAGGTCATTTGCCGAGATCAATTCGACTGGTTCCGGAGCGGCGGCATGCACGCGGCCGCCTTCCTGCATGAACGATGGCAGAGTCGGTTTCGGCTCAGGCTCAACATGAACAGGATCGGCATGGTGCGCATTGCCGAGCATCGGCGGCGCACCGGTTTGGGTGGGCTGGCGAAAAGATGAGACCTGCAACGAGGGCGAATCGTCGAACGGGGCGGGACGCTCTGTGAAGGCAGCGCTCTGCTGCGGTTGGGCGGCTGCCGTGGCAACGGGTTCTGTCTGGGTTGCCACAGGATGACCGCAAATGCGGCATTCGGTCTCGAGCTCGCCGTTAGCGGCTCCGCACATTTCGCAAATGTTCACGGGTCGTTCCTCCACCGGCCTCGTTCGCCGTGCTGCCGAACTGTCCGGCAGCGCCGAAGCATCGGTATGCCGAGCATGTCGCACTGAGATTCGAGTATAGGAACGGGTGCCGGACGGCTCTTCAGGCGAAGACACCGAAAAGTCCCGATGTGGCTGGACTGATCCGCGCGGTTAGTCTCGCCCGATCTCCGCGCTGTCGATCCAGATGGTGACGGGTCCGTCGTTGTCGAGACTCACGACCATGTGCGCACCGAACTGACCAGTTGCCACCGCCACTCCGTGTGATCGCACAGCCGTGGCGAAGTGGTCGAACAGCTCCTGGCCGACGTTCGGCGGCGCGGCGTCAGTGAAGCTGGGACGGCGACCCTTGCGTACGTCGGCGTAGAGCGTGAACTGCGAGACGACGAGCATCCCGGCACCTTCGGGCTCATTGCCCAGGTCCAGGAGAGAGCGGTTCATCTTGCCGGCGTCGTCCTCGAAGATCCGAAGCTCGACGCACTTGCGCGCTACGCGCTCGACGATCGCTGGGGTATCGGCCGGCCCGATCCCGACCAGAGCCACAAGGCCACGTCTGATCTCGCCCAAGACTTCGTCATCAACGCGCACCGCGGCCGAACTGACGCGCTGGAGCAGAACCCGCATCGGCTCAACCCCTGCCGCGGAGGGTCGCAACAGCCATGGCCGCGATGCCTTCGCGTCGCCCAGCAAACCCCAGGCGCTCGTTGGTGGTCGCCTTGAGGCTGACTGCTCCCAAATCGATCAGGAGCGCGTCGGCAATGACCGAACGCATGCGATCGGCGTGCGGTCCGATCTTGGGTTCTTCCGCGATGATGGTGGCATCGACATTGGCGATCTCGTATCCAGCAGCGGCAACGATCTCGCGGCTCCGTTCGAGCAGGGTGACGCTGCTGATGCCGCGATATGCCTCGTCCGAGGGAGGAAAGTGGTGGCCGATGTCGCCCATCGCGGCCGCGCCGAGCATCGCGTCGGCGATGGCGTGGAGCAGCACGTCGGCATCCGAGTGCCCCTCGAGACCAAGCTCGAACGGGATCTCAATGCCGCCGAGCACCAGCGGGCGACCGGGAACTAACCGGTGCACGTCGTAACCGATCCCGGTGCGAATGGTCGTCTGGTCGCGTTCGGGCTTCGCGCTGGCAAGTGCTTCGATGACTCGTGCATCCTCAGGCGTTGTCAGCTTGATGTTCTGTTCGTCGCCCTGGACCAGCGTCACGCTCCCTCCCATCATCTCGATTGCCATCGCTTCGTCGGTTATGGTCAATCCGCTGCTGTTTGCGAACGCCAGTGCCTCTCGTAGCCGGTCAACCCGAAAGGCCTGCGGCGTCTGCGCTCGCCAGAGGTTTGCCCGGTCGACCGTCTGCACTCCGCTCCGGGAATTGCGCTTGAGCGTGTCCGTGACCGGTACGGCAGCTACCGCGGCCTCGGAGCCTGCCCGAACGGCCGCGATCGTCGCCTGGATCAGACGTGGCGTGACTAATGGACGGGCCCCGTCGTGGATGACGACGATTTCGGCGGCATCGATCGCTTCCAAACCAGCGAGGACCGAATCCTGGCGTCGATGGCCACCGGGGATGAGCCTCACCCCTGACGTGGCCTCGTCGTCCGCCAGGAGCGATGCGATTTCGTTTTGCAGGCTCTGGTTGATGACGAG
>Ga0164305_10000349_pt1 | contig 16916 bp, 13 predicted proteins | sample Whisoiple_237_MG_FD_110215 | JGI IMG/M metagenome (GOLD analysis project Ga0164305, IMG submission 110215) | Soil microbial communities amended with pyrogenic organic matter from upstate New York, USA - Whitman soil sample_237_MG | ecosystem: Environmental > Terrestrial > Soil > Agricultural...
AGGCCGAAGCCGGCGACGGCGGTGCGGATGGGGCTGCTGCGGATAGGGCTGGTGCTGATTGGGGCGGTGGAGTCGGCTGGCATGCTTCCACGCTACTCCGGCGCCGCACGGCCCGACGCTGCCTCAGCCCTGACAACAATTCGGGCGACGCTCCCCCAGAAGGTGAGGGAGCGCCGCCCGAAAAGCCGCTATAGGTGAGAGAGCGTCGGAAGGGAAGGTGCTGTTACTTCTTTTCCCAGCCGATGGTGGTCCAGTCCGGAACCTGGGACAGGCTCTTGAACAGGGACGGGCCGTAGTTGGCCAGGCCGGTGCGGACGAAGGAGATCTGCGGGCCGTTCATCACGACGCCCATGGAGAAGTACTTCTCCATGTGCTCCTTCTCCACGTCCATTGCCGCCTTGTTGCGCTCGGCGTTGTCCGGGATGGTGGAGAGCTTCTTGATCTTGGCGTCGAGGTCGGCGTCGCCGAGCTTGTTGGAGTTGGTCTTGGAATCGTAGAACTGCTTGACGGCGTCGGTCGCGTCAGCGCCCACGGTGTAGCCGGAGACGCTCAGGAAGAAGTCACGGCTGCCCACAACCTTGCCGAAGTCGGCGGAAGCGCGCTGGTCGATACCGACATCCATGCCGCCGGCCTTGAGCTGGTTCTGCAGGGTCTGCGCGAAGGCCAGCGTGGTGGGGTCGTCACCGAAGTTGCTGATCTTGAAGGCGGCGGGGACGCCGTCCTTTTCCATGATGCCGGCGGCGTTGGGCTTGTAGCCGGCGTCGGTCAGGACCTTCTTGGCGGCGTCGGCGCCGCTCTCCTTGACCGGGTAGTTGTCCTGGTAGTACTTGGAGAACGGCAGCAGCATCATCGAGCCGGAGCTTTCTTCGTCCCAGTTCAGGCCGTTGAAGCGGACCTTGCGCAGTGCCTCGCGGTCGACGGCGGTGAAGATCGCCTTGCGGATGGCGACGTCGGTCAACGGGGCCTTCTGCGCGTTGAGGTTCAGGCCGCCGGCGAAGAGACGCTGGCCGCGGCGGATCTCGGAGTTCTTGGTGCCGTCGAGCTGCTTGTAGGGGGTGATGGTGTTGGCGGAAACGCCGTCGATTTCACCGTTCTTGAAGGCGGCGATTGCGGCGCTGCTCTCAAGCTGGCGGAAGACCACCTTGTCCAGGACCGGCTTGTTGCCCCACCACTTCTCGTTCTGGGCGAGGGTGACCGTCTTGGCTGCGCTGTCGTACTTGTCGACCTTGAACGGACCGGCCATCCACTCCGGGTGCATGTCGCCGGTGAAGCCGTCGTTGAAGATCGCCGGGGTGTTCACGGCCGGGTGCACAAAGCCGGTGAAGAGGGAGTCCAGCGGGTAGACCGGCTGGGTGGTGGTGACAATGACTTCCTTGGGGCTGGAGCCGGCCTTGACGGAGTCAACGAACTCGTACGCGCCGGAGCTGACGATGTCGATGTCCTTGTTCTGCCCGTTGAGCATCTTCCAGGTGTTTTCAAAGGTCTTGACGTCGATCGGCGTGCCGTCGTTGTAGGTGGCCTTCGGGTTCACCTTGATGGTGATGGTCTGCTTGCCGTCCTTGACCTCGCTCTTGACGTCTTCGCAGAAATCCTTGTTCGGCGTGGCGGTGCCGTCGAAGTCGAAGTTCCAGCAGCCCCAGGTGCCGGCCTGGTCGATCGGACGGTGCAGTGCGGTGTTGTCCGCGCTGTTGCCGTTGTTGGAAAAACCGTTGAAGTCCGGTCCGAGGTTGCCCAGCGGCAGGGTGACGGTGCCGCCCGGCTGCAGGTCCTTGGCGTCCTTCGCGTTGATGCTGACGAGCTTGGCCAGGTCGCTTCCCGCTTCCTGGCCCTTGGCGGCCTCGGGACCCTTGGCTGCGCCGCCGCCACCGCCGCAGGCGGTGAGCGCAAGCGCTGCCACGACGGCGGTAACGCCGCCGATCTTGGTCAGATTCTTCATGTTTTCCCCTTTTTATTCCTTCTGGTGCGAGTTAATGCGGATGAGTGAATCAGGTGGTTTCGTGGACAACGAGCATGTCCGCGTCCAGTTCGCCGTCCGGGTAGAAACAGGCGAATTGCTGGTCTGTGGGGGCCGCGGATGCGGCCGGGGCGGGCGCCTTTGCTGTTTCCAGCGAGGGCTCCTGGGTCAGGCACTTCTCCTGCCTGGCCGGCGGCAGGGCCGCGAAGACCGGGCAGCGCGTGGCGAAGTTGCAGCCCTTCGGCGCCTCCAGCGGCGAAGGCAGGTCGCCTTGCAGGATGATGCGTTCGCGGGTGCGTTCCAGGACGGGGTCCGGGACCGGAATCGCCGAGAGCAGGGCACGGGTGTAAGGGTGGCGCGGATTGTCGAAGACGCTGTCCACGTCGCCGATCTCGACGATCTTGCCCAGGTACATCACGGCCACCCGGTTGGAGATGTGCCGCACCACGGACAGGTCGTGGGCCACCATCAGGTAGCTGAGCCCAAGTTCCGCGCGGAGCTGGTCCAGCAGGTTGATCACGCCGGCCTGGACGGAGACGTCGAGGGCGGACACCGGCTCGTCGAGGACCACCAGCTTGGGGTTCACGGCGAGGGCGCGGGCAATGCCGATGCGTTGCCGCTGGCCGCCGGAGAACTGGTTCGGGAACCGGTTGACGTGGTCCGGCTGGAGCCCCACCAGTTCCATCAGCTCCATGATCCGCTTCCGGATCTGGGGCTTGGCCATGCCCGCATTCTCGAGCGGCTCGGACAGCACTTCGAAAACGGTGAAGCGCGGGTCCAGGGCGCCGGTGGGGTCCTGGAACACCATCTGGAGTTCCTTGCGCATGGCGCTCTTGGTCTTCGCGTCGGAGGCCTGCTTGTTGCTGAGGCCGCCGATGACCACCTCGCCGTCCTGGTCCTTGTGGAACTCCATGATCTCCAGCAAGGTGGTGGTCTTGCCGCAGCCGGATTCGCCGACGATCGAGAAGCACTCGCCCTCGCGGATGTCGAAGCTCAGCCCGTCGACCGCCTTGACGGTGCCGATCCGGCGTTTGATCAGGGCACCCTTCAACAGGGGGAAGTGCTTTTTGACGTCCCTGAGCTCCAGCACGCTCCGGCGTTCAGTGCGGGGGATCGCGTCAAAGCGCGACACCGGCACGGCCGGGGCCTTGAACACCTCGCGGGCGTCCACCTCGTGCCCCAGGGAGCCGGTCTTGATGCAGGCGGCCCGGTGCGCCGGGCCGCCGTCCGGGTGGTTGCCGATGACGGGCAACAACTCCGGCTCGCCCTCCAGGCAGGCCTCGCTGACCAGGGGGCAGCGCGGCGCGAAGGAGCAACCGGTGGGGGTGTGGATGAGGTTCGGCGGGATGCCCTCGATCGGCACGAGGGTGGACTTCTCGGCGACGTCAACGCGCGGCACCGCACCGAGCAGGCCGATCGTGTACGGCATCCGCGGGTTGTAGTAGATCTCGTCGACGCTGCCGGTTTCCACCGGCTTGCCGGCGTACATCACCATGATGTCGTCGGCCATGCCGGCCACCACGCCCAGGTCGTGGGTGATCATGACGACGGCGGCGCCGGTTTCCTCCTGCGCGGTGTGCAGCACTTCGAGGACCTGCGCCTGGATGGTGACATCGAGCGCCGTCGTCGGTTCGTCGGCGATCAGCACCCGCGGGTTGTTGGCGATGGCGATGGCGATCATCACGCGCTGGCGCATGCCGCCGGAGAACTCGTGCGGGAAGGCCTTGAGCCGGTCCTTCGGGCTCGGGATGCCCACCATACGGAGCAGTTCGACGGCGCGGGCTTCCTTGGCCTGTTTGCTCATGGTGGGGTTGTGGACCGTGAGTGCCTCGATGATCTGGGTTCCGACCGTGTAGACCGGCGTCAGCGAGGACAACGGGTCCTGGAAGACCATGGCGATGTCGTTGCCACGGTACTTGCACATGGCCTTGTCGCTGAGTCCCAGCAGTTCGTTGCCCTGCAGCCGGACCGAGCCGGTGATCTCCGCCGTCGAGGGCAGCAGGCCCATGATGGCCATCGAGGTGACAGACTTCCCGGAGCCCGATTCACCGACGATGCCCAGCGTCTTGCCGGCGCGGAGGTCGAAGTCGATGCCGCGGACCGCGTGCACCACCCCGTTCTCCGTGTTGAACCGGACGTTCAGGTCCCGGACGGACAGCACCGCATCTGCCGGGGCATCCGTGTAGTGCCTGCCGGCGGTGTGCAGCCCGGCGACGTGCAGGCGCTCGGCGGTGGAGAGGTCGGCGGACCCGGTGCTGGCGGTCATTTCGTGGCTCATACCGTCTTCTTCTTCCTGGCGCTGCCTACTGAGCTGGAGCTGGGGTCGAACGCGTCACGCAGGCCGTCGTTCATCATGGCGAGCGAACCGGTCAGCAGGAACATGACGGTCAGCGGGACCCAAAACATCCACGGGAACGTGGAGACCTGGGAGGTGGCCTGGCCGATCAGCACACCCAGGCTGACATCCGGGACCTTGATGCCGATGCCGATGAAGGAGAACGCAACCTCGGCCAGGATCGCGCCGGTGATGCCGCGGGTGATGTCCAGCACGAGCAGCGAGCCGATGTTCGGGACCAGGTGGCGCCAGACGATGCGCCGCGGCGGGATCCCCATGTACTGGGCCGCCTTGACGAAGTCCCGTGTCATGAGGGACATCGAAAGCGAGCGGATGAGGCGGGCGGTGCCCATCCAGCTGAAGACCAGCAGGACGATGATCAGCAGGAGCCAGCTGGGCAGCGTTTTCTGCAGCCCGTTGCCGCCCCCGCTCGTGGCCACGGCCACGACCAGCAGGGCCGGCATCATGATCAGGGCTTCGAGGATGAACAGCATGACCTTGTCCACCTTCCCGCCGAAGTAGGCCATGGTGCAGCCGTACACGGCGGCGATCAGGACCGAGACGAGGCCGACGACGAGGCCGATCAGAATCGAGATCCGGGTCCCCTCCACGGTCAGGGCGTAGAGGTCGATCCCGGCCTGGGAGGTGCCGAGCAGGTGCTCGGCCGACGGCGGCATGCCGATGTTGAACGGGTCGATGGCCTCCTTGTCCCAGCTGGTGAAGAAACCGCCCACGAAGGAGAACAGCGTCAGGGCGAGGAAAATCACGAGGCCGGCGACGGCCGTCTTATTGCGCAGGAAGCGGCGCAGGATGATCGAGGACTTGGCAATGACGACGTCGTTGCCCTCGATTTTCGCTTCTTCGGCGACCGCGGCGGGGTCAATGGCATTCAGGTTTGTCATGGTTACTGCACCCGCACTCTCGGGTCGACGAGCGTGGTGGCGAAGTCCGCGAGGATCGCACCGATCGCGAAGATCACGGAGCCGTAGGCGAGCGTCGCCGTCGCGGCATTGACGTCCTGGAGGGCGATCGCGTCGATACTCCAGGAGCCGACGCCGTGCCAGGCGAAAATCTTCTCCGCGAAGAAGCCGCCGGCGAAGATGGCGGGGATCGTGAAGGCGATGCTCTGCGCGACCGGGATAAACGACACCCGCAGCGCGTGCCGGCTGATGGCCTGGTTGCGGGTCAGGCCCTTGGCGCGGGCGGTGCGGACAAAGTCGGCGTTGACGTTATCGAGCAGGTACTGGCGCTGCGCGATCTGGTAGGTGCCCCACCCCACGATTGTGATCGCGAAGGTCGGGACGGCGTAGTGGGCCATCATGTCGACGAATTGCGCCCAGCCGTTGCCCTCCATCCCCGGTGTGGAGATGCCCGTGACAAAGAAGATGCGATCGCCGACCGACTCGTTGATGTTGATGGCACCGAGCTGGACCAGGAAGTAGGCGATCGGCGCCGGCACGATGTGGACGAGGTAGCTGTACGAGGTGATCGCGCGGTCGGAAAACTTGTACTGCCGGGCCGCGGTGTAGACGCCCAGGGCGACACCGATGATCAGGGTCAGGATGATGGAGGCCAGGAACAGCCGGGTCGAGATCCAGACGCGGTCGCCGAACTCGGCGTTGATGAACGCGCCGTTGGGGCTGCGTCCCCAGTCCCAGCGGGTGACGATCGCCGTGAGCCAGTCAACGTAGCGCTCCCACGGGCTGAGCTCCGGGTCGAGGCCCTTGAGCCGGAAGGAATTGACCACTTGCTCGGGGGTGGGCCGCGGAATCCGTTCCTGCTCCAGCAGCGCCGGCTGCAGGGTGTTCACGGCCAGGAAGTACCCGGCGGTGGTGGTCAGGAAGATCATGAAGGCATACGTGAGGGCACGTTTGGCGAGATATCGGAGCATGGGACGACTAGATCTGGATCGCCGGTGTCTTTACGGTGCCTGCCGCTGCGGGGGCGGTCTTTCCCGCCGCGCCGCTTGCAGGAGTCTTGAGATTCACAGCATGGATCCTTCCGTTGTCCCCCCATATGGCAGGGGGTTTCCGCTGCCGATCCGGGATCACGGCCAGCGGGTGCCTGGCCCCCCGCAGGCCTTTCGGCAAGTCCTTGTGGACTATGTTGCGGGTCACATTCCAGAGGAAACTATCACAAAGAAATTGCGGGCAGGCGCGGGAAACGGGCCGAAACGGTATAGCTACTACCAGATCGTTATGAATAATTCCTTTGAATTGATTTGACTTGGCGGCCTGCGCTCGGGTCGGCTAGCCTACTCGCCGTTGACGACGCGGGTGGCCAGCTCCCGCCATGACTCGACGAGCCGGTCGGGCGCCACCCCGTGGACCCGGACGGAGTGCAGGATCCGCTCCGGCTCGAGCGTCACGCTCAGGGCGCCGGCCATAAGCCAGGGGTCCGCGGTGACGCCCGCCTGGCGCAGCAACAGTTCGAGATGGCGGCGCCAGAGGACGGCAGCGGGCACATCGAACCGGTTGTAGGCCGACACGTCGGCGGCCCGGGCGAGTTCACCGTATTCCAGCACCCAGCCGATGCGTTCCGCGCCGACGGCGATGAGCCGCTCCAGGGGCGGGGCTCCCGGCCCCAGGGGCGGCGGCCCGAACATGAACCTGCCTTGGAACTGGGCCTCGGCGTCACTGAGGAGGGTCATCATGAGACCCGCCCGGCTGCCGAATCTGCGGAACACGGTGCCATTGCCTACGCCCGCACGCCGTGCGAGCGTGGCCATCGTGAGGCCGTCCACCCCGCGCTCCTCGATGAGTTCCCGGGCGGCCCGGAGCAGCAGCTCACGGTTGCGGGCGGCATCCCTGCGCTCGGACTCCGGCGCGGCGGGGCGGATTGGGATCAGGCTCACAGCGCCAATTGTAGCCCCGGGGAATATTAAACGGACCGCAGTCCGTTTAGATGGATGAAGGCCCCCAAAGCCTCCGCGACCATCTCCGCCGGAACCTCGGCGACGCGATACAAGGAGTTCACATGACCACCAACACCGTTCTCACCCTGGTCGGCAGCCTGCGCGCCGGCTCCACCAACGCCCAGCTGGCCGAGGCTATCCAGCTCAACGCCCCCGAGCAGGTGGAGGTCGTCATCCACGAGAGCCTCGGCAACATCCCGTTCTACAACGAGGACATCGACGTCGAAGGCCAGGTCCCCGCCGCCGCGGCCGCGCTGCGTGCCGCCGCCAATGAAGCGGACACCCTGCTGCTGGTCACCCCGGAATACAACGGCACCGTTCCCGCGCCCCTGAAGAACGCCATCGACTGGCTCTCACGCCCGTTCGGCGCCGGCGCTCTCAGCGGCAAGCCCACGGCCGTCGTCGGCACCGCATTCGGCCAGTACGGCGGCGTCTGGGCCCAGGACGAGGCCCGCAAGGCCGTCGGCATCGCCGGCGCCCAGGTACTCGAAGACGTCAAGCTTGCCGTTCCGGGTTCCATGGTCCGCTTCGCGGAGATCCACCCGAAGGACGACGCAGAGGTCGTGGAGCAGATCAAGGGCGTGTTCGCCGCCCTCGAAGCGGCTCGCAGCACCGAAGCAGCCTAATACCCGGCCTGCAGACCGACACCCCCGGCAGTCCCCCAGCTGCCGGGGGTGTCCTGCATCCGGGCAACTTCCGGCGACTTTGTGAACAAAAGTTTTCCCACTGACAACGCGGCCCTGTATCCTAGGACTGTGAGCCACGAAACACTTGATGCCGCCGCAGAGCTTCTCCCGGCCGAGGCAATTGACGCAATCGAACGCGCGGCTACGTCCGCCCACCGCCACGAGAGGCTTTTCTCGGAGCGCGCCGCAAACATCAAGCAGTCCGCCGTACGGGACGTCTTCGAGATCTCCCTGCGTCCCGGCCTCGTTTCGCTGGCCGGCGGCAGCCCCTACCTTCAGTCACTCCCGCTCGAACGCCTCGGCCAGTCCGCCGCGAAGATCATCGCGGAACAGGGTATGACCGCCCTGCAGTACGGCGGCGGGCAGGGAACCGAGGAACTCCGCACGCAGATCTGCGAGGTCATGGCAGCCGAGGGCATCCTTGACGCGAAGCCCGAAAACGTTGTCATCACCGCTGGCTCGCAGTCCGCCCAGGATGTCGCCACCAAGGTTTTCTGCAACCCGGGCGACGTCGTCCTCGTCGAGGATCCCACCTACGTCGGTGCGCTCAACACGTTCGAGGCCTACCAGGTCGAGGTCGGCACCGTGCCGATGGACGGGAACGGGATCATTCCGGACCTCCTCGAAGCCAAGATCGCCGCCCTGCAGACCGCGGGCAAGAACATCAAATTCCTCTACACCATCCCGAGCTTCAACAACCCTTCCGGCATCACCCTCGCGGCCGAGCGCCGGCAGCAGGTCGTCGATATATGCCGCAATGCGAATATTCTCATCCTGGAGGACAACCCCTACGGCCTGCTGCGCTTTGACGGCAAGCCGCTGACCCCGCTGCGGGCCGGAAACCCGGATGACGTCATCTACATGGGTTCCTTCTCCAAGATCTTCGCCCCGGGCCTGCGGATCGGCTGGGCGCTGGTACCGGCCCATCTCCAGCGCCGCTACTACCTGGCCTCGGAGGCTGTCACCCTGTGCCCTCCGACGCTCAATCAGATGCTGGTCTCCGCGTACCTGCGGGATTACGACTGGCGCGGGCAGATCGCCACGTACCGCGGGCTCTACCAGGAACGCTGCGAGGCCATGCTCGCAGCCCTCGAGAAGTACATGCCGGAGGGGCTGAGCTGGACGCGGCCCGAGGGCGGCTTTTTCGTCTGGGTTACGCTGCCCGAGGGCGTCGATACTTATCCGCTGCTGCAGAAGGCCATCGACGCCGGCGTCGTCTTCGTTCCCGGGGCGGCCTTCACCCACTCGGATGAGCCCTCCAATAAACTGCGGCTCGCGTACAGCGCGGTGCCTCCCGACGCCATCGAAGAAGGTGTCCGACGCCTGGCGCCGGTGCTGGGGGAAGCTGTCGCGGCGTTGTAGCCTGAATCATTGCTGTGGCCCGATCCGTGCTTAACCAGAGGAGTCCCCTATGACCGGAATTATCGTTGTTGGCGTCGATGGCAGTGAAACTGCCCTCAAGGCCGCCCACACGGCCCGGGACCTGGCTGTCTCCCTGGGAGCCACCCTGCACGTGGTCAGCGCGTTCGACAGCGACCGGACCGAGGTGTTCAGCAGCGGCAGCGACCGGTGGATTGTTTCCGACGCCGACGACGCCGAGAAGGTCGCCAAGTCCGTCGCGGAGGGCCTGCGCACGGCCGAGGTCAACGTCACCTACGCCGCTGCCCGGGGCAAGCCCGCGGAAGCGCTGATCCACGAGGCCGAGCGCTCCGGTGCGCAGTTGATCGTGGTCGGCAACCGCCGTATGCGCGGCCTCGGCCGCGTCCTGGGGAGCGTTGCGAACAGCGTGGCCCACAACGCCCCCTGCGACGTTTACATCGCCAAGACCGACTCCTCCGACTAGGGCTGCGGCGCCGGCGCCGCCGTCTTCAGCATCCGGCGCAGGATCTTGCCGGAGGAGGACTTCGGCACCGCGTCGATGAACTCGACGCGCCGGATCTTCTTGAACGGTGCCACCCTGGCGGCCACGAAGTCCTGCACGGCGGCCTCGTCCAGCGCCTCGCCGTCGGCGCCCGGCTGGCGCACGACGAAGGCCATCGGCACCTCCTGGCCGTCGGCGTCGGCGGTTCCGATCACCGCCGCGTCGGCGATGCCGGGGTGGGTGAGCAGCAGCGCCTCGAGCTCGGCCGGTGCGATCTGGTAGCCCTTGTACTTGATCAGTTCCTTGAGCCGGTCCACGACCGACACGACTCCGTCCGCCCGCACCGTGGCGATGTCGCCGGTGTGCAGGAAACCGTCCGCATCCAGGGTGTCCGCCGTTTCCTCGGGCCGGTTCAGATAGCCGAGCATGACGTTGGGCCCGCGGCAGAGCAGATGCCCCGGGGCGCTGGTTCCTTCGGCGGGGACCTCGATCTCCTCCCCCGTGGCCGGGTCGAGCAGCCTGCACTCCATGTTGGGGACCGTGTAGCCCACCGAGCTGACCGGCACGTCCGTGGCATCGACCGGAATCAGGTGCGAGACGGGACTCATTTCCGTCATGCCGTAGCCCTGGAGCACCCTGCAGCCCAGCCGCTCGGCCAGCCGCGCCCCGAGTTCGCCGTCCAGGGGCGCCGCGCCGGAGAGTGTGGTGTGGACGGAGCTGAGGTCGTAGTCCGCGACCATGGGGTGCTTGGACAGCGCCACGGCCACCGGAGGTGCGATGAAGAGGTAGCTGCACTTGTGGTCCTGGACGATCCGCAGGAACTCCGCGAGGTCGAACTTGGGGATGGTGACCAGGCGGGCGCGTTCCCGGAGGGCCAGGTTCAGCAGCACGGTCAGTCCGTAGATGTGGAAGAACGGCAGCAGGGCCAGCAGCCGGTCTTCCGGCCGGACCTTGAGCAGCCCGCGTGACTGTTCCACGTTCGCCACGAGGTTCCGGTGGCTGAGCATCACGCCCTTGGGCCGGCCGGTGGTGCCCGAGGAGTACGGCAGCACCGCGATGTGCGTGACGGGATCGAAGCTGACTTCCGGGGCCGGTGCGCCGCTGGTGAGCAGGTCCGCCAGCGAGGGGTGGCCCTCGGCGCCGTCGAGCACCACCAGCCGCTCCGCCGGGATCCCCACACGGCGGGCCGCCTCCTGGGCGGCGGGCAGCAGGGCGGAAATCGTAAACAGCCAGCTGGCTCCGGCGTCGGTGAGCTGCTTTTCGATCTCGTCCGCCGTGTACAGCGAATTGATCGGCGTGACGGTGGCGCCGGCCCGGAGCAGGCCGTGGAAAACTACCGTGAACGCCGGGATGTTCGGGCACAGAATGGCGGCGACCCCGTGGACTCCCAGCCCCTGGGCGGCGACGGAGCCGGCGAGGGCGTTGATCCGGTCGCGCAGCTCGCGGTAGCTCGTTTCGGCGCCGCTGGTGCCGTCGACGACGGCGATCCGGTCCAGATCGTCCTCCGCCAGGCCGCCGAAGAGGTATTCGTAGAGGCTGACGTCGGGGATATCAACAGCGGGGAACGGGCTCGAGAACACGCAAAATCTCCTTTGATCGGCGTCCGTCGGCGCGACGGCTGGTGCCACTCTAGTGCCGCCGCGCGGGCCAGGGACAGGAATCCCAGGGATTTGATCGGCGTCACCAGACCTGGTGGGCAGTCTCACGCCCCTTGTGCCGGCCGGGGCGAACGGCGCGGCGGTAAAATTGGAGGTGCCCCCGATGGTGCGGACAGTCCTATCCGCCCACTCCCGGGGAGAAACTATGCCTACCCTTCAGCGCCGCCAGCTCGTCGGCCACGACATCCTGCTTGCCCGGCACGGAAACCACATCAGCACCATGCGGGTGGACCGCGCCGGCGGCCGGGTGGTCGCCTACCTCGATGATGGCTCCGTGGACAGTGCACCGAACCTGATTTCCCCGGCCCTGCGGATGCCCGACACGGTCCGCAGCATCCTGCGCGAGGACTGGAAGTTCCTGGGCGGCGTCACGGCCGCCAGTTTCGGCCTGGCCGGCGCGGTGTTTGCCGCCGCCGCGGCCGTTGCGGGCTGGGGCGGCGCCCCGGGTATGGCGGAGCTGCTCTCGTCCTACGCCGGCTAACAGCCCGCCGTTCCGGCCCGGCAGTCACCCGGAACTCAGTCCAGCAGCAGGGCCGGCTCCTCCAGGATGGCCGCCACGTCGGCCATAAAGCGCGCCGAGAGGTCCCCGTCCACCACGCGGTGGTCGAAAGAGCCGCCGAGGGTCGTGATCCAGCGCGGGATCACCTCGCCGTCGAGCACCCAGGGCTTCTGCTTGATGGTCCCGAAAGCCACGATCGCCACCTCGCCGGGGTTGATGATCGGCGTTCCGGTGTCGATGCCCAGGGCGCCGATGTTGGTGACCGTGAGCGTGCCGCCCTGCATCTGCGCCGGCTGGGTCTTGCCCGCCCGGGCCGTGGTTGCCAGATCGTTGAGCGCCAGAGCGAGTTCCTTGAGCGAGAGGTCCTGGGCGTTCTTGATGTTCGGCACCATCAGGCCGCGAGGGGTCGCGGCGGCGATGCCAAGGTTCATGAAGTGCTTGACATGGATCTCGGCCGAGTCGCTGCCGTCTACGGCATCCACCCAGCTCGCATTGACGCTGGGGTTGCGCGCCGCGGCCCAGATGACCGCCTTGGCGAGGATCAGCAGCGGCGACACCTTGATGCCCTCGAAGTCGCGGGAAACCTTGAGCCGCTTGACGAACTCCATGGTGCGGCTGGCATCGACGTCCACGAAGATGGACACGTGCGGGGCCGCGAAGGCGGACTCCACCATGGCCCGGGCGGTGGCCTTGCGGACGCCCTTGACCGGGATGCGTTCGATCCGCTGTTCCTGGGGCCGGCCGGTCTTTCCCCAGAATGAATCCGCCTGGTCCACCTCGGCGTCGCGCTGCGCCTGGTAGCTCACCAGGTCCTCCCGGGTCACCTCGCCGCGCGCGCCGGTGGGCACGACGTCGGCCAGGTCGATGCCGAGGTCCCGGGCAATCTTCCGGACCGGGGGTTTGGCCAGGACGCGGCTGACGAGGCCCGTGATGGCGCCGCCCAGGGTGGGCTTCTGGTCGATCGCCTCGGCTGCTGCCGGGACCGGACGTTCGGCGCGGGCGACGGCCTCCGGGCTGATCCAGATGTCGTGCGCCTCGACGGGCTCGACGGCGGGTTCGACGGCGGGGGCCTGGGCGGAGGCGGCCGGAACCGGCGGGGCGGAGATCCTGCGGCGGCGTTTAACGGCGTCGGCCTTCGGACCGGAACCGACGAGCGGGCCGCCGGCCGGAGGCCCGGCCGAATCCGCAGCGTCGAGGGTGCCCGGTTCAAGCGTGCCGTACATCGGCGCCTCCGCCGGGGTTGCAGCCTCGGGGGCCGTCACGGCGGGAGCTGCGGGCGCAGGCGGCGCGGCGGGGGCGGGCGCGGCGGCCGCCGCGTCGGAGACGCTGATGATCGGCGTCCCGACGTCGACCGTCACGCCCTCGGGGACCAGCAGTTCGGTGACGGTCCCGGCGTACGGGGAGGGAAGCTCCACGAGGGACTTGGCGGTCTCGATTTCACAGAGCACGTCGTTGACGGCCACGGTATCGCCGGTCTTGACCTTCCAGGACACGATCTCGGCCTCGGTCAGGCCCTCGCCCACGTCGGGAAGGTTGAACTTTTTCACGGTCATGGAGATCCCCGTCAGTAGGCGAGGGCGCGTTCCAGCGCCTCAAGGATGCGGTCGATGTCCGGCAGGTAGTCTTCCTCCACCTTGGCCACCGGGTAGGGCATGTGGAAGCCGCCGACGCGGATGACCGGGGCCTCGAGCGAGTGGAAGGCCCGCTCGCTGACCCGGGCGGCGATCTCGCCGCCGATGCCGCCGAAGGTGGGTGCTTCGTGCGCCACGACCAGCCGGCCCGTCTTCTTGACGGAGGCCTCGATGGCGTCGAAGTCGATCGGCGAGATGGAGCGCAGGTCGATCACCTCGACACTGAGGCCGTCCTCGGCGGCGGCCGAGGCCGCGGCGAGGGCCACCGGAACCAGCGGGCCGTAGGCCACGACCGTGGCGTCGGTACCGGCGCGCAGCACATGGGCCCGGAACGGGTCGGCGGACTGGCCCGGGGAGTCGGTGTCGACGTCGCCCTTGAGCCAGTAGCGGCGCTTCGGTTCGAAGACGATCACCGGGTCGAGGCAGTCGACGGCCTGCTGGATCATCCAGTAAGCGTCGTGCGGGTTGGACGGGGTGATGATCCGCAGCCCGGCGGTGTGGGCGAACAGCGCTTCCGGGGACTCGGAGTGGTGCTCGATCGAGCCGATCCCGCCGCCGTAGGGGATCCGGATGACGACGGGGACGGTGAGGTTGCCGTTGCTGCGCGAATGCATCTTGGCCAGCTGCGTGGTGATCTGGTTGAAGCCCGGAAAGACGAAGCCGTCGAACTGGATCTCGCAGACCGGACGGTAGCCGCTCAGCGCCAGGCCGATCGCCGTGCCGATGATGCCGGACTCGGCCAGCGGGGTGTCCACGACGCGGTCGGCGCCGAACTCGCCGATCAGGCCGTCGGTGACGCGGTAGACGCCCCCCAGCGGCCCGATGTCCTCGCCCATCAGCAGGGTGCGCGGGTTGCTGGCCAGGGTCGCGCGCAGGCCCTCGTTGATGGCCTTGGCAATGGTCATGGTGGTCATCAGTTGGCCGCCTCCGTATCGGCCTGTTCCGCCTCGTCGGCGAAACCGGCGCTGTATTCCTCGAACCACGCCAGCTCTTCGGCCACCAGGGGGTGCGCCTCGGCGTAGGTGTTGGCGAACGCCGTGCGGATGTCCGGGGTTTCCAGGTCGTGGGTGGTCTTGCGGACATAGGCGGCGAGCTCGTCGCCGTCGGCCTTGACCTGTTCGAAGAAGGTGTCGTCGGCAAGCCCTTCGGCGCGGAGGTACTTCTCGAGCCGCTCCAGCGGGTCTTTCGCCCGCCACTGGGCTTCCTCCTCGGAGCCGCGGTACTTCGTGGGGTCGTCCGCAGTGGTGTGCGCGCCGACGCGGTAGGTGAAGGCCTCAATCAGGACCGGGCTCTTGCCTTCGCGGGCACGTTCCAGGGCCCACTCTGTGACGGCGTGGACCGCGATCACGTCATTGCCGTCCACCCGGATCCCGGGGAAACCGTAGCCCTTGGCACGGTTGGAGAGCGGGATGCGGGTCTGCACGGTGGTGGGCACGGAGATGGCCCAGTGGTTGTTCTGGCAGAAGAACACCACAGGGGCGTTGTAGGAGGACGCGAACACCATGGACTCATGGACGTCGCCCTCGGAGCTGGCGCCGTCGCCGAAGTAGACCATGACGGCGGCCTTGGGCTTCTGCGCCCCGGCCTCAGGCTCCCCGGCAGCTGCTGCGGCGGCTGCCAGCTTCTGGTCCCGCTGGATGCCCATGGCGTAGCCGACGGCGTGCGGGGTTTGGGCGGCGAGGACCAGGGTGTACAGGTGGAAGTTGGTGTCCTTCGGATTCCAGCCGCCGTTGGACACGCCGCGGAACTGGCGGAGCAGTTCGGCCAGGTCCACATTGCGGGTCAGCGCGACGCCGTGCTCCCGGTAGGTGGGAAAGATGTAGTCCTGCGGCTGGCTCGCCCGGCCGGAACCGATCTGCGCGGCTTCCTGGCCGGTGAGCGGGACCCACAGGGCCAGCTGGCCCTGGCGCTGCAGCGCTGTGGCCTCCACGTCGAAGCGGCGGATTTTGGCCATATCGGCGTAGAAGCTGCGGAGTTTTTCCGCGTCGAGCCGGGCCGCGTACTCGGAGAACACCGGGTCGGTGCCCAGGGTGCCGTCCGGGCCCAGCAGTTGGACCATGGGGACAGCGGGGTCGCCCAACACGGCTTCGGCCTGCGCCTCACGCTGGTCGTCCACGTCGGTTCCGTCGAACTCGGTAGAGGGCAGATGTGTGGCGCCCATACCGTCTCCTTGCCTGCCGCATCCGAATGCGCCGCAATCGCTGGGATATATGCCGGACCGGGAATACATTCTTGGTCCGGCATATATTTGGCTAACTCGTCCCCTACTTTATCCGCAGCGTACTGCCGGCGGACTTCGTGTTAAGCGCTAGGAACGCTGTGGGGGTTTTGTATAGATCGCACACAATTCGAGGAACCGGGTGTTGGCCTCGGCCTCGCCTATGCTTACCCGCACCCCCTCGGTGCCGAAAGCCCGGACGGACAGCGCCCGCTCCCCCGCCAGTGCGGCGAATTCCGCGCTGTTGGCGCCGAGATTCAGCCAGACGAAGTTGCCCTGCGCGTCCGGCACAAACCAGCCGAGCTCGCGCAGTCCGGCCGTCACGCGGTCCCGTTCGTCGACCAGGCTTTGTACCCTTTCTACAACCTCGCCGAAGTGCTGGAGCGAGGTGACCGCTGCCGCTTCGGCGATCTGGGATACCGCGAACGGCGTGGCCGTGACGCGCAGGTGCTGGGTGAGCTCCGGCTGGGACACGCTGTAGCCCACCCGCAGTCCGGCCAGTCCGTGCGCTTTCGAGAAGGTCCGCAGCACCACGACGTTGGGATACTTGCGGTACATTTCGATGCCGTCCACCGCGTCGTCGGCCCGGACGAACTCCTGGTAGGCCTCGTCAATGACCACCACGATGTCCGACGGGACTCTCTTGAGGAAACGCTCGGTTTCCTCGGTGGTGAGGATGGGGCCGGTGGGGTTGTTCGGGGTGCAGAGCAGGATCATCCGGGTGCGGGCCGTCACCGCGGCGGCCATCGCGTCGAGGTCGTGCCGGCCCTCGGCCGTCAGCGGGATCTGCACGCTGTCCGCGCCGGCGAGGCCCACGCTGATGGGATAGGCCTCAAAGGAGCGCCACGCGTAGATGACCTCGTCGGCTTTGCCGTCGTCGTTCTGCCCGGCGAAGGTGGCCAGCAACTGGTTGAGGGCTCCGAGGCTTCCGGCGCCGGTGACGATGTCCTCGGCGGGGACGTCCAGGAACCCGGCGAGCTCCCCGCGCAGTTTGCTGCTGAGCGGGTCCGGGTAGCGGTTGAAGTCGGTCTGCGCCACGATGGCCTGCTGCACTGCAGGAATCGGGGGCAGGGGGTTCTCGTTGGAGGACAGCTTGTAGCTCACGAGCCCCTCGACCGGGACCGGCGGCTTGCCGGCCGCGTAGCGGGGAAGGAGGTCTA
>Ga0164305_10000350_pt1 | contig 16909 bp, 20 predicted proteins | sample Whisoiple_237_MG_FD_110215 | JGI IMG/M metagenome (GOLD analysis project Ga0164305, IMG submission 110215) | Soil microbial communities amended with pyrogenic organic matter from upstate New York, USA - Whitman soil sample_237_MG | ecosystem: Environmental > Terrestrial > Soil > Agricultural...
CTTGCCGGCGAACTCGCCGACCTCAACGCTCTGGTTTCCGCACCCGATATCGTGACGGTCGCAGGGCGCACCAACCGCGCCATCGGCGACACGGCTGCGACCTTCTTCGCCGCCGAGACCAATTTCCGTCTCGACCGCATCATTGCCGCCGCACGCAGCGTGCCCGCGAACGATTATTTCGAACGTCTCGCTATCGACCGCGCCTTCGACCAGATCGCAGCCGCCGAACGAAGACTGGTCGCGGATATGCTGGCAACTGGCCAGTCCGGCCAGCAGGCCGCCGAGAACTGGCTCGCCGCCCATCCTGAAGCGACCCGCATCCGCCGTTCGGTCGAGGAGATCGCTGCCAGTGGCCTTACGCTCGCCAAGCTGACGGTGGCGGCGAACTTGCTGGGGGATTTGGTGAAGGGCTGAGAGGGCGCAACTCGCGGCAAGCGATTTGGAGCACGCGCAGAATGGGTACCACGCGCCTAAATCATTTTAAGATCATCCCCTCGACAGATACGCGCCGAACCGGCAACCTACGGCCCAACAGAGGTGTAGAGGGGGCACGCCGCCATGAGCAAGCCGACCAGGACCGAAGCCGAATTGCTTGCGATGGCACGGGCTGAACTCAAGGTTCACGCCGACTGTTCGGACGGGATCAGGATTGCCGTGCTCTGCAGCGAGGATTCCTGGGAATTTCGCACCGAGGCCGACGAGGCGACGCAAGCCAAGCCCGGCTACCCCGAATGCGTCGCGATGATCGTGCAGATCGGCGATCATCTCAGCAAACAGTTCGATGTGAAGGGGTGAGGCGTCGCCGCCGCCGACGCGTGCTCCCTGTTGCGGATCAGTTGATCGAGCAGGTCGAACACCTGTCGCGCGACGGAGACCACGTGCAAGCCGCCAATTCCTTAAGTGGCTCCCCGATGGCTGGGGCTCTAGCATCGGTTGCACCGCAAGAATAAGCCACCGATGCAGAAAATGTAAGCCGGGATAAATTAAACACCACAAACCTCCGTATAACCCTCCAATCCCTTATGTACAATTGAGCCATCAATCTCGATCGTTCTAGCCTCGCTGTAATCAGCAACAGCCGATTGCAGGTGGCAAATGTCGACGACCCCGGCCGAAAAGATCGAGCGCACACGCAATACCCCCAGGCCCTGGAGATCGACGGGAAACAGGAGGCCGCTCTGGTTCAGAGCTGCTCTGGTGACCAATGTCGGAGTGACGGTACGACTGGGCGCGATCGCTGCGGTGATGCTGAGCGTGGGCGCGGCATTCGCCGGCGCAGGCGCACCATCCCGGCATTCCTCGTGTATTTCGGGGCCGCGCTTTACCACCGTCTGGTCCGGCGCGACGGCGTGCTCGGCAGCATGGCAACGTGATAGCATGGGGCGATCGGAATTGTGAGGACCGGCTCTCGCGTCTGCAATATCTGTTCGATTACCCCATCACCCAGGAGACTGCACATGCATGCCCTCACGAGGATCCGCGCTGCTACCTGCCTGGCCATGCTGGCGTCCGCCGCGACGCTTTCTATCCCGCTTGCGGCCAACGCGGAGGGCGATGCGGCAGCCGGCGAAAAGGTGTTCGTCCATTGTGCTCCCTGCCATTCGACCAAGCCGGGCGAAAACAAAGCCGGACCGTCGTTGGCCGGCGTCTTGGGCCGCAAGGCCGGCACAGAGCCCGGCTTCAGCTATTCGGCGGCGCTGAAGGGGCAGGACATCACCTGGAATGAAGCAAGCGTGAATGAATGGCTCCAGGGCCCCGGCAAGTTCGTCAAGGGCACGAAGATGATCTACTCCGTGCCTGACGAGAAAGACCGGCAGGACGTTATCGCCTACCTGAAGACGCTGAAATAACGCGCCGGCAGGATTGCCGTTCTGCGCAGCCCACTGCCAAGCCGGGTTAGCGGCGCATCATTGCAAAGCGATCAGCGGAAGCTTTGCAAGCTGGCTGCGAACCGCATTTCCGGGCGGCCGAGAAACTCGGTTGTCCGCTTTCGACGCGGCTGACGACTTCGAATCCCCCTTGTTCGCAAACAGGTCTCCGCGACGCAGCGTCTTGTCATCCTCGATCTTGATGCTTGCCAGTCCAATGACATCCTTGCCATTGCAGGTGCATCCCGCAACCAATTCTTTCCGGTAGCGAAACGCGTTGGGCAGGGAGGAATAAGGCTTTCCATCCTTCAATGACGCGCCGTCGATGGAGCTTCCGGTAAATATTCTTGTTTCACTGGCCGGACAAAGATTTTTGCAGCCCTCGGCAGCGCTTTGCTTGTCCTGCGATGAAATCGGAAAATATCGTCCATCGCAGGTTCGGACACAAAATGAGTTTTGGCCGGCAGATACGTTTTCGCCGGTAGTTTCGGTCGCACGCGACCTCACCGTGATCCTTGGCGGAAATTGCAGAGCCTGGTTTTCGCCGTAGGCCAAAGCCATCGAGGACGAGGTCTGCGATTGGACGGCAGCCTTGCCGGTCATGTTTTCGTAGGCGTCTTCCGCCCCCGCATTGAAAGCCCAGGCGAGACCCGAAATCGCAACCGCCACAACGGTCGCCGACCTTGCCAAAGCTGTCACAACGGGACATCCCGCTTGACCGTAAGGCGGACCACATTGGCCGCCACATGCTGCCGGTAGCGGCGAATGACATCCTCGCCGGACCCGCCAGCCATCAGATTTGCGGTGGCCTCCAATGCAGCATCCACCTTCTCGGAGACCATCAGATGGACTTTATGAAGGGCGCCGCTGCCACCCAACATCAACTTTCATCATTCGAAGTGCAATGACGCCGCTCGACTCAACCGCCAACATCAGAAGTGGATTGATCATTGCACCTGTCCGTGACTTGCGCAGGACAATGGTCGATGGTCAAAATAGTTCCTCGGGATAATTGCAGGCGCCTCGCCGCCCGATGGAGCGCGCGCAACCACGCTTCACCTTCGTTGCCGACGTCCCGAACAAAGGAAGCGTGGCTACCGATGCGATCAGCTCTTGGGAGGGACCACCTGAACGCGCAGCTCGCACGCGGGATGGGACTGCGTGTGCACGTTGACGTACCAATCGCCTGCTGCGAATTGCTCTGCCTGCTCGGGCGTCAGGGTCGCTTGCCCGCTTATCGGATTTCCGGGCGCGGTGCCCCGTTCGGCCAGCCAGACCACCACCGGTCCGCTCTTGCCCGGAACGGCCGGGCCGTGGAAATGCGCCAAAGTGACCGCACTCGACAGCCCGCTATACGGGATGTTCCAGGTGACCACCCGGGTTGCCGGGTCATAGGTGAGCTGAACTTCTCCCGTGCCGCCCGTCGCAACTGGCGGCACGCATTGATCCCCGGTCAACGGAAGCTTGAAGGAATCGGCCCGCGTTGGCAGGGTCCAGGCGAGTGCGATCAGGGAGGCGGCAAGGACGAGGACTCGCCGAAAGATTGGGGTACTCATGATCGCCTCCGACCGTGCCGGCCACCAGGAAATGCCGTGGATCATACATGCCGATATCCTGCCATTTCAAGGTTCTGGCCGGTTTAACGCCGTTTGTTGGCTGCAGAAAGGCATGGCATAAAGTTAATGCGCAGGATCGGAAGGACGCCTGCAAGGGCAACGTCGCCTGGCCTGAGAGTTTGCTCGTTGCGACTGCCCTGGCGCGGGCCGGTGCGCGACGCTTGTCGCGGAGCCAATGGGGGCAAATAGAAACCTGGGATAAGCTCGATGTCGCATGTATCGATCCGCGCCCGGCTGATCTTCCTCTCGGCCCTGTTGCTTGTGATCCTCGCGGTGTCTTCCGCGCTGCTGATACGAGAGCTGATGCGCCACACGCAAAGCCTTGCCGAACAAGCGCGCCTGGTCTCCATTGTCCGCACCGCCACCACCGCGAGCAAGCACTTCGGCGATCTGAAGTACTGGTTGACCGATCTGGCCATCACCCAGCTTGCGAGCTCCCAACAAAATGCCGCCGAGGCCAAGGCGCGTCTCGATCAGGATCTGAAGGCGATCGCCGCCGTCCATTCCGAGGGCGTCGCCGCCATCCGACGCGAGGTCGATAACCTGACCGATCTGGCGCGTCGTGCGGGCGAGGCTTTTTCGGGCGACGACAGTGCCGAGGGCAACGCGCTGCTGGCGCAGGCGCGAAGCCGCATCCTCAATATCGATGACGAGATTGACACGATCGTGGCCCGGGTCGAGCAGCAGGCGCTGGCCGGGCGCGATGCGTCGGCCCGCGAGGCCGAGCGCGTGGTCGAGTTAGCGATCATCGGCGGCATGGTTACCCTGGCGGTCGCGCTCGGCCTGACCGCCTTTGTCGTGCGCTCGATCACCGTCCCGCTAAAGAAACTGGAAGCAAGCATGGCGGCGATCACGCGTGGCGATCTCGACGTCAAGATACCGCCGGCAAGTGCCCATGAGATCGGCGCGATGACGAAGACCCTTGGCATGTTGCGAGACAGCCTGATCGAGCGCGAGCATCTGGAACGCGAACGGCAGCGCGCCGACGCCGAGATCCGCAGGGCGCGCGACGTCGCCGAGACGGCGCTGCGCGATTTGAAGGCGGCGCAAGCCAATCTGGTCCAGGCGGAAAAGATGGCTTCGCTCGGCCAGCTCACGGCGGGGATCGCGCACGAGATCAAGAACCCGCTTAATTTCGTCAACAATTTCTCGGCCGTGTCCGCCGAGCTGACCATCGAATTGCAGGAGGCGCTTCGCGGCGTATCTCTCGACGGCAAGCTGCGGACGGAGATCGGCGAGATCACCGATACATTACGCGGCAATCTCGAAAAGATCGTGCAGCACGGCAAGCGCGCCGATGGGATCGTAAAAAACATGCTGCTGCACTCGCGCCATGGATCGGGAGAGCACCGGCGCGTCGATATCAACGCCCTCGTCGAGGAAAGCCTCAATCTGGCCTATCACGGAGCCCGCGCCGAGAAACAGGGATTCAATGTCACCCTGGAGCGCTCCCTTGATCCGGCCGCGGGTGAGGCCGTTCTGTTCCCGCAAGAGATTACGCGGGTGCTGCTGAACCTGATCTCGAACGGCTTCTACGCGGTGACCAAGCGCAAGGGTGAAGCGAGTGCAGGCTACGAGCCCATCGTCGTTGCTGCGACCAGGAACCTCGGTGACAGCATCGAAATTCGAATACGCGACAACGGCACCGGCATTCCGCCGGAGGTGAAGGAAAAGATGTTCGATCCTTTCTTCACGACAAAGCCCGCCGGCGAGGGAACCGGGCTTGGCCTCTCGCTCAGCTACGACATCATCGTCAAGCAACATGGCGGGGCGATCGAGGTCGAGACGCAGCCCGGCGAGTTCACGGAATTTCGGATCGTTTTGCCCCGCACAGCCGGCTCGCTTTCCGGGTCGGCAGGACAGAAATGACCCTTCTCAGTCGCCTTCCCGGAACTTGGCAATGAGCGGCCCCAGCAGGTTGGAAAAATCATCGCTCCAGGGATATTCGCCCGCCGCCGGTTTTTGCAACTCCCAGTCTTTCAACAAACCAAAATCGTCATCATTCCTTGCCAAAATCATCACGGTCGAAAACTTGATCATCGGATCGCCGCCGGCAACTTCGTCTTCGTCATAAAGCCTTGCGACGAGTTTTTCGCTCGCGGCCGTCGCGGTCACCACCTCTCTCAGGTCGAGGTGATGGTTGGAGATGTGCGTGACGATGATTCCGCCGGGCTTGAGCCGCGACAGGTAAATTCGCAGCGCCTCCCGGGTCAGCAGATGAACCGGAATCGAATCCGACGAAAAGGCGTCAACGACGATCACATCATAGCGTGCATCCGTTGCATCGGCGATCGTCAGCCGTGCATCGCCAAGGACGATCTTCGCGTCCGGCTTGCAATCCCGCAGGAAGGTGAAGCGTTGCGGATCCCGGGCGATACGGATGACCTCGGCGTCGATCTCATAATAATCGAGATGGTCGTCCGGCTTCATCAGGCAGGCAATCGAGCCGGCGCCGAGGCCGATGACCGCGGCGTCGATCGGCCCCTTCTTCTTGTCCTGCACCGCGTCGATCGCTTCCGCGATCGGGGAATCGGGATGGTAGTAGGTAGACAGTTGCGGCCGCCCGGTGACCGGCCTGCCGTCATCGGTGGTCAATCGCTGCGCCCCGTGCAATTCCATGCCATGGCGCAGCACGCGGAAGCGGCCATCCGGCGTCACCTCGATCTTGTGGACACCAAAGAAGCTCCGCGCGGTTTCCAGGTTCCTCGCATTTGGCGGGTAGGTTCGAGTTACCACGAAGACCGCGGCAAACAGCACGGCCAGCCGCAATGGGAAGTTACGGACCGCAATCGCGCACGCCACCAGTGCGACCACGGCACCCCAGACGATCCAGTTATAAGGTGGAATGACCGAAAAACCCCGGTGCAGCCCGGGCAGCGCCACGATCACAACAAGTGCAATCAGCATGACAAGAAGCCGGGCTTCCTTTTGCTTCGGCCAGCCGAGACCGGGCCGCGCCAGCGCCGCCGCAACCACCAGAAGCGGGTATTCGGCGGTCCATGAAAAGATCCGCGGAGCGATCAGGCCTGAAAAAATTCCACCGAGCACGCCGCCCAGCGACATGCAGAAATAGAACCGCGTGAGATAGGCTGCTTGCGGACGCGTCGCGGCCATCAAGCCGTGGCATATCATCGCCGTGACGAAGAACGTCAGCAGATGCAGTGCAACGTCGACGGTCAGCCATGTGCGGATATCGAGCGCCAGCGTCAGCACGAGCAGGGCCAGCAAGAACGGCTGCAGCTTGATCCAGGTGGCTTCCCGGACAAACCTGCGCTGGCTGAACACCAAAATGAAGCTGATCAGGTAGAGCGATAGCGGAAGCACCCATAGAAAGGGCGCGGCGGCGACGTCCGCCGTGATGTGAGTGGTCGCCGCGATCATCAAGGCCGACGGCACGAAGGCCAGCGCCACCCAATAGGCCATGCGACCAAACGCCGGGGCGGCTTCCGTCGACTGCGCCCGCGGCAAAACGGCCTCGCCTTCGCGGCGGAAGAACACCAGAGCCCCACATAATGCGATCAGCGCGATCAGCAGGTAATAGCCGGAGCGCCAGATGCCGCCCTGGAAGCTGAGTGTTGAAAACGGCTCGGCCGCGAACGGGTAGGCGAACAACGCCAGCAGGCTTCCGATATTGCTCGCCGCATAAAGGAAATAGGGATTTTCAGCCTGCGCAAGACCGGAGCGGGCGAACCAGGCTTGCAGCAGCGGCCCGTTGGCGGACAGCGCGAAGAACGGAAAGCCGATCGAAACACCGAACAGGCCGAGCAAGAACAATTGCTCGCGGTCGGGTGGCGGCAAGCCCCAGCCTTTGGCAATGGCAACCGGGAGAAAAACGGCCCCGCCCAGCATCACCGCAAGGTGGATCAGCAGAGCGAGCGGACCGCGTACAATGCGGGTCAGAATATCGGCATAGGCGTAACCGAGCAGCAAAATGCCTTGAAAGAACACCATGGCCACCGACCACACCGATGGCGAGCCGCCAAACCGCGGCAACACCATCTTCGTGAACATCGGCTGCACGGCGAACAACAATGCCGCGCTGAGGAAGATCGCCGCGGTATAGATCGGAATGATTAAAGCCGAAGCACTGTTTGTCTTGACGGGCGCGGCTTCGCTGCGGTTGCTCGCGGACATTCGTGTCACTCTAATAATTCCTTCCAGGCTTATTGCTATAGAGCGACCCTATCGCGTGCAAGCTGACCGTCGAATGAACAATATACCGGCTAGTACGCTCTCGGCGATAATTGACCGGAGGAAGGGAAGCGCGCAGACTCCCGACGCGGTGCAGCCGGAAGCGGCGGCGGCCGTCAAGCGAACGGCGCTAGCCTAGTCCCTGCTTCCCGAGGCTGCACGACAACCAGGGAGATGGAACATGCCGCTTTACATGTATCAGGCTGCCTACACTCCGCAATCCCTAGCCGCCCAGCTCAAGAAGCCGGAGAACCGGGTTGATGCCGTGGGCCGTCAGATCTGCGAGGCCGTCGGGGGCAAGCTCGTTGGTGGCTGGTATTGCTTCGGTGACTACGATCTCACCATCGTCGCCGATGTCCCGAACAACGAGAGCATGGCGGCCATCGCGCTGGCCGTCGCCGCGGGAGGTGCCGTCAAGTCCGCCAAGACGACGGTGCTGATGTCCGGGGCCGAGGCGGTAGCGGGCATGAAGAAGGCCGACGCGGTCGCCAGGGTCTATGAGCCCGCCCTTTAGGCAAGTCGCGGGGTGCAATGGCGGTCGGGTGGCAAACAGCCTTCGATGGAACGGACTTTCTTTAGCCCTTGATTGAAGGCGGCTGCAAAGCGAGCAAGTGGGCCCGGGTGCGGGGACGCTAACGAAGCCGATCACCCGCGGCCCCTGTCAGGCGTGCGCTGGAACTACCCTCGCTGCTGGAACAATTCTCACGATCATCTGTTGCACGAACTTCAAACAGAGAAGGAGCACCAACAATGGTGACGGAAGTGAGAGAAACAGGTTCCCTGATCGGCAGTGATAAGGTGGAAGGAACAGCCGTGTATGGCGCGGGCGATTCCAAGATCGGTCATATCGAGCGCGTCATGATCGACAAGTTGTCCGGCAAGGTTTCCTATGCGGTATTGAGCTTTGGCGGTTTTCTTGGAATTGGGGACGACCACTACCCCTTGCCTTGGCAGTCGCTGAAATACGACACCAATCTTGGCGGTTACCGCACCGGCATTACTGAAAGTCAGCTCAAGGGAGCGCCGAAGTACAGTAACGACAATGCCTGGAACTGGAACGATCCGGCGAGGGCTCGTTCGGTGAACGACTATTACGGCGTCGCTATGTAAGTGCTAAAAGGCCCGCTTCACAGCGGGCCTTTTTCTTCGCTTGCGAGCCAACGCAGCCAGCACCTTTTTCAAGCCAGTTGCAAACTGAGGGGCGGATTGTCTCCGCGGCCTAAGCGCGGGCGTCAGTGAGAAACGGCCCGGCGAACGCGCCGGGCCGTTTCTCAGGATCGAGTCTATTCAGCAGCGCCCTTGCTTCCAGAGACCAGGAGGGCAGCCGCGGCCATGCCAGCCGACTTTTCGCCCTCGGCTCCAGCCGAACGCGCGGCCATAACCACCTCTGGCCCAGTGGCCGCCACCGTGGCCACCCTTGGCGAGAATCACAGAACTGCCGGTTCCGTCGATGACCGAATTGGCAGGAGCAATCGGCATGGCTGAACCAGAGAATGCCGGCATTGCCACAAAAGCACAGGCGGCAAGGCCGATCAGCATTGAGCGTTTCATTGGCGTCTCCCTTCGCAGGCGTTCCCTTCGCGGCCGCAGCAGCGGCGCGCGAGGACAATGCTACCGCGTTGCAGGAGTTCCCTGAGCAGGCACTTCGAGAACGGCTACGAAGAAGAAAAATCCTGACGTAGTGAGTAATGAAGTCCGCCGAGTATCGGCGGTGAACTGATGATTCCAGTCCGCTGAAACGGACAGACCGGTGCATCTTTGTCCAACAACCGATGCCCAAGTGGCCGATCCTAAAACCTAGGTATGCCCCTCTCAACCGAACGTAACGTACGGATCACCCTCCGTACAATGGTCCGGTCCATCTCTATGGGTAAGCTTGGAGTATAGCTTGCGCAACCGAACGGCAGGAGAGCAGGAACTGCCCTACGGGAAAGCCAGGAGGTTGGAACGAGTCATGCGCTGGATGTTCGACATGGTCGGACGTTTGATTGCCCGGTTACAGAAGCCGGAAAACCACTGTGAGTCGTTCATTGTTGGGGATTCGACGGCCTTGAGCGACACCCTTCGACCCGGCGATGTTTTGCTGGTCGAGGGCAAAGGTCGTATTTCCGGCAGCATCAAATATCTCACTCAATCGACCTGGTCGCATTCGGCGTTGTACGTCGGGCCGATAGCGGGCGCTGCGACCGGGGGCGAGCCACACGTCCTGATCGAAGCCAATATCGACGAAGGTGTCGTGTCGGCGCCGCTATCGAAATATCTGCATTGTCAAACCCGCATCTGCCGGCCGGTGGGGCTGAGCGAAGCAGACTGCGAAAAGGTCTGCCGCTATGCTGCCGAGCGTATTGGTCTCAGCTACGATTTCAAAAACGTCGTTGACCTGATGCGTTATCTATTGCCATGGCCGGTGGCGTGGCGTCGGCACCGCGGAACAATCGCGCTTGGCTCCGGCGATGCCAGCCGCATCATCTGTTCCTCGTTGATTGCGCAAGCATTCGACGCCGTTCGTTATCCGATCTTGCCCAAGATCACGCGCGTCGAGAGCCAGACAGCGCCGCGCGAAATCGCCGAGATCCGTCACCCGTCGTTTTATTCGCCGCGCGACTTCGATATTTCGCCATACTTCATGGTGGTGAAGCCCACACTGGCGCGCGGCTTCAATTACAAAGACATGCATTGGGCCGATCTTCCCCGGGTTCACACCGCACAGGCAACGCTCGCTCCAGATATCGAAGGCGCGATCGCGCCGGTGGCCTAAGCCCGGTGCCGCGTTTCAGTTCACCCTGCCGCTGAACGCGGATACCGCGACGTGGGATTGCGCCGGTGGCGCGTTGTTTCATGGGTGTCTCCCCTCGCTACCGCAGTAGCGGCGCCTCACGACAATGTCACTGCCTTGCAAGAGTTGCAGAAGCCGGCCGTTCGGGAACGGCCGCTCACCGGTCTGCATGCGTTCGCTAAATGTATGGCGCAAGCTTCTCTTCGCGGGGTCACACCAAGCTAATGGAAGAGCCGCCAACGATTATTCGAATGGAGGTGATCTGCTTCACATTAGCTCCTGGGGATCCATGGTAGTCGTTTTTGCAATCAGCGCAATTAAGCATACTCGAGAGAACGGATATCAAGAAGGGAAGTCGAGCCAAGCAGGAAGGTGTGACATGCAAAAGTCTTTTGCTTATTCACCAGTCCATAAAATTATTCGGAACAATTTTTCGTCCAGACGGCAACTCTCGATAATCGCATTCGTTGGCGCAATCATGGTGCTGATGATCAGTTTGGCGCTTGTCGTCGAGCAATACGGCAGAAGCGATTCAGGAGTGCACAGCTCTCTTTCGCCGGCAAGCGAGTTTTCGTCGGGCATGCCCCTACCGTAGTGGGGCCACAATCCATTGATTCCGGCTCACCCATCGCCGGTCTATTTCGCTTACGACCAACGCGCTGCGAAGAAAAGCGGGTCCGTCATGAGCAACATCATCTTATTGTTCTTGTGTATGTTGATCGGAATTACGCTACGGCGATATGGCCGTGTCCCTGACAATGCCCATGTGGCGATTAACGGTTTTATCATCAATGTCTCATTACCCGCTCTTACATTGCTACAGATTCACGGCATAAAGCTGCAGTCAACGCTCGCCTATGCGGTCGCCATGCCGTGGCTACTGTTCACCATAGCGGTACTGTTCTTTTGGAGCCTTTCGAAGCTGCTGCAATTTACGCCGGCCACCACCGGCGGCCTCATCCTGGTGGCTGAGGCAATACGTCCTTCGTTGGCCTGCCGATGATTGAGACCTTCTACGGCAATAGCGAAATGCCGATCGGAATTCTGATTGATCGGCTCGGGACCTATCTGGTGCTGAGCACTCTGGGCATCGCGGTTGCCGCGCTTTTCTCGTCAGAGACCTCATCAGGAGCTGGAGTTCTCAAGCGCATTTGCACTTTTCCGCCGTTCATCGCGCTTTTCGTGTCGCTGCTGTTGCTGCCGGTTGAATATCCGCAGTGGTCAGTAGCCGTGCTGCGCCGTCTCGGCGATACGCTGGCCCCTCTCGCCCTGGTCTCCGTCGGACTACAACTGCGCCTCGATCAACTCAGCGGCATTAGGATGCCGCTGTCGATCGGCATCGCCTTCAAGCTGCTCGTCGGTCCCGCGCTGGTAATGCTGATATACGTCGGATTGTTGCGCGCAGCCGGGGATGTTGTGAAGATAACGTTGTTCGAATCCGCGATGGGACCAATGATTGGAGCCTCAATCGTAGCTATCCAGCACGGCCTCAATCCGCCACTTATTACTCTCATGGTGGGCCTTGGCATTACAGTATCTTTTCTATCCCTACCGCTCTGGTGGTACGTGTTGCAGGGTGTTTGAACGAGCGAGCGAGAGTGAGGCAGACGGCAAGATAGGGTGCCTTGATCAGCCACCGCGCAGTGCCGCTTATTCCCGAGACTGACTAACTTATGGCGTTGCAATCAATCCGTTCGCCGTTGCGACGATCCAGAGGTTGCCCCAACGCACGATCGAGTCGACGCGGCCCACCCCCGGCAAGATGTCCCCGCGTGTCACCGTCCAAACGCCGTCGGGGCCCTCGAGAATTGCCGTTGCGCCGCGCACCTCGCGGACTGTCCAACCCTCGATCGTTGTCGGCCTGGTCTCCGGGACCGCCACCATCATCTCGCGCGGCGGGACCGAGGCGCCGGATGGACTGGTGCTTGGCTGCACGACCGCGGCTGCGCGCGAGGATGCGGCGACCACGGGAGTGCCCAGCGAACCCGTCGTCGCCGGTGCTTTGCGAACAAGGCCATCGGTTTTGGCGGCTGACTTTGTTTCGGCGTCGGGAGTACGACGCAAATACGTGACCTTCTGTGTCGCCGGGCTGAAGGCCGCATCAATATCTGAAAAGCGATGCCAGTTTGCGCCGCCGGCCCATCCCAGTCCAAACGCGGCGACGAAAGCGCCTGCGATAAGCCGCGCGTTGTGTCGGCCTCTGCCATCGCCGTCGGGCGATATCAAGACATCGTCTCGACTGCGACTGGACAAATCCAGTGGGCAGATGATTGCAGGATGCGTCGGGGTCTCACCAAGCTGCCTCATGGCCGCATCTTCTAACGGCTCAATCTGTCCAGCGGGATTCGGCTGTTGGCCTTGCATGATCTGACCCTCTTGCGACTATCGAATGATCATGCCTGCGGCTAAACGGAATCTTAACGCGAGGTCAGGCCCGGCCGAACCGAATCCTGCAAGGCGGCACGAAGGGAAGACGGCATGTGACCTGTCAGCCGCCGGTCAGCGGCGGCCAATGCCCCGCGCGTTCCAACTGCTCCAACTCACGCTGGCGAGACTTTGAAGGTCGGTCGCGAGTGGCCGCCTGGTTTGCCTCTCATGGGCAGCGATGCATCGCTCGGATTCCGCGATTTTCCGCTTCAGGCCGGCTATGGTTTTTTGCGTTTGGCCGGTCGAGCCGGACATCTCGCCCACCGTAAACCGGACTGTTTCGAGGGCCTTCACCGCGTGGCGGTTCTTCTTGAGCTGAACCCTGTGCCAGGCGATGTCGCTATTGCTGTCCGCAATCATGTCGCAGCCCCGCGATCTTGAGACTCGGTATTTTCGAATGGTTAAGGATCGGCGGGCTTGGTTAACGATTGGTTAATGCCGCGGTTGTTCAGCTCCTGGTGGCTCTCGGTCGGGCTGGCGAGGACGTTCGCACCCAAGGAAGTCGCACGAGGTTGGGATCGCGCGAAAGTCACGAATAGCTCTGCCAACCTCATTCCCTGCCGCTGTCCGCCGGTATAGCTTAACGATGCCGAGACCACGTCATGACAACCGCAGCGATGACACTTTATACCTGGTGGCGCTCCCAAGCGTCATTCCGCGTGCGGATCGCGCTGAACCTGAAGGGCCTGAGGCCGAGATGGTCTTTATCGACCTCTCAAAAAATGACCAGTTTGCCGCGCCCTATCGGTCCATTAATCCAGAGATGGTTTTACCCACATTGATCGAAGGCGAGGGTCCGCCACTCAGGCAATCGCTTGCAATCCTCGAATATCTCGAGGAGCAGTATCCGGAGCACCCGCTATTGCCGACCGACGCACATGCGCGCGCGCATGTGCGTGCACTTGCGCAGGTCGTGGCGGTCGATGCGCATCCGTACGTGGTGCCGCGAGCACGCAAATATCTCCAGCAGGAACTCGGCCTTGACGATAAAGCATGGATGAACTGGGTGCGGCATTGGCTGGAGTCAGCGACCCGCACAATCGAAAACATGCTCTCAAATGATCCGCGAACAGGACGGTTTTGCTGCGGCGATGCGCCCACCATTGCCGATATCTGTCTGATACCGCATCTTGCGAGCGCGAAGATGCTGTACGATTGCGACCTTGAACCGTATCCGACCGTGCGAAGAATTTTTAACACCTGCATGCAGATTGATGCATTCACCCTCGCGCATCCACTGCAACAAGCAGACGCACCCAAGCTCGATTGATGTCAGGACGATCAGCGCGCCCAAATAGCAGCGTCGTGGCGGCCTTCGCAGCACTGCGCAATTGCTGCCAAACAGGCGGCCGCGCCCTTGCAACGAGTTGTGGCACAATAACAACACTAAAATGAAATCGCATGATCGAGGCCAGTACTGGCCACGGTTCTGCCCTTATTGGGCTTCGCCCTTAGCCTGTCGGATTTCGGTAGGTTGGGGGTACGACATGTCTTCCATCAGCTGTGCCAGAACTTCATACGTCGACATTGAAGCGAACCGTGTTCATCTTGGCGCGCCTTTGGTCCCGGCCGCTGGTGTGCGGAACGTCATTCAGCTGTTTGCCATTGCTCTGGCAGCAGCTTCGCTTGCGGCCTGCGCTCAATCCTCTGTGGTTAGCAAGATCTCCGAACCACCCGTCGCCAGTCGACAGGCGTCGCTGGAACACAATCGAAAGACGTCGTTCATGGTGAACAGGCCGGTGGCGGTCGCGAGAAAGCATACCCCGTTCTTGCCACGCAGGAATGCAACCGAGACGCAGGTTGCGTCGCACGGAATTGCCAGCTTCTACACAGAAGGAACCAAGACCGCGAGCGGCGAAAAGTTCGATACGAACGAATTGACCGCCGCTCATCCTACTTTGCCATTCGGCACCCAATTGCGCGTGACAAACGGCAAGACCGGGCGGTCCGTGACCGTTCGGGTCAATGACCGCGGTCCGTACGTTCCTGGCCGCGTGGTCGACGTCTCCTATGCCGCGGCCGAAACGCTGGGAATGGTTGGAGGCGGTATCGCCAAGGTCAAGCTTGACGTCGTCCAATAGCTGAGATCCTCGCTCGCGCGAGGTCCGAAAAGCGGCCGGGAGATTCAACCGGCCTCTTTCATCCAACGCACTATGCTCGGCCAATATTCTTCCAGCGTCCGCTTTCCCATGAACAGACCCAGATGATTGGACGGCGCGACTTCGCGGCGGATATTTTCGGGCGGCGTCCCTACCAGCCGTTCCACCGCCAGCAATTGTTCCGGAGCAACCACTTCGTCGGCGCTGCCGGCTAGAAGATACATTGGAAGCCGCAGGCGCGAGAGGTCGATCTTTTGCCCCAGCGCGATCAAGCTTCCACTGGCGAGCTCGTTGCGCCTGTATAGTTTCTCGATCACTTCCAGATAATATGCGCCCGGAAGATCGATGGTCCAGGAATTCCAGTTCTTGAAGACGGCTTCGAGCTGTGAGAATTCGGTCGAGCCGATTGGCTGAAGCGTCTGCAGGGATTCGCGAATGCCGTTAGCGTCCGTATCGTTTCCCCAGAATTTTTCGATATTGCGGCCGATCACACGACCATCGCCGAGATTGACCAGGCTCTGAAACATGACGAGGGGAGTCGCCTCGGCCATGGCCGACAATCGGGATTGCCGGGCGGCAATGTCGACCGGCGCGCCGGCCATCACAAGCTTGCGGACCTTGGCCGGAAATCGTCCGGCATAGACCAGCGATAGCCAGCCTCCCTGGCAAAGCCCGATCAGATCAACCACACCGCCGAGATGATCGACAAGGACATTGAGATCGGAAAGATATTGATCAATTCCGAGGAATCGCATTTCGGCGCTGGCCGAGCGCCAATCGGTCATGAACAGTCGTCCAATTTCGGCATCACGGAGCGCGGCAACGAGACTGTGCCCGGCGGCAAGGTCGGCAATGGCGGCGCCATGCAGCGCGAGCGGCGTGCAGAGCAGGGTGGGGACGTCACTTTCGAGCGACGTGAACTCACGCAGCCGGACAGCTTGCAAGTCGAGCGCAATCTTGCCCGGCGTGGCCCCTTCCGGCTCCTGCGAGGTGTGGCGGCCATCCGCATCGCCGGAGAATCCCAGAAAAAGCGCCGCCCAGGACGAGGCAACTTCCCCGGCTGAGGCAGCGGCGAGCGCCGGCCAGAAGAACGCCGAATAGGGGAATTGACCTCCGGGATACCGATCCATTTAACGAGCGCCAGGTTCCTCGCTGCCGTCTAGAGCTAGCTCAATTTCATCCCGCTTCAATCCAGGCGGGCCATTTTGGCGCGATCGCGATCCCGGCGCATGGCCTTTTGGGAAAGGGGGACTGGAAGAAATAGCAGACATTCCTCAATGCGGCGGCGCGAAAAATCGGCAGCTACCCGCCGTAATTCTGCACCAGGCTGCCCGCCACCAGCGACCAGCCGTCGACCAGCACGAAGAAGATCAGCTTGAACGGCAGCGACACCACGATCGGCGGCAGCATCATCATGCCCATCGACATCAGCACCGAAGCCACCACGAGGTCGATGATCAGGAACGGCAGGAACAACAGGAAACCGATCTCGAAGGCGCGTTTCAATTCGGAGATCATGAAGGCCGGCACCAGGATCCGCAGCGACAGGTCTTCCCGCGTGGCCGGCGGCGCCTCGCCGGAAAGGTCCATGAACAGTTTCAGGTCCTTTTCGCGCACGTTCTTCTGCATGAAGCCGCGCAGCGGCACCGAGGCGCGCTGCAGCGCGTCCTCGACGCCGATCTGGTTGGCGACCAGCGGCTTGATGCCGTCGTCGTAGGATTTCTGCAGCACCGGGCCCATCACAAACGCGGTCAGAAATACCGCCAGTGCGATGATGACGGAATTCGGCGGCGCGGTCGCGGTGCCCAAGGCAGTACGCAACAGCGACAGCACAACGACGATTCGGGTGAAGGACGTCATCATGATCAGGATCGACGGCGCGATCGACAGCACCGTCAAAAGCGCGATCAGCTGGATCGCGCGCTCGGTGAC
>Ga0164305_10000351_pt1 | contig 16908 bp, 15 predicted proteins | sample Whisoiple_237_MG_FD_110215 | JGI IMG/M metagenome (GOLD analysis project Ga0164305, IMG submission 110215) | Soil microbial communities amended with pyrogenic organic matter from upstate New York, USA - Whitman soil sample_237_MG | ecosystem: Environmental > Terrestrial > Soil > Agricultural...
CGAAGCACGCAACGCGAGCAGCGGCGAGATCCTCCGGAGAGGCAACAAAGGAATCAGTGCGAACAAAAGCGCGGCTCCTAAACCGATGGCGCATCCCGCGATAATTCCCCCGGGCGCTATTTTCAACACCGTGTTCACCGGCAAAAAATCTCTGAGCGCGTAAGGCAAAATGAATTGCGCCGCAACGCCAAGAGCGGTTCCAAGCAAAGCGCTAAAACAGGCCATCCCCAGAACTTGGATCAGATAGACCCAAAGCGCTTCCTCCGGTCCGGCGCCGATGCACCGAAGAAGCGCCACCGAGTGCGCCTTGATGGAGGCGAACACGTGCACAGCGCTCGCGATTCCGACACCCGAAAGCAGCACCGCGATAAATACAGCAAGCGTCAAGTAACGCGAAAGATTGTCCGTCGCTGAAGCGATCGCCTGAGCCCGCCGGCTCACGGTATCGGCGCTCAAATGCAGGCGCTCTAGCTCCGGTGCCAGTTTTTCGACCAGACGATCGACATCGGTATTTGGAGCGAATCGGAAATAGACCCGATGGCGCACCAGGCTCCCCTTTTGTATTAACCCGGTGCTTTCCAACGCAGCCATCGGAATATAAATTTTCGGGCTGATCAAGGAAAATGCCAGACTTTCGCCGGGCACTTTGCGGAGCTTGCCGGTGATGCGGAACTCCTGCTCGCCGATCTTCAACGAGTCGCCTACCTGCGCATTGAACTGCAACATGATGTTTTCGTCGACGAGCGCATTGGCTCCGCGGACAAAGCGCTCGCGCGAAAATGGCGGATCGCTCTCCAGAGCGCCGTAATACGGAAAAGCCCCGCTGATGGCTCGAATCTGGACCAAACGGGAATCGCCCGTTCGCGGAAAAAAGGCCATTGAGGTAAAACCGACTTGCCGTGATTGATCGCCACCGAGAGAGCGAAACAGTGCTTCGTCTTCGGGCGAAAACGGCTCCCGGCTGTCGAGAGCCAAATCGGCGCCCAGCAGGCTCTTGGACTGTATTTGGATATTGGACTGTAAATTTTCCCGGAAGGAGAAAGCGGCCACTACTGCAGCAACGGCCAAAATCACACTCGACATCGACAGCAGCAATGGCTTCACGCCCCGCCGTAGATCTCGACGCGCGAGTTGCCAGATCCACGCTTGCAAAGGAAGTTTCATCGTCCGAAAGCTATCCCTGAGCGGGCTTGGTTTTCGGCTCGTCGCTGTCCAACACCAGCCTGCCACCGCGCAAACGGATTAAGCGGCGCGCCTGCCGGGTGAGCTCGCGATCGTGGGTGACCAAAAGCAGCGTTGTTCCTCGACGCGCATTGAGCTCGAACAACAGTTTGATAATCTCTTTGGCGGTTTCCGCATCGAGATTTCCCGTCGGCTCATCAGCAAAGAGAATTTTTGGTTCATTCATGAACGCGCGGGCGATCGCAACGCGCTGCTGCTCGCCGCCCGAAAGCTGAACGGGATAGTGATCGAACCGACCATTGAGGCCGACTTGCTTGAGCAGATCCGAGGCGCGGCTCCGGGCGTGGTTTTCGCCGCGAATCTCTGCCGGAACCATGACATTTTCCAGGGCAGTGAGTGACGGCAGTAATTGAAAGTTCTGAAAAACAAACCCGATCGACTGATTACGCAACCGGGCAAGCTCTTCTTCGTTGCAGCGATGCAGCGCGACGCCATCTAAAAACACCGCTCCTTCGCTCGGTCGTTCCAAGCCGGCGCAAATCGCGATCAGTGTGGTTTTGCCGCTGCCCGAGGGGCCGATGATCGCGCACGTACTTTCCTTTTCAACCGAGAAAGAAACATCGCTGAGAACATCGACGATCTGCTGGCCGCTCTTAAAACGCTTGCCCAAATGCTCTACGTTTAAAATAGTGTCGCTCATGAATCAAATAATAGTGGAGTAAAAGTGACGACGAGAAACCGGTGCGGTGCATCGTAAAGTAAATCAACTGTAGAATTTTTATGCTAGGGACACAACTCAAGTCGCGGAGCAGAGTTCTCGGCGGGATGTTAGCTGCGCTGCTCGCATCGATCATTTTGATCGGGGCCGCTCCGACGCCTCGAGTCGTTCTGTTTCTCGGCGACAGTATCACAGCCGGTTACGGTCTCGACATCAGCCAGGCCTATCCGGCCCTGATCCAACAGAAAATCGATGTCAAAAGTTGGCCATTCAAGGTCGTCAATGCCGGCCAGAGCGGCGACACCACGGCCGGCGGTCTCAATCGTATTGATTGGCTTTTGCGCAGTCGCATTGATGTTCTGTTTCTCGAGCTGGGTGCCAACGACGGATTGCGCGGCCTTCCCGCCGAGACTATTCAGAAAAACCTTCAAGCGATCATCGATCGGGTCAAGGCGAAGTATCCCGACGCGCAAATCGTGATTGCCGGTATGAAGATGCCGCCAAATATGGGCCAGAGCTATAGCAAACGGTTCGAGTCCGTATTCGTCTCCGTCGCCAAGAGAAACAACGCACCGTTGATGCCTTTCATTCTCGAGGGTGTCGGCGGTGTACGCGATCTCAACCAACCGGACGGTATGCACCCGACCGTCCGTGGTCACCAAATCGTCGCCCAAAACGTCTGGAAGGTTCTCGAACCTGTCTTGCGGTCTTTGGTAAAATAGCGCTCAGCCCTTGGCCGGTTCGGTCGCTCGATTAATTACGACTGACGAATCACTGATAGTGACCATTTCGGTAGACGAGAGTTGCGTAACCGTCATGCGAGCCCAGGGCGGGAAATCCTTCTTCGTATCTACCTCGCCTCACTGCAAATCGCTCGCGAACTGTTTCACATTGCTTGACAGCAGGTCACGACCTGGTGATATTCGTCGCATTCAACCCCGCCTCATAAGCCGAACGGAGGAAAACTATGGCTATTCGATTGATCGTGGGAATCAATGCGGCGCCAGGAAAAGGTTCCGAGCTGGCGAAACTATACAAGGCTCGATGCGCGGAAATTTCTCGCGAGCCGGGCTGCGAGCAATTTGAAATTTTCCAGAGCGTCGTAAATCCCGACAAGCTTGCCATCATGGAACGATGGACCGATCAGGCGGCTTTGGATGTACATGCGAAAGCTAACGCCACGCGTGCGCCACTGCCGGCCGAATTACGGGTCGGAACAACGGAACGGGAAGATTACGTTTACAACCGCACTCGCTAGCTCAGCCGAACCTCCACCTCCCAAATCTGTCCAGTGTTAACAAAGGCTTCTAGATTTGACCTAGGAGTTCTTTTTGTTCATATCCCACGGTCAGTGCGACCGCGTACACACGCAATTTGGAAGTTATTGGGATTTTTTTATTGACTAATCGCATGTCAGGGCATTATAAAGCGACGGGAACTCGCCACTAGGCCGATGACGATCAGAATTTAACTGGAGCATTATGCGACTTAATAGGTGGATTATTTACCTGCCCGGTTCAATCCTTATGTTGGCGCTTCACGCACCATCGGCTCTCGTGCTCGCTGCCGACAGCATACCGGCATATCGCTTCATCACCGTTGATATCCCTACTCCTAAAGGAAATCTTGGGTTCACAACCCTGGCCGACATCAATGACAATGGGGAAATATCGGGAGGATTTACCGACACCAATTTAGGTCCATATGGATTTATTCTCGACAAGAAAATGCGGCAGATCCAAGTTCGTTGCTCCAAGGACGTTATAGCGACCGTACCGCAAGGGATAAACAAACATGGCGAGATCGCTGGATCGGCGACGGTGGTCATTCAGAGAATCCCTATCCCGGACCCGCCATTCGAAATTCTTATCACCAAAACCAGTGGCTTTTATCGTGATAAACGAGGTCGCTGCACTCTGCTTGATTTTCCGAGCGCTACCCTAACCGAAGCAGTTGGAGTCAACGACGACGGCCAAGTGGTCGGTGATTATCGGGATAGCGCTGGAAATTTCCATGGTTTTTTTTGGGATGCCGGCCTGTTCTTGACGATCGATGTCACTTTTCCCGGTACGACGATCACCGGTCCTACCGCTATAAACAACGTCGGCCAAATCGTCGGCTTTTATTTTGACAATAACGTTTCGGCAACGTTTCCGAACGGGCAGACTCACGGTTTTCTTTATGACAATGGCGCGTTCAGCGCGTTCGATTTTCCGGATGGCTTGGCAACGCTCCCGGCAGATATCAACGATTCCGGTCATATCGTTGGAATCTATTCGGACGCTGATTTCATCAGCCGTAGTTTTCTGCTTCAGAACGGACACTTCACCGAACTCGACGTGGGATTGGCTGATACGTTCACTACTGAAGTCAGCGGCATCAACAACAAAGGTCAGATCGTCGGCAGGTATACGCAAAATAATCCTGCCGATCCGGTAAATCCATTTACGAGTCACGGATTTGTCGGCATACCAAAAAATCACTTCAAACCGATTGCTTCGGACTTAGTGAACTGAGATTGGGTCTCTTATTTGATAAGCCGTTGCTTTGCTCACCGACTTAAGCCTCCCGCCGCTTCGCGACTCAATCCCTGATTTTCCATTAACTTGACACCGCGGTTCACCACGGAATAGTCTCGGCGATATTCAATCGTTCGGGAGGTACGCCATGGCTGAATCTTTGGAAAAGTTCAAAAGCTATATCGGCAAAAGCGAAACCGCGTTCGATGTTGTCACGGGAGCAACGATGTTGAAGTTCGCTGCGACCTTGGGATTGGAGAAAGCACCGCTGGATAAAGGCGAGATTGTTCCACCGGGCTGGCACGGCGGATTCTTTCCGCCATCTCATCGACCGTCCCAAATGCGCGAGGATGGTCAGGCGTCCGGCGGCGGTTTCATGCCAGCTATCCCGTTGCCGCGCCGGCGCATCGGCGGAACGCGCATGACCTTTCACGAACCGCTCCGAGTCGGCGACGAAATCAAGAAAGTGACCGAGATCGCCGATCTTCAAGTAGACGACGGGCCGAACGGTGCGATGGTCACAATCGTTGAGCGAAGCAGTATCTCGAGCAGTCGCGGTCTGGGCGTTGTCGAGGAGCGCGATATGATGATGCTTAGTGAAGCGCGAGCCGACGCGGCACCCAAAGCAGCCCCGACCGTTCCTACCGAGGCCAAGTGGAAAAAGGTATTCGAGCCAAAAGCTACGCTGCTTTTCCGTTTCTCGGCGATTCGCTTCAACAGCCATCGGATTCACTACGACCGCGACTACGTTACCAAAGTAGAAAAACTGCCGGGCCTGGTGGTTCAGACTTCGCTCATTTGCCAGTTGATGATCGAGATGTGCCGCAGCGAAATGCCCAACCGTACATTGAGCGCTTTCGGTTTTCAGACTGCGCGGCAGACTTACGACATTGGCAATTTCACCATCGCTGGCGGGCCAAGTGCTGATGGACGTGAAGCGACACTCTGGGCACTCGACGCCAACGACAATGTGACCATGACCGCGACGGCCAAGTTTGCCTGACCGAACAACCGCAGACGCACAGAAAGCGCAGAGTCCGAACGCTTAACAAACTTTTACAACTCCGCGTCCTCAGTGTCTCTGCGGTCAAGCTTCCGGTCCGCATCTGACCGGACGTTTTGAACGGCTTGAACCGCTGAAACGATTTGAATCTTCTAGTTATCCCGGCGCCAAGCCGAAAATCTGCTGAAACAGCTTGATTGACTCGGGCATGTGCTCGTTCTCGATGTCTTGAATAATTTTTTTAAAACCCTTGATGAGCCTTGGCGGGTCCGGCTCTACGTCACTACGCGACGTGATTCGATTCAATTCGCGGAGCTTTAGCTGAGCGGTTTTGGAAAAAAGAAAATCAATGAACAACTTCGCTGCCACGGGATGCGCCGGCCTGGAGGTGATGCTGACCGTGTTGATGATGACCACCACAGGCTCGAGCGGCACCCATTCGATGGGCGCACCTTGATTGACGAAGCTCTGCGCGTGCGGTCCGTAGCCGATCGTGAGCGGCGCCTCGCCGGCAGCCACCAATTGAATACGTCCGCGCGCGCCGCGCTGAAAAATCTGCTCCTGTTGGGCAAGACGGCGGAAATAGGCCAGTCCCTTTTCTCGTCCCCAATATTTCATCAAGCCGTCGAACCATTCGAAATTTTCGGTATCGTTGATGATTTGTCTGCCCTTCCAGATGGGCTTAAGCAGGTCGTCATAGGTTCGCGGCACGTCGCTCGACTTCACGTTTCGCGTGTTGTACGCCAGCACGAATGTGTTCTGAAACATTGACCCCCAGTAGCCCGCTTTGTCTTTAAGATCCGGGGGCAGAAACTTATATTCCGGCGACTCGTAGCGACCGAGAATATTTTTCGATTTCAACAACGTGAAACCGCCCCGGGTGGATGTGCCCTGTAATACGTCCGCGGAGTAATTTTTTGCCGCATATTCGCTCACGACCCGGTTCACCAACGCGCCCGAACCGGAGCGCAGCAAATCGGTTTTAATAAACGGATACTGCTTTTCGAAAATATCGATGAGCTGCTTACTTTCAGGAATCGATATCGTCGTATACCAGGTCACCCGGCCTTCTTTTTTCGCCTGTGCTATTAGATCAGGGTTGGAGTTTTGCGCTGGCGCCTGGCCCCGCCACAGCACTGCGACGAACGCACTCAGCACGAGTATTTCGCGCGTTGCTATTTTCACTGCATTAGCTCCCTTGCCACTGCGAGCACGCTTTCCAGCGATGGGAGAAATGGTCTTTCGTCCCAAAACGGCAGAAACTGATCTGCACCGGCGAGAATACGCGGTGCACACCGTAGTTTTCCGGGCGGCAAATCGTCGAGTAAACAACGGACAAACGGCGCGTATCCCGACCATGCCGGCTCGTCCTGGACAATCAGCGCCCGTCCGGTTTTGCCGGTCGAACGAAGCACCATATCCTTGTCGAGCGGTTTGATAAAACCCAAGCTCACCACTTCCACTGCCCCGGAATATCCCTGCTTCGCGATTTGATCGGCAGCATCTTCAGCGAGCGCCGCTGCGCGTCCGGCGCCGATGATCGTCAATCCATCGCCTGATCGCGTAATCTGCGCGTTGCCGCCGGGATTGTTATCGGCGACCTCACCGGTGCGGCCGTGGATCGAGCGGTCCTCGAAAAACAAGGTCGGCGTTGGCCGCTGCAGTGCCTCGCGAAAATTCCAGTAAGCTTCACCAGCGGAGCCGGGCATCGTAATATTCAGATCCGGCACGTTGTAGAACCAGGAAGCGCCGACTTGATTGCCCTCCGGCCCATGGCCGCGAAAGCGCGCGATGGGAAGTCGAATGATTACCGGACAACTCAGACGGCGATTGCTGAGATAGTAGAGCTTGGCCGCGCTTTGGACAATCGCCATATGACAAACCGAAGCGATATCGGCGTAGGCGATCATGACGACGACTTTCATGCCTTTCATCGCCGCGCCGACCGCCATTCCCACCATGGCGCTCTCGCTGATCGAGGTATCACGCACTCGCTCGACGCCATACCGATCAGCGAGAATTTTCAGCGCATGTCCCGCGATGTTCTGACCGATCAGAATCAAGCGCGGTTCCTCGCGCATGGAATCTTCCAGCGCTTTTCCCACCGCGTCGCGATAAGTCAATGTGACCATCATTTCTCCGTTGAGTCCCGGAAGTACTAAGGAGTAGAGAGGTGGTACGCCTGACCCCTACTTTTCACCCCTCACGGTATCAAAGGCCGCTTCGATCTTTTCCTCCTCCTCTTGCTCTATTCTAGCGAGATCCTCGTTTCGCGCGCTTCCGTTGCGCATCAGCCAATCCGCCATGCGTTTCAACGGGTCGCGCGTTTGCCATTCTGCCAAGTCGTTTTCGACACCGGCTCCCCGCACCTCACCGAAGTGTGAGCTGTACAGCCCGAGGCGAAGAGTCAGGCAATCAAGAAACACCGGCTGCCCGTCACGAGCAGTCGCCCGTGCCCACCGAGCGGAATGATAAACATCGAGGGCGTCGTTGCCGTCGACACTTCGCGTCGCGAAGCCGAACGGTTCCGCGTAGGGGGTAAGCGCGCGAGTTCGTCGCACCTTCGAAAAAGGCGTTGCCATTTCCCACCCGTTATTTTCGCAAATCAAAATCAAAGGAAGCCGCCACGCGCCAGCAATGTGCATGGTTTCATACAGATCGCCAGAGCCCAAAGTGCCATCGCCGAAGAACGCCACGCTTACGGTACTTTGTTTCTCGAATTGCATAGCCAAGGCGACTCCCGCCGCCATCGCCAGATGCCCGCCGATCATCGTGGATCCAGGCATCACACCACGATCCGGCCAGGAACTGTGATGCGGGGCATCGCGCGCATCACCTGCGGCGAGCGGGCTGTGCAGGAACTCGCGAAGCTGCTCAGCGATACTGACGCCCATGCCGATCATGGCGCCACGAGTCCGAAAAGAAGGAATCACCGTATCGCCTTTCTCCAGCGCGGCGCAGCAACCGATCGCGATCGCTTCTTGTCCTTTGCTGGGAAAAGTCTGCGCCGAGATCTTCCCTTCATGCTCCCAGCGGATTAGCGCTTCTTCGAACAACCGGGTCAGGAGCATATTCCGGTAGAGGCGCCATTCGATGGCTTCATTGGAGTTCGTTGAAAGTAAGGATTGTTCCATGCTGGTTCCCACGTAGTTATTTCATCCTCGCCCTCGGGGAGAGGACAGAGGTGAGGGTAAATGCGAGACATTGTGAGCCCTCACCCTTCCCTCTCCCACTTCGCGGGCGAGGGTAAGTAATTTACAAATTTTGTTCATTCGGCCGGAAACACAATACAGTGATCCGGGGCCACAAAAAAACTTACCTTGCTGCCGGCTGTCGGCAAGCGCGCCGGATGGGCGCGCGCTTTGACTAGCGCCTCGCCGGAGCGAATGATCACGTCGGCCGAGTTGCCGAGAAAGGTCACACGCTCGACCGTCCCAGCGCCGTAATTGGGACCATCGCGGATTGCGTCGTTATCGATGATATCGACATATTCCGGACGAAAAAACAGTTCCGCCGGCAAACTCGGTTGCCACTCTGGGCTTGCCCGTGCGACAAAAATACCGAGCGACGTGGTCACGGCCAAAGCTTCTCCGGCTGGCTCGCGATGCCGTTCGACGCTTGCAGCAATAAAGTTAGCGGCGCCCAGAAAAGCTGCGGTCACGCGATGCGCCGGATGCAAGTAAAGATTGCGCGGGGCGCCGACTTCCAGGAGCGTTCCCTCGTGCATCAGTCCCACACAATCTGACAAGGCTAGCGCTTCTTCCTGATCATGCGTGACATACACGGTCGTAATGTGAAATGACTCCTGCAGAGATCTGAGCTCGAAACGCATCTGCTCGCGCAGTTTCGCATCGAGATTGCTGAGCGGCTCGTCGAGCAAGAGAACTTCGGGCTGCGCCACCAGAGCACGAGCCAACGCCACACGCTGCTGCTGTCCACCGCTCAGATTAGGCGCCAGCCGGTCCGCCAAATGATCAAGACTCAGACGTTGCAGAATTGTCATCACACGATCCGTTACTCGGTCCTGTCCCGCCAATGGATAAGCGACATTCTGAAACACCGTCATATGCGGCCAGATCGCATAGGACTGAAATACCATGCCGATCCGGCGCTTTTCCGGGGCGATAAAGATGCCACTGCCGGCGCTATACATTATTCGATCATCGATGCTGATTTCGCCTTGGACTGGCTGTTCCAGGCCGGCAATGCAACGCAGAGTCGTCGTCTTGCCGCAACCGCTCGGCCCAAGCAAGGTAAATAGTTCGCCCTTGCGAACTTCGAACGAGACTCCGCACAAGGCGCGCACTTCGCCTTTCGCCCCGGCGAATGTTTTCTCCAGATTTCGCACGCGGATCATTGCGCGATCTAGGAATGGCGCGCGCTGCGCCGGTTCGCGACGGCTTGAGCACCGAGCAGCAACAAAGCCGAGAGCAGAATCAGCACCACCCCGAGCACTGCCGCGTCCGCTGTGCGGCCGTTTTGCCACATGCTCCATATCATCGTTGAGATCACGACCGTGTCCGGAGTGTACAGCATCAGCGCCATGGAAAGCTCTTGCATCGCATGCACCGCAACCCAGAGAAACACGTTGATCATCGCCGGCGCCAAAAGCGGCATCGTGATCCGTCGCAGAGTCCTGCTCCATGGTGCGCCGGCCATCTGCGATGCCTCCTCCAATTCGCCGTGCACCTGAATCAGCGAAGCAGTGGTTGCGCGCGAGCTGAAGGCCAGATAACGCGTGGTCATCGCCAGCGCGATAATCCAGAGCGTACCGTAGATCGGTATTGGAAAGCGCACGTAAACGAAAATGAGCGCGAGCCCGATGACAATGCTTGGCACGCATTGAGGTAGAAACGAAACCGTCGCGAGATAATTTGCCATGCTTGCACCAGTCTGGCGCTGCCGCACGACAAACCAACTGACGAGAATCGCCAGCAGAATCGTCGCTAGGGACGTCACCAGCGCCAGCACCAGAGTATTCGAGAGCGCGCGCACGACGCTGCCGTCCTGCCAGATGTTGAGGTAGCCTTCCAGCGTTGCGCGGCGCAAAGACTCCGCCGACGGCGGGGCATAAAATGGCTGAATGCTCGTCCAGAGTAACATTGCAAACGGCAGCACCACCGCGATAAGAACGTATACCCAACAAAAAAATGCCGCGGGCACCGTCCATGGACCGAGATTGATTTGCCGCGGTCGATAGCCTTTTCCCGTAACGGTGGCAAAACGTTCTTGATGTAATGTCAGACGGCGATAGATCCACATGAGAAGCAATGCCGCAACAAGGATGATTGCCCCCAATGCGGAGGCCAAACCATAGTCGGGAAGCCCGACTTCGGAATGGGTTGCCCAATAGATCGCGGTGCTGAGAACTCGAATACGGGCGGTAAAGCCAAGCAACCCCGGAATATCGAACGATTCGATGACCACGATTATGAAATAGATCAATGCGGCCAAGAGCGCTGGCCGCATGATCGGCAAAGTGACGCGTAATGTCGTCCGTGCGACATTTTGTCCCGCCATCGCGCTCTGCTCCTCCAATGACGGGTCCATGGCGCGAAAGGATGCCGCGATCATCAAGTACGCCGACGGAACAAGCCGCAGTCCCTGCACGAAGCACATGCCCGTGAGCGTATAAATATCGACCGGGCCCGTATCGCTGCTGGAGCCCATTACGCCGCGGAACAGCACATTCACAAGTCCGATCCGCGGGTCCAGCAACTGAATCCAGGCGATCGCCGACAGCAGCGACGGAATCGTCATTGGCACAAGAATCAGATTGGCGACCCACGCGCGTGCCGGAATTGCGGTACGTTCCAACAGCCAGGCCAGGAGAATCGCCGCCGGCAAGCCAACCGCCAATGATCCTACGGTGAAAATAAAAGTATCGAAGAAGATGGGCAAAGTTGCGGGGCTTGTGAATACCGCGACGTAGTTCCCGAGAGTTGTCGCTGTCGATTCGAAGGGAAGCTTATCTTCGGTGCTCTTCACGCTAGCGTAAAGCAGCATGATGAGCGGCACCAAAACGAGATAGGAAACAATACCGGTGGTAAGAATGAGAGCAGCCGAACGCGTGGAAAGATCAACCTTCCGCCAAATCCGAGCGGTAGAATTTCCGGTATCAACCGCAATACTCATTCATCCGGCTCGCGCTCTCACGCCTGTCATGCTGAGGCGAAGTCGAAGCATCTCGAACTCGAGATCCTTTACTGTCGCTCAGGATGACAATCCAGGCCATTTCAACTCATACTGTTGTAAGAGTATTTCGCGAATATAGCTTGTTCTACCGCAGCGCCCCGAGCAGCTTGCCCAGCTCGCGTTGAATTTCCAAAATGGACGCAAAGGTTTTGTCGGTTTCCAAAATGACGGACGGCTTTTCGCTCCTAATTCGTTCGGCCACATTGCCGATCGAGTTTTTGCCCACTTCCATCGCCTGTCCTTGCGTCGCGTAACGGATGTTCTGCCCCTCCGGAGTTCCCATCCATCCGGCAAAGAAGCGCGCCGCATTCGGATGGGGCGCAGTTTTCAAAACACCTTCGGCAGAGGTCAGTACCGGCAGAGGCGATACCGCAACCCAATCGACCGCCGCACCTTGTTTCTTTAACCGTTCGATCGTATAGGCGTAGGTACCCACCGCAATTGAAACCTGGCCCCCGGCAAGTGCATTGGCTACCGTAGTACCACCCTGAACCACCAGGGGCTGCTGCGTCAGAATCTTTTTCACCAGCTCGGCGGCTTTTCCTTTGCCCCATTCGGTACCGAGCATCGCGAACGGCACCAATCGCGCTTCGATAATGATTTTTCTCCCTTTCCACTTCGGCTCGGCGAGCTCTTCCCAACTCTTTGGAGCCTCGTGCGCACTCACCGACTTGGTGTTGTAAGCGATCGGCAAAGTGAGATTGTACGCGCCGACGAATCGCTGGTTCACATAGACCGCATCGAGGCCAAAATCCTTTTCCCATCCCGGAAAGGTCGCCAGCATGTCGCGATCGATCAGCGGGCGAAGCGCACGGAGCGAGCCTGATTGAATGATATCGACGGCCGCTGGTTTTCCAGCTTGGCTCTCGGCGATAATTCGTTGCACAAGCGGCTCGGGAATGCTTTCGAAATGCTGAATTTTTATGCCAGGGTACTGTTTGTCTAAGTAGGCCTGCATGCGCTGATAAATGATCGCATCCGTCGGACCCCAGATGATCACTGTGCCTTCCTTCTTTGCGGCGTTGTAAAGCTGCGTGATCGCTTCGCTGCCGCCCTTGCTCTTGTCTTGAGCGTAAGCGAAACTGCTGAGCACCATCGCCAAAACAGTCAGGATCAATATCGCTCTGCGTCCGCTAATGTTCATGTGCCGTTTTTCCTTTGCGAGCTTTGCGTTCCTTCGACTTTGCTCAGGGCATGCTTTGCGCGAGGCATTCCGAAAGGTCCTCCTAGGCGTGAATTGGATGGCCCTGCAAAAACTTCTGCAGCGCAATCAAGGCGCCGTCGCCATCCCAAAACGTCATGTGTCTCACACCCGGAATGAGCGCCCGCTCACATCCTGGAACTAATTCGGCCAGACGGCGCGCCGTTCCGACCGGAGTACTGCCGCGCCGATTGACGTCGTCGTCTGCGCCGCAGAGAATCAGCGTCGGCACCTTGACCTCCGGCGCTTTTCCCAGTGCATCCCACGTGAGGCGCGCCTGCTCATGCAGCCGAAAATGCTCTACAGTGCTCTGCCCGGACCAGAGGGCCGAAGCGAGTGTCGTCGCCGCATCACGGTGCTCCCGATAATATTGGGGATTGTACGCCATGCCGTCATTGTCGACGTGAGAGCGAATATATTGCTCGAAGCCCATCTCGCGAATCTCGCGAGCCGCCTCGGGTGATAAATCGCGCGGACCGCCGCTGAGCGTTTTGGATCCGGGTCCGGCCGCAGCCATGGTCAAGGTAGCAACGAGATCCGGTCGAGCGATGGCCATGGCCTGTACGATTTGTCCGCCGAGCGCGAAGCCGACCGCATGGCAACGCGGGATTTTGAGGTACTCCAACAATGCGACGGCATCCTCGGCAAATTGGCTCACGCTATACCCGCTTGTCGGTTTGCCGCTTTGTCCGGTGCCGCGGCAATCAAAAATAATTGTCCGATAACGCTTCGACAAAGCCGGCACGACGCCGACTTTCCAGGTATCGCTCGGCCACCAGGAGGGCGGCACCAACAAAACCGGTTCGCCGTTTCCCTCTGTCTCGTAATAGAGTTCCACGTCATTCAGCAATGCAGTCGGCATTCTCCGCTCCTATTTTCCTTCGCGATTGTCCCTTGATCCGGCTAAATTATGTTTTTCGTCCGTAAGGTTTCGATGTGGGCGGCGTCATATCCCAGCGTCCGCAACGTTTCTTCGTTGTGTTCGCCGAGCTTCGGCGGTCGCAGACGAATCTCGGGCGGCGTTTCGCTCAGATTGACCCCGTTTCGGACCAGCTGAAATGTGCCGAACTCCGGATCGTCGACCCTGACGAGACGATCGAGATATTTGACCTGGGGATCCTCGAACACCTCGGCGAAATTGTTGATGGGCGCGCACGGCACGTCTTTTTCTTCCAGTGCACTCAGCCAGTGCTGCCGCGGTGCGCTCTGAACCGCCTTGGACAATATTTCGTGAATCACGTCGTAGTTTTTGCTTCGGGTATGGCGGTCTTTGGTGCGCGGATCGGTTTGTAGATCGGGCCGGCCGATGACTTCAGTCACACCGATCCAAAATTTCGCCGGATGGGATAAATGAATGACGAAAGGTTTGCCGTCGCCGGCGACCAATGCATACACTCCCGCGGTTTTGAGCCGGCTGCTTTTTTTTGGAATCTCGCCACTAAAAAGATACTGGGTCATGCTGAAACCGATGAAGCTGATCGTCGCTTCCAAGAGGGATGTTTCGACTTTCTGCCCTTTCCCGGTCCGTTCACGCGCGGCGATCGCAGCCAGCACGCCGTAGGCACCGTACATCCCGCCGAGGTGATCGGAAAACGACGCTCCGGGTCCTTCCGGTTTTTCGAGATCGGTGAGTACGCTCAAAAGCCCGCTCAACGCTTGCCCGAGCGTGTCGTAACCCGGTTTTTTGCGATACGGCCCGTGCTGCCCGAATGCTGAGATCGAGCAGTAGATAATTTGCGGATTTATTTTCTTGACATCCTCGTAGCCGATGCCCAAACGATCGACGACACCGGGTCGAAGGTTCTCGACGATCACATCGGCCCCTTGGGCGAGGCGCAAAAAAATTTCTCTTCCCCCCGGCTGTTTGATATCGAGAGTGACGCTCTTTTTGTTGCGGTTCATGCCGCAAAAGCTCGGGCTGTAATCCTTGGGCTCTTTGTCCCAAGTGCGAAAGGGATCTCCTCCTCCGGGAGTTTCGATCTTGTAAACTTCGGCACCGAGATCCGCGAGCAACATCGTCGCAAACGGACCGGCGATATAATTGGTGATATCAATAACTTTGATTCCATCGAGCGCTCCGGGCATGGATTCCTCCTGATGCTCCGGACTATAGGGAGCGTCACCTATGGCTGTCAACTAAACCGCGCGTGTTGGTTTCGGATTCACCCTTGACAGGTCTTTTCCGCTCTGAGAATGTTCCTGTGCATTGGCCTAATCATTCGAGGAGCTGTATGGGAAACGAAGCATTTGTTGAATCGGTACTGCAAGAAATCATCCGGCCGGGTGTCGAGCGGTTGATGAGCTCGCGCTATTTTAGCGAGTTGCGCGAAGGCAAGCTTTCCAGGAAACGGCTCAAGGGCTTTGCGCTGCAGCACTATCTCTCGAATCACGCGATCAACAAAGGGCTCGCATTCTGTATGGTCAAGAACGCCAGCAACCCACCGGCGTACAATCAATTCGTCGAATTGTTCGTCGAGGAATCTTCTCACCCAGCCCTGATGAAGCGATTCGGTGAGGCACTCGGTTTGACCGATGCCGATTTCGAGAACGAGATCATGATTTTTGAGTGTGTCGCCCATACCGCCGCAATTATTCGCGGCATGTTTCTCGGCTCTGCCGCGGAAACACGCGCCGGCGCGCTCGTAAACGAAACCATGGTGCAGCGTTATTCGGAAGAATTCGATGCCGCATTGGCGAAGCATTACGGGCTCGATAGCCGCGCGCGCACATTCTTCACCGTGCACGGCAAGGTCGATCAGGAGCACACCGCCATGGCCGCCGAAACCATCGCGCGCAATGCCAATACGGATCGAGAAAAGGAACTCGTGCGGGTCGCCGCCAAGAATATGGTGCGCTTCAAGCTTGCCAAGTTCGACGGCATCTATTACGCGTACGCCTAATGAGTTGTTTTGTATCTCGAGTTCCGAGTTTCGTGTTTCCGCATCAACTGCCGAACCATGACGTCATGAGAATTGCCAGCCACTATTTTTGTTACTTGCTGCTCATTGGGGTGCTTCTTATGGTTCCGAGCAGTAAGGCAGCGGAAAAATCCACGAAACCCTTGCCGGTGCGTATCGGCTACGTCTCGCGCAGCATCCTGGACATTCCGTATATCATTGCCCGCGATAGAGGATTGTTTCGCGAAGAAGGTTTGGAGCCCCAGCTTATTTTTCTGCGCGCTGGCCTGACACCGCAAGTGCTATTGGCCGGCGGCATCGACTTCGCCACCGCGACCGGCACTGGCATCAGCGCCGCAGTCAGCGGTGCCGACGTTCGGTTAATTTACGCGCTCACCGATCGGCCATCTTTCGATCTCATTACAGTGCCGACGATCACTAGCGTTCAGCAGCTACGGGGCAAAAAGCTGGGAGTTTCCGGGGTCGGCGCACTGGCCGACATCCTGGCGCGCCAAATCTTGGTCGCGAACCATGTTCCCGTCGACCAGGTCACGTTTCTTCCGCTCGGCACCAGCGACGTCACCTACCTTGCATTGAAGGCGGGAACGATCGATGCCACCATGCTGCAGATCCCGCAGAAATTTTTCGCTGTCGACGACGGATTTCGCAATCTCGCAGCCGGAGCCGACGTCTATCGCGCGGTGATGGGCGGCCTGACCACGACCAAAGCAATCCTCACCGAAAAGCCGGACCTCGTCATGAGGACGCTTCGAGCAACCGTGCGCGCGATCAGCGTGATCAGAAACGATAAGAAGTACGCCGTCGAGTTTATAAAAGGGCCATATCTTGAACTGGGCAAGGACAAGGAGCGATACGCCGAACGGATCTACAATGCGGCCGTGCAACTCTACTTGGCGTCCGGCGTGGTGGATGAAAAAGTCCAACGCGAGATGATTGCAACCGCAGCGGAACGCATCAAACCCAAAGAACCCGTGCCACCGGAGCGCGTGTTCGATTTTAGTTTCATCCAAAAGGTCCGAGACTCGGTCAGATAGCGAATGACGCTTTCGAGCTTGAACGATTGACGAGCGCAGCGGTTGAATGTTTTGAACGGTCCGATCCGTTCCAGCTGTTCAACACGTTCAAGTCGTTCAACCCGTCAGGAGAGGACATATGAAGTTCAGCACCGAGCG
>Ga0164305_10000353_pt1 | contig 16885 bp, 8 predicted proteins | sample Whisoiple_237_MG_FD_110215 | JGI IMG/M metagenome (GOLD analysis project Ga0164305, IMG submission 110215) | Soil microbial communities amended with pyrogenic organic matter from upstate New York, USA - Whitman soil sample_237_MG | ecosystem: Environmental > Terrestrial > Soil > Agricultural...
GTTGGTATCATTATTTTTGAGATAGGCAAGCGTGTAACAATTATGCTGCCTATCTTTTTTTAGCACACATTGGCTCAATCCTTACAAAGTATGGGTTTGGGGCTGGTTGTTACCCCCCCAGCTCAAAGAGGACTGAAGAGAAGAATCTCCACTCATTAGTCCTCTTGATCGAGGACTTTAGCTTTGAGGCAGGGGTTTCAACCCCTGCCGGACTATTGGTTGTACCTTAAGTTGACACCTATGGGCATTGCCATGTCCCTACTAATGATTATCAATTTACTTTAACAGGCGAAACACTTACATTAGGATTTGTAACTCTTTTTAAGAGTTCTTGTCGGGCTTGTTCGGGATTTTGGCCTTTGGGTACTTGATATAATAATCTACAGGAACCGTCTTGAGGATTAGCTGCACAAATAATTAGTTGACCGGTGGTCGATGCACTTGCTGTGACAATATTTTCCCAGCTTCCTTGCGGTTGCGAGTTGTTGAGAATTCCTGAGACTCTCGTGCACCGAGTAATCGCATCTTCTCCTGATTCATTGAAATAGTTATCAGCTAGCCACAAAATAACGGGAATATTTTTGCCTTGTTGGACTGCAATTGTAGCTGGGCGGCCGCCAGCAGCGCCGCAGAAGAAAGAAGGCGTTTGGGCCAAGGCTGGACTGTTTGCTAAAATCGGAGCCGCAAGAGCAATAATTGACGCGCTAAAAGCAGACTTTAAGATCCGAAATTTCATGAGCAGTAATAAGCTTTTTCATTTAAGGTTACTAATAGTCTAAAAAGTTAAAGTGTTTGTTGCCGGGAAGATTAGGCATTTAGAGAAAAAAATAAAATTTATTCGGCAAATTTTTGCGATCGCACACACTGGCCTCATCTGGGCCAAAACTCCGGGAAAAAAAGCTCGCTGACAAACACCAAAGGCAGAAAATAGATGCAGCCCCAGGGGGCGCAGGCGCCAAGGTATAGGGTAAAGGAGTGGTTTTTCACCGTTTTTTTGCTGAGCCTCGCTGTCCCTGATGCCGTCCCACCTAAAGTGGAACCTGTGTTAACATCGAAAAAAATATTCTCTTTAATAATCAACAATGGCCAATGTTCTGGTGCTGAACGCCTCCTACGAACCCCTTAACATCACCAATTGGCGAAGGGCGGTAGTTTTGTTGCTGAAAGGAAAAGCAGAACAGGTAGAACACAACGGGAAATTTATTGCGCCAAACTTCCCGCTACCAACTGTGATCCGACTGCGGCATTACGTCCGAGTTCCCTATAAGGATATTCCGCTAACCCGCCGGAACATCTTGCACCGGGATGCACACTCTTGTCAATACTGTAGTTATACGGGGGACGATTTAACCCTCGATCATGTCATTCCCCGATCGCGCGGAGGAGGGGACAGTTGGGAAAACCTCGTCACCGCTTGCGTGCGCTGCAATGTCAATAAAGGCAGCCGCACGCCGAAAGAAGCGGGAATGTCGCTGCGCTATCCGCCTAGGAAACCTCACAGCGGTCTTTATTTTGAAGTCACTAAACACGTTAAAAGCGGTATGCACAAAGAATGGCAAAAATATGTAATCGGCCTTTAAAACCCCTGTCAGCGCAAGCGCGGGGGTTTTTTGCAGGAGTTATGAGTCCTGAGATTGCTTCGTCCCTGGCAACACGCACTCTCTGCATGAATTAAAAAATTAAAGAGAGAATTTACGCTCTTAAATCCGGTTTCTCCTAAGAAGTATTGGCTTTGACAAAAAGGCATCTACAAAGAAACCGGGTTTAAGATCGAATGTCGTGCAAATCCTGAAATAGTTAAATTGTTAATTTTCAACGATGAAAGACCATCCCCCTAACAATTCCGATGAAACATCCGGCAACCGCGAAGGTGAACTTGAGGCCAGCAGCGAGGTTGTACCCGCAGTGAGTGCGCCGGGGAAACGGCGCAGCAAAGCTGAAGTTGCTTCCGAAGAGAATCGCGGCCGTCTCCGCGAGGAATTGCACGATCGCAAAGTCGAGCAATTGCGCCAAATGTTCGATCGGCACAAAGGCACTCGCCAATTAATATTGCTGCAAGATTTTCCAGACCCCGACGCACTTTCCAGCGCTTGGACTTACAAATTAATCGCCGAACAATACGATATCCAATGCGAGATTATCTACGCCGGTGCCCTCAGCCACCAAGAAAACATTGCCTTAGTTAAATTGACAGGGTTGCCGTTGCAGCGGTGGACGCTCGAAACAGTAAAAACTAAGGATTTGTCGGTGTTTCAGGGCTGCGCTTTCATCGACAATCAAGGGACTACTTGTAACTTAACCGAGTATATTTTAGCGGCTGGAATTCCGATCGCCGCCGTCATCGACCACCACAATTTGCAGGGGGAAATGAACGCAGAATTTACCGATTTGCGCCCTCAAATCCGCGCTACAGCCACGATTTTTGCCGAGTATTTACAGGCTGGACTCCTAACTCTCGACGGCAGCGTCAGCCTGCACATCAAGTGCGCTACAGCTTTGATGCACGGTTTGCGATCGGATACGAACGCCCTCAGACAAGCTCAGGAGGAGGACTTTTTAGCTGCGGCTTATTTGAGCCGGTTTTACGACCCGCAGTTGCTGAATGCGGTGTTGCAGTCGTCTCGTTCTAAGTGGGTGATGGATGCGATCGAGCGATCGCTCAAACACCGCACCGTCCAGAACAATTTTTCGATCGCCGGCATCGGCTACCTCCGCTATGACGATCGAGATTCTATTCCCCAAGCGGCGGACTTTTTAGTAACAGAAGAGAACGTACACACAGCAGTTGTCTACGCAATTGTTCACGACAAAGACGAAGAAATTGAAGTAGTAATTGGCTCGCTGCGAACTAATAAACTTACTCTCGACCCCGACGAATTTATTAAAGAAGCTTTCGGTCAAGATGCTCAAGGACGCTTTTTTGGGGGTGGCAGAAGTCAAGCGGGAGGTTTTGAAATTCCGGTGGGATTTCTTTCCGGCGGCAATGAGAACAGCGATTATGCAAGGCTAAAATGGGAAGTATTCGACGATCAGATCAAGCAAAAGTTGCTGCATTTAATTAGTCCTAAAGACAATCCTGTTTACGATCATTAACTCTGGAGTTTCTAGGTGCGGTCTTGATTCCAGCCACACCCAGGGAAGGCGATGCGGGGTTCAACCTCCGGTTGCTACCAGGTTTTGCCGTCTTTTTTTCTCCTTCCGGGCAAAATCTCAACTTGACAATCAATCATCGACGCACTCCCACTCTCATCAACCAGGTTTTTTAAACTCTTATTGAGGGTTTGAACGAAGTAATAAGGTTAAAAAATCCGGTTGATTATTGCAGGAATAACAATAATAAATTTTATCATTTTCAAAAAAACATACCAAATAAACTGTTTATTTAACTATTTTAAATATAGGCAACGAAGTATTTTTGTAAAAAAAACGCTTTCGCGGAATACTTGTTTTTATCTAGTTTTCTCAAGTCTACAACAGAATTTTTGAAATATAACAATTATACAGGGTAATTTTTTTAAAAAAATTACTACAGATTAGCTAAGCCAAATAAATCACCATCTATTATAGTTTATACAGTAAATATCCGCTCGATTTTTAGCAGAAAGTGCGGTAAAATAAGCCAAGTAGAGAGGGGGAAACATAAATTGTTTCCTAATCTGCATAAAAATAAAAATGGTACTATTTCCTAACAATCTTTATATAACAAACATAAATTGTTGGTGGGATTTCTCAATGAAACAAGCAGTTGCTACGCTCTAAAACAAATTATTATATTTATTTGTCGCGGGTTAGAATAGTATAAAAATGCTTAACAAAAAAAGGAACACCGAGATGTCTACAAAACAGACTTTCTCTTGGTCGTTAGAGAAAATTATAGAAAAATTTTCAGAAATTGCACTTCAAATCAACGAGTTCGGGGAGGTGGAGACAATTTTGCAATGTGCGCTAGAAGAAACCAGGGTGCTGCTGCAAACAGATCGCGTGATTATTTATCGCTTCCTACCAAAGGGAGATGGCGTAGTATTTACTGAATCTGTTGGCGATCGGTGGCTGCCAATCCAGGGACAACTGATTCATGACCCTTGCTTTGAAGCAAACTGGGTAGAGCGTTACAGCCAGGGACAAACGAGTGCCATTTCTGATATTCACGCGGGTGATCTTCAAGCTTGTTATGTCGAATTGCTCGATCGCATCCAAGTTCAGGCAAATTTAGTTGCGCCCATCTTGCTAGATGGCAAACAGCAGCAATCTCCGAAGCTTTGGGGACTGTTGATTGCTCATCAATGCCGAAGTCCGCGTCAGTGGGAACCTATCGACATTGAGATCCTGCAACAGGTTGCAATGCACATCGGGTTGAGGATGGGGCACTTGGAATCTCACCGCCCGGTGCTGGGGCCAAATCAACCGACGGAACTCGAAACAGAACCGAATCAAACTGCGGCCAATACAGAAAGCGCGCCAAGAGTCAATCATCAAAATTGTCTGCAACCAGAGTTTGCCTGTTCCCTGAGCGGGGAAATTGTCCACCTCAAAGCCTTTGACTTGTTGCAAAACCCGATCTGGATATTTGATATTGAGGATTGGCAAATCCGGTGGGCAAACCAAGCCTCCTTGTACCTGTGGAATGCTTCGACGTGGCAGCAACTGGCGAGCCACAACTTTAGGGATATGTTGTCAGAGTTTACTCGGATTCGCTTGCAGAGCTATCTGCAGCAGTTTGAGCAAGGACAAACCTTGTCTGAGCAGTGGACGTTTTACCCGGGCGGTGAGCCTGTTTCTGTCGGCTGTCGGTGTTCTGGCATCAGGATTGATAGGGGGCGTTTGGCAATCCTGGTCGAGGGTAAGGTCGAAACCGCTCCTCAAATCGAACCGGAAACCCTGCGATCGATCGAGGCAATCCGACACACCACGCTGATGGTTTCACTGTACACCCTCGAAGGTGTGCCGCTGCTGCAAAACCCGGCGGCTTTGAGCTGTTACGGGGATGCGCTGCATCCTGGCTCTGCGACAGATAATGCTTTTGTGAGCCGCTTTGTTGACTCTCAGGTAGCAGACCGAGCAATGGCAGTTCTTAAGTCCGGTGAGGTATTTAGCACGGAGGCTCAAGTGATTACTCTGGCGGGAATTCGCTGGCATAGGATGGACGTGCGGTGTACCGACGACCCGGTAACAGGCAACCCGATGTTGCTCGTGAACGAAAAAGACATTACCGACCGCCAGCAGGTAGAAACAGCCCTGCAAAAGAGTGAAACCCGGTTGTCAGAAGCCCAGCGGGTTGCCCACATCGGTAGCTGGGAATGGGACGTGAGTACGGGTAACATTACCTGGTCTCCCGAACTATTCGAGATTGTGGGACGCGACAAGGCCCTAGGCGAACCTACCTATGAAGAAAACCTGCGACTTTACCATCCCGAAAGTGCCAAACAGCTACACCTGGTAGTTCAACGAGCACTCACTCACGGGCAGCCTTATCTATTGCGCCTCAGAATCGTGCGCCCGAATGGTTCTATCCGCCATACCGAAGCCAGAGGACAGGTGCAACTCAATGCAGAGGGAGAAGTCATTCGGTTGTTTGGTACATCCCAAGACATTACGGATCTTGTCCAGGCAGAAACAGAACTCAGAGAATTGAGTACAGCTCTTGCTAATGCCGTTGACGGCATCTCGCGGCTGGATATTTTCGGACGGTACATCACCGTTAATCAAGCCTACGCGAATATAGCAGGTTATCAGCCTGAAGAAATGGTTGGTATGAATTGGCAGAAAACAGTTCATCCCGAAGACTGCGACAGGATGATGGCCGCTTATCAAAAAATGCTAGCCGAGGGCCGAGTGGAGGTTGAGGCCCGGGGTATCCGGAAAGATGGCTCGATCTTTTACAAGCAGGTGGTGATGTTGGCAGCCTACGACTCGCAGGAGCGATCGATCGGGCATCACTGCTTTATGAAGGATATCACCGATCGCAAGCAAGCAGAAGCATCATTAAAACAAGATTTCGAGCATCTGAGTAAAGTGATTGCTACCCAACAGGAAATCGCCATCCGGAATCCCAATCTCGATGCAGTCATGGCGGTGATTGCAGAGAGGACTCAAGATTTGACCCGCGCCGATGGATCGGTGATTGAAATGGTTGAAGGGGATGAATTGGTGTATCGGGCTGCCAGCGGTATCGCCAGCGCCTATGTTGGATTGCGGGTCAAAATAGCGACAAGTTTATCGGGAAAATGTATTACGACCGGCTCCATCCTGCTTTGCCACGATTCAGAAACCGATGCACGGGTGGATCGGGTTGCCTGTCAGCGCATTGGTGTCCGGTCAATGGTGGTTGTTCCCTTGTTTTATCAACAAGAACGGGTTGGTGTCTTAAAAGTGCTTTCAGCGACACCCTCTAGCTTTACAGAGTCAGACATCCAGACTTTACAACTGATGGCTGGGTTTTTGGCTGGTAGCGTGCATCTGGCTTCAGAGTTTGATTCCAAAAACATTCTCCTGAGTCAATTACGGGAAAGTGAGGAACGGTATCGTTCTGTGATTGCGACTATGACAGAAGGCGTCGTACTTCAGCTAGCAGACGGAGAAATTATTGCCTGTAATGCCAGTGCCGAAAGGATTATCGGGCTGACCCCCGAACAAATTATGGGTCATACATCAGTAGATTTAGACTGGCGAACAGTTCGGGAAGATGGCTCTCCCTTCCCCGGCGAACAGCATCCGGCAATGATCACCCTAAAGACGGAAAAACCGCTATCAAATGTGGTAATGGGCATTCACAAAGCCGATGGAACACTGACTTGGATTTCGATTAATTCGCAACCGCTGTTCCAGATGAATGAGTGTCACCCCTATGCAGTAGTGACGACTTTTGCTGATATTACAGAACGCAAGCAGGCAGAGGAGATACTCACAAATCAGGCTCAGAAAGACAGATTAATGGCCGCGACAGATGGGTTAACACAAGTAGCAAACCGTCGCTGCTTTGATGAGCGATTGCAGTCGGAATGGCATCGACTGATGCAGGGTAAACAACAGCTTTCGTTGATTATGCTGGATGTAGATTATTTCAAGCGATATAACGATTGCTACGGACATCAAGCTGGGGATATTTGTTTAGTAAAAGTGGCTTCATCGGCTGCACAAGCGGTTAAACGTTCATCGGATGTGTTTGCGCGTTACGGGGGCGAAGAATTCGCTGCTATCCTACCGAATACGGATGCTGCTGGCGCGATCGCAGTTGCTGAGTCGATGCGTCAGGCAATCCGAGATTTAGCAATCCCTCACGAGCAATCTGATGTCAGCGCGATCGTGACTGTTAGCATGGGAATTGCGACTGTGATTCCCTCCTTGGGAGCATCACCGGATGAACTCGTTGCCAAAGCCGATCGAGCATTGTATGATGCGAAACGACAAGGGCGCGATCGCTACAAAAGCGCAAACCCGATGACGGCGCCAGAGGTCAATCCAGTTGTAGAATAGGCAAAAGGTAGGTATATCCTAGATTGCTCCTATAAAAACGGGATAAAATGCCTGGAAGTATTGATATATGGTTATTTACCTGATCCGCCACGGTATTGCAGCCGCACCCGAAGAATACGATACAGACTCAGAACGCCCGCTGACTAAAGAGGGCGATCGTAAAACCCGGAAAATTGCCCAACGGCTGTACGAACTCGAAATTCAGTTTGACCTGATTCTCACAAGTCCCCTACTGCGCGCGCAACAAACCGCCCAAATTCTGCAAACAGTCGGTTTGAGCTCCCAAATAGAAGAATCCGCCACCCTCGCACCTTCAGGAGACATCGGGAACTGGTTGGATTGGTACAAACAGTGGCAGGAAATAGGTAGTCGCAGCTTGGCCCTGGTTGGCCACCAACCAAACTTAGGCCACTGGGCAGAAACTTTGCTTTGGGCTCGATCGCAAGACGCCCTGATTCTCAAAAAAGCAGGCATCATCGGCTTAATCCTTCCTGAAACAGGCTCCCCAGTGGGCCGCAGCCAAATGTTCTGGCTGACTCCGCCCAAATTTTTGCTGTCGTAGAAACAGCGAACCGCCCCGACATTAACGACGCGCCAGCCCTCTTAAACCCGCATTCTGGGACGGCGAAACCGGGTTTGAGGGGCGACAATACGCAGCGGTGCGATCGGGATCTCTGTTGAAAAACACGGTTTCTGAAGCGCAATTAAATGATTATTTGGAAATTGGGTTTAAAACCCCTTCTTCAGTGGCCGGCTTTAATTTCTTAAATCCATTCCTAAAAATTAGGGAATTGCTGGTATTTGTAGTATACTACAATCGTCAAGGTTAAACTCCTGTGCCATCGTGAAACAGTTAAGACACACTTTTAGGCATAAATTGTTGGACACAGAGCAGCGAATACTCTTAAAACAGCTAGAGAATCAACGCATTCTTTTTACCAGACAAAAATAATTTGGTTCATTTGTTAAGTAGGGTAGGGCATACCCGAACTCTAGGTTCATATCCTAGTACGCTTTTGGAGATAGACCCTCTGGGGTTGCTGTGAGTTGAACTCGTCAATTGGTATGTTGTACGGTTGAAAGGTTTAAGAAGTGCCGAAAGGACATAGCGCTTAAAGGTCAGTCGATGAATTAAGAATCCCCACGCCTTTAGGTCCGGGAGTGTCAATTGTCAAGACTGTGACACTATCTTGGTTTCTGGTAATGTACTTTTATGTAGATTGAACTCACACAAAACGGTATCGCAATGGTCGTCGGCGAATTCAAACCAGGTTTAGAAGGTGTTCCCGCCACCTTGTCCAGCATTAGCTACGTCGATGGACAAAAAGGGTTGCTGGAATATCGCGGGATTAGCATCGAGGAACTGGCACTGAAAAGTTCCTTTGTTGAAACTTCATATTTATTAATCTGGGGGGTACTTCCGACAAAGGAAGAACTAGCAGCTTTCGAGCATGAAATTCGCTATCACCGCCGGATCAAATATCGCATCCGCGACATGATGAAATGCTTTCCCGAAAGAGGACATCCCATGGACGCCCTGCAAGCTTCTGCGGCAGCCTTGGGCTTGTTCTACTCGCGCCGAGCTCTCCCCAACCAGGGATACATTCGAGAAGCTGTCGTGCGGCTGCTAGCGAAAATTCCGACTATGGTGGCGGCGTTCCAGCAAATGCGACGGGGAAATGACCCGGTGCGGCCGAGGGATGACTTGAACTACTCGGCTAACTTTCTGTATATGCTCAACGAGCAAGAACCCGATCCGCTGTTAGCTAGCATTTTTGACACTTGTCTGACTCTCCACGCCGAACATACAATTAATGCCTCTACATTTTCGGCAATGGTAACAGCTTCGACGCTGACAGACCCTTACGGGGTAATTGCTTCGGCAGTTGGCACTTTGGCGGGGCCACTGCACGGGGGAGCTAATGAAGAAGTGATTGATATGTTGCAGCAAATTGGTTCGGTAGAAAACGTGCGACCTTTTGTCGAGAAGTGCGTTGAAAACAAGGACAAAATCATGGGGTTCGGCCACCGCGTGTACAAGGTGAAAGATCCGAGAGCAACTATTCTCCAAGGGTTAGCAGAACAGTTATTTGACAACTTCGGCCGCGATGATTATTACGACATTGCTGTCAAGTTAGAAGAAGTGGTTGAGGAAAAACTAGCTCACAAGGGAATTTATGCAAATGTAGATTTCTATTCGGGTTTGGTTTACCGCAAAATGGGAATTCCTACAGACTTGTTTACGCCCGTATTTGCGATCGCCCGCGTTGCCGGCTGGTTGGCTCACTGGAAGGAACAGCTAGAGGCAAACCGCATTTACCGCCCTACTCAAATATATACAGGGACTCACGGTGCTCCTTATATTGCGATCGAGGACAGACTCCCCTCCTAAAGCAAAATTATCAACCCAGCTCTGAAAATGGGGAGAACAATTGTTTTGCTTTCGTGAAGTGTTGAATTAAAAATTGCTTTCGCCTTCCGAGTCAGGAAGCAATCTCTGTCTGCCACAAGCTGCCGTGCTGGGTTGCACCCCTCTTGTATGTTGTGCTGTTGGTTGGCGACAATAGTAAGAAGTGACGATTTTCAGGAACTCCGGTCCTCAGGCTTGCAGGTCTGAGGTTTTTTATTGCCCTAAGTAATATCAAATCCGCGCTTCATCGGAATTATTCATCTCTCTGGGATCTTGCTCTGCGTTCTCTGCGCCCTCTGCGGTTCAATCTCTTAATTCCAGAGCCTCCGCATCTGCGTTACCAGGAAAAGCCTGGTAACGAGTAGACTAGCTAAATCTAAACAGATTGAGTTACATGATGGCGGCTGGTCAATTTATCCAATTGATTCACCAACAAACTTAGGAACAATCCCACATCGGTAACAACTCCAATAGACTCGATCGAACCCCGATCGCTCAATTTCGTCACCACCGCCGGATTAATGTCCACACAGACCATCTTCACACCCGCCGGCGTCATATTTCCCACACCAATTGAGTGCAGCATAGACGACAGCATTAACACCATATCCGCACCGCGTAACAGCTCAGTATATTCTTCTTGAGCCTTAACTAAATCCATTTGCGTGTCGGGAAGCGGCCCGTCATCGCGGATCGAACCGGCAAGAGAAAACGGTATATTGTTCTTCACGCACTCGTACATCACACCGTTAGTAACCAGCCCGGCTTCAACAGCTTTGGCAATACTCCCGTAACGCCGCACACTGTTAATTATTTTCAAGTGATGGCGGTGTCCGCCGCGCACAGCAATACCGCGTTTCATGTCAACCCCTAAAGAGGTTCCCATATTCGATTGTTCCATGTCGTGAACTGCGATCGCATTTCCGCCCAACAGCGCTTGCACGTAACCTTCGCGAATCAAATGCGCTAAATGTTCGCCACCGCCGGTGTGGATAACCACAGGCCCTGCCGTCACTACAACTTTGCCACCGCGATCGCGAATTTGGCGCAATTCCCAGGCTACTTGTTCCACTACCAATTCTACACGGCGTTCGCTAGAAACGCTGCCGGACATAAAACTGAATTCTTGAGAATTGCGCTGTTCCCGCGATTCTGTTTTGCGGATGGTGCGGATGCCGACCACATCAACAACGACTTTTTCTCCTACTTTTAAGTCGCGCAATAATTTGCATTTAGCCACTAAACCATCAGCACTTTCAGTAATAGCAACTGCTCCATCCATCCGCTGATTTTGCACTTTTACCCACTGGTTATTTACCCGCACTTCTGTGGGATAAATCGTACTCACATAAAAGTCGTCCGGGCCAACACCATCTTGCACTACCGGTTCTAAAATAGCGTCGCAAATCTCTTGCGGCGGGGGCACTGCACCCAAGTCAATCAGCAGTCCCATGATTTCTTCCATCACATCGTGGGAAGGAGCCGAAACTTTAACGTCTGCAGATGATGTGCTTTGCCGCTGCTCTCCTAAATTGAAATTGAGCACTTGGAAACTGCCGCCGTTTTCGATAATTAAGTCTAAAGCGCGGCTGATTAAACCAGCATCGAGCAAGTGACCTTCCATGCGAATTGTGCGGCTTTCTACCATCACGGTTGCCGATCGATCTTCTTGCACCGGTTCCGTTACCCGCAGCGTCAAACACTTACAGGCGCCGCCCGCTTTCAGAAATTCGCTCATCGGCGTTTCAATTACTTGAAAACCTGCCTGAGTGATGCGCGATTTTAAGGCATCACTGACTTTATTCATTACCACAATTTTGTCAATATTGACGGCATTGCAGGCAAAATTTGCGGCATCTGCTTCTTCAATGGCAATGCGTTTTTCCGGCGCAACTCGCATTTCAATTAAGCGGTTGGAGTAGGAATCAAATGCGGCTGGATAGTAGAGCAAATAGCCGCCTGTCAGAGGACAAAAACAGGTGTCTAGGTGATAGAAACGTTCGTCCACTAAACGCAGCGAAAGCACTTCAATGTTGAGCCATTTTGCTAGTAACGGGTGCGAGTCGAGTTCGGAACGGAAGCCGTATCCCGCCCACAACCAGCGTCCTTCGCGATCGAGTAAAGCATCGCCAGCGCCCTCAAACGGCAAGTCTTTCGGGAGTTCGTGCACGGTGAAACCTTTGCTTTCAAACCATGCTTTGAAATAGGGTTCTTCGCCTTGGCGTTCTTTGTGATAGAAACGGCTGAGGACGAAGGTATTGCCTAAAAGTAAGCCTGCGTTGGCGGTGAAAACCATATCCGGCCAGCCTTTTTCGGGCGGTACGAGGTCTACCACGGCGTTTTCTTTGAGGACGTGGTAAAGTTTTTCCCACTGTTCGACGGCGCGATCGCGCGATGATTTGTGGACATTTCCCTCCATCCACGGATTAATCACGTAATCCACATCGTAGTGGTCGGGAGCACACATGAGGAAGCGAATTGAGTCAGTCATAATTCAGTTAAAATGTGGTAGACGCTACAGCAGACGTATGTTGACAGAGTTTGTATAATAGTAACTGTAATATTCACTACTAATTTTAGCAGAGCAACGTCTGGAGCCTCAACAGGGTAACTCTTTATTATATCATGTTTAAGATAAGATTAAATTAAATGACCGACCGTTCGCAGCAAATACGGGAGAAAATGTCAGGTTATGACCAGGAATTTCAAAGGTGGTACCCGCCACGTGATTTATCCGTGGAATCAATCCAAAATCTAAAATCGAAAATCCTCAAGAAAGAGCATTTATCCGTGGGGTCAATCTAAAATCTAAAATCTCAAATCTCAAATCGATTGACCAGGAATTTCAACGGTGGTACCCGCCACGTGATTTATCCGTGGAATCAATCCAAAATCGCAAATCGAAAATCCTCAAGAAAGAGCATTTATCCGTGGGGTCAATCTAAAATCTAAAATCTCAAATCTCAAATCGATTGACGCACTCTAAAATAGGTTCTGATAGACGATTAATACGATCTCAGTTGTCATTGCCCGCACTCTTAAGGTCGGTCGGGGCGGGTTTAGGCTCATCTCTGGCTTGTATTATAGATGGTTGGTGAATCGGTTCCTACTAAAATTATGGTTAATTTACCGCACATCATTTAACAGCTTATCCTAACTTTTAACTTTCCACTTTTTTTGCGAAATCGGCAGTTCGATCGCAAATTCTGTTCCCCGGCCAACTTCTGAATGACACTCCAACTTACCGCCGTGGGTGTCTTTAACAATTTGGTAACTAATCGACAACCCCAAACCAGTGCCGGTGCCGATCGGTTTGGTAGTAAAAAATGGGTCAAACATCCTTGACTGAACTTCGGGACGGATACCGGGCCCGCTGTCAAAAATCCTCACGCACACTTGATTTTCGCTGCTGACTTCAGTAACAATGCGAATCTGATTAACTTTGCAAGTACAGTTTGCTGATGACTCTTCCACAGCGTCGATCGCATTCACCAGCAAATTCATAAATACCTGGTTTAATTGAGCCGGATAACACTCGACTTTTGGCAGTTTGCTGTAATTTTTAATAAGTTGAATTTCCTGACGTTTTGGCTGCGACTGGAAGCGGTGCTGCAAAATCACCAAAGTGCTCTCTATCCCTTCATGAATATCGATTACTTTGCGATCTTTTTCGTCGAGTCTCGAAAAGTTTCGCAAAGACAGCACTATCTGCTTAATTCGGTTAGCACCTTCTTGCATTGAAGCCATAATTTTTGGGAAATCGCCAGCAATAAAATCCACCTCTACTTCTGCCAATTCTTGGGCGATCTCTGGAACTGGTTCGGGATAGTATTGCTGGTAGAGATGGATCAATTTTACCAGCTCGCGAGCGTACTGTGCGGCGGGAATAATATTGCCGTAGATGAAACTGATGGGGTTATTAATTTCATGGGCTACTCCCGCTACCATTTGCCCAATACTTGACATTTTTTCTGCTTGAATAAGCTGAGATTGAGCTTTTTTTAAGTCAGCCAGAGTTTGTTCTAACTGTTTCGCTTTTTCTCGTTCTCGCTGTTCGCTAAATTGCAAATCTACTTCGGCTTGTTTGCGATCGCTAATATCAATATGCGTACCCGTCATCCGCAAAGGATTTCCCGAAGCGTCGCGTTCCATCACCTTCGCTTGAGCTAAAATCCACTTCCACTCGCCGGATTTTGTCATCATCCTAAATTCCACTTCGTAAGTAGGATTTTGGCCTTCGAGGTGAGCATTTAGCGCTGCTTTAGCCGGAGACAAATCCTCTGGATGTACCAGTTGCTCCCAGGATGCAAAACTATTTGCTATTTCCTCTACTTCATATCCCAGCATCATTTTCCACCGCGGGTTAAAATAGACTTCTCCCGTGGCAAGATTCCAATCCCACAAGCCCATGGCACTGCCTTCAAATGCCAGATAAAAACGTTCTTCGCTAATTTGCAAAGCTGCTTCGGCTTGTTTTCGATCGCTAATATCCATCACTGTTCCCAACAGTTTGATTACTTCCCCAGTTTCGCTAAAAACAGCTTCTCCCCTTCCTTCGACGTATATAATTTGACCGCTAGGATGCAAAAATCGGAACTCTCTTTTGTAGGAAATTCCTTGTGAGATAGTTAGGCTGACTGTTTGTTGAAATAATTCTCTGTCGTCGGGATGACACATCTCTACAAGTTGGGCAGATGTCGGTTCAGTTGCGGTTGAGTCAAGACCAAAAATGCGGAATACTTCTTCTGACCAAGTAATTTTATTGGTGACTAAATCAAATTCCCAACTGCCGATATGAGCAATTTTCTGGGCTGCTGCCAGACTAGCTTCGCTTTGTTGAAGTTTAAGTCGCTGTTGTTTATCTTGTTCGAGAAGATTGGCTTGAGCGATCGCAATTCCCATCTGTGCCGCCACAGCGCTCAATAATCTGATCTCATCCTGCGTCCAGTGGCGGGGGCGATCGTACTGGTGCAAGCATATCATTCCGTTGGCTTTTCCCTGGTAGGAAGTGCGGATGGATATCATCGATTTTAGACCTATTTGACAGCAAAAATCTCGGACGTTTTCTAGCAGGGGTTCGGACAAAACATCGTCAGAAACTACAGCTTGGTCTTGGGACAATAAAAACTGAACGTGAGGATTGCCATGTATGGGAATTTCTAAATCTAAAAGCGATTTGGAGGCATTTTTTCTGTACTCAGCCACATTAAAAATTCTGGGAATTGGGTCTTCTGTGTAGGTGTGAATCAAGCAGCAATCGGCATGAAAAATTCTACCTATTTGGGCACTCGCTGTTTGAAAAACTTGATCTGGATTTAAGCTGTATCGAATTTCGAGAGTAATCGTTTCTAGCAGAAATCTTTGTTTGATTTGCCGTTCCAAAGCAGCTAAAGCTGTTTTAAGATCGAGTTCTGCTTGTTTGCGAGCGCTAATTTCAGTAGCCGTTCCCAAAATTTTCCAAGGTTTGTCGTCGGCTGTTCGGGCAAACACTGTATCCACGCTAACAAACCAGCGATATTCACCATTTTTGTGCTGAATTCGGTACTCAAATTCAAAGCTTTCACCGTCTTTGGCTGCGTCAATCCTGCTCAGGTGTTCTGATAATCCTGGCAAATCGTCAGGGTGTATTAAGTTAGGAAGAAATCCTCCTGCCATCTGCTGGATTTCTTCAAGAGTGTAGCCAATATCGCTATATATTTCGCGATTGATATACAGAGTTCGCTGTTCAATCAAATCGGAAACGTACAACAGATTAGGATGTGTTTGAATTACAGCCAAAAGCCAGCGTTGGCTGTCTCGGAGTTCTGCTTCGATCCGCTTGCGTTCTTCTACTTCTGCTTGCAGCCGCGCATTTTGTGCTAAAATTTGTTTGTAAAGACGGCTCAGAAGCAGTTGATTTTCGACGCGGCTCACCACTTCTTCTGTTTGAAATGGTTTACTAATGTAGTCTGCCCCGCCCACCGAAAAAGCTTTGACTTTATCAAAAACTTCATTTAAAGAGCTAATAAAAATCACAGGAATATGTTTGGTTTGCGGACAAGCTTTTAGCTGTTCGCAGACTTGATAGCCATCCATACCGGGCATCATGATGTCCAGCAAAATCAAATCTGGTGGACTCGACAGAGCAAAGTTAAGAGCCAATTTGCCATCTCGTGTCGGCCGCACTTTATATCCCCGCTTAGACAAAAGCTGGGATAAAAGCCGCAAGCTTTCTGGATGATCGTCCACCATTAAAATATTTTGTTGTAAGACAGTGTTTTGAAGTCTAAGTGTTTCTCGTCTTGGATTTTTATTATCAGTTGTATTCACAGCAGACCCTCAAACTATTCAAGTTGTATATGTGGGAATATTTTTAAAGTCATTAACCGCTTGTAGCTAACACTCTAAGATAAACCAGCACAACTATTGGCTGTATAGCACACTCCTAAATTATCTGTCATTATATCAAACATAATGCTCATTTGAAAATGTTGGTGGATCAACTTATCGGAGCCGAGTGAGAAAACAGCCTAGATGCCTCAAATCACAGGCTAAGCAAGGAATTTTGATGAAAGGTAAAACTTTTACAATTTCTATAACCCGGTTTGGATTCCCTTGATCTGGTGGCTTTGTGTTGTGTTTTTTTCAGTAGATATCCTCACTGGAAAGGTTAATTAAAACAGACCGGAACATGGGTGTCAACTTAAGACTAAAATTCTTTGTTTTTCTGGTTTGTATCCAAGTCATCAGTTCCCTAAATCCAGGGCGGTTTCATTTTCTTGTAGGGGCAAACCCTCGTGAAGAGCCCCGATGCCTGAAATGCCCATGAAATCATCTCTGGGTGAGGGCGGGGATTCTTGGCACCGCCACTACAAAAGCCTGGTTTTTGGTAGGGGCAATCGGGAGCATCTCATATTTGTAAAAACACTTCTTCTGGCTCCTTCCTTCTTCCTTCTTCCTCTTTTCTCCTGGCTCCTGACTCCTGACTCCTAACTCCAATTTCTAGCTTGGCTGCCAAAGTGA
>Ga0164305_10000354_pt1 | contig 16876 bp, 7 predicted proteins | sample Whisoiple_237_MG_FD_110215 | JGI IMG/M metagenome (GOLD analysis project Ga0164305, IMG submission 110215) | Soil microbial communities amended with pyrogenic organic matter from upstate New York, USA - Whitman soil sample_237_MG | ecosystem: Environmental > Terrestrial > Soil > Agricultural...
AAAGCACCATTGGGGGATCAGTCTTAACTGTCAGGACACAATAAAAGTGTAATTTTTTCGCTGCATCTTATTTTGTTTCTTCCATCCATAACGGAAGCCAGCGCGTCCGTAAATAGCTTCTGTTTAGTCTGGAAGAAAATCAACAAGTTATATTGACCCTAGCTCAAGTTTGATGGCATACAACTAAAAAACTTGCTGTACCACAGGAAATGATATCAGGTAGTCGTAGGCAGTGTATCGCTCTACAAAAACCTGAAGAGATTTTTAGAAATTCTTAAAAGTTTGATTAAGGCTTTTTATGGAACAAGTAAACTTCATCACGTTGAGCACTTAATTGAAATTCAGGTGCATTTTTAAGCCTCTCTACTAAGGTGGTTGTAACAACTTGGGAACTAGCCCAGCCGGGATTACGCACACTTAGTAAAACATATTCAAACTCTGCTAAGTTAGCATATTCGGAACCAAGAATAGATAGCCTAATTATAGATCGTTGACTTAAATGTGGGGCAATTTGAGCAGTGGTTAAAACACTACCTTTAGTCTGGATTTGGGCAACAGCTTCTTGTGTAGCTTGCCATGTATCGATAGATGACAAATACTTAGAACCAAAATAACCAAACTTTGCCAAAGCTAAAAAACTTACTAAAGACCAAAGGATTATTGCCCGTTGATTTTGTAACCATCCCCGACCATCTGCCAGGGTTGAAATTACTACTAATAATAAAAAGGGTAAGATTGGTAAAGAATATTGATGAATTAGATCTTTTTGAGCTTGATCATTACTGAGAATATTCATTGCTAAGGCTGGTATAGCACAGAGCAAAGGTGATAAATAGGGCAGTGATATCCCCCAAATTATGGGAACTAACAGCAGAAAAATGTAAAAAAAGTTTTCGAGATTAAATATCGCTTTAATTATTAATTGTGGCTGAAAAAGCAAATTTTGAGCAATTTCTCCAAAAGAATTTCCCAGGTGTCGATACCGCCCAATATGACGACTTACTGATGCTACATCGCCGCCAAAGTAGGGAATAATTAGCTGAGTAGCAATTAAAAACCAAGCTGTACCTGAAAATAAGCCGATCACGCCATACCAGTGTTTCTTTTCAAAAAATATTAACCACAGCCCCATTGCTGCAACTGTTAGGGATAATACTGCCTTACAACTCAAAATTAAAACTATTGCTGCACTAAACCAAGCCATTTGATTTAGTCGCGCTGCTAGTACTGCCGCTAACAAAGTAGGTAATGCTATTACTTCAGGATGGAAATCAAATAAATTAATGTTAAATACGAATGGATATAGCAAATAAACAAATGCCATTGCTATGGCTTGAGATTGTTTTAATCCTGCTTGTAATGCTAGATAATAAGTAGGTAAAGCACCCCCAGCTAAAGCAATTGCTTGTATAGCTAACAACCAATGAACATCAGGATAAATCTTGTATAGTAAAGCTAGCGGATAGAAGATAAATGCAGCATGATCACCAAGCAGGTGGAACCCCATGAAAGAGGATATAGGTATCTGATTCTGACTGATTAAATAAACGGCTTGGTCAAAAATTCCTAAATCCCAGGCTGTAGATTGAAAAAGGGCGTGTCTTAAACTACTAAACGCAAACAGAATCAAGACACTTACTGCGATCATCATGAATACAGCATTAGGGTGAAAATTTTTTTTGAGCATTGGTTTCTACCCTTAGTTCGTAGCCCAAAATCCTGTAGTGCTAAACAGGTAAGGATGCATTGTAGTGATGAATAAAGTACCAAATGGTTCCCAGGTGATTGCCCAACTTTTTGGAAAGGGACGCAAAGCGTCCCCTAAATCTGGGTTATTTAATTAATCAGCGATTCGTTCTATACCGTTACTTAAGAACAACTTAAGCATTAGCACTGCTAGTGAGTAGTACCTCTCCTTTCATCATCCGTTGTGCCGCATCCAGAAGTGCTTCTTCCAAATGAGGATTCGTGAAGTAACCGGAAGCCCCTAGTTGAGAAGCCATTTGCCGATGTCGATCGGCACCACGAGAAGTCAGCATTGCCACAGGTAGATGATTGAGGCTGTCGTCTTTTTGAATCCGAGACAGCAACTCTAAACCATCCATTCTCGGCATTTCAATATCGCAGAAGACGATATCGCAAGGCAAGCCTGATCGCAGTTTATCCCAAGCTTCCTGACCATCACGGGCTTGTTCTACCCGATAACCCGCTTTGTTAAACGTCATGGATAGCAATTCGCGGACAGTAATTGAGTCATCCACAATCAGCACCATCGGATCAAGCTTAACCGGAGCCGCTTCAGTAGGCGCTTGGGCACCACTCCAAAGACCACTGCCGCTTTCCTTGCGAATGATGCCTCTAGAGAGGTCAATCAACTCTAGAATGTCGGCAATGGGCATGATGCGACCATCTCCTAAAACGGTTGCCCCTGCAATTCCTACGGGTTTAGGTACCGGGCCTTGCAACTGTTTGATGACGATTTCTTGCTCACCCTCAACTCTATCAACTTCGATCGCGATAAAGTTCCCCACACTGCGTAAGACAACAATCGAAATCATATTGTCTTCTCGTGTGCCACCATAAACGCTACCTCGGCTGATTTGCCGATTGTAGGTTAGCAGTTCTGAGAGCGGCTGAAATGGCAGCAGGGTATCCCGCCAAGGAATACAAGTTTTGCCATCACTATTAGTTTGGATGCGATCTTTCGGCACATCCAGCATATCTTCCACCCCATCCATGGGGAAGGCAATACTCGCTTTATCACTAACACAATAGAGAGCTTTAGAAATACTTAGCGTTAGGGGTAAGCGAATTGTAAAGTGGGTGCCCTTGCCTAAGGTGGATTCGGTACTAATTGTCCCCCGAATCTCTGTCAGGCTAGTACGCACCACATCCATCCCGACTCCTCGACCTGCTAACTCATCCGCTTTATCTTTCATGCTAAAGCCGGGATGGAAGAGGAGATCGTAGATGTCGATAGGAGTCATAGTTTGGGCTTCGGCTGGCTTAATCAGCCCCATTTTCAGCGCCTTTGTCTTGACTCGCTCGGTATCAATCCCAGCGCCATCATCAGAGACAGAAATCACAGTCTGGTTGCCTTGGTGGAAGGCACGGAGGGTAATCCGGCCGACTGGCGGCTTGCCGTGAGCTTTCCGCACTTCTGGAGATTCAATCCCGTGAGCAATCCCATTATTGAGCATGTGCGTTAAGGGATCTAGCAGATGTTCTAGGATCACTTTGTCGATCAAGGTTTCTCGACCTTCGACGTGTAGATCTACCTGCTTGCCATATTTGTGAGCATTGTCCCGCACCCCACGCTGCAACCGATCCACAGTCTGAGCAAAGGCAACCATGCGCGATCGCGTCAAGCCTTCTTGTAACTGGGTGGTAACTTGCCGCAGCATCCGAGCTACTTGGTCAGTCTCATCTACTAAAAATTCAATGTCAGAAGCCGATTCCCGTACTCGGACAATCAACTCAATCATTTCTTGAGACAGCAAGTGAATCGGGGTGAATCGATCCATTTCTAGAGGATCGTAGTCCATTCCTGCTGCATGACTACTTTGGGTCGGAGTCTCCGCTTTTGATGCAGATCGGTAGTTCTGACGGCTAGCCAGGAGAGAACTTTCTAAGAGCGATCGCTCATACAAGTTCTGCATCCTGGAACCCACATCACTGAGTTGTTGCACATAGTTCAACAAGTTATCCAGGGACTGCCGCATTCGTTCCTGATCTTGCTCTAGGCTATTGCGGTTAACAACCAATTCCCCGACTAAATTGCTGAGGTTATCTAAGTGCTTCACCGACACCCGCATGGTTTGCTCAAAAATTTTCGTGCTGCGAGGACGATTGCCAGTTCCCACCCGTCCTTGACCGGGACTAGGTTTTACCGTTTGCGGGATTCCCAAGTTTTGAGCTTGATCCAACAGATGCACAATGTCGCTAAAATCATCGACTTCCGCTTCTGTCGCTTTGACCTCGCTGGGTTTAGCGGCTCTTGCAGGGGCTGTATCCGTTGCTTCTTCGATCCCCAACAACATATCATCCAGTTCGCTCCAGTCTTCTACTGCCTCTTCAGCAGCAGCAGGGGCGGATGGCTCACCCAACAACGCCTCTAATTGAGCAAACTCATCAACGCCATTTAACTGAGCGTTGGCTAGGTTGGGAGGCTCATCTAAGAAGGCTTCTAGGGCATCAAATTCCTCATCATTCGCCAATCCTAGCTCAGGCTGTGCTTCCTCTTCCTCAGCAGTTTCCCAAGACAAATCCTCTGCAAACGCTAGCCTTTCATCGGGTGCAGAGAGCAAATCATCTAATGTGGTATCTTCCTCAGTGCTTGCGTCGGAAAAGTCTAGGAATTGATTCATTCCCGCTTCTGTTAATGAATCAGAGGTTGCTGCCTCACTGGTTGATTCTTCCTCGAATAATTCTGAATCCCAGAAAGATTCGTCCTCAGAAAGACTGGTTGTCTCTAGATTTTCGTCAGTTTCTAAAGAGAGGGGTTCTAACTCGGCGATCGCTTCTGCTTCGGGAGTTAAAAAATCCATATCCCACTCCAGGTTCTCTGGAGACTCTAGCGTCTCTGAACTAAAGAGGGATTCAGGCTGTTCTGTTGCTGCTGGTGAGGTCAATTCCTCTTGTAGATTCCAGTCTGAGGTTATTTCCTCACTCAACCCCTGTTCTTCAGCTGCTACATCCAGCGTTTCATCCTCTAATAACGAGCCGAGATTGTGGGTCGACTCTGGAAGCACAAGCGCTTCCCAATCATTAGACGTGGCTGCCTCTAACTCTACGTTTTCTGCTTCTAAATCTGGAGCAAAGAACGCCTCACTGAAATCTAGCATCTCCGCAGATGAGGGAGTTGGGGTTGCTTCATCAAACCACCCCTCCATATTTTCATCGGCTTCTGAAGGCGTTGCAGTAGCCTCTAGGGGCAGTTCAAACTCAGCTGCTTCAGAACTTAAGGATTCGGGTTCGGTTTCAAAGAAGTTATCTAGCTCATCCAAGGCGAGACCGCTTTCTGGTTCCTCAAATCCATCAAAGTCAAGGGTTTCTGAAGGGGTTGCTGTCGCCTCTAGGGGCAGTTCAAATTCGGCTGCTTCAGAACTTAAGGATTCGGGTTCGGTTTCAAAGAAGTTATCTAGCTCGTCAAAGGCTAGACTGCTTTCTGATTCCTCAAATCCACCAAAGTCAAAGGCTTCTGAAGACGTTGCGGTCGCCTCTAGGGGCATTTCAAACTCGGCTGCTTCAGAGCTTAAGGATTCGGGTTCGGTTTCAAAGAAGTTATCTAACTCGTCAAAGGCTAGACTGCTTTCTGGTTCCTCAAATCCACCAAAGTCAAAGGCTTCTGAAACTGATGCTTCAACATCCGGTTCTGGAGCCAATAAGTCTAAGTCATCTAACTCAGACTCAGCGATCGCCTCGAACCCTGAATCTAAAGGTAATTCGAGAGCATCTGCCGTCGGGGTTTCCTCAAATAAAGCATCCATCTCAGCATCGCTTGGTTGCTCAAAGCTTACGGGATGGGTATCAGAAGCCTCTAAATCTAAATTCGGTTCATCAGCGAATAAAAAGTCTGAACTGCTGTCTTCTAGGGTGAGTTGAGGTTGCTCATCTAACCCAGCATCAAAGTCAAAGAAGTTACCCGCATCCTCCGTTGGAGATGTGGCAATTTCTTCACTCTCAGGAGTGTCTATCGCATCCCATTCTAGGTCAGGGGCGGTTGCCTCCGCTTCCACATCCAGACTACTGTCTGATAAGAAGGACTCTTGGTCTAAATCTAAAGCTGGAGTTGCGACATCTGGGGTATCGGAGAACATCTCTAGCCCCGTATCATCCAGCGTCCAGTCTGCTGAGGTGTCTAAGCCTAAATCGCTGAGGTCTAGGTCAGATTCTGCTACCGATTCGTCCTCTGGCCATTCTATTCCAAGTTCGGCCTCGTCAATTGCTAGTTCACTGTCGGCGGCTACCGCAGGCGTTTCAAAGAGATCACTAAAGTCAGATGTCTCTGACAGAGGCGTTTCTTCAAAGAGACTACTGGCATCCAACTCGGTATTTAAGGGAGTCGCGATCGCCTCTTCCTGAGTTCCTAACCCATCCAGTTCTAATCCTAATGAGGCTGAAGAGTCTAGGGTGAATGGGGCATCACTTTCATCTAAGTCAGTTAACCAGTTGGTTAAATTTTCTTCTTGATCCGCTAACTGATCCAACACTACCGGATCGAGAGCGATCGCGGCAGGGGTTTGGTTAACGTCTTCTAACTCCGGCAAATCTAAAAACAGATCGTCTACATCATTATTTTGATCTGGCGTTGCTGTCGGGGCAGCGTCTAGAGATAAATCGAAGGAATCCGTGAATTCTAATGATTCAGGGGTTTCTTCCCAAGATTCATCGTCAAACAAACTAGTTAAATCCTCTGACGCCTGGATGGAGTTCGGCTCCCCAAATAATAAATCAGAGAAGTCATCGTCTGTATCTGACCGAGTTGAGTTTGCTACAGGCAAAGATGGAGCGCTAGGTTGTTTGCTACTGCCATTTGTGTTGGCAACCACAGCGTCTTCTAAAGATTCATCTCCAAACAAACTCATGAAATCATCGTCCTGAGAGACATTAGCAGCGCCTGAAAGATTAGCACCTGCTGTTTCTTCAAAAAGGTCAGAAAAATCGCTCATAGCGTCTACAGGAAGTGATTGCTGAGCATTTTGCCCCTGTTTTGGCTCACCATGACTGAGGATTTCTTCCTCTTGCCAAGTTTCATCGAAATCAGATGCTTCACCTTCAAACAGATCAGCCAAACTATTAAGTTCTGCCATGCCTACCTCAGGTCCGTGGGGGTCTGCACCCGGTTTAACCGCAGAAGCCGATTTATTGGCACTGGGTTGTATACGGCGGGGTTGAGAAGAATTGGTTTCTAATTCTAGCGGTTGAGAGATTTGTTCGTATTCTGTATTCAGATCGGCGGCGATATAGGTATTTGTATAAACGGTCTCAGTTGCTGAAGCAACCGGGGTTTCTACAGGGGTTGGTTCAACCACTGTTGCGGGCGGTACTAAAGATTTCAGTTGTAAACTTGGTAAAATTTCTGCTTCGCGACCGGCTAGCACCAGTTCTTGGGCTTGCTTGATTTCTTTGATCACAATCCCAGCTAGAGTCCGAGAGGAATTCTCAGGATTGGCGATCGCAGCACTGGATACAGTTAATAACTCAGCCCAGTTGGATAAGTCAAATTGCTCACCCAAATAACGCATTTGGTGGCAAATTTCTTGTAGCTGCTGCCGTTGGCTAGGTGCGTCCGCTTGCTTAAATAGTTGCAACATCTCGCGCAGATGCGCCAAAATTTCTTTTTGAAAGATTTCCTGGATGGCTTGTCGGTTTCTCTGAGCAGCTTGTCCATTCGAGGTAACAGCACCAGTACTCGTTCCATTGACAAGATATTCTAAGTGATTGTTGAGTTCTTCAAAGACAGGCTCAACGCCTGACATAATGTTGCTGGCGACTTCTTCGGTTAAACCAAAGGGAGTTTGCAGCTGCTCAATCAAGGCTTGCAGAATATCAAAAACCTGCAAAAATAGGGCTTCTAACTTCTGATCGATCGTCACCGGACATTCTTTAAGCACTTTGAAGCAATCTTCTAGCCGATGGGCTGTTTGCTGCACGCTACTAAGTCCCAGCATGGCCGCCCCCCCTTTGACTGAGTGGGCGGCCCTGAAGACCTCATTCACCATTTCAGTATCCTGAATGGTGTTTTGTAGATTTAGCAAACCTTGCTCAATGGTATTGAGGTGGTCTTTTGCCTCCTCAATGAAATAGCCCATGATGCGCTGTTGTTGTTCCGGCTGCATAGCAGTATCTCGAAAAGAGGTTTGAGTGTTAAGGTGAAGCCGCTAAACGAGTTAAGGCTTCTGAGTTTGGGGAAAATGGAGTTTGGCTTCACTCCCTGTTCCACTTTTTCCCCTATTAATGCCTGCGAACTAACTTCTGATTGCTTTTAATGTACCCAATCCTAAAGAAATCGGCATTAATCTGACCTAATTCTTAGGGACTCCCTACAGATTAAGCAACTAGGTAGGTAAACTCCTCCCTAGTTAGCCGTCAGTCAGCCAAAAAGTAGCAACCGTTCACTCCAACTAACGAGGATCACAATACCTCTGACAACGGGAACTACTTATTGTCAGTAGCTTCCACTTTAAAGCGTTCTACTGAGGTGAGTAGATCTCTGGCAACCCCTACTAAGTTTCCGAGTGCCCCGGAAACTCTTTGGGCTTCCTGAGAAGTTTCCTGTGCTGTTAGTTCCACAGATTGCATCACTTGGGCAACCGCTTGTGAGGTTTCCGTTTGTTCTACGGTATCTGCTGTAATGGAACGCACCAAAGCGTCGATACGATTTGAGACTTGAATAATATCATCGAGCGATCGCTTGGCTTGTTCTGCCAATCGGGTACCTTCAATGACCTGTTGAGTCCCCTCTTCCATCGCCGTCATGACTGAACCCGTTTCACTTTGAATTTGCAGCACAATTTGTTCGATTTCTTTCAACGCCTTGGCTGCCCGGTCTGCTAATTGTCTAACTTCATCGGCTACAATCGCAAACCCGCGACCTGCTTCACCTGCACGGGCAGCTTCAATACTGGCGTTCAGGGCTAATAGGTTGGTACGGGAGGCAATTGTCGAAATCAACGCCACAATCTTAGAAATTTCTTGAGAGGATTCTGCTAGTCGCTTCACCTTCCGGGTTGTTTCAGCGACGGTTTCCCGAATTTCTAAAATCCCAGCTACCGTGCGTTCTACAGCTTCTCCACCTTTGAGGGCGGTCGCTGAAGCGGAACGAGCCACTTCCTCGGCTTCTTTAGCGCTATCAGCAACCCGCTTAATAGAATCTGTCATGACTTGGACAGAGTTTAAGGTTACTGCTAACTCTTCAGCCTGCCGTAGCGCATCTGAAGACAGACCCCGAGCAAACGCCTCACTATCCCTAGAGCCTTGGTTCACTTGTCGGGCTGCTACCTTCACCTGTTGCACAATTTCTCGCAGATTTTGAATTGTCAGGTTAAAGGAATCGGCGACTGCACCTAAAACGTCCGCCGTGACTTCCGCTTGCACCGTTAAATCGCCTCTTGCAGCGCCTTCCACGTCATCCAGTAGCCGAATGACTTGCCGTTGTAAGTCTTCCTTTGCCTGTTCTTGTTCTAACGCCTTACGTTCGGCTTCACTGGTGGTAGTGAGAATCACACGCGCCATGTGGTTAAAGCTGGATGCCAACCGACCAAACTCATCTTCTGAGTAAACAGTGGCATTGGCGTTGAGATTACCGTGGGAGACTTGTTCAAATTGAGATTGTAAATCGGAGGTGACGCGCTTGAGTTGCTTGGCAGTAACGGTTCCTAAAAACAGCGTAGTGCCAAAACTGGCAACCCCGCCAGCTAGACTCATCGCCCAACCTGTATTCCGCAATTGGGAAACAAAGGGAGCTTTATTTTGGTTAGGGGCTGTACTCGCTGCTAAAAAGCTAACCAGTGCCACCACGACAGCAGAGACAACTCCCGCTGCACCAGCCATCATCAACTGTTTTTTGCTCAGGGGAGCATTTTCGTAAGGCGCTAGCCAGTTCTGATCAACCGTAACACTGGGATCAGCATTACTGGCTTGCGGTTGGGTAAAAGTAGGGAGATGGCTAGGGGAATCATTAATTTTCAGCCCGGAGCTACTACTAATACTAAACATTTCATCCTCGCCACTGGCTGTCGCCTCACTACGCCGTCGATCGGCTAAGGAGCCAGAGGAGAGGGAACCTGATTTAGAACTTCTATTGCGCGATGTCCCCAAATCTGGACTTGATAAATTGGCAGACGGAATCCCGTCAGGATCACTCAGATCAAAACTGGGAATCCCCCCCAAATCATCAAATTCATCAAAGGAGTCTAAAAAGTCTTCTCTGCTGGAGGAGCGGTTGACTGAAGTTGAATCTAAGCTTTCTAGGTCGTCTTCAGTTGACCATGAATCCTTGGCAAAAGCGTCATCAAAGGCATCAAAATCAAAATGCTCGGGTGAAGTAAATCCATTCGGAGCTAAAGGATCACTCGGAGCATCTTGCTGACTATAGTCGCCAGAGGTGTAAGTGTTGAGGTTATTAGAAAACCCTTGACTGGTATATTTAAAGTCTTCTGTATCTGAGTCGAACCGATCCTCCAGATCTTCTGCATTCATTAACAGGGTTTCATTTTCAAAAATGGGAGGACGGGAGGGGAAAGAATTTATAGGAGGCTCGTCTCCGTAAATCTCAGGCGTAATTTCATAATCGGCTGCATTGGCATCAAGTTGGAAGTCTGAGTCTGAGTAGTCGGTAAAATCTGGTGGGATTGAGGGATCAAAACTTGCGGCGGGAGGCATCGCAAAGGTTTCCTCGTGATCCTCTGGTGCGGAGGGATTGAGGAAGAACGTTTCTTCGCTATCGGGGATAAAATCGGGCGATCGCGTTTCTTGCATTTGTGCCCAATTCATATCCGCCTCAGACGGATCAATGGCAAACGGATCACCATAACTCCCTTCAGATCCCATTAAATCTTCATCTGAAGAAGAGTTAAACGGGTTATCCAAAGATTGGTAAGCCCCTAAATCTGGAGTATCCTGCCCACCGCTTGGATCAAAGTCCAGATTTCCTAGGTCAAACTGATGAATATCATCTAATTGATCCGGATCTTGCCAGCTTTGTGCCCCAAAATCCTCTTCCAATTGAGCCGCAGCATCCGCGTCGTAATAATTTTGGTGATCTTCTTCCGCCGTAGCCCCTGCATCCCCATCATCAGCCGCCGCGCATTGTCTGGCGTATTCTAGACCATTGCTGGCATAGTCCAAAAAATCTTGCTCAGAAGTCAGGGTCAGCACGCTCTCATACTGTTCCTGTGCCACTTGATACTGCTGAAGTCCATAGCAGTATATATGCCCCCGCAATAGACGAGCACTGGGGTCATTGGGTGACGCCTCGACTAATCGATCAATAATAGCAGCGGCCTGTTGATAGTTCCCCTGCATGTAGGCTTTTTCTGCCTGTTGATATTCTTGTGCGTAGTCTGTACTTGATGCCATTTGCCTTCCCCTAAAGCCTTAAAAATGAAAATTTAAAATTACTCTTTCATTTTTAATTGTGCATGCTTAATTTTTAATTGATTTCATGCTGCCCAACGAGCTGAACGCAGAATTGCCATTTGGTCTAGTAATCGTAGATATCGGTTGTCAGCCTCATCAATCAACCACTCACCCCGAAGGAATGGAGCCATACTATCAGGAACATTGGTTGGCATTTGTACCTGCTCAATATCAAGCCATGCCATCCCGACAATTCGTTCAACAGCTAATCCAATCATGGTGTCTTGATCTTCGACTGCTATGACCGAAATTTCTGTTCTATCTGTATTCAAAATTACTGCATCTCCCAAAAACTGACCGAGATCTGCTACCCAAATTACCTGCCCTCGCCAATTGAGTGTTCCCAATAGTAAGGGAGAGGCATTAGGAATCGCTGTGATTCGATCAGGTGATGTAGAAATGACTTCGCGAATACCGATTGCAGGTAGCGCAAATTCATTTTCTGAGGGTACATAAAATCTGAGGTGCAACTCACCTTCAGGACTCTCTAGTTCCTGAAAGTCTGAAGTCTGATCTTGTCCAATCCCTGTCAAAAAGTCTAGATTGCCAACCATCTTCCTGAGTCCTTATGCTTCCTCTTGATGCTGTTTCGGCTCGACCTTTAACCCCTGAACAATTGGCTTACCCGCGTAGCAATTGTTTAACTGTACCAATCAGTTCCGTTGGCTGAAAGGGTTTAGCAATGTAGGCATCGGCTCCTTGCTTCATTCCCCAGTAGCGATCAAATTCCTCACCTTTAGAAGAACACATAGCTACTGGGACATTCTGGGTTTTAGGATCTGCTTTCAGCCGCCGACAAACCTCGTAACCATTCATGCGTGGCATCACGATATCTAATACGACTACATCTGGGCAGTCACCCTGGATTTGTTCTAGAGCTTCGACGCCATCAGTCGCCTCGGTAACTGTTAATCCACTCCCTTTGAGGAGATCTTTGATCATGGCCCGTTGGGCGGGACTATCTTCTACGACTAGAACTGTACTCATAACTCCTACCTGCTTTGCCGGTTCAAATCTGAACGGAAATTTAACCCTGGACTTACCATTGAGACCTGGCTAATGACTAAAGTATCGCTGATAATCATTCCACTAAGCAGAGGCTGACTTTGTAATATCTGGTATTTCTATGTTTTGAGCTAATGCATCGGTCAAAGATCCGTCTGATCTGGGTGCTGACCTATCGCCGGGTCCGATGTACTTTTCCAGTAACATTAATAACTCACTTTCGCCAAAAGGCTTTGTCAGGTAGTCTGTTGACCCTACCATCCGTGCCCTTACTCGGTCAATGAAGCCATCCATTCCCGTCAGCATCACGATAGGAGTCTGCCGAAAAGCTGTCGAATGTCGTAGCATGGCACAAATCTCGTATCCCTCTAGTTCGGGCATGGCAATATCACACAGGATCAGATCGGGTTGCAGTTGAAACACGAGGCTCAGGGCTTCTAGAGGACGCTGAAATGTCGTCACTTTATAACCTTGCTGATTCAGGATATACTCTACCGTCTTCCCGATTGTCAGATCATCATCAATACATACAACATGGGCCACTTTGGTAACTTGCTGTCTCCTCAATTCACGTTGGCTGACGGCTCCTTCTTCAGGTGTTAAGTTGGCCAGATGCACCCAGTTCTGTTGTATATAAGGATAGATCGCTCTTGCTACGGTGACGATATCGCGATTGAGGTAGCGAGCGAGCTGACGCAAGGAGGTTTTGCCATCTGCAAAGGTTGTTAGGGTCTTAAAAGCATTTTTGGGTAAAGCGGCGCTGACTCTAGCGGTATCCGTAATCGCAGGACATTGATTAGGAGACTGGATGTGAGGATGGAACTGCTTCCACTCTTGCACCTGCTTCATAATCTTGGTGACTAGGGGAGCAATTTCTAGGGTAGTGAGCTGGGGAGCTAGGGCAGGACTAATTTCAAAAATGAAAGAACCCTGATGCAGGCTCAGGAGGTCAAAGAGTGTCTCCTGTACCATGTTGTAAATAATGCTACGTCCTTGGGCTGGTGTCAGGACGTGATTTTCTAGCAGTGCCCATAAGTAACCATACTCTGGGGCATTGGTAGAGGCGATCGCGGAAACTTGTAGACTGTCTAGAGCGGTTTCCAGACGATAGCGACGGAGGTAATCTCGCAAACGCGATACACTGCCTTCACTATCAGCCGCATAGGCAATTTGTCCGTTGAAGAAAAATACAAACCAAAAAGATCCTGGCTGACGGGCTTTTGTCTCTCGGTAAGAACTACTGAAAGCTAAGCTTGTGTAAGCGGGAGGTCGTAGTCCTTCCTTGACAAAAGCCTCGCTACCAACACTACTATAAGCTTCTACACACAGTTCTCCTGTCCGCTGACCTAACTCGATCAGTTGCAGAATGCTGCGAATATCGATTTCATTTAATGTTCCCTGCATGGAATGAAAATGTGCTCCTGAAACCCGTTTGAAAAATCTGAGTGAATGTGGCTGATCCTTTGTTCAGGATTTCCTTCTCTCTCTTACCATCAAAGTTTGTCTCTAGATATTGCCTGTCTGAAGAACACACCCTTCCCCTAGAGACTGGGTAAGCTGGCTCAAGATTCGTGTGGATCAGTGTTAAGGATTCTCGAAACGTAATGATGGGGTCTTTGTTATTGAGTGACACCCGAAAAAGACCGGAACCGGAAGATTATTCTCAGGTGTAGAAAAAACCTTGATCAACTAGCTACGGAGATAGCCAATTTTTGAGCGTACCTGACCACCGCAATGTTAAATTGGATATTGACTGACCCAAAGCAAGATTGCATTGTCTAGTCTTCGGCTTAGATGTTAAAAACTTGACATCCGATTATTTAGTTTAATTTAAAGAATGGGAGCAAATATTTCCATCTTTAGCGTTGGCAGCAGGAAACTACTCGGACTTAACCTGGGGACTCGGCGCTCAAAAGATGGGAAACAATCGCTAAACCATTGCTATTAGGGGCTGATACCATACAAATTGAGTAATCTAAAAAAATTCTCAGATTAAATTAATTTTTGTAAATATTGTGTAACACTTTGCAAGTTATGGTATTGCTGACTGATTAGGAAAGCGGGTATCCTCTGTTGAAAATGACAGATACCTCATAATTTGGCTAAGGTGGTTTTTAACTGCGATGGCAGTAGACAAACAAGTTATCAGGGACTTCAGTTAAGGTAAATTGCTCCACAACACTCAGAGCAAGTTCAGGCAAGCATATAAATCAAGAGGACAATCAGTGTGCTGTATCTAGCAGAAGTACAAAAATTACAGAAAACTTTTATGGGCGGCACTAAGGGTGAACTCAAACTGCTGGCTTGTCAGCGGAATGACCAGAGTTGGAGTGCAGTGCCTGAAGAAGCCATTCCCTTGGGTGAAGAATTTTTTAACACAAATCGGTTGAATGAAGGGGCGCTGATTTTAGCGGAGTTAACCGGGAACAAGCAAGTCCAGAAGGTTGATCCGGCGGGGCGATCGCTGGTAACAATTTTGCAAAGGTTTTCTCAGCAGCTAGAGAAAGCTAAAACCCAGGAAGAAGAAATTGAGCAGTGGAAGCAATCCTTGACCTTTCAAAGTCAGGAACTGAACCGTCGCGAAATGGAAATGGAAGCGCGGGTAGAACAGCTTCAACAAATGGAGGACGACTTTGAACGGTTAGAACAACAGCGACAAGAAATTGATGGGGCACGCGAGGAAATTGAACGGCTTAAAGAAGAAATTGATCGCAATCGTCAGGAGTTAGAGGGTGCTTGGGAACACTTGCGAGGAGAGCAACGACGCTTAGAGGAACGACAGGCAGAGCAAACAGGCGGATTAGATAGTGAACAAGCGGGTAAAATTCAAGAGTTGCTCAATCGCTTATCGGGGGCGATCGCTCCTACCGACTCTGTAAGAGAACAGCTGAATTTAGCGATTGAAGTCGTTAATACTCAGCAAACAGCATTAGATTATCACTGGCAGCAGTTAGAGCAGCAACAGGCATCCGCCCAACACGTCCAAGCTGAGGTTGATCGCCAAACGCAAGAATTGCAAAGCCGTAAGCAAGAATGGCAGCAAGCACAAGCGGCTTTAGATCAAGCCCAAATAGAGTTAAAGGTGCAGCAGAAAGCCTTAGAAATCCGGCAGGAATTGGTACAGATGCGAAGTCTTCAGTTGCAGATGCAAGAAGATTTGCAGATGCAAGTTTCTCGCTTGGCAGCAGGGGGAGGAGACTCTAATCTGAACGTTGACATTGAGGCGCTGGAAAAGCTGCCGCTTGGAGATTTACAGGAAACTGTGCAAAATCTCCAAAAAGAGCTAGAAAAGCAGATGCGCTTCGTCAATGATCAGGAAGAAGAGCTAACGGACAAAGGGCAAACGATTCAGGAACTGCAAACTAAGATCAGTCAGTCTAGTGAGTATGATCGCATTCACCTAGAAACTGAGTTGGCAGATGAGCAAGATGCTTATCAGATGCTGGATCGGACTCTAGGCTTTCAGCGCGAGACACTGCGGGAGCGCGAGTCTATTTTGAATCAGCACCTGCGGGTATTGCAACGGCGGCAAGGAGTGGTTGAACCGAATAGTTCAGATAACCAAAGAATTAATTTGGAACCGGTTCTGAACCAGTTAGAGAACCAGCGCCAAGAACAAGCTGAAGAACTGCAAAAGCTAGAAAGTCAGATTGAGCAAATGCGCCTTAGTATTCAGCAAGCGCAAGTGATGCTGACTCAGCAAACGAATGAACAACAAGCGAAGCACAATGAGTGGCAAAGCTTAGAGCAAAGTTTGGTAGCGTCGCAAACCCAAGCCGCAGAACTCTTGGCGAAGGTGCAGTTGTATCGGGAAACCCTACAGCCTAGCCAGGATAACCTGAATGGGATACGCCAGAAGCTAGAAGCGGTGGTTGGGGTGCTGAACCAGATTCAGGAAACTGGGGATTATCAATTACAGGCGATCGCAGAAATGCGGCAAATGTTAAATGGTTTAACGGAAGTTCCCCAATTAGCCGCTTCTTAAGGTGGTTAAATCTCTAAGCAGTATCACAACTTTAACCGAATCCAGTCGCCCTCAACCTCTGCGATCGCGCCTCCTGAAAAAGGGGCTGTGCGAGAGCGGTTGGGGGCTTTAATTAAGGCGGTGATGGCTTCAATTTGCTCAAATCTGGGGGCACTGGGTAACATTTGCTGTAAAAACTGACGGATGACTCGTCGCTGTAAGGCGAGTGGGGCTGTCTGTAATACCAGGCGATTGAGTCCTAATTGAGAACTTTGAGTAGCTTGTTGTCGTAGTTGAGTAGCGGCGGTTTCGAGATACTCGACTTCTGCTCGTAAAATTTCAGCCGTTTGCACTAAGGCTTGTTCAACTTGAGGATTAAAGTGAGTTTTTAAGTAGGGGAGTAATTCTTGGCGGATGCGATTTCGGGCATATTTAAGCTCTTGATTATAGGCATCTTCCCAAATAGGGAGTTGCATCACTTGGCAAAATTGAGCGGTTTCAGCACGACTAATTTCTAATAAGGGACGCACTAAATCTATTTCTGGTGTCAGAGAGCGCCGCCAAGGTAAAGATTGTAATCCATCTGCGCCCGTACCCCGTACAAGATTATACAGAAATGTTTCCGCGCGATCGCTTTTGGTATGACCTGTAACGACCTCTTGATAATTATGAGTTTGGGCAGTTTCAATTAAGGCTTGGTAGCGCCATTGTCTAGCTGCACCTTCACTTTGAGTCACTTCGACGGCAGTTTGCAGATAAAAAGGC
>Ga0164305_10000355_pt1 | contig 16875 bp, 12 predicted proteins | sample Whisoiple_237_MG_FD_110215 | JGI IMG/M metagenome (GOLD analysis project Ga0164305, IMG submission 110215) | Soil microbial communities amended with pyrogenic organic matter from upstate New York, USA - Whitman soil sample_237_MG | ecosystem: Environmental > Terrestrial > Soil > Agricultural...
CTCCGCGCGGAACGTCTCAAGATCGGTCATGGGCAGCCTCCGTCCTGCGACATTAGCAGCGATTCACGGGTGACGTAGCGTCAGCCGCCGCCCGGCAGGAAGGGCGAGAAGGTGATCACGGTGAAGGTGTCGCGGATGTTGGCGCGCGTCTGCACCGACTTCGTCACGAAGGTCCCGATGTCCATGTCCTTCGGCAGCTGGAATTTGGCCAGCAGGTCGTACTGGCCCGAGGTCGAATAGACCTCCGAGACGTGTTCGACGTTGTCCACCATGTCGGCGGCCACGTCGTTGGCGTGGCCCAGCTCGCATTTGATGAAGACGAAGATGGCGGTCATCATGGCGGCGGTCCTCCAGTGCTTGGAGTTTCATCTAGCGGATGGTTGCGTGACGGGTAAGAGCGAAGCGGCGATCGACCTCGAGGCCGAGTACAACAACCGCGCCCGGGTGCCCGATCACCCGGCCGTCATGGCCCGGTGGCGCGAAACCGCCGAGGCCGCCCGCGCCGCCCATCCCCCCGTCGAGATCGCCTACGGCAAGGGCGAGCGCGAGGTCATGGACCTGTTCGACGCCGGCCCCGGCGCCCCCCTCGCCGTCTTCCTGCACGGCGGCTACTGGCAGGCGCTGGACAAGAGCTGGTTCAGCGGGATCGCCCCCGCCTTCCTCACCCATGGCGTCAGTCTGTCCGTCCCGTCCTATGATCTCGCGCCGAATGTCCGCCTCGGCGTCATCCTGCGTCAGGTGCGCGAGGCGATGGAGAACATCCGCGCCCGCACCGGCGCCCGGCCCGTCGTCTTCGGCCATTCCGCCGGCGGCCATATGGCGGCCGGCATGCTGTCCGAGGGGCGCGCCTCGGCCGCCGTCGCCATCAGCGGGGTCTTCGACCTGCGGCCCCTGATCCCGACGTCGCTGAACATGGCCCTCGATCTCGACGAGCGCGAGGCCGCCGCCCTGTCGCCGATCTTCTGGCCCGTGCCCAACGGCTCCACCCCCGGCGGCACGATCCTCGACTGCATCGTCGGCGGGGACGAGAGCCCGGAATTCCTTCGCCAGTCGCGCATGATGGCCGACCACTGGGGCGCCAACGGCGTCGAGACCCGCTTCGAGGCCCTGCCGGGCCTGAACCACTTCACCGTCCTGAACCCGCTGTTCGACCCCGACAGCACGCTGGTGCAGCGGATCGCCGGCCTCGCGAAGGGCGGATGATCCGCCCCTGCCTCTAGCGACGGGTCGCGTTCCCGGCGGCCTCGCCCACCGCGCCGACCGTGTTGTCGACCACGCCGCCGGGCTGCAGCGTCGTATTGGCCACCCCGCCAACCGTGTCGACGGTGTTGTCCACCGTGCTCAGGAGCCGTTCGAGGATTTCCGGATTGCGATCGATGGTCGTCAGGGTGCGGTCGATAATGGCCTGAACGTTGTCCAGCCGGACCTTCAGAAGGACCTGCGCCTGCACGCCCTTGATGCTGATCTTGACGTTGTCGACCGACACGTCCGCGCCCGCACTGAGGTGCAGCAGATTGGCCAGCCGCGCCTCAAGCGCGATCTTGGCCCGGAGATTTTCAACCTCGATGGTGATCTCCTCGACCGACAAATTCGGGATGTCCAGCAGGACGTCCGGCTCGGCGGAGGGGTTCGACGGAGCGGGAGCGCTCTGGCTCGACAGCGGTTGCACCGGCTGGACCGGGGCCATGCTCTCCGGCTGCGACTGGGCGGCGGCATGGCCGGCGGCTGCGAGAAGGACAACGGCCGCACCGCTCGCCAACAGATGCTTCATCGGGGATCTCCTTGGGGTTGATCAGGGACTTGCGCGACGGGCGCGCGAAGGTCGGGGTCGGCCGGGGCCGGGGATGGGGACGCGGAAGGGACTTCGATCGTCGCCGCAGCGTTCAGGTTCCAATCGACGTTCCTGAACGTCCGCTGCCCGGGGATAGGACGCGGGAGGCCTGTCGAAAGGTTTTGCTCGATCACAGAGCCTGACGGTTCCGCCCATGCCCGAACCGACACAGACCCGACCTGACGCCACCGGACCTGGTCCACATGAGCCGAGATCGACAGGCTGATATCCGGCTCCGGCGACGGCGCAGATTGGGGCGGCTCCGCGGCTTGAGGCGAAACCGCAAGTAAAAGTGACGACAATGCGGCGATCATGAAAGCGAAAGTCTCCTGGCCACGCTTGGGTTCCGGGCGTCAACGCCTGGCGGCTGCTGATTTGCAAGTGATGGCCGCTCGAATGGTCCACAGCGCCATTTCGTCGCTCTTTTAACCCCATTCATCGTTTGACCGTGGCGACGAATAGTTGTGTGTGCGCGCGATCAGCCGACCTTTCGCCCGGCCGACCTCCTCCCTTAGCCCCGCCGAAGAATCGTATGTTTCGCGCCTTTCGAAAATTCCTCCGTCAGCTTCGCTGCCGCCGCCACCGCTGGCGGCCGGATCGCCGCATGTCGGGACGCGAGTTCTGCGATCTCTGCGGCGCCAAACGGCAGACGGCCTGAGCCAGTTCTTCCGGACGGACTGAACAGGTCGGCATTTCGGGCGCGGGGGTCTAGAAGGGGCGGATAACGGAGCCGTCCCAATGCACCTCGCCCGCTTTCCCCGCGTCCGCCTCGCTCATCTGCCGACCCCGCTGGAGCCGCTGCCGCGGCTGAGCGAGGCGCTGGGCGTCGAGATCTGGATCAAGCGCGACGACTGCACCGGCCTGGCCGGGGGCGGCAACAAGACCCGCAAGCTGGAGTTCCTCCTCGGCGACGCCATGGAGCAGGGCGCCGACACCCTCGTCACCCAGGGCGCGGTCCAGTCGAACCATGTGCGTCAGACCGTGGCGGCCGCGGCGGCCCACGGCTTCGCCAGCGAGGTCATCCTTGAAGAGCGGACCGGCTCGAAGGCGGTCGACTACACCCGCAACGGCAACGTCCTGATGGACCGGCTGTTCGGCGCCGGGATGCGCACCGTGCCCGGCGGGACCGACATGAACGCCGAGCTGGAGAAGACGGCGGCCGAGGTGCGGGCGCGGGGCGGCAAGCCCTACATCATCCCCGGCGGCGGCTCGAACCCCGTGGGTGCGTTGGGCTATGTCGACTGCGCGCGCGAGATCGTGGTGCAGGCCGACGAGCTGGACATGCAGGTTGACCGGATCGTGACCGCGACAGGCAGCGCCGGAACCCACGCGGGTCTGGTCGCCGGGCTGGCGGTGATGGGGGCGGACATCCCGGTGCTGGGCATCGGCGTGCGGGCCCCGAAGGCGAAGCAGGAAGAGAATGTGCTGAAGCTGGCGCGTGAGACGGCGGCCCTGCTGGGGCGGCCGGATGCGGTGAAGGCGGAGATGGTGGTCGCGGACTGCGACTATGTCGGCGAAGGATACGGGCTGGTCGACGGCGCCGTCATCGAGGCGCTCAAGCTGGCTGCCCGCACCGACGCCATCGTGCTGGACCCGGTCTATACCGGCAAGGCGATGAAGGGGCTGATCGCCCTGGCCAGGGCCGGGCGGTTCGAAAACGAGACAGTGGTGTTCCTGCATACGGGCGGGGCGCAAGGCCTGTTCGGCTATCAGGGCGAAATCGAGGGGTCGCTCTGATGGCGAAGGTATTGGGCGTGCTGGGCGGCATGGGTCCGGCGGCGACAGTGGCGTTCCTGGCGCGGGTGCAGGCGCTGACGCCGGCCGAGGGCGATCAGGACCACATCCGCATCATCGCCGACATCAATCCGCAGGTGCCGGACCGCAACCGCCAGCCCGACGCGGCCGAGAAAACGCTTGGCCAGATGTCGATGCGGCTGCGCGACGCCGGAGCGCAGGTGTTGTGCATGCCGTGCAACACGGCTCACGCCCAGGCGGCGGGGATCAAAAAGGTCGGCCTGCCCTTCGTCGACATGATCGCCGAGACGACCGAGGCCGCGGCGGCGGGCGGGGCGAAGAAGATCGGCGTGCTGGCCACGCCGGGCGGCGAGGCTCTGTATGCGCGAGCTTTGCAGGGCAAGGGGGTCAAGATCGTGCGGCTGAGCGGGGCAGCGCGCGAGGCCTTCATGGCCTGCGTCTATGCCGTGAAACGCGGCGATCTGGGCGAGGGGCCGCGCACCGAGATGCGCCGGCTGGCGGCGACGCTGGTCGCGGCGGGCGCCGAGACCGTGATCGCCGGCTGCACGGAAGTGCCGCTGCTACTCAGCGCTGAAGACGTGACCGTGCCGCTGGTGGATTCGGCTGAGGTGCTGGCGCAGGCGTGCGTGGATCGTTGCAAGTGATGTCAGTGGTGTGACCAAAGCTTAAGTTGACCCGGGCGGCGACAGGAGTGCGAAAGACCGTCCCAAACGGAGCCTCGATATGCGCATCCTGTTCACCGCCCTTCTTCTGTCGGCCGTCCTGCCGTCAGCCGCCATGGCCCAGGATGCGATGTATCCGCGCCGCCTGCCGACGCCCGGCGGCGAGGTCATCATTCCGGGTCCGGGCGGACAGCATGCGCACGACGACGTCGGCTACGCCCCTGCCCGCCGGGTGGGCGACACCCTGTATGTTTCGGGCGCCATCATCGGCCGGCGCGAGGAAGAGGGAACCGACGTCGCGGCCTTCGAGGCGCAGGTGCGGCGCACGCTCACCTATCTGAACCGGACGCTGACCGCGGCAGGCGCCACCTTTGACGACGTCGCCCTGATCAACAGCTTCCACGTCTGGGAGGGACCGGACTTCACCGGCGCGAAGGATCAGCAGATCGAGGTCATCGCCAGGGTGTGGCGCGAATTCTCGACCGGTCCGCGGCCCGCGTGGACGGCTGTCGGAACCACGGGCCTGTTGGGCGAGGGCGGCATTGTCGAGATCCAGCTGACTGTGCATTCGCCGCCGCCTGCGCGCTGATCTTCCGACGGCGGGGGTTGCGGGCGGCGGCCGGCCGCTTCAAACCTCGCCCGTGAAAAAGCTTTCCCTCATCATCGACTGTGATCCCGGCGTGGATGACGCCGTGGCGCTGATGCTCGCCTTCGGGTCGAGCGAATTCGAACTTCTGGCCGTGACCACGGTGGGCGGGAACGTCCCCCTGGACAAGACCACGCGCAATGCGCGGATGTTGCGCCAGATCGCGGGACGCGAGGATGTGCCCGTGCACGCCGGGGCGGACCGGCCACTGCGGCGCAAACCGGCCGGGGCGAGCGAGTTTCACGGCGCCGAGGGGCTGGGCTTCATGGCCCCGTTCAAGCCGGCGAAGGCGGTGGCCGACGGGCATGGGGTGGACGCCATCCTCAACGCCGTGGCGGCGCGCGAGCCGGGAACGGTGGCGCTGGCGGTGTTGGGGCCGATGACCAATCTGGCGCTGGCCCTACGCCGGGAGCCGATGCTGGCGAAGCGGCTGGGGCCGGTGGCGATCATGGGCGGCGCGCGCAGCGAGGGCGGCAATATGACCGCCTCGGCCGAATTCAATGTCTGGGCCGACCCCGAGGCCGCCGACGAGGTGATGCGCAGCGGGCTGCCGGTGGTGATGTTCGGCCTCGACGCGACGCATCAGGTGCGGGCGACCGATGAACGGATCGGGACAGTCGCGGCGATCGGCACGCCGCGAGCCGATACCGCGGCGGCCATGATGCGGTTCTCGCAGAAGGTCGAGCGGGAGATCGTCGGGTCGGAGGCTCCGCCCGTGCACGACGTGTGCCCGGTCGCCTGGTTGGCGACGCCCGAGCTGTTTGAGCTGAAGCCGTGCCGGATCAATGTGGAGACGCAGAGCGAGTTGACACGCGGGCATACGGCTGTGGAGTTCCGCGTCGATCCCGCCGCGGCCGCGCACCGCTGGGCGGTTTCGGGGAATGCGGACGGCGTCTTCGCCCTGATCACGGAGGCGGTCCGATGAGGATCACCGTCGTCGGTTCGATCAATCTGGATTTCGTGGCCAGCAGCCCCGCCCTGCCCCGTCCGGGCGAGACGGTGACCGGCGCGACGCTCGCGCGGCATCCCGGCGGCAAGGGCGCCAATCAGGCGCTGGCGGCGCAGCGGCTCGGGGCGGACGTCAGCCTGACCGGATGCGTCGGCGACGACGAGATGTCGGGCGCGGCCATGTCCCTGCTGATGGCCTACGGCGTCGAGCTGTCAGGCGTCGAGACGGACATCGCCGAGCCGACCGGCGTGGCCCTGATCGCCGTCGACGACGAAGGCGAGAACCAGATCGTGGTCTGCGCGGGCGCCAACTGCCGGGTCACGCCCGAACAGTTGCCGGCCCGGATCGACTGCCCGCTGATCGTGCAGCTGGAACTGCCGATCTCGACCGTCGAGGCGGCCGTGGGACGCGCGACCGAGTTCGTCTGCGTCAACCTGGCCCCGGCGGCGCCGGTGTCGGACCAGCTGCTCCGGCGGGCCGATCTGCTGGTGGTCAATGAGACCGAGGCCGCCTTCTACGGCGACCTGCTGCATCACGGCGGCGGCCGGGTGGTGATCACCGAGGGAGCCAGGGGCGCGATCATGTATCAGCGGGGGGTCGAACTGGCCCGCGCGGCGCCGCCCCGGGTGACGGCCGTGGACGCGACGGGGGCGGGCGACGCCTTCGTGGGCGCCATCTGCGTCGCTTTGCTGGAAGGGATGGCGGAGGAAGACGCGCTGCGGTTCGCTTGCGCGGCGGGGGCGCTGGCCGCGACGCGACCCGGGGCCCAGCCGTCGCTGCCGACGCGTGCCGAGGTCGAGGCTATCATTACCGCGTCGTAACTTTGGTCCGCGAGTTGGACTGATAGGGTCCCGGCTCCGCTCAGACGCCGATCCGGGGACCGCCGACATGACACGCACCGCCGCCCTTCTGGGAGCCTCGCTGCTCGCGCTCGCTTCTCCGGCCTTCGCCCAGACGGCGACGCCGGCACCGATCGCGGTTCCGCCGCTGGAATACACCCATCGCGAACTGGCCAACGGGCTGGACGTCTACGCCATGCCGGACGCCACGGCGGGCACCGTGACGGTGACCATGTGGTACAACGTCGGCGGCAAGGACGACCCGCAGGGCCGCAGCGGCTTCGCCCACCTGTTCGAACACATCCTGAGCCGCAAGACCGTCAACCTGCCGTACGGCCAGATCTCGACCATCGTCGAGAACGCAGGCGGGACGCGCAACGCCTCCACCGGGCAAGACTTCACCAACTACTATGAGACCGTGCCGCCCCAGTATCTGGAGACGATGCTGTGGACCCACGCCGAACGGATGGCCCGCCCCGTTGTCGACGACGCCGTCTTCCAGGCCGAGCGTTCGATCGTCAAGGAAGAGCTGCGCCAGCGGGTGTTGGCCCCTCCGTACGGCCGGTTCGGCCGGTTCGTGATTGGCGACAACAGCTATGACGAAAGCATCTATCGCCGCGCCGTGATCGGTTCGATCGAGGAACTGGACACGGCGGTGATCGAGGACGCGCGCGCCTTCCACGAGGCCTATTACCGGCCCTCGACGGCGACCATGATCGTGTCCGGCAATTTCGATCCCGCGCAACTGGACCGCTGGGTCGATCAGTATTTCGCCGATATTCCGAACCCGGAACGCCCCGTGCCGGTGTTCGAGCGGCCGGTGGAAACCCCGCGCACCGCGCCGCGGCTGGTCGAGGCCTATGCGCCGAACGTGCCGATGCCGGCGGTGGGCGTCCTCTATCCGGGCGTGGCCGCGAACAGCCCGGACGGGGCAGCGCTCGATGTGCTGCAGGGAATCATGTCGCGCGGCGACAGCTCCCGCCTTTACCAGTCTCTCGTCTACGGCAAGCAACTGGCCTCGACCGCCAGTTTCAGCGCGAACAGCCAGGAGGAGGACGGCGCCATCAGCGTGACCGCCACCGTGGCGCGCGGCAAGTCGATGACCGACCTTGAGGCGGCGCTGGCCCTCGAACTGGCGCGCGTGCGCGACGAGCCGGTGACGGAGGCGGAACTGGCCGAGGCCAAGACCGAGATCGTGGCCTCTGACCTGCGCCAGCGGGAGACCGCATCGGGTCGGGCCTTCATGCTGGGTCAGGCCATCGTCGCGGAGAACAATCCTCGCGCCCCCGACGAGCGGCTGGCGGCGATCCAGGCCGTGACGGCGGCGGACGTGCAGCGCGTGGCGCGGACGTATCTCAACGACCAGACGCGGGTGGCGGTGCGCTATCAGGACGAGAGCGCCCGCCCCGCTGGCGTGCCCGAGGACAGCTGGCGCAACCCGGCGCCGGTCCCGACCTATCTGACCGTGCCGCCAGCCATCCTGCCGGCCCATGAACTGCTTCCCGAGGGCCAGCGGATGGCGCCGCCGGCCCCCGGCGCGGTGCGGGCCATGGCCACGCCGCGCGTGGTCGAGCGGACCCTGTCCAACGGCCTGCGGGTGATCGTGGCGAAGTCGACCGATCTGCCGATCATGAACGTCCAGCTGAGGATGGCGGGCGGGGCGGCCGGGGATCCCGCCGGCCAGCCGGGTCTGGCCTCGATGACCGCCAATCTGGCGACCCGCGGCGCTGGCGGACGCTCGGCGCCCGAGATCGCGCGCACGCTCGAGGCGCTGGGCGCCAATCTGGACAGCGGCGCGGGCGCCGATTCCAGCGCCGTCTCCCTGTCCGCCCCGATCGCATCCGCCGATCAGGCCGGCGCGGTGTTCGCCGATGTCGTGCAGCGCCCGACCTTCGCCCCGGCGGAGCTGGAGCGCAGCCGGACGCAGACGGTCACGGGCCTGACCGTGGCCCTGCGCGACCCGGGAAATCTGGCGTCGCAGGTGCTGAACCGGCTGGCCTTCGGAGGGGCGGCCTATGGCGCCCCGGCCTCGGGGACGCCGGCCTCGGTCGCGACCCTGACGCGCGAGCAGATCGTCGAATTCCATGACCGCTGGTGGCGGCCCGACAATTCGGCCCTGATCATTACGGGGGGGATGGAGCCGGAGCAGGCCTTCGCCTTCGCCGAACGGACCCTGGGCGGATGGGCGCGCCCGTCAGGAGCGGTTCCGACCGTCTCGAACCGGGCGGGTGAGCGACCCGCGCCGCGCATCGTCGTGGTCGATCTGCCGGGGGCCGGTCAGGCGGCGGTGGCGGCGGCCGTGCGCGGACCGCGCCGCTCGGACGAGGCCTTCTATCCGTTGTCGGTCGTCAACAGCGTGATCGGCGGCGGCCAGAACGGACACCTGTTCCAGGAGGTGCGGGCCAAGCGGGGCCTGTCCTACGGCGCCAACTCCTCACTCGGCGCGCGCGTCGACGGCGGCTTGCTGGCGGCTGCGACCCAGACCAAGAACGAGAGCGCGGCCGAGGTGGTCGGACTGGTGCTGGCCGAGTTCGACCGGTTGAAGACCGAGGCGGTGACGGAACAGGCCGTGACCGACCGCGAGGCCTTCATCACCGGCGGCTTCTCCCGCGCTGTCGAGACCACGGGCGGTCTGGGGGGATTGCTGGCGGATATGGTCACGTATGGCCTGCCGCTGAGCGAGGTCGAGACCTATCCCGGCAAGATCAACGCCACGACGCCCGAGGGCGTGACGGCGGCGGCGCAGGCCGTCGGGTCGGATCAGGCCTATGTCGTGGTGGTGGGCCAGTCGCCCATGTTCATCGATGCCCTGCGGGCCGCCCATCCGGACGTAGTGGTGATCCCGGCGGCCGACCTGGACCTGAACAGCGCCACCTTGGGGCTTTGATATCTCCTCCCCATCGCGGTTCGCGATGGGGAGGTGGCTCGGCGGCGTAAGCCGACGAGACGGAGGGGGTGACTCGGTGATGAGGGATTGGCGGCTGACTGGCTGACGCTGGCGTCGCCCCCTCCGTCACGACGCGAAGTCGCGCCGTGACACCTCCCCACCCGTGGGGAGGAGACGGGTTACCGCCCCCGGAACTTCGCGATCGCATCCACCGTCTTGCGCACATTCGCCTCGATGCCCGCCCAGTCGCCGGCCTTGACCGCGGCGTCGGTGACCAGTTTCGAGCCCATGCCGGCGGCGACGATGCCGCTGCCGAACCATTTGGCGATGCTGGCCTCGTCGGGGTCGACGCCGCCGGTCGGCATGATCTTGGTCCAGGGCATGGGCCCCAGCACCGCCTTGACGAAGTCGGCCCCGCCGACGCTGGCGCCGGGGAACAGTTTGACGATCTCGCAGCCCAGTTCATGGGCCTGGCCGATCTCGGTGACCGAGCCGCAGCCCGGGAAATAGGCCGTCATGCGCCGGTTGCAGACGCGGGCGACGTCGGGAACGAGGCAGGGGCTGACGACGAAGCGCGCGCCGCGATTGAGATAGAGGCTAGCCGTACCCGCATCGACCACCGAGCCGATGCCGAGGATGATGTCCGGGTCGGTCTTCTGCAGTTCGCGGGCGATGTCGCCGAACAGGTCGCAGGCGAAGTCGCCGCGGTTGGTGAACTCGATCGCCTTCGCCCCGCCGCGCGCGCAGGCGCGGATGACGTTCAGGCTGACCTGCGGATCCGGATGATAGAAGACCGGGGCCACGCCCTGGGATTCCAGGGCGGTCAGGACGGCGAGACGGTCATGGCGCATGGTCTGATTCCTCCGCCGGTCGCTCCGGCAGCCTGCCATGCTTATCCCACCCGCCGCGCTCCGGGAAAGCGCGAACCCCGTCCCCCTCCGGCGTCGAAGAATTTTTTATCGCGCCGAGGAACAGATTTCGTTGACCGCTGTTTACCGATCGGACCTTGCGGCGATGCGCGCTCGACAGAGTCCTCAGCGGCCCGGTCTCTGCCACGCCCCCCGACGCAGACCGGGCCGCATCTTCTTCTCCCTCCATCCCTACCGCCCGCTTGCCGACTCAGGTCGCGCGGCCCGATGCTGCGCCCATGGCCGAATCGCCCGTCCCCGCCGTCGCCAAGCTGCGCGACCGAAGCGCCACCGAGGCCGCCATTGTCGCGGCGGGCGAACGCATCCTGCTGCGCGACGGCTTTCCGGGTCTGAACGTCCAGACCCTGGCGGCCGAGGCGGGCTGCGACCGCAAGCTGGTCTATCGCTATTTCGACGGCGTCGACGGCGCCGTGGACCGCATCGCCACACGGGCCCACGCGGGTCTGGCCGCCAGCCTCGCCTCCATCCCGCTGGTCGAGACGGCCTCGCTGCGCACCTTCGCGCGAATCAGCCTGCTGACCTGGCTGGCCGCACTGCGCGCCAGTCCCCTGAGCCTGCGGTTGATGGCCTGGGCCCTTGTCGAGGACTCCGACCTGCTGCGCCGCATCGAGGCCGACCGCGCCGCCGTGCTGCAGAACTGGATGCGCGAGCGCCGCCCCCGGCTGCGCGTCCCGCCGCAGGGCGATCCGACCGCGCTCAACGCCGTGCTTCTGGCCGCCGTCCAGCAACTGGCGCTGTCGGCTGACAGGCGCGGCGGTGTCGCCGGCCTGAACCTCGACGCCGAAGGCTGGCCGCGCGCGGAAGCTGCGCTGGAGTCCCTGCTGCTCGCCTTCCCCGACTAACCGACCCGATCATCCGCGAACCTTGGTTTGCGAAACAACCCTCAGTTATATGTCGTAAAAGTTCTTGCTTTTGGACACATAGTTATGGGCACATTTGCGCCTCAATGTGTCGGGGGAATTTCAAAATGGACATCAGGATTAACCACGCGTCAGCGCGTGGTCTGAAAGGCCTGCTGTGCGGATCCGTCGCGGGCCTGTGCCTGGCGGCTGTCGCGGCGCCGGCGTTGGCGCAATCGGGCGAACCGGCCCAACCGCAGGGCGGCTTGGTGAACTGGGGCGCTGTCGAGCGCACGCCGCAGATCGTGATCGCCAACCCCGGCACGCCGACCACCGCGCGCGATCCCGTCAACGTCACGGGCGTCGGTCAGATGATCGTTGATCAGCAGAACGGCTTCATCGGCCTGTGCACGGCCACGCTGATCAATCCGCGGACCGTCATCTTCGCCGCCCACTGCGTCAATGAGCGCGCAGCCAACGCCTATGGCGCGGGCGGCACGCCGATCGGTTTCGGCTTCTCGAACAACAACAACGCGGCGGGAGCCAGCGCCTTCGGCGGCTGGCTGGCGGACCACCAGACCAACACCTCGCGTTTCATGTTCAACTCGAACTACGTGTCCTACAACCCGGCCTCGCTCGAGCCCGCGGCGAACGACTTCCTGTATGGCGATGTCGCCGTCGCGTCGCTCGACACCGTGGCGAAGGGCGTGCCCAGCTGGTCGATGCTGTTCTCGGCCCTGCCCGCCAAGCCGATCACCGCCGCCGCGGGCGCCGGCTATCACGTCGCGCTCGACGGCTATGGCAACAACGGCACGGGAACGACGGGTTCGACCGGCGGCATCGACTACCGCCGCCGCCTGGCCGAAAATATGCTGGGCGGCCTGGCCTCGATCGATGATTTCGAGGGCTTCCTGTTCGGCACGCCTTCGGGCGGCCTGCCCCAGAACCTTTACTGGATCGACTTCGACGATCCGCGCCGCGGCACGGCCCAGGCCAGCCCGTTCGATTTCAACGCCTGGCGCGACAATGCACTGCCGCAGGAGGGGATCACGGCCAGCGGCGATTCCGGCGGCCCGCTTATCCTCGACCGGACCTTCTCCAAGCCGGTCGTGATCGGCGTGCTCTCGGGCGGCTACACCCGCTTCTTCAACGGGCAGCCCGCCAACGGCTACGGCACCGCCTCCTTCTTCCAGCCTCTCTATCTCTACTGGGACTGGATCGCGGCCAATAACCCCTATCACTACGTCTCGGCCCTCGCGGGGGACGCGGACTGGACGGATGCGGCCCACTGGGTCAGCAACCTCGATCCCAACTATCAGATCATCGGCGCCAACGGTCAGCTGGTGAACGGCCTGCCGACCAACGTCGGCGCCGGTCCCCGGGGTGCGGACAGCAACGGCTTCGGCCAGGCCTGCTTCCAGAGCGGCGGCGTCAGCGACTGTCTCGACATCGCCACGGGCGTCGAGACGGTCCAGGCCAAGCCCATCGGCACCGGCGCCTCCAGCGGCCGCGCTGTCGTCTCGGTCGACTCCCTGCTCGAGAACGGCGTCATCGAGGATCCCGCGGCCGATCCGCAGATCAGCCTCGACTCCGGCGAGACCGTCAGGGTCGCGCAGGTATCCGAAGCGGACATTGACGTGGAGGTCGGCTCGCACGCCCTTCCGGCCGCGACGCTGGCGAATGGTCTGCCGGGCGCGACCAATTTCGTGCCTGTCAATTTCGACGGCAACCGCACGACCAGCACCGCGCCGCGCTATTTCGACGTGACCCTGTCGGCCAACGGCACGACCCGGCTCACGACCGCCGCCACTATCGACCGACTCACGATGTCAGGCGTCGGCGCCGGGCTGAACATCGCCAGCACGGGCAATCTGCTCAGCAACATCGACATCACCCAGCTGACCGGAACGCTGAACGTCGACGGCGCGCTTCGGACCCCCGGCGACTTCTTCATGATGTCGGGCGGGCTCAGCGGCACGGGGGCGATCACCTCGCCCTTCTTCACCAACATGGCCGGCGTGATCGCGCCGGGGACCTCGACCACGGTCGGGACCCTCACCTTCAACGGTAACGTCATCCTCGCGTCCGGCGGAGCCCTGCTGATCAATCTCGGCCCCAACGGGACCTCGGACCGCGTGGTCGTCAACGGCCAGGCCAATGTCGGTGGTCTGGTCTCCTTCTCGACGGTCGCTGGGACTACGCCGCGCTTCGGCGACAGCTACACCTTCCTGACCGCGACGGGCGGCGTCACCGGAACCTTCTCCGCGGCTCCGATCTCCGCGATCCTGCGGCCGACGGTGACCTACACCTCGACCTCGGCCCGGGTGCAGATCCTGGCCAGCCTCTACGCCGACGTCGCCAAGGGCTCGCCGGTCCAGGCCGCCTTCGCCCGGCTCCTGGACCAGAACCGCGGCGTCTATTCTCAGTTCACCGACATCTACGGCCCGCTGGACGTCCAGTCCGCCGCCTCCATCCAGGCCACGCTCGACTCCTGGGCGCCCCGGACGGAGACCCTCAAGACCTCCATGGGCGTTTCGGCCATGGACAGCGTGGCCAGCTTCTATCGCGAGCGCCTGACCGGCTCGGCCTCCGACATGGACGGCTCGCTGCAGGTCATCGGACGGCCGCTGGACTACGCCTCGGTCGCCCTGGACTCGCTGGACGGCGGCACGGTCTCGCCGATAGGCGCGGGTGAATCCTCCGTCATCGCCGACGCCCTGCCCGAGAACATGCGCGGCTTCGTCGCCGCCGGTTATCTCGACGGCACGGGCGCGCCCATGCAGGGCGCCCTGCCCGCCGGCGGCGAGGACGAGTTCGACGGCTACTTCATCGCCGCCGGGGTCGAGACCGCGCTCAGCCCCCGCACCATGCTGGGCTTCGGCCTGTCGATGACGGACCTGTCCGGCTCGACGGCCAATGCGCCGCAGACCGCGGACGGCCAGCTGTTCGTGGGTGCCGCCTATATGAACCACGAAGCCGACGACGGCTGGCTGGCCAACGGCATGTTCACGATCGGCGAGTTCGACACCGACACCACGCGCGTCGTGGCCGTCGGCCCGAACAGCTACACGCTGAAGACCAGCGAGGGCGCACGCGCTATGGGCGGCGAGTTCGGCATCGGCTTCCGCGCCGTCGGCGAACAGGTCTCCGTCACCCCCGGCGCGTCGCTGCGGGCCAGCGAGATCAACTACGGCCCGACCACGGAAACCGGCGGCGGCCCCGCCCTGCACTATGAGCGTGACAGCGCCACGTCAGTCGAAAGCCGCATCGGCGTCACCGTCTCCGGCCTTTCGCCGACCATGCGGCCTTACGGCAGCGCGGCCTGGGTCCACGGCTTCGGCGACACGACCTCGACCTTCGGCGCCAATTTCGTCGGCGGCGTCGGTCCGGACGTGGTCTTCTCCCTCGGCAGCGAGGACCGTAACTGGGCCGAGCTGGGCGTCGGCCTCGAGGCCCTGCACGACAACTGGCGCTTCACCGTCGCGGCGGAAACCACCGTCGGCCGCGAGGATGTCGAGACCCGCTCCCTGCGCGCCGCGGCCACGATCAAGTTCTGAGCCTGACGGAACTGCGCCCGCTTGACCCTCGCGGTCGGCGGGCGCAGTTTCCGCGCGTTCTCCGGGGGGTCGCACGTAAGCGGCTGAGATTGGCGTATTCGCCTGACCCGTCGAACCTGATCCGGGTCATGCCGGCGAAGGGATGAGTAACGCGCGGGTCAACGCCACAGGACCCCTCGCCCGACGTCGGCGGACCTCAACACTCGAGGCCGCCATGAACATCGCCGTAACCCCGCCCGCCACCCCCGCCGAACCCAATGTGGATCTGGCGCTCAAGGACGCCCGCGACGCGGTGATGAAGGAGACCGGGACCATCCCGACCGGCGAGCGCGCCGGCAGCCGGAAGGTCTATGTCGCCGGCGAGCTCTATCCCGACATCCGCGTCCCCTTCCGCGAAGTGGCGGTGCACCCGTCGGCCAATGAGCCCCCGGTGACCATCTACGACTCCTCGGGCCCCTACACCGACCCGACCGTGACCATCGACATCAAGCGCGGCCTGCCCCTGGTCAAATCCAGCTGGCAGCTCGACCGGGGCGACATCGCCCCCGTGCTGAACCCGCGCGAGGTCAAGCCGGAAGACAACGGCCACGCCTCGGGCCGCCATCTCGCGCCCCGCTTCGACACCAGCCACCACAAGGTCTTCAAGGGCGTCGAGGGCCGCCCGGTCACCCAGTACGAATACGCCAAGGCCGGGATCATCACCCCCGAGATGGAATACGTCGCCATCCGCGAGAACCTGCGCCGCGAACAGAACGCTCCCTGCATCCGCGACGGCGAGGACTTCGGCGCCTCCATCCCCGACTTCGTCACCCCCGAGTTCGTGCGTCAGGAGATCGCCCGCGGCCGGGCCATCATCCCGCACAACATCAACCACCCCGAGGTCGAGCCGATGATCATCGGCCGCAACTTCCTGGTGAAGATCAACGCCAACATCGGCAACTCGGCCGTCCTCTCCAGCGTCGACGACGAGGTCGACAAACTGGTCTGGGCCACCCGCTGGGGCGCCGACAACGTCATGGACCTGTCGACCGGCCGCAACATCCACAACATCCGCGACTGGATCATCCGCAACTCCAGCGTCCCCATCGGCACCGTGCCGATCTATCAGGCCTTGGAAAAGGTCAACGGGATCGCCGAGGACCTGACCTGGGAGGTCTATCGCGACACCCTGATCGAACAGGCCGAGCAGGGCGTCGACTATTTCACCATCCACGCCGGCGTCCGCCTGCCCTTCGTGCCCCTGACCGCAAAGCGCGTCACCGGCATCGTCAGCCGCGGCGGCTCCATCATGGCCAAATGGTGCCTGTCGCATCACCGCGAGTCCTTCCTCTACGAGCATTTCGAGGACATCTGCGACATCATGCGCGCCTACGACGTGTCGTTCAGCCTCGGCGACGGCCTGCGCCCCGGCTCCATCGCCGACGCCAATGACGAGGCCCAGTTCGCCGAACTGCGCACCCTCGGCGAGCTGACCAAGATCGCCTGGGCCAAGGGCTGTCAGGTCATGATCGAGGGCCCCGGCCACGTGCCGATGCACAAGATCAAGGCCAATATGGATGAGCAGCTGAAGCACTGCCACGAGGCGCCCTTCTACACGCTGGGGCCGCTGACCACCGACATCGCCCCCGGCTACGACCACATCACCAGCGCCATCGGCGCGGCCATGATCGGCTGGTTCGGCACGGCCATGCTCTGCTACGTCACGCCCAAGGAGCATCTGGGCCTGCCCGACCGTCAGGACGTCAAGGACGGCGTCATCACCTACAAGATCGCCGCCCACGCCGCCGACCTGGCCAAGGGCCACCCGGCCGCCCGCATGCACGACGACGCCCTGTCCCGCGCCCGGTTCGAGTTCCGCTGGGAGGACCAGTTCAACCTCGGCCTCGACCCCGAAACGGCCCGCAAATACCACGACGCCACCCTGCCGAAAGAGGCCCACAAGACCGCCCACTTCTGCAGCATGTGCGGCCCGAAATTCTGC
>Ga0164305_10000358_pt1 | contig 16801 bp, 16 predicted proteins | sample Whisoiple_237_MG_FD_110215 | JGI IMG/M metagenome (GOLD analysis project Ga0164305, IMG submission 110215) | Soil microbial communities amended with pyrogenic organic matter from upstate New York, USA - Whitman soil sample_237_MG | ecosystem: Environmental > Terrestrial > Soil > Agricultural...
AGGCGGTGCTGCGGTGCAGCAACTCATTGACCGAACCAGCAAGCCTCTTCATCGTTATAGGCACGCTTGGCGGTGCGGCCGGGCTGCTCCGGCCAGGAGAGAAGATGAAGATCGCGCAGGTTGCGCCTCTGTACGAGGCGGTTCCTCCCAAGCTCTATGGTGGCACCGAGCGCATCGTCTTCTTCCTCACCGAAGCTTTGGTCGAGCTTGGCCACCAGGTGACCCTGTTTTCCAGCGCCGATGCCAAAACCCGCGCGGAACTTGTGGCCGTCCGCGATCAGGCGATTCGGCTCGATCCGGCGCGCCTCAAATCCGATCTCGCCGCGCATCTCTCGATGATGCGCGAAGTCCACAAACGGAAGGACTCGTTCGACCTCATCCACTTCCACACCGACCTGATCCATTTTCCTTTTTTTGAAGACTTCGCCTCGCGTACGGTGACGACGCTACACGGCCGGCTCGACCTCAAGGACCTGCCGGAGGCATACCGGCGTTGGCCGCAATATCCGCTCGTCTCGATTTCCGATGCGCAGCGCCGCCCCCTTGGCGGCGTTCGTTTCGTGCAGACCGTGCATCACGGTGTCGACAGCGGGCGCTTTTCGGCGATCGAGAAGCCCAAAGCGGATTACCTCGCTTTTCTCGGCCGCATCTCGCCGGAGAAACGCGTCGATCGGGCAATCGAGGTTGCCCGCAAGGCGGGCCTGCCGCTGCGCATCGCCGCCAAGATCGAAGTCCTCGACGAGCATTACTATGACAAGATCAAACCGATGCTGGAGGAGCCCGGCGTCGAATATATCGGCGAGATCGGCGACGATCAGAAATGCGATTTCCTCGGCAACGCCGCCGCGCTTCTGTTTCCGATCGACTGGCCGGAGCCGTTTGGGCTGGTGATGATCGAGGCGATGGCCTGCGGAGCTCCGGTGATTGCCTGGGACAACGGCTCGGTGCCTGAGGTGATCGATGATGGCATTACCGGCTTCATTGTCACCAACGTCGAGGAAGCGGTGAAGAGCGTCGCGCGCGCCGCGCACTTGCCGCGCGGAAAAATCCGCGACGTCTTCGAGGAGCGCTTCTCCGCGACGACGATGGCGCAGAATTACGTTCGCCTCTACCAAACGCTGCTCGCCGCGCCCCACCGCGAAGCTGCTGCTTGATACATTGAGCTGGTCGGACTAGGGCCGTTCCACAATGGAACCAGCAAACGTCTCGGCGCTCGACAACCAGGGACCCGGCGCGACGATTGGCGGCGAGGCTGCGCAAACCGCCGAGCCGCGCGTCCCGTTTCGGCTGTTCGCGCTGAAACATGCCAACACGTTCATCGTCGCCGACGCCAACGGCAATGTTGTCGGCGAAGGCGACGGCATGTTCCGCGACGATACGCGCGTCCTCTCCTATTGGATGCTGACGGTTGGCGGCAAAAAGCCCGCTTTGCTCTCAGCGTCGGTCAGCCAGGATAACATCCTGTTCACCTCGCATCTGACGAACCGGCCGCTGCCGCCGCTCGGCGGTCAGTCGCTGCCGCAGGGCGTCATCCATGTCGAGCGCCAGCGCCTGATTTTCGAGGGCGCGCTCTATGAGCGAATCACGCTGAGTAATTTCGGCCCGGAGGAGACGCAGGTTCCGCTGGAGCTCGAATTCGACGCCGACTTCCGCGACATGTTCGAGGTGCGCGGTGTGAGCCGCCGCGCGCGCGGCGAGCTTCTGGCGCCGGAGATCGGACCGTCTTCGGTTTGCCTGTGCTATCGCGGTCTCGACGGCGTCGTGCGCCAATCCTGCCTGAGCTTCTCGCGCGCGCCGCGCCGGCTCGCCGATCGCAAGGCGGAATTCACGATCCGGCTGCGGCATGCGGGGTCGACCTCGCTTTATATCGAAATCGCGCCGCAAGGCGGTGAAGCGCCCTCGCGCGACCGCTTCCGTGCCGCCGCGGCGCGGGCGCGCTTCGGCATGCGCAGCAAGCGGCGGCGCGGCGCCACCGCGTTCAGTCCGGGGCGCGTGTTCAACGACTGGATCGAAAAATCGCGCGCCGATCTGGCGCTGCTCACGACCGAGCTGAAGACCGGGCCCTTCCCCTACGCCGGCATTCCCTGGTTCTCGACGCCGTTCGGCCGCGACGCGATCATCACCTCGCTGCAGATGCTGTGGCTCGATCCTTCGCTCGCCCGCGGCGTTCTCGCCTTCCTCGCCGCCAATCAGGCGAAGGGCCGTTCCGCCTTCCAGGATTCGGCGCCCGGCAAGATCATGCACGAGACGCGCAAAGGCGAGATGGTGGCGCTCGATGAGCTGCCCTTCGGCCTCTATTATGGCGGCGTCGATACGACGCCGCTCTTTGTCATGCTCGCCGGCGCGTATGCCGAGCGCACCGCCGATCTCGCTTTCATCGAGGAGATCTGGCCGGCGCTGCTCGGCGCCATGGGCTGGATCGAGGGCGACGGCGATTCGAATGGCGACGGCTTCGTCGATTACATGCGCGCGGCGGCGAGCGGCCTTGCCAATCAGGGCTGGAAGGACAGCCAGGATTCGATCTTCCACGCTGATGGCAGCGATCCTGCCGGGCCGATCGCGCTCATCGAAGTGCAGGGCTATTGCTACGCGGCCTTCCGCGCCATGGCGATGCTCGCCGCGCGGCGCGGCGACGAGGCGCGCGGTGCCCACTGGAACGGGCAAGCCGACCGCCTGCGCGATGCGACGGAGGCGCGGTTCTGGATGCACGAGAGCGGCCTCTACGCGCTCGCGCTTGACGGCAACGGGCGTCCCTGCCGCGTGCGCAGCTCGAACTCCGGGCAATTGCTTTATACCGGGCTGCCGTCGCCGGAGCGCGCCCGCGCGGTTATCGACAATCTCCTCACCGCCCCGTTCAACTCGGGCTGGGGCATCCGCACGCTGGCCGAGGGCGAGGCGCGCTACAATCCGATGTCGTATCACAACGGCTCGGTGTGGCCGCACGACACCGCCCTCTGCGCTGCCGGCATGGCGCGCTACGGCGAGCGCGCCGGGGTGATCCGCATTCTCGACGAGATGTTCGAAGCCGCCGTGCGCTTCGAGATGCGCCTGCCCGAGCTTTATTGCGGCTTTGAGCGGCGCGGCCGCGGCGATGCGCCGGTCGCCTATCCCGTCGCCTGCCTGCCGCAGGCCTGGGCCTCGGGCTCGCTGTTCATGCTGCTGCAGGCGGCCTTGGGCATCTCGGTTTCGGCCTGGCGCGAGGAGATTCGCGTCCACGAGCCGCGGCTGCCGACCGGCATCGAGACCCTCGAAATCCGCAATCTTGCCGTCGGCAAGAAGCGGGTCAGTCTCAGCTTCCAGCGCGTCGGGACGGGCGTTGTCGCCTATTCAGACCAGCATTTCAGCGGCCTCGTGCCGATCATGCTGCGGGCGTGAGGGGCAGGCTAATCCTCCCTTCGCCGCCGTCCGTAGAAGCGCTTGGGCAGCGCGATCGTCTCGGCGAAGCTGACGATGCTCGCGCGCAATCTGAGGCTCCGTATGGCACGGAAGGCGCGGACAAGGCGTTGCATCTGCCTGTCCGTCACCTCGACGTGATCGCGCTCGCGAGGCTTTAGGCTTTGTGAGGAGTTGCGTTTGCGGGCGCGTTCACCGGGGCGCATCGGCCATCCTTATGGTGGCGCGTTCGAGGGGCGCCGTCCGCTTATCTGAAAACCCCGCCAGGCTCTAAACGGGGTCCTCGCGGGGTTCCCTCATGGACGGCGGCGGGGTGCACGCCGTCCGAATCATCCTGACTCACGTCAGTAAATAAAGACAAGTCTACAGCCGGCATGATGAAGACCGAAAGCCGTTAATCTGATTCGGACAATTCGCGCGTTAACGGGTGGCGGCTTCAGGCGCCGCGGTCGAGATTCGGCATCTCGGCCTTGCCGTGCAGCATGCTGCGAACGAACAGCCGGCCGACTTCGCGGTCGCCGCGCCGCACCAGACTCGCGGCGATGCCGGCGGCGAACGCACCCGCCCCGCCGATCAGCGAGGCGCCGGCAAGATGCGCGGCGGTGAGCGTGTTGCCGATCAGGATAAGGGCGCCTTGCGTGCCGGCGAGGCCGAGGACGAGGACGATCAGCGCATCGAGCGCCGTCGCCCGCGCCCATAGCGCCAGCGCGATCAAGGGCGCGATGACCGCGACCGACAGAACCAACGCAGCGCCGATTGCCGCACGCGGATCGACCTCCGTGGTTGTCGCCGCGGCGGTCGAGCCGATGATCGCCGTAATGAGGATGAGCCGCGTGATGGCGAGACGCCGGCTCGTCAGCGCCTCGACGTCGCGCACGCGGTGGAACGCGTCGTGGCCGAGCGCGGTGGCGCCGGCCTGGAAGCCGACGGCCGCCAGCGCCAGCCCGAGGCCGGCCAGCGCCGCGGCGACGAGGCCGGAAAACGCCGAGCCGAGCCCGGCGATGAGTGGGAAGTTGAGGATGAGGAAGTCGCGGCGCGGCGCGACGTCCCCCTCCCGCAGAACGTCCTTGAAACCAGGACGCTTCATGCAGGCATCGCGAACCGCGATGGGAATTTGCCGCTCGGTCCCGCAAATTGCGAACGCGCCGTTCTTGGAGGCGGCATAGAGCGCCGGGCTCAACCGATCCGGCTTCTGGCCAAGGGTGTCCTGCACCAGCGCCACCGAACTCGCGGCAATCGTGATAATGATGATTGCGCCGAAAAGCCCGAGCCAAAGAATCGAAACGACCCCCGCGCGCCGCGCCGAGCGCCGGTCCGGTGCTCCGAAAGCCGGCGCGACGACCGGTACGAGAACCGAAAGCCCGACCGCCAGCGCGACGACAATCCACAGATTGAAGCCGCTCGGCTCAACGCCCAGCAGGTTCCAGCCGGAAAGCTGCGCCACAGCCCTGTCCCACAAAGCCTGATCGCCGATGCCCGGAAACGGCAGCGGATTGCCGCCGAGCGCGAGCACGATCAGCGGCAGCGCAAAAGCCGAGACGAAAATCGCGCCGGCGGCGATCGCGCCCCAGATCGCGCCGGCAAAGCCGCCGGGCGCGACCATGAAGACGAGAACGATCCCGACCACGGCCGCGGCGAGGGGCCGCGCGAAGCCGCTCCACAGGTTGAGCGCGCGCACCGCAACCTCAACCCCCGCATGCGCCAAAGCGAAGGCGAGGATCGCGACGAGAACGGCGATGGCAATGCGGAGAATCGTGCCGGGAAACCGCCCGGCGATAAGATCGGCAATCGAGAAGGCTCCGCTCTTCCGCGCGAACGGCCGCACTGCGAAGCCGGCGATCACCGCGCCCGCCGCCAGTCCGATGGCGAAATCGAGCAGCGAGACGCCCGCCGGTAGTGCGGTGAGGCAGGAGGCCGCGAAAGCGGCGATGAGCGTCGTCGCGGCAAAGCCCGCATAGATCGCCGGCACCCGCCGCCCCGCGGCATAGAAGCGCGAGATCCGCATCGAGTGGAGCAGCGCGCCGAGCACCGCCAAGCTGACCAGCGCGACGAGCGGCCCGAGCACCGCGACCAGGCGCTCCGGCACGCCGATGCGGTCGAGCATGATGATCAGCGCACAGCCGAGCACCAGGAAGGCGCTGGCGAAAGCGACGCGCCCGTCGATGCTCGCCCGCTCTTCGCCGAATTCGCCGGTCCAGTCCTGCCGCATCTATTCAGCCTAATCCTTCAGCCTGATCTTGGCCGGCCCTTGCATGGGCCGCTTTTGCATACCAATGATAGTTGGCGGCAAGAAGCGGCGATAGCCTCCACCGGCGGGCTTCCCGGGGGGAATGTGGACGAGGCAAAGACGCGGATCGTGATCGCGGACGACCATCCGCTGGTTCGCGGTGCGCTTTCGCAGGCCCTGTCCGGCGCGATCCAGGCGGACATTGTCGAGGCCGCCGATCTCGACGGGCTCATGCGCGAGCTCGAAGCCAGTCCCGATCCCGACCTCGTTCTGCTCGATCTTGCCATGCCCGGCATGCGCGGGCTCTCAGGGCTGTTGTTCCTGCGCGCGCAGTATCCGGCGGTGCCGGTGGCGATCGTCTCGGCCAACGAAGATCGCGGCGTCATCCGTTCCTGTCTCGAGGCCGGCGCGCTCGGCTTCATTCCGAAGACGACGCCGATCGAGACGATGCGCGACGCGGTGCGCCGCGTGCTGAAGGGCGAGGTGTGGATTCCGGCCGACGTCGATTTGGCGGCGCCGCCCAATCAGGAGACGGCGGACATCGTGCGAAGGCTGGCGTCGCTGACACCGCAACAGGCGCGCGTGTTGATGATGCTGTCAGAGGGCTTGTTGAACAAGCAGATCGCCTACGAGCTTTCGGTCTCGGAGGCGACGGTCAAAGCGCATGTCTCCGCCATTCTGACGAAGCTCGGGGTCGAGAGCCGCACGCAGGCGGTGATCGCCGCGGGGAAGATTGGCCGCGTCGCGGGGTAGATTCAGCGCACGCTCAGGGCCACATCCCCGAACGCATGAAGCGAAGCGGAATGCGATCCGGGGTCCAGAGCCGATGACATGATGCGAGGCGTTTGCCCTGGGGTCCCGGATCGCGCTGCGCGCGTCCGGGAATGTGGGCGCTCCCGACGAGGCGCGCGTCATCCTTGTTGCGCCTCACGACCCTGCCAAACAACGAGAGGACACGGGACGCCGGGTCGCCGATCCTGAAACTAAGAGCCGGTTTCCCGGCGTCCCATGTCGGCGATTTTTGTCCCTTGCGTTCCCGCAGCTTCACGGACCTGGTTTGGCGTTAGCCACCTTGATCCGCTCAAGGGATCTGAAGCCGCGGAGCGGTCAAATTGCCGGACGGGCGGGTTACTCGGCGCCTGACCTCGTCCCAGCCGGCAGGTTTCGCCGCCGGCGGGTTTCGGCGTGAGCGCCGTTTGCAAGAGCCTCCCGGGAGCGCGGCTGGATGGGCCTCGCGCGCGGGCGCCGGTCCCCGCCCACGTTCAAGATCGCTCTAGAGACGCCCCTCTGGCGGGCGGGGACGGGAGGGAATATAGGATTATATTCAGGAGGAGTCAATCGGCCGAACATTAACTTTATGCGGCTGTGACGAAAAGCTTCGAATAAGCTCGTTTAGGACTCGCAGCGCTTCACGCCTTGCGCGCCACCTCGTAGACAAGCGCCGGCGACATCGTGTCGATCTCCTCGATCGGTTGCGGCGGACGCCAGAGAAAAATCGAGAACGTCATCGTGTCCGGCGTGACATCGATCAACGTGAATCCATTCTTCTCGGTTGGCTTCAGCGCCTGATCCATATCGAGCACGAGCGACGGAGTCGATTGAACGCTTCTATATGCGGAGGGAAATCCGACATCGCCGGTCCCGAGCGTTCCGCTCAGAATCGTATGCACCGGTTGTGTGAGGTTGATGTCCGCGGAGCGGGTGATCTTCCCGGCGGCCGTTGCATGCATGTCGCCTTCGACGATGACCGCCGCACGCTTGCTTTGCGACGCGATCGCCTGGATGAGACGCTGGTGTTGCGAAAACCAGCCGTGCTGCCACCCGGGCTTGTCATCGGCAAGACCCATCTTGCCCGTGCTCTCGTCGAGCAGGTCGGGATACCAGTCGCCGAGCTTTCCCGAGCAATAAGCGAAAGGCAGTGACGGCGCATGGAAGAAATGCGCCGTGTCTTCGGCGCGGGTACGCGCAACCAGCCAGTCCTCCGTCCATTGCGGGATGATCTTGGCGTGCTTGCCCTTGTAGTTCACGTAGCGGCGGCAGTCGTAGAGCACGGCCTCGAGGAGATTGCCGAAACGGATCGTGCCGAATTTGCCGTTCGTGTTCGGGGCAAGGCGCGCGAGATCTCCGCTGGCCAGCCAGAGCGGCCGGTTCTGATCGGGCAAAAATTCAGGATAGTAGAGATGTTGCGTCTGCTCGGCCGCGACCAAGCCGTAATCGTCTGGCGGCAAGGTCGCGACCTTCGCGTCGAATTCATCGTTCTCGAAATAATCATGGTCGTCGACGATGAAGAACGAGGGAGTCGAGCGAAGTGTCGTTCCGTACAGCGCCGGAATCTGCGAATCGCAGACATTCAAGAAGATCGGCAGGTTGCGCGGATGCAGCATCGGCAGCGACAAATCCAATGCACCGCCGACACTCGGCCAGATCTGTTCCTGCACATATTTGGCGAAAGGTTTGTTGAGCAGTGTCGCCTGATCCCAATAGATGTGATCGCCGTTGGCGATCAGCGCGTCCGGCGTGAAAGACAACGCCCGGGCAAGCAGGCGCTGGCGCGGCGCCATGTCGAGAAAGAAGGTCTTCTCGCGAAAGCGCGGTCCTGCTCGCCCACCGGCGCATGTATAAGCGACGATGCGCATGCGCCGCGGAGCGGCATCCGGCGCTGGAAACGTTCTTAAGGGCCATGCATCGCAAAGCGGCGCGCCGCCGGCGTCCGTGATGCGAAGCTCGTATTGCGTGTCCGGCTGCAGCGAGCGCGCATCGAAGCGCCAGAAGCGGCCCTGCGGATCGGTTTTTTCGCCTGCGATCGATCTGCCGATGACTGAAAGGCGTGGCGGCTCGGTGAGCGGCGAGACAAACGACGTTTTGATCAGAAAGCGTTCGTGGCTCGCGGTCGGAAGCAGATGCGAGAGCTGTCCCTGATTCCACTCGCTTCCCTGCCCTGCGGCCCGAGACGGTAAACCGAATGTAGTGAGCGCAGCGGCGCCCGCGCCCATCTTGAGCATTTCGCGCCGGTCGATGCCGGCACCGGCAACCGGCGCCGCTTTGCGAGTGGGCTCGAGCATTGTCGCCTCCCTTGAGCGGCCGAAAAGAGGCGGAGTCGCGGTCAGCGGTCTCCTTTCCACGCTCTACGATCTAGAGCCGGCGACGGTGACGGATAGATGGGCGTGGATCGCCGTTGCTGGGCAGAACCCAATCGAGCAACGGCTGGCGCGAGCCTTCTTTTTTTCTTTTCACATTCTGCCGTTACGCTCACATCCCGGCCCACGGACGTGAGACAAAACCCATGTGGTGGCAGCAGCACTTCAACGAGTTCGTCACCTTCTTCCTGGTCATCAATCCGATCGCGGCGCTGCCGGTGTTCCTGTCGGTCGCCGCGTCGCTCGATCCGCGCGCGCAGCGCAGAATCGCGCTCAATGCGGTGCTGATCGCTTTCGCGGTTCTCGTCTTCTTCATCTTCGGCGGCGCGGTGGTGCTGCGGCAGATGAATGTGCCGATCCGCGCCTTCCAGATTTCCGGCGGGATCCTGTTGTTTCTGGTGGCGCTCGAAATGATCCGCGGCGACAATCGCGCGACAGCGCAAGGCGCCGAGCAGAGCCACTTCGCGCTGGCGGTCTACCCGATCGCGATTCCAAAAATCGCCGGCCCGGGTGCGATGCTGACGGCGATCCTGCTCACCGACGACGCCGCTTCAATCCGTTGGGGCAGCTGATCACCGTCGGCGTTCTCGCCGCTGTGCTGGTGATCCAGCTCGTGGTTCTGCTAGCCGCCGGACCGATCACGCGGGTGATCGGCGTCGGCGGCACCAGCGTCATCGCGCGCGTCATGGGCATGCTGCTCGCGGCGCTCGCCGTCAGCGTGGTGCTCGGTGCGCTCGGCGATTGGCTGACCCGCCGAAGCTTTAGGGATGAGCGGGAAATACCCCCTCATCCGTCGTTGCTTCGCAACGACACCTTCTCCCGCACGCGGGAGAAGGGGCGCCTCAGTCCGGCCGCCCTACGCCACGCGGCGCGGCATGCTTTGCTCCACCGCCGCGGCGTTGCGGCCGGCCTGCGATTGGATGACCCGCCCGGCTTCATCGGCGACCCGCAGCGACGCCTCCGCAAGGCGGCGGCTGCTCTCGAGATTATGTCCCAACCGATCGCGGGCGATGTCGCTTTGTACCGCGACGAAATCGTGCAGCGAGCGGCAACTCGCGAGCCGGCTCATCGCATCGAGGTTCTTGGCGAGACGCTCCTGCATCAGGGCGAACCATTCGCGCGAGATTTCCTGCGCGCCCTTCGCCAGAATCGTGCTCGCCTCGGCCACGGCCTCGATATTTTCCGCCGACCGGCGCGCCAGCTCCTCCGCCTGCGGGCCGGCAAAGCCCACGGCCTGAGTGAACTGGTCGGTGGCCTTCTGGAAGTTTTCCACTGTGTTGTTGAGGCCGAATTCCATTGCGTCGCGCACGCTCTCGGCCTGCGCATTGGTGCTCTCAGCCATTCGCTTTCCCCGTCTGTTCGCGTTGGTGCGGCCGGCCCTGGCAAGGGCGTGCCGCTGTTCGCTTCCCTCCCCGAGCGTGAGCGCACGCAAAGGAGCGCATCGGTCGAGCCGACGCTCCAACGGGTCGAGGCTTTCATATGGAATGGGCCCGGCGCCTCCCGCACACTGAGGCGATCCGACAAGCCTGAAAGCCGGCGCTCTTGAGTGGCGCAGCCCATCCGACGGGCCGAAAACCGACTAACCTATGATAAGTTCCGGGTGGATCGGCGCGTCGCGGATTAAATCGTACACAAGGTCTAGCTTGTCGCCCCTCTCCCCGCATGCATGCGGGGAGAGGGCTAGGGTGAGGGGCAGCGCGAATGCTTCAAGTTCAGCGCTGCCTTTGGCCCTCATCCGGCCTTCGGCCACCTTTTCCCCGCTCGCTCGCGGGGAGAAGGAATTCCCCTTCCTTGCCACGCCCGCGCGGGGCGGCCATCTTGAGCGCCATGGTCGTCCACCCCGAGCAATTCCGCGATCCCGCCCGGATCGAGCCGAGCGGGCTCGCCGGTCTCGACGCGCGCTCGCGCGAGATTTTCCGCCGCATCGTCGAATCCTACCTCGCCAGCGGCGAGCCGGTCGGTTCGCGCCACCTCTCGCGCATCCTGCCGATGCCACTGTCGCCGGCCTCCGTACGCAACGTCATGCAGGACCTGGAAGAGCTCGGCCTCGTCTATGCGCCGCATACCAGCGCCGGCCGGTTGCCGACCGAGATCGGCCTGCGCTTCTTCGTCGACGCGCTCTTGCAGATCGGCGACTTGAGCGAGGACCAGCGCGCCCGCATCGAAGCGCAGGTGCGCGCCGCCTCACGCGGCTCGTTCGAGGGCGTGCTCGCCGAGGCGACGAGCCTCTTGTCCGGCCTGACGCGCGGCGCCAGCGTCGTCGTCGCCAACAAGGAGAATGCGCGGCTAAAGCAGATCGAGTTCGTGCGGCTCGAGCCGGAGCGCGCGCTTGCCGTGCTCGTCGGCGAGGACGGCTCGGTCGAGAACCGCATTGTCGCGACGCCGCGCGATCTGCCGCCGTCGGCGCTGCAGGAGGCCGCGAACTATCTGAACGCGCGCATCCGCGGCCGCACGCTGACCGAAGTGCGCGACGACATCGAGGCCTCGCGCCGCGCCGCGCAGGCGGAATTGGATGAGCTCACGGCTCGTCTCGTTGACGCTGGCCTTGCTAGCTGGGCCGGCCTCGGCAGCCACGCGCCGCAGCTCATCGTGCGCGGCCAGAGCAACTTGCTCGAGGATCTGACCGCGGCGCAGGACCTCGAGCGCATAAGGCTTTTGTTCAACGATCTCGAAACCAAAACCGAAGTGATCGACCTTCTGTCGCGCGCCGAAAGCGGCGAGGGCGTACGGATTTTTATAGGTTCCGAGAACAAGCTGTTCTCGCTGTCGGGCTCATCGATGATCGCCGCGCCGTTCCACGACGAGCAGCGCAGGATCGTCGGCGTGCTCGGCGTCATCGGCCCGACGCGATTGAATTACGCGCGTATCGTGCCGATGGTGGATTACACCGCGAAAGTGGTGGCGAGGATTGTCGGGGGTGGGTGAGGATTTACCCTCGCGTCAGCCGCGACGCTTCCTCATTCACCTCGAATATCCGCGCCTCGACACCGGGACCGCGACGTTGACGTATGTCCTCGCGCCAGCGCTCGGCGGCGGCGCGATTGGTGAAGACGTAGACCGCGCCGGAGGTTTTCGTCGCGGGATCGCGCAGGATCAGCTTGGATAAGAACTCGCCGTGCGCGGCGAGATCGCGTGCATAGGCGACGCTCTCCCGGTGCACCTCGTCTTCCGGCGCGTCCCAGAGAAAGGTGACGATCATCCCGACGCGCGATTTCTTCTGGCGCGGCTTCTCTCGGCGCGGCTTTTTCGGATGCGGCGCCGGCCGCGTCACGTCGAGCGGATCGCTCGCGGGAAAAGTTTCCTCCAGCTCGAAATCGAGCTCGCGGTCGAGGTCTTGTTTGTCGGGCGGCTGCTTCGGCATGCACGTAGGTATAGCGCGCCCGTCCGCCGCCGTCATTGCGAGCAAAGCGAAGCAATCCAGGAGCAAAACCTTCGATGATTGCAGAACTTGCTCCTGGATTGCTTCGTCGCTCACGCTCCTCGCAATGACGTCGTCAGCTGCGCCCTACCCCTCGATCGGCAATTGCTCGATCGCATAGGCATGCGTCAGCCGCCGCCCGAGCACGGGGTCATCCAGCTCCATCTCGAACATCTCGCCGCCTTCGATTGCGCCATGCACCGCAAGCGTGCCGCAGAACATCGCCGTGCTCGGCGGCAGATCGCCGCCGCCGGTATAAAGGCGGATCAGCTCCTGCGGCGGGCGCATCGTCGCGACCGAGCCTTCCTGGTAGAGACGCCGCTTGCCCGCGTGCGTGACGGACGCGCGCAAAACCAGCTTCTCCCAATGCGACGCGACATCGGAAAAGCGCCAAAGATGCGCGCCGACGGGCTTTGCGCACATCTGCTTCGAGAGCGTGACGCCGATCGCCTCCGCCTGGCGGTCGGTATGGTCGGAGCCGAGACCGAGCCACAGCCCGTCGCCGAGCGCATAGACCACGCATTCGGCCTCGCCGCTCGAATCGCCGCCGATCACCTGAATTTCGTCCGCACATGTCAGCAGCGATGCGGCGACGCGATAAAAAATCGGCGTCGTCTTCGGCCGCGCGATGCCGAGCGCTTCGAGCTCGCGAATATGCGCTTCGAGCGTGGCCCGATCGCGCCCGGTCCAGCCGGCGATGACGACATGCTTGATGTCACGCGGATCGAGCGTGCGTTCGTCAGGCAAATTCGGACTCCCGCTGCAGCAGCGCGCGCTTGCGCTCGACGCCCCAGCGATAGCCCGAAAGCGAGCCGTCGGTGCGCACGACGCGATGGCAGGGGATCGCCACCGCGATTTTGTTGGCGGCGCAGGCGCCGGCGACCGCGCGCACCGACGCGGGCGCGCCGATCTTTTTCGCGATGTCGCTATAGGTCGCGGTCTTGCCGGCGGGGATATCGCGCAGTGCCTGCCAGACGCGCTGCTGGAACGCCGTGCCGCGCACGTCGAGCGGCAGCTTGAATTCGCTTGGCGCACCCTCGACGAGGCCGATCGCGGCTGCAACGACGCGCTCGAAATCCTTGTCGCCGCCGACGAGCTGCGCTTTCGGAAAATCGTCCTGAAACGCCCGCACAAGCTCTTGCGGATCATCTTCGAGCATGATCGCGCAAACGCCTTTATCCGTCGCCGCAACCAGAATCGCGCCGAGCGAGCATTCGCCGACGGCAAAGCGGATCGTCGCGCCGGCGCCGCCTTCGCGGAAATCCGTCGGCTTCATGCCGAGCAACTCGTCCGACGCGGCATAGAAGCGGCCGTTCGAATTGAAGCCGGCGCTGTAGATCGCCTCCGTCACCGTGCCGGCGCGTTTCAGCCCGTCGCGTACGCGTTTGCCGCGATGCGCGTCGGCGTAACCTTTCGGCGTGAGGCCGGTCGCCGCCTTGAACACACGGTGGAAATGATACGGACTTTGCCCAACGATTTTGGCAAGCGACTCGAGTGTCGGCGGCTCCTCCGCCTCCTCGATGGCGCGGCAGGCGCGCGCGATCACCTTCGCCTGCGCGTCTTCCGATCTGTCGAGGTTCGGCTTGCAGCGCAGGCAGGCGCGGAAACCCGCCGCCTCCGCCTCGGCGGGCGTCGCATGGAATGCAACGTTCTCGCGCCGCGGCAGCCGCGCCCCGCAGGACGGGCGGCAATAAACGCCGGTCGTGCGCACCGAGCGGAAGAAAGCCTCGTCGGCCGCGCGGTTGCGGTCGATCACCGCCTGCCAGCGCTCCTCGTCGGTGGCGAAGCGCTGGGTAGAAGGCCCTTCTGCGATCATGCTCGCCATGATCTGCTCCTTTTCGCATGAATTCCGATTGGTGGGAGTCTAAGGGGGCTCCCACCGTGCCGCACTCCGGTCCTTGCGGCCGAATTCTCTTGGGGCTAGCGGCCAAGCCGGCTGCCGGCCAGCGCCTCCGCCAGCTCCGTCAGCTCGCCCAAGGCGGCGTCCTTCTGATGGCGCTCGTCGTGCCCGCTACGGCCGGTCTCTGCCTGATGACGCGGCCCTTTGTCGAGCTCACCGTCTCGGGGTCGTTCCAGCAGGCGACGATGGTGATTCTGCCACTGGCTGCGATCGCCGGCGGGATCCGCAATATCCGCATCCATTTCGCCGACCAGGTGCTGATTCTGATGGAGCGGATCGACGTCGGCATCTGGATCAATGTCGCCGAAGCCGTATGCGTTGTCGGAGCGTGGATCGGTCTCCAGCTCGGCGGACTCGCCGGCGCGGTCGAGGGATGCCTCGTCGCCTCCGCCATCGGCGCGGCGCTCTGCTTTATCTATATCCGCCAAAAATTCGATTTTCCGCTGCCTTGGGCCGACACCGGTCGCGTGTTCCTTGCGACCGCCATCATGCTGATAGTGCTTATCCTCGTGCCTTGGGATAAGTTGCGGATCGGCCCGGCCGTGCATATCGCCTTGGAGAGCGGCCTCGGCGTGCTTCTTTATGGCATTGCTCTCGTCTGGCTTAATCCGGAATATGCGCGGATCGGATTGCGCCAGCTCGTCGCGCCCGCCGCGGAGGAGAGATGATCCAGGGCGAGAGGCTCGCAGATTATTGCGTCGAGGCGCAGAACCTGTCGCGGACGTCGGAAAATAAGATTCACGATGACGAGGTCGCGCGGCAGTTCGGATTTACCGGCGCGCTCGTGCCGGGTGTCGAGGTTTACGCCTATGCCTGTCATGTCCCCGTCGAGATGTGGGGGCGCGAATGGCTGGAGAGCGGTTGGATCGAGTGCCGGTTTATGAAGCCGGTCTATGATGGCCGCGAGGTGCGCGTCAGCGTCGAGCCTGGAGGTGAAGCGCTACGTCTTTGCGTGGAGAGCGATGGCGTCCTCTGCGCTGACGCTACCGCGCGACTTGGCCAGGATGCGGGTCCAGAGATCGATACGTATCCGCTTCGGCCGCTGCCTGGGGAAAGACCGCCGGCCGACGAGGTTTCGCTTGCACCGGGCACAATGCTCGGAACGGCGGCGCGGGACATGACGCCGGAAGACGCGGACTGGTATCTCGACGGCGTGCGTGAACGCGATCCGCTCTACCGCACGGACCGCATCGTGCATCCCGGCCGCATCCTGCGTCTCTGCAACAATGCGTTGATGGACAATGTCGTGCTTGGCCCGTGGATTCACGTCGGCAGCAAAGTGCAGCACTGCTCGATCGCGAAGATCGGCGAAACGCTCTCGGTCCGAGCGCGCGTCGCCGCCAATTACGAGAAGAAAGGCCACCGCTTCGTCGATCTCGACACGCTGGTGATTGCCAACGACGAGCGGCCGGTCGCGCACATCCTGCACACGGCGATCTACAAGCTGCGCGCGCCGAATTAAAACTTATTCTTCCGCTCGCGTAGCTCGGTGAAGACCGCCACCGGATCTGCGCCCTCCATGCCGAGCGCCTTCTGCACGCCCGGATCCTCGGCGCGCAGGAACGGATTGGTCGCGACCTCGAGCGCAATCGTCGTCGGTAGCGTCGGGCGACCCTGCTTGCGCATCTCTTCGACCTCGGTCGCGCGCTCGGCGAGAAGATTGTTATCGGGATCGACGGTCAGCGCAAAACGCGCATTCGACAAAGTATATTCGTGGCCGCAATAGACCTGCGTCTCGCCGGGCAACGCCGCAAACTTCATCAAAGAATGATACATCGTCGCCATCGGCGCTTCGAAAACGCGCCCGCAGCCGAGCGCAAACAGCGTGTCGCCGGCAAAAACGAGATCGTCGCTTTCGATGTAATAGGCGATGTGGCCGGCGGTGTGGCCGGGCGTGTCGAAGATGGAGAGATCCATGGCGCCGACCTTAACGACATTGCCCTCGGCAACCTGCAAATCGAGTCCGGGAATCCGCGCCGCTTCCTTTTTCGGCCCGACGAGGCGCGCGTTGGGGAATTTCGATTTCAGTCCCGGCACGCCCTGCACGTGATCGGCGTGATGATGCGTCAGCAGGATGTCGGAGAGCTGCCAGCCGTTGGTGTCCAGGGCGGCGAGGATCGGGGCTGCATCCGGCGCATCGATGGCCGCGGTCGCGCCCGTTGCGGAATCGTGGATGAGCACGCCGTAATTGTCGGCAAGACAGGGCAATTGATGGATGCGAACGGTCATCGCGCAATCCTTGGCGCAATCTTCCAGCGCAGGCTTAGCCGTAAGCGTGGCCGAAATCAATTCGCACGCAGGTCGAGGATCGGACGCTCCGAGCGGATGCCGAAATGCTCTTCGAGAATCGCGAGGTTGCGCAGGTTCGCCTTGAAGGCGACGTCAAAGAGATCGCCAAGGAGCGGAACCGTACCGGCGGCGGCTTCGATCGCCACGTTTTTCAACATCAGCGCGAGCTTCCATTTCGGCAATCCGAGCCGCCGCGCTTCATTGACGATGTAGAGCGAAATTCCCGTCAGGAGCGCATTGCCGGCGGCCGGCGTGAGGCCGATGACCGAATTCAGGCCAAAGCGAAAGCGCGAGCCCGGCAGCTTGAACGCGGCATCGATCAGCCAGGCAAGCTGCCGCAGCCGCGCGATGCGCGCCTCGGCAGTGGGCGTGTTGTCATAATAAGAGACGTGCGCCATCGGCCTTTCCTTCGTGAGCGCCCCTCAGATCGGGATTCG
>Ga0164305_10000359_pt1 | contig 16793 bp, 13 predicted proteins | sample Whisoiple_237_MG_FD_110215 | JGI IMG/M metagenome (GOLD analysis project Ga0164305, IMG submission 110215) | Soil microbial communities amended with pyrogenic organic matter from upstate New York, USA - Whitman soil sample_237_MG | ecosystem: Environmental > Terrestrial > Soil > Agricultural...
ACGGTTGGGGACTGGGCCGCTGCCCGTCCCGGCCTCCGTCCCGGCGGCTGGGCCTTTCAATACGCCAATCCCCACTACCCGGATCTAGACGACACGGCCGTCGTGGTCATGGCTATGGACCGCGCCTCGGCCCGCACGCCGCATAAGACCCACGGCGCATTCGAAGAAGCAACAACGCGCGCGCGGGAATGGGTCATTGGCATGCAGAGCGCCAACGGGGGCTGGGCCGCGTTCGATGCCGATAACGAATATTCCTATCTCAATCAAATTCCCTTCTCAGACCACGGCGCGTTGTTGGACCCGCCCACTGCCGACGTCACCGCGCGGTGCGTCTCGATGCTTGCCCAACTCGGCGCGAGGCGCAGTGAGAACAAGGCGCTCAACGAGGCGATCGCTTATCTGCTCTCGACCCAAGAGGAGGACGGAAGCTGGTACGGCCGCTGGGGGATGAACTACATCTACGGCACCTGGTCGGTGCTGTGCGCCCTTAACGCCGCGGGTTTTGACGCCACTTCTTCCCAGGTGCACAGAGCGGTGCAGTGGCTCGGATCGATCCAGAATCCCGATGGCGGCTGGGGAGAAGGTGGGGAGAGCTACAAGCTCGACTATCAAGGGCACGAGCCTGTCGCAAGCACGGCTTCGCAAACGTCCTGGGCACTGCTTGGGCTTATGGCCGCCGGCGCGGTCGACCATCCTTCGGTCAACAGGGGCATCGATTATCTTCTGGCAGGGCAGAGGGAGGACGGGTTCTGGGAGGAGCAGCGCTTCACCGCGACTGGTTTCCCACGCGTGTTCTACCTTCGCTATCACGGCTACGCGAAATTCTTCCCACTTTGGGCCCTTGCCCGCTACCGCAATCTGAAGGCTGCCAATACCACTTCAGTTCTGGCGGGAATGTGAGCGACAAAGGGGTGGGCTTCGTCATTGCCGCGACTGGCCTCCGCGCTGAGGCACACATTGCCGCGCGATCGCGAGGCGTCAGAGCCGTTTCCGGCGGCGGCAACACGGCCCGGCTGGAGGAGCGCATCAGGCAGCTCGTCGGGCAAGGCGGCAAGGCGATCATCAGCTTCGGCGTCGCCGCCGGTCTTGCGCCGCAATATTCCGCGGGGGCCTGTCTCATCGGCGGCGAGGTGGTTTGCGGGGGGGTATCCTATTCGGCCGATCCGGGTTGGTCGGCGAGCATCAAGCAACTGATCTGCGGAGCCGATCTCGTGAAGGTTGCCGGCGTCGACCGGCCGCTGGCGCGCGCTTTTGAGAAGCAGGACCTTCATCGAGCAAGCGGTGCTTCGGCGGCGGACATGGAGAGCCATGTGGTGGCCCGGATCGCCGCCGAGCTTGCTTTGCCATTCGCAGTGTTACGGGTGATCGCCGATCCGGCGGAGCGTGAGTTGCCGCAGGCAGCTCTTGCCGGCATGAGGGCGGAGGGCCGAATCGCCGTTGGCCCCGTGCTCGCCGCGCTTGCATGCAGCCCGGGCCAACTTCCGGGGCTGATCGGCCTTGCCGTCGAGGCGGGCCGTGCGCGTTCAGCCTTATTCCGCTGCAGCGATCTTCTCGGGCCGCACCTCGGCTTCAGCGATCTCGGCTAATTTCTGCTGCACGTGCCTCGAGAACACATATTGCGCCGGCCGTTGGCGATCGAGCGGAATGTCGGGCGCCATCGGGCCCGTCGTCTTGATCCTGGCCAGGACGTGCTTTGCGAGCTTCCAGGGCCTGGACACCGAGTCCATCACGGCCGTGGCCTCGTAGCCGCTATGCACCATGCAATCGGCGCATTTCTCGTAATTGCCGGTGCCGTAGTCGTCCCACGCCGTGCTCTCCATGAGCTCCTTGAAGGTCTTGGCGTAGCCTTCGCCAAGCAGGTAGCAGGGACGTTGCCAGCCAAACACGGTGCGAGTCGGATTCCCCCAGGGCGTGCAGTGATAGGTCTGGTTGCCGGCGAGGAAGTCGAGGAACAGCCCCGATTGATAGAGAGGCCATTTCCACTTGCCCTTGCGCCGGAAGATGTCCCGGAACAGCTGCTTCGTTCGTGCGCGATTGAGGAAATGCTGCTGGTCCGGTGCGCGCTCATAGGCGTAGCCTGGCGAAACCGTGATGCCGTCGACGCCGAGCGCCACAACATGATCGAAGAAACGCGCCACGCGCTCAGGATCAGCGCCGCTGAACAGCGTGCAATTGATATTCACTCGAAAGCCTTTGGTCTTGGCGGCTTGGAATGCCGCGACGGCGCGGTCGTAGACCCCGGTCTGGCAAACCGACCTATCATGCATCTCCTTGTCGCCGTCGAGATGCACGGACCAATTGAACCTTGGGTGAGGCCGATACTGCTCGAGCTTTTTTTGCATCAGCAGGGCGTTGGTGCAGACGGTGACATATTTGCGCTTGGCAAGCGCGCCGTTGACGATCTCGGGAAGCTCCCTGTGCAACAGCGGCTCGCCGCCGGCCAGCACCACCACCGGCGCACCGCATTCATCGATGGCTTGCATGCAGTCGGCGACCGATAGGCGCTGATCCAGGATCTTGTCGGGATAATCGATCTTGCCGCAGCCGGCGCAGGCAAGATTGCAGCGAAACAGCGGCTCGAGCATCAGCACGAGCGGATAGCGCTTTCGGCCCTGCAAATGCTGGCGAAGGGCATAGGCTCCTACCGAGAGCGCTTGACCGAGCGGGATCCCCATCCTGGCTCCATTCACGGTGGCCGCGTCGCAACCAGCGGTGATGCGTTATCCCTCCACGAGCTCGCGCGGAACCCGGAAGTGAACCTTTTCCTCGACATCCCCGAGCGTCGATACCTCAACCGGACCGAATCGCCCGAGAGCATTTATGACATCGTCGACCAGCACTTCGGGCGCCGAGGCGCCGGCGGTGATGCCGACCGTGGCTTTGCCGGCAAACCACTCGTCCTTCAGCTCGGTGCCGTCGGCGACGAGGTAGCTCGGGACACCCTCCTCCGACCCGATTTCGCGCAGGCGGTTCGAATTCGAGCTATTGCTTGAGCCTACGACGAGGATCAGGTCCACCATTCTCGCCAGCTCGCGCAACGCGGTCTGCCTGTTTTGCGTGGCGTAGCAGATATCGCGGGTCTCTGGGCCGACGACATCCTTGAACCGTCTCTTGACGGCCTCGATCGTGGAGCGGGTGTCGTCCACGCTTAGCGTCGTCTGCGTGATATAGGCGACCGGTGCTTCACGAGGGATCGTGAGCCGGTTCACATCGTCCCCGGTTTGGATGAGATGGACCTCACCGTCGAGCTGACCCATCGTGCCCTCGATTTCTGGATGGCCGGCGTGACCGATGAGGATGACGATACGTCCCTGGTTGATGAAGCGCTGCCCCTCGAGATGCACTCTGGCGACGAGAGGGCAGACGGCGTCGAGAACCGACAATCCCCGTGCGTCGGCATCATCCTCCACGGCGCGAGAGACACCGTGCGCGCTGAAAATCGTGACCGCACCCGACGGGACTTCGGACAGATCCTCGACAAAGCGCGCGCCTTTGGCCTTGAGGCTCTCGACGACGTGCCGGTTATGCACAATCTCATGGCGCACATAAACGGGCGCCCCGAATTTCTCGAGCGCGCGCTCCACAATCTCGATGGCTCGGACAACCCCGGCGCAGAATCCCCGCGGTTGCGCCAAAATGACTTTCATCAGCCGAACCGCTTTGAGACCCCGTTGCCCCGACCAACCCTCATTAGCCGGCTAGTGGGGAATGCAGTCAAGACGCTTCTTTGTCACTTAGTTTTATCAATCGGAACAAGTGATTTCCCTGAAACCGCAGGCATTCCAAGGCCGTAAGCTTTCACATGTCGTGAAGGTTGGGCTTCCCGGGGGAGGACGTAATAGACTTGGCAAGCCTCGTCATCTGGACCAGAGTTCCGCCTCAGAACGCAATGCTCGACCGACCGCGCCTCCCCTTAGCCGGAATCTCGCCATGAGGGCCGTCACACTTTTATTGGCTGTCGGCGGCCTGATATTCGGCACCGCGCTCATCGGCTATTTCGGCTTTGGCGGCGTTGCGCATGCGCTGTTGGCAGTTGGTTGGGTTGGATTTCTGGCGATCGTCGCCTATCACCTCGTGGTTATCTTTCTGCTTGGCGTGTGCTGGTACCTGGTAACGCCGCGGTCCGCGCCTCTGGTCGCTTTCGCCTTCGGGAGGCTCGTCCGCGATTCGGGCTCGGAGCTTCTCCCTTTGTCGCAGGTGGGAGGGTTTGTCATGGGGGCCCGAGCAGCGACTCTGCTCGGTCTTCCCAGCGCGATCGCCATCGCTTCAACGATCGTCGACGTGACGATGGAGATGCTCGCGCAGTTGGCCTACACCGCGCTTGGCCTCGGCATTCTCGCTGCGCAAAAGCCGAATACTCCGCTGATCGCGTGGACCGCATTTGGTATCGTCCTCGCGCTCTTGGCGGCGATTATTTTCATTCTCGTCCAGCGACACGGCTTTACGATGCTAGGGAGTGTGATCCACCGCATTCCCCATCGCTGGGCCAAAGGCGTCGCTTCACGGCTAGCACCCATCCAGCACGCTATTCGCGAGATTTACCACCACGCGGGCGCGCTCTGGAGCGTGAGCTTGCTGCACTTTGCCATGTGGGTCGCGAGCGGCGTGGAAACCTGGATCGCGCTGCGGTTTATGGGCGTAAACCTCAGCATCAGCTCGGTGATCGTGATCGAGAGTCTCCTCTACGCGATCCGCAGCATCGCCTTTGTGGTGCCAAGCGGCCTCGGCGTTCAAGAGGGCGCCTATGTCCTGCTCGGGATGTTGTTTGGATTCAGTCCGGACGTCGCTCTTGCCTTGTCGCTCCTGGAGCGCGCGCGGGATCTCGTCATCGGCGTGCCGGCGTTGCTCACATGGCAGGTCCTCGAGAGCCGCAGGCTCGTGGGCGGCCTCATTCCCATAAGAGTGAATGTCCGAGAGACGAGCCAATGACGAGAGGCGGGCAATTATGCGCCGCGTTACCACCTCCGGCCGATGCGAAAGCCGACATTGGTCAATCCGCGATTGGCGTCGCATAGATTGGCCTTAGACATGTGATCCACGGTCGCCATCACGTCCCACCGCTCCGTGAGCATGAATCCGACCGAGCCAGATTCGTGAAAATTGGCCTGACACCCGAAATAGGTGTCGTCCCCATTGTGAACTGCGCCACCGAACGCCCCTTCGATAAACAACCTCCGTGTGAGGAAGACGTCCCAGGTAAAGCCGGCATAGAGCTGGCTGGTTTTGCCCTCTGTGTTTATCGTGGCGCCGAAATGCAGGCGCGGCCGCAGGAAGTGGTTCAGGAAGCCGTTCTGATATTCTCCGCCGAGCGGTCCGTAGAGCAGTTCTAGATTGACGTCGGGGGTACCCTTCTCATCGTCGTGTGGGCCGTCGATTCCAAACATGGCACCGATGCGAAATTCGAAAAAGGGGCTTGCATCGATCGGCGGTTCATCACCAGTGAAACCCGGAGCGAGCGCATAACGCGCCACGCAAGGCTTGCGGTGACGGATCATCCATCGCCGCCGCCGACACGCTGGCGAAGCATATAACCGCAATCGTGCAGCCCGGGCCTGCCGCCCAAGATGCCATGATGGTCACTTCATTAAGATAGCCTGGCCCTCAGAGAATCATTTTGGTGGGATATCGGCCACATAGTCAAATGCTCTCGCGCATTCTGTCGTCGCATTGTTGCAGAGAAGCAACAGGAGGTTTGCCGTATTTGTGTACGACGAACCCAAATTCTGAGGCCGCTGCCTTGCCCTTAGTTCCAGCACAAATTCCCGGGACTCTCGCCTGCTCGCTATCGATATGGTTGAAACTGTAATCGTCCGCGTTGTTGGGGGGTGCTGCCGCTATCCGAGGCTGACGCTGATCGTGGCCTTGTTGATAGCTTTCGGTGCTGGCCTCTACAGCTATCAGAACTTCGCGATCCAGACCGATACGGGCGAACTTTTCTCTTCGCAGCTTTCCTGGCGCCAGCGTGAACTGCGGCTTGACGCGGCCTTTCCTCAATTGGTCGACACCATTCTCGTGGTGGTGGATGGCGACACGCCTGAATTGGCGCGCGACGGAGCACGCCGCTTGACCGCCAAGCTCGCCGAGGATCGCGCCAACCTCGAGGCGGTGCAGGAAGCCGAGGGTGGCCAATTCTTCGAAAAGAACGGCCTCCTGTTTCTGCCGGCCGACGACGTGCGTAGCACGACCGAGCAGCTCATACGCGCGCAGGCCTTCTTGGGTACGCTCGCCGCCGATCCGAGCTTGCGTGGACTTGCGGAGGCGCTGGCCTTGATTCCGAAAGGAGTAGAGGCGGGCTCGGTCGAGCTCAAGACTTTCGATAAGCCTCTAACGCTTCTGTCGGGCACCATCGACACGCTTTTGGCGGGGCGTCCCGCCTCCTTTTCCTGGACCGAGCTGACGACGGGCAAGCCCCCGACCAAGTCTGAGCTTCGCCGCTTCATTCGCGTGAAACCCAAGTTCGATTACGCGGCGCTGCAGCCCGCAGCCGCCGCCTCCAATGCGATCCGCAGCACCGCTGCGGCGCTTGGGCTCACCCCAGACAAGGGCGTCAACATCCGCCTGACCGGATCCGTTGCCATGGCCGACGAGGAGTTCGGCACGCTTGCCGAGGGGGCGCTGCTCAATGCGCTGCTCGCCGGCGCGGCCGTGCTTCTCATTCTTTGGCTCGCGCTGCGGTCGAAGCGCGTCGTCCTCGCCGTTCTCGTCAGCCTGCTCGTGGGATTTGCCGTGACCGCGGCGCTCGGGCTCGCATTGGTCGGCGCGCTCAACCCGATTTCGATGGCATTTGCAGTCCTGTTCGTCGGAATCGGCGTCGACTTCGGCATCCAGGTTGCGGTGCGTTACCGCCGCGAGCGGCATGTCAACAATCTCCTCGCCCCAGCCCTCGATGCCGCCGCACACGCGATCGCCAAGCCGCTGACGCTCGCCGCCGCGGCGACCGCCGCGGGCTTCTACAGTTTCCTGCCCACGGACTATCGCGGTGTATCGGAGCTTGGACTGATTGCCGGCAATGGCATGCTCGTCGCCTTCATCACCAGCATCACGGTGCTGCCTGCTCTGCTGATGCTGCTGCAGCCGCCGCCAGAGCCCGAGCCGATCGGTTATCAGGAGCTCGCGCCAGTGGATCGCTTCATGGCGCGCCACCGCACCCCGATCCTCGTGCTCACCGCCCTCGGTGTTATCGCCGGGCTGCCGCTCTTTCAATATTTGAGCTTCGATTTCAATCCACTCAATCTGCGAAGCGCCAAGGTGGAATCGGTGGCAACCCTGCTCGAGCTGATGCAGGATCCGGCGACGACACCGACCGCGATCGACGTTCTGGCACCATCGCTCGACGACGCGGGAGCGATCAGGGAGCGCCTAGACAAGCTGCCGGAAGTGTCCGGCACGCTTACGCTCAAGAGCTTCGTGCCCGACACGCAGGATGAGAAGCTCGCCACCATAGCCGACGCCGCCGATCTGCTCGGGCCCACGCTGAACGCGCCGCAAACCGATCCTGCTCCGACAGACGCTGAGACCCAGTCTGCGCTCAACGAGGCGTCCGCTGCATTTCGCGAGTTGCCCGACCACCCGGCGGATGCCGCAAGTCGCAAGATGGCAAGCGCCCTGAAAGCCTTGGCCGACGCCGATCCGGCGCGCCGAGGCGCCGTCGCGAACGCTCTCCTCGGCGGCCTCAAATTTCAACTCGACGAAATCCGGGTCAGTCTCCATCCGCAGCGCATTGCGCTCGACACTCTTCCCGACGATTTGCGTCGCGACTGGATCGCCGCAGATGGCCGTGCCCGCATCGAGGTGCGGCCGAAGGGCAACCAGAACGACAACGCAGCAATGCGGCGCTTCGCGACGGCGGTGTCGGCCGTTGCACCGGAGGCGACCGGTTTGCCGATCCTCGTCCAGGAGTCGGCAGATACGGTGGTGCGGGCGTTCATCCAGGCGGCCACGCTCGCGCTCATATCGATTGCCGTCATTCTATTCTTGGTTCTGCGCCGCGTGAGCGATGTCTTGGTCACGCTCGTGCCGCTTCTGCTTGCGGCCGTGGTTACGCTCGAGCTCACGGTCCTGTTCGGGCTGCCGCTCAACTTTGCCAATATCATCGCGTTGCCGCTGTTGCTCGGAGTGGGCGTCGCTTTCAAGATCTATTACGTGCTTGCCTGGCGGGACGGCGAGACGAGCCTGCTCGCTTGCTCGCTCACTCGGGCCGTCTTGTTCAGCGCCATGACGACGGCGACGGCATTTGGGAGTCTTTGGCTCTCGCACCACCCCGGCACGTCGAGCATGGGCAAGCTGTTGAGCCTATCGCTCGTGACCACACTCGCCGCAGCCGTGCTGTTCCAGCCCATTCTGATGGGGCCGCCGCGGCAGGCGAGGGAGCAAAGCCGCGAGCCGCAGGCAGAGCCGGTCACTGCCGCTCCGGCAGGACGGCAAAAGCCGAAGCGGAGGAGAAGAAAACGCTTAGACGGCTAAATCTTGCCGCTCACGCAGGAAACGGAAGAACTCCAGCCCCTCGCGCAGCCGGCGCTTCATCATTTCGGGGCTTCGCACCATCTCGCCGACGATGGCGGCGATCTTCGGCACCCGGAAGTAGAACTGCCGATAAAAGGCCTCGACGGAATCGAAAATCTCGGTGTGGCTGAGATGCGGGTACGACAATGGCGCGATCTGCGTCCCTAGATCCGTGAGGAGCTCTTCATCTTCGTGGTGCAACCAATTGTTATCGCGCGCCTGATTATGCAGGAACGTGCCTGGATAGGGGGCAGCGAGCGACACCTGAATGGTATGCGGGTTGATCTCCTTGGCGAAGCGGATGGTCTCTTCGATGGTCTCCTTGGTCTCGCCGGGAAGGCCCAGAATAAAGGTGCCGTGGATGACGACGCCGAGTTCGTGGCAGTCCTTGGTAAAGCGGCGGGCAACGTCGACCCGCATCCCCTTCTTGATGTTGTGCAGGATCTGTTGATTGCCCGACTCGTACCCGACTAGCAACAGGCGCAGGCCATTGTCCCTCATCACCTCGAGCGTCCGGCGCGGGACGTTGGCCTTGGCATTGCAGGACCAGGTCAGCCCAAGCTTGCCGATTTCTTTGGCCAGTGCCTCAACGCGCGGCAGGTTGTCGGTCAGCGTGTCGTCGTCGAAGAAGAATTCCTTCACCTGCGCGAACGCTGTCTTGGCCCAGGTCAACTCCTCGATGACGTGGCCCACGCTGCGCACGCGGTAGCGGTGACCGCCGACCGTCTGCGGCCAGAGGCAGAAAGTGCAGCGCGATTTGCAGCCGCGGCCGGTGTAGAAGGAAATGTAAGGGTGCTTGAGATAGCCGCCGAAATAGTTCTCGATGACGAGGTCGCGCTTATAGACCGGCGTAACGAAAGGCAGTGCGTCCATGTCCTCGAGAATCGGCCGGTCGTCGTTGTGCACGATGATACCGTCTGCATTGCGGTATGAGAGCCCTGCGATCTTGCTCCAGTCGCGTCCTTCGGCGACTTCCTTGATGGTGTAGTCGAACTCGTTGCGGGCGACGAAATCGATCGCTCCTGAGGCTTCAAGACTTTCCTTTGGCTCGACGGCGACCTTGGCGCCGATGAAGCCGATCTTGAGATGCGGGTTGAGCTCCTTCATCGCCTCGGCGGTTTTCACGTCGCTCAGGAAGGACGGCGACGAGGTATGCAGCACAAGCAGCTCATATTGTCGTGCATAAGGGGCGATGTCGGCGAAGCCGAGCCGATGCGGAGGCGCGTCGATCAGCTTCGAGTCCGGAACGAGCGCGGCCGGTTGAGCAAGCCAGGTCGGATACCAGAAGGAGCGAACCTCGCGCCGCATTTGATACCGCGCGCCGGCGCCGCCATCGAAGCCGTCATACGACGGAGCTTGCAGAAAGAGCGTACGCATTCGGTCCGTCCCTCAGGCTCGCCCTAACGTGCCGTCAGAGCGAAGCACGTAGCGGCTGCCGCGCCAGCTGAGCTGGCTCGGCAAGAAGCTGGCAAGGAAAATGGCGAAACTCAGCAAATCCCGTATCGGAGAAAGCCAAGGCAAAGCGTCTCCCCCAAATGAGAGCGCCTTCAGTTGTATCGGAATAGAAAGGCGGCAGGCAAGCGCGAGCGCAAGAATGGCCCAACTCGCCGCATTGAATCCGCCAAACGCAGCGGCAATCAACGCCAAGGGCATTGCGTGGGTCAAGAGCAGGCCGGCATAGCCCCATGGCGCGAGCAGACGCAAGGTGCGGGCCCAGCGCAGCTCGTGCCGCACGAGCTCGCCGAAGCTTGTTTCCGCGCAGCCGTGACCGACAAGGATGGGCGCGACCGCCACTTTCAAGCCGAGCTGCCGAACCGCCTCGCCAATCGCGTAGTCATCGGCGAGGTGGTCGGCAAAGACCTCGAAGCCGCCGATCTTTCGGAGCGTGTCGGTGCGAATTGCGATGGTCGCGCCAGTGCAGGGTCGGGCGAGCCCGAGCCTGACGCCGATGAGCGCACTGGGTAGAAAATGCTCGTTGATGGCAGCTGCCGAAAGCCGCGACCAAAGGCCACTAAGCGAAAATCCGTAATAGAGGCAGGTCACCGCGCCAACGCCTGGGGCAAGCAGCGTCGAGATCACGCTTTGAAGGTATTGCGGCTCAACGCGAATGTCGCTGTCCGACAAGACGACGATCTCGTGCAGCGCTCGTGCCAATATATTGATAAGATTGGAAATCTTCCCGTTGGTGCCATGCCGCTGGGAGTCGACCACAAGCTCGATGTCGCGTAGCTCTTTGAGGCCTTTGGCGACCGTGACGGCGGGATCAGCAGGGCTTTGGACCCCTAAAACCAGCTGCAGGGGGCCACTATAGTCTTGATTGAAAAAGGAAATTAGATTTGCCTCAAGCCCGGGCTCGGCCCCGCAGAGCGGCTTGAGAACCGTGAGGCCTGGCCTCGATGAGCCGAGAATGGGCGTATTTCGTGCGAATTGCCGCAAAAGGACTGCCCCAAAAAGGGCGTAAGCGCAGGCTGCAATAGCGGCAAGAGTAAAAATTAACCAAAGCACAGTGCCCATTTTCGGAGTACACTCCTGCTTGTGGGACTTGAGGTTTCATTTCGATTCTAGACGGCATAGAAGCAGGGATAGAACGACAATCATAAGCCCCAAAACGGGGTCGGGGGTGATGAGGGTCTTATTTTCCATTGTCGAACGGACAGTGGCGCTCGTGCTCGCTGTAATGCTTTCCGCTTGTGCGGCGAGCGGCCCCTCCTTTCCTTCTGCCACACTGGTCGGATCGAAGGATACGTCGGACAAACCGAAGAGCACGGCATCCATCACCGCTCCCACCGACATTGCGAGCCTTCCGGGCGATGCGGCACCGGTCTCCGATCCGCTCGAAAAAATGAATCGGTCGACGTTCGAGCGCAATATGCGCTTCAACCATTCGGTGATTTATCCTGCCGCCAAAGCCTATCACAACATAGTGCCGGAGCAGGTGCGCACCTCGGTCGGGAATTTCGTAACGAATCTGAATGAGCCCTTCGTTTTCGCCAATGACGTCTTGCAGCTCCGCGTGGGAGCAGCTGCGACGACCGTCGGTCGCTTCGCGGTCAATTCGACCGTGGGCGTGGGCGGTCTGTTCGATGTCGCTACAAACCAAAAACTGCCGCAACAGTCAGGCGATTTCGGGCAGACGCTCTATGTCTGGGGCATGCGCAACAGTCCCTATCTCGTCCTGCCGGTGATCGGTCCGACCAATGTCCGCGACCTGATTGGAACGACGGTCGAATTCGCTACCGCCATTCCGCTCTTCGCTACTGCGATCCCTGCGGTCGCCGCCGCTGCGCCCGCCGGCAGCTCACTGCCCCACATCGCGACCGCGGCCAACAACGTCAGCGTGGCTGGTTCGGTTGCAACCCCGTTCACCAAGTTGGACCAGGCGGACCAGATGGCCGAGCTTGAGGACAGCTCGATCGATTTCTATTCCATGTTGCGCAGCGTCGTGAATCAGAAGCGGCAGGCTGAGCTGGATGAGGCCGTTCAAACGAGCGGCTGGACCGGCCACGCCGGAAATGCCGGCGGAGGGACTGGAGCTGACCAAATTATCGCCCCGAGCTGGCCAGTAAGGGTTCCGCAGACCAAGGAGCAGGATCTTGTGGCCAACGCGTTCCAAGGCGTCAAAGAGTAACGCGCCATCGTTCCGCTTCTGGCGTCGCGTTGCCGCCTGCCTTGGGCTTGCGTTGACGCTTCTGCTTCCCCGCGCGCTGCATAGCGAAGGCGGAGATCCCGCTGCGGCAAACGTCAGCGTTCTCTATAGCGCACTGCTCGAGACGATGAAGCAGGCAAAGCAACTCGGGCTCAAGGGGCGCTACGACAAGCTCGCGCCGGTGCTGGCCAAGAGCTACGACTTGCCGCTGATGTCGAGAATTGCCGTGGGGGCAAGATGGGACGGACTCTCCGCCCCGCAAAGGCAAAGCATCGTCAATGCCTTCACCAGGATGACCACGGCAACCTACGCCAGCCGTTTCGACGGCTTCTCTGGCGAGGCACTTGAAGTCCAGCAGACTGTCGACCAGCCCAATGGCGACAAGCTGGTCAAGACTCGCATCGTGCAATCCGACGGCAAGGTCATCGCGCTCAATTATCTGGTGCGCAACACCGGCAACGGCTGGCGGGTCATCGACGTCTACCTCAACGGCACCATTAGCGAATTGGCGAGCCGGCGGGCGGAATTCGGCGCAATCCTGAAGTCGGGGGGCCCCGACGCGCTGGTTGCTTCGCTGAACAAGCAGGGTGACAAGCTGTTGAAGGGAAGCTGACGATTGCAGATCGCCTGTCGCATTCGAGTGGCAGGTTCAAGTCAAAGCGGGCGGGGACCCAATGAATGTTGCATTGCAGCCATCGAGGACGCCGCTCCTCGATCGGGTGAAGACTCCTGAGGATCTGCGTAAGATCAATGAAGCCGAGCTGACTCAGCTCGCTGCCGAGCTCAGGCAAGAGACCATCGATGTGGTGTCGATCACCGGCGGCCACCTTGGCGCCGGGCTTGGCGTCATCGAGCTCACCGTGGCCCTGCATTACGTGTTCGACACGCCCCGCGACAGACTGATTTGGGACGTTAGCCACCAGGCCTATCCTCACAAGATCCTCACCGGCCGAAGAGGGCAAATCCGCACGCTCCGCCAACCCGGCGGCCTGTCGGGTTTTACCAGGCGCGTCGAGAGCGAATACGACCCGTTCGGCGCGGCCCATTCCTCGACCTCGATCTCGGCGGGGCTCGGGATGGCCATCGCGCGCGACTTTCAGGGCGATAGCAACCGCGTCATCTGCGTGATCGGTGACGGCGCCATGAGCGCGGGCATGGCCTATGAGGCAATCAACAACGCAGGGTCGCTTAACGCGCGCCTCATTGTCGTCCTGAACGACAACAACATGTCCATTGCGCCGCCGACCGGCGCCATGTCGGCCTATCTTGCCCGCATCACGTCGAGCCGCTCGTATCTCTTTTGGCGCAATTGGGCCAAGCGCTTCGCCAAGTGTTTCCCGAAAAGGTGGGAACGCCGCATGGCCCGCTTCGAGGAATATGCCCGCCACCTTTGGCAAGGCGGGGTGTGGTTCGAGGAGCTCGGCTTCTATTACGTCGGTCCGATCGACGGACATGATCTGCACCAGCTGTTGCCGGTGCTGAGGAATGTTCGAGATGCAGCACAAGGGCCGATCCTTGTCCACGTCGTTACCAAGAAGGGCAAAGGCTACGGGCCTGCCGAATCCTCGGCCGACAAATATCACGGCGTCGCCAAGTTCAACGTTCTGACCGGGGCGCAGGTCAAATCGGAGCCCAAAGCGCCGACCTATACCCGGGTGTTCGCCGACAGTCTGATTGCCGAGGCGCGCAAGGACGAGAAGATTGTTGCCATTACTGCAGCAATGCCGGACGGCACTGGTCTCGACCGGTTCGCCAAAGAGTTTCCGAAGCGATGTTTCGACGTCGGCATCGCCGAGCAACATGCGGTGACCTTCGCCGCAGGGCTCGCATGCGAGGGCATGAAGCCCTTCGCGGCGATCTATTCGACCTTCCTGCAGCGCGCCTACGATCAGGTCGTGCACGATGTGGCGATCCAGAAGCTGCCCGTGCGGTTTGCGCTCGACCGCGCAGGACTCGTCGGCGCCGACGGACCCACTCACGCCGGCTCGTTCGATCTTGCCTATCTCGGCTGCCTACCCAATTTCGTGATCATGGCGGCTGCAGACGAGTCGGAGTTGAGGCACATGGTTGCGACCCAGGCGGCGATCGACGATCGGCCGTCTGCGCTGCGCTATCCGCGCGGCGAAGGCACAGGCCTCGAGCTTCCGGCCGAAGGCACCATCCTTCCCATCGGACAAGGCCGCATCATGCGCGAGGGCACCTCTGTCGCCATCCTCTCGCTCGGCACGCGCCTGGCCGAGGCCCTGAACGCAGCGGAGCAGCTCGCAGGCTTCGGAGTGGCGACGACGATCGCCGACGCGCGATACCTGAAGCCGCTCGACTGGAAGCTCATTCGCGATCTCGCGCGCGAGCACGAGGTACTAATCACGGTGGAGGAGGGAGCGATCGGCGGATTTGGCAGCCATGTCCTCCAATTTCTGACCGAGGCCGGACTTCTCGAAACGCGCCTCAAGGTTCGGGCCATGGTGCTGCCCGACGTGTTTATCGACCACGGTCATCCACACCAGATGTACGAGCGTGCAGGACTGAACGCCGCGAGCATCACCAAGACCGCGCTTGCCGTTCTCGGTGATGCGCATCGGATGCGCTATCGGGTTGTCTCGGGGTCGGAGGGACCGCTGCGTCACTCCATCTGATGCGCTTCATCGGCGCTGTCGAGGGCAGCCCGATAGGATAAGGACCGCAGACCGCAATCTTCTATCGCCCGTTTCACGGCCGGACTGAGCAGTGCGGCGAGTTCGCTCTCCGGCCGATACTTAGCCGGAATAGTGTCGGCGCCCTCCCAGCGCCGCGTCGCAGGGTGGCAATAGATTTCAGATACGCCGCCCGGCAGCTGATCGATCAGCCCGAGAAGAAGAGACTCGGTCAGCGCGCCGCTGTCGTTCAAGCCGAACACATGGTCAGTCGATGGGATTTGTGCCTCGCGCAAGGAGCGCCGCATGCGCTGCGTCTGGGCAAAATAGAACAGAGAGCTCAACAGGCGACCAAACGCGCGGTTCCGGCTTGCTTTGAACGATGGCATGAAAGGCTCAAATGGAGTCCGCAGCGGAGGCCGGCCGAAGCCCGGGGCGATTTCCATGATCGATTGCAAGACCACCGGGTGCATATGGAAGTGTCGATGACCATTGACATGATCGAGTTTAAGTCCTGTCCCGGCAAAACGCGCAAACTGCGCTTCGATCTCCAAGTTTGCTTGGCGTTGCAGTTCGGACGAGACGTAGAGAGCCACGCCAAAGCGGACCGGGTCACTGAAGAATCGACCGTTGGAGCAGACCAGACCTGGTATCCGGTCCGGCGGCAGCAGCGGGCGACCATCGAGCAGGGTAAGATGCAGTCCAACGCCGAGCGACGGGAGCTTGCGCGCGCGCGCGACCGCATCGTCTGCGGCCGAAGCACCGACCATCAGGCTTGCCGCGGAGAGGACGCCCTCACGATGGGCGCGTTCGACCGCTTCGTTCACCGGGACAGAGAGGCCGAAATCGTCGGCCGTCACGATGAGCCGCTTCGCCCTGCCTGTGTCGGTGTGGATCTTCGCAGATGTCATGGCGTGCGCCGTAAGGAGGCCTTAAATGCTGGGTTTCTTGCGGCAGGAGAGAGGCAGGCCAGGGAAGCGCTCCAGGCGGCGTGAAGCATGATTTGGTAGCGTGATTTGGGGGGTGTCATCATGAGACGAAAACCACTTGGAATTGCCGGGGCATTCAGCGTCGCGCGCATGCTCCTCATTATCCAAGTGCTGCTCGTTGCATCAACTGCGATCCAGGCCGGTCCGGTCGTCCCGACCGCCGCCGGAGTTTGGAAGCAGGTCGATGAATCCGGAAAAGTGGGGGCGCTTGTCACCATCACCCAGGAAGGGGACGTCTTTGTCGGGCGTCTCTCCCGGCTGTTCCTCGATCCCAGGGACGACCCGAATCCAATTTGCCAGAACTGTCCGGGCGACAGGCATAATCAACCCATCCTGGGTTTGGTGTTCCTTGAAGGGATGACGCAGTCTGGACTGGACTACAACGGAGGCACGGTGCTCGATCCGGAGACCGGGAAAATCTACAACGCAAAAATGAGCCTCAGCCCCGACGGCAAAAAGCTCACGCTCCGGGGCTATATTGGATTGTCGATCTTCGGCAGAAGTCAGACCTGGACTCGAGTCGAGTGACGCTAGTGCACCGCGACGTTAGTGGCTAAATTCGGGTCCACCGTCCGGAGGCAAGCTTCCCGGCGCTCGGCGCGGTGAAGTTGCCATTTTGTGACCTGTGACTCTCGTCCCACACAAGCCCATCGGCCTGCGCTTTGCAAGCCTCTCCGGGGTCACGGAGGAGCCGATCTTGGCGTGCAGGCGTCATATCTGGACACCTTTCTCGGTGGCGTAGCTCCTCAATTCCTCCCGCACGGTGGTGGCTTTCCCGGCGAGCAGCTCCTGAAGGCGCACCCACAAATCGCTCACATCGAGCGAAAGCACCATGGCCTTTACCGGTCCGACCGAGGCCGGCGCCATGGAGATGGAGCGGAAGCCAAGAGCGATCAGAGCCATGGCCTCGATAGGCTTGCCCGCCATTTCCCCGCACAGATTGAGCGGCACATTGTGTTTTGTCGCAGCCTCCACGATCACGCGAAGCGCCATGAGTCCGGCGGGATTGAGCCTATCGAAACG
>Ga0164305_10000360_pt1 | contig 16793 bp, 18 predicted proteins | sample Whisoiple_237_MG_FD_110215 | JGI IMG/M metagenome (GOLD analysis project Ga0164305, IMG submission 110215) | Soil microbial communities amended with pyrogenic organic matter from upstate New York, USA - Whitman soil sample_237_MG | ecosystem: Environmental > Terrestrial > Soil > Agricultural...
ACGCATCAGCCCATTGCAAATGAACCTGCAATCCAATTTCAAATTTAAGCTTAGGATGTTGAGAACGCAGTGCTAAAACCCATTCAGAGAATTTCTGGAAAACTTGAGGGCGATCGAACGAACTAAACGGCTCACTAACCACAACAGTCGAGCCAGTGGGTAAACTTTTTAGAAATACTTTTAATCGAAAATCTTCGTACTCTGTATGATTATTTAAGTAAATATTAGTGAAAAAATCATCCAAAGTAAATGTTTTAAACTGGTTTGTTCGACTATCTAAAAATTTTATCCGATGAGCAACACAATCATTTTCTTTACACCACTTCATTAGTCGAGGCGATTCATGATGATAAAAATCCTCTCGAAGTTGATACTCAATAACGAAATAACTAAATTTATTCTGAATATTTTGCCAAGACTTCCTAAGCTGCATATTAGGCGTGAGCTTTTCAAATAATCTTACAGAATCTACAATCGTACCTAGTTTTAAGGGCAATTCAAACGAATCAACAGGTTTAGTTAAACAATTTTCAATTATCAAAGTGTAAAGCAGTAAGCCAAAAATAGTAACGAAAATATTAACAATTAATCCAACCTTTAAACCGTTAAAAAACAATTTAAGCATTTTATTTCACCTTGTTACTCCATCCAGGGCGCCAACCCCTGCATTCAACATCAGTAAATTCAGAAGACCAATACCCTTTATCCCATCCTGAAGAACTTTCTAAATCCTTCCATTCGTCATCCTTCAACTGCTTAAATCTAATACCAGCAACTAAATGATGATTTAATGCACGAGACATCAAAAAAGGCTCAGAAATCTTAAAAGGATTATATTCAATCTTTAAACCATCAATATCATTATAAGAATAGCCAATCAAAAAACAACCTTTAGATTGTGATGCAAACTCTGAAGGACTTGCCCAAATTGTTTGTAGCCAAACTTTCTTGCCGTTACAGTCTGGTGGAGTGCAAGGTAGAGGTTCAGGAGTATATAAATTATAATGCCCCCCCTCCTCATTACAAATACCTTGATATCCCTGAGCCAAACATTCAGCACGCGCAGCTTCATCCTTTTGATAATTTCTCTGAGAAATTTCATAAACCTGTGCATAATAAGAATCGCATTCTTCTTGAGAAGCAGGATAAAGTATCCCAGCAATACTTATTAAAACTGTAACAATCGGCCACAATGTAGCACCAATCGAACCAAGAGAAAAACCGACTAAATAAGCCACCGATCGCGCACTGAGCGACGCAGCAGAAACCACAAGGAGCGGCGCAACTTCAGCAATCAACAATCTCAACCCACCAGCTAGTTTTGCGAAGCGAAGCAGCATATTACCTCCTACTCGCTAGCCGCCAAGCTTTAACCAAACCGGCGATAAGCATGACGGGTAATCCAGTGCTATACATAACCACCGCGGCGTACCGCATAATCGGCGAATTGACAGAATCAATCGCGCTAATCATCAAAGCAGGAATGCGTATCGAATTGGGAGAACTTGGCATTAAATCCAAAACTTTATCCGACAAAGCAAGCCCACCGCTTTTATTGAGCAAACAATCGTACTGTTCAAGTTCACCAGCAGTCAACGGTCGCCGCCAAGTATTAGACAACCAAAACGCATCAGGATTAGCTTGTGACTGACTACCACTAGAACTAACAAGCTCCAAGGGCTTATCCTCAGCACGTATATCGCGAGTGTAAAATGCCTGACAAAGCCCAGTCAAATCAGTTCCCGGCGGCACGTTGCCCATCCCGTAAGCTGTCGAAATCATCTCTTTTGTATTAACTTGAATCATCTCAAAAACGCACCAAGTATAAGTTGGCGGCGGTGGAACAGTAGCGATATAAAAAGGAAGTAGAAACATACTCAATCACTAAATATAAACTTAATTCCTAAGCCCATAATTACAAACGGCTTGAGAGCGTTGACAATCATTCCAGGTAAGCAAATGCTCTGAAAGCCTAAACCGGCATTAATTTGAAAGCAACCATCACCGATGTTGTCAAAATAAGCCTGTTCTGCCGGCGTAGGTTGCACGATGTCGATCGGAAATTTCTGGCTCATCTGAAATGAAAGCGGCACCGGAACCGGACAAGTCAAACCCCCAGCGATCGCCCCAGGAGTCTGAGCCAACATCAAAAAAACTCCGAGGGCAGTCACTCCCAAAAACTTGGCATTGTGGAGAATAGACCTGTGGCGCGGTTTCATCCGCAACTTGCCGGCCGCCAACATCGATCGCATAAATTTGTCGAAACGTTCCAAACCCATAAACTCTTCGACCATCGCCAAGGTAGCGCAGTGTTTCTCAATGAAAGCGATCGACCGCTCAATATCCAAGTGAAGCGTCGGGGCAGGAACAGATATCGGCCCGTATTTGTAATCTTTAAAAAACTCTATATCTTCACGCTGTCTAGAAAAATTAATTTGACCGCAAACCACACCGTTTAAAAATTTAGGCAGCTCATCAACAGGACAAGCGACCATCTCCTGCATAATCCACTGAGCACGAGAGCGCTTAAATTCAATCTCAAGGCGATCGTAATCTACCCCATCAATATTTTTATCGTAAATGCGAACAAAACGCTCAGACTCACGAGAACCTAAATATACTGTAGTGCCAGGGCGATTATTGCCAATATTAGAAATGCGACGGATAGAACGATATCCAACCAACAAATTATCACTTAAAAAAACCTCCCAGTAACGGCACGATAATCGAGGAGCTTGAACAGGAAAATCAAGTGCAATATCAATTCTATTAGCAACAAATTCTTCTTCAAGCTGACAAAAAGCTAAAAGAGCTGCAACCTTATCAAAAGTAACACCCGCAAGAGTAGACCCGTTAAGGTCAACAAAATGCTTGTAAGGTTCATGACTACCAGCAGCAGGATAGCAAGTACCTATCAAACTACCCTGAAATTCATAAACTTCATGCCAAATTTTGTTTAAGGCAAGAATATTAGTATCACGAGCATCTTGAAGTTGTTGTTGCTTCCTCTCAAAAGGCAAACCAAGAATGCGCTGAATCTGACGGAACATACTGGGATGATAACTCAATACTTGAAAACGCAACCAATCAATTCTAATATTGCGAGGTAAATATTCCATATCATTTAACCATTTGAATGGGTAGATAAAACGAACCTGCACAGCAAGCAAATACTAACAAAGGATTCCTTGCCAGAAAAGTATTAACCACAAATAAGCTAATGAAACAAAAAAGAAATCCAAGAAAAACCCTCCACATTATTTTATATCCCTCTTTACTCTCTTTATCTAGTTTATCCCAAATCAAGCACTCCTTAGTAATTCGTAAATCCAACTTTTTCAAACCAGGGTAACTCGCAGCAGGAAGCATATTCCATAAAGGAATCAACCTTTTTTGAAAAATGTGAGGCCCAGGAAAAGGAATGTCACCCTCTAATTTCCAAGCAACAAAAGGATGGTTGTTGCTGGCTTCATAAATCCGCTTTTTCTTAAACCTATCAGCTTTGTAATACTGGTCTAATTTCTCCTCCATCTCAGAAAAACTATATCCTTCATCCAAAATATCTTGAGCCGACAATTCCATCGAACAAGCAGAGTCAATGATATAAGGTTGATAGCCAAACTGTTTGTTGAGAGAAACTTTATCGTCTTGTTTCTCTAACAAGCCAAAACTGTCATAAATTTGGAAAGTAAGATTATCTAAAGCGCTAATAATTCCCTTCCAATGCTTAGTAGCAAGAACCCAAACTTTGATAGGATTCTTGCGAACTTTGGGGTCCCTGAACCAAACCTCAAACTCGCTAGGCATGAACAAATGACAGTCCTTAAAAAGCAACCTTTCGTTACCCAACTCCTCACTCCAGATAGTAGTTCCTTCAGCGTAAAGAATTTCACTGCAAATCTGATGGAGAGAAGAATGCACTTGAGTGGGATACTGCGCCGCGTAAACTATATGCTGGCACATTTTGCGGTTGTTAGCTACTGCATTGAACGCTTCAGCCGGCAAAGTCCAAGACTGCGCGGATGGAGCGTATAGACCCATTTCGTCAAGCAGTATTACAGCCCTGCGAATTTGCAAAAACTGAGCAAAATTCTTATTGCTGGAAACATAATAAATGATGCCTTTGGGTATATTTTGCCAAAGCCATTTTAAATTGTTGACTTTGCAGTAATAAGCAAGAGGTAAAGGGTCGAGATTAAAGTTAGTTACGAGCCGAAGTTTGTACTTTTCAGCAATCCTCAAACCGTGCTGCAGCATCAGCAAACTTTTACCCCGACCGGGAAGCCCGTAAATGGCAGTAAAAGACATTTAAACTCCTTTAAATTAAAAGGCGATCGCCAAGCACAACGACCGCCTTACAAAATGGTTACGCTTCAGGCACTAAACACGGCTCAAAACCATATTCAGCACGCGAAGCGTAACCATGAACCCCATCGGGGCGAGCGCGACCCCAAAAGCCGCCAATCCAATACCATCAATGGCCTTGATCATATTGATTGCATTGGTAACTCCAGAGGCGATCGACGCAGCAGCAGCAGCAGCAGCATCACCAGCAGCAGGAGCAGTAGCAAAAGCGCCACCAGCACCGAGAACAGCCCCACCAGCAGCTAAAGCAGCACCAGTAACAGCTACAGATTGAGCAGATTTACTGTGCTCAACTTTCCAAAAAAGCTCATTAAGCTTACGAACTTGGTCGCGGTCAATAGAAAAAATCTCATCAGCCACAATGGCTTCATCTTCTACTCGATCTTTTACTTCAATCATTTGTTCACACAGACTAATGAATTTACAACACCAGGGATTTAAAACACCAATACCGCAACCCTGATACGGTATCTTGCAGCAGCGGCCACTACTGAATCAATAAAATCTTTCATCAATCTATAAACCTCTTGGCAAGAACAATAAACGCATGGGTAGAAGTAGCCGCCAATGCAGCCTTCATAGCCCAATCCATTGAAAACTCAATTACAGGTTTAATATCCTCCTTAATAAAATTCATGGCATCAACCGCACTTGTTGGAGTAGCAAGCAAATATAAAGAAAGCACCAGCCCCCACATAATTAAGACCTCATACGAATAGCTATACCAAAAGCGCAAGCAATAGCCATACTGCCAAAATGGTCAGCGATGAAATCCTGGGTTGACAATTTCATATTTTCGGCAAACTGTTCGGGACTGCCAAGAACAACGGACATCTTAGCAACAGCTTCAGGTCCAGTAATGCGATCGCCTGCTAATGCAGGGCTGAAAGTATCGCCCAAAACCCAAAAACCACAACCGAAAACAATAAAAAGTGCGGCCAAACGGCGAGAATGACAACCATTAAGTCGATGGACATTCATTGGCACCTCATCAATCAATAAACAATCGAACTATCCGAAGAATCAACGCAAGACAGAAAAACTGAGTCAAGAGAATAAAAAGATTAGCCCAAATAAACTCAACAATAAGTGATATCAAATCATCATTGCTGTACGTGGTGGTCAGGAGTATCATCCAATTCCTCCTCCTCATCCTCCTCACCGTCGCGAGAAACTTTTATCTTCGTCCACTGAGTTTTAGTAACGTTAAACAAAGCAAAATAATCTTTGAAAACCTCACTAGGAGTAACACCAACTGCTTTAATCCATCCATCCCAATAAGGAGTCGGATTATTACCGTTGGCAACAGCAGCGGGCTTGAGAGCTAAAACAAAGCTGTAATACTCACCCTCAACCAACTTGCTGACATTAAGCGAAGGTGTTACGCCAACCTTGCAGTTGTAGGGGTTAACAACTTCGGACATCACCATATCAAGCGGAGTCTCTACAGAAGTTGCACCGTTATATTTAGTCAGCGGCATCTGACCAGTCTGGAGATAAGGCAAAAACAAAAATGCTTTGTTATTACCAGAGGCATTAAGTTCAGAACCTCCCCACCTAGCCCAACACAAAATCACGGGATAACCCGGAACGCTGGTTGTCTTCATGCCCTGGCGAGCAGTTGTTTCAGGCCCGGTATCTCCAAGCTTGAGAATGCTCGAAATGAAATCTCGTCCCTCTTTGGTAACAGCCATTATTTAGAATTCTCCTTGTAACGCCGCCACATTTTGTCACGCCAAGATTCAGAAGGAGGCGGAGTATAAGTAGGCTTAGGCGGAGGAGTATAGGTAGGTTTTGGGGTAGCAGTCACCGGTGACGGTGGCGGTGGCGGCATTGTTGTACTTGCGATCGAAGCCGCTAAAATCAGTTCAATCATTTTGTTACCCAATGAATAAATCTATCTTCTGGGAGATAGATTGACAGCACAACGGTAATCACACTTATCTTTTTGGCAACCCATTGCTTTAAAGAAAGGTGTTTACTAAAATCTAGCTAGTGTAATTTAAAAAAAGCTATGAGTAGAGTTGATGTGTTTGTGCTGGCAGTATTGTCTCGCAAAAACAAGTTATCCCTGTCAAATATTGTAAGAAAAGTAGCTGATATAAATCTAAATAAACCACCATCCAGGATTGGAATCTATAAAAGGTTAAACGTGCTAATAGGGCAAAAATTAATAAGCTTTGAATGGAAACAGGGAGAAAAGATTTATATAATTTCCGAAGAAGGGTTGGAAACTATCACAGAATTCATCAATCAATTAAACGGAGCACAATCAGCATGAGTCAAAATCAAATCAAGTGGTTGGCAACGTTATTAATGGTAATCGACCACGTAGGTTTTTTGCTAGAAGCAGAGCCGATGAGGATTGTCGGCCGCTTGAGTTTTCCATTATTTGCATGGGTGCTCGCTCAAAATTGGAAGCGGCAAGAGCCAGAGAGCAGTGCTAAACCTTTAATTACTAGACTGATGCTGTTTGGAATAATTAGCCAAATTCCCTACACAATACTGTTCTTTAAATTAAATTTCAATATATTAATTAGCTTTGCACTGATTATAGTAACATTTACACAAATTCACAAGGCTCAAGGACATAAAAAAATCCTAATAATGATATTAGGATTAGTAGCAGCTCAACTTTGGGGAATAGATTACGGATGGTATGCAATAGCGTGTCCGCTGCTGATGATTAACTTAAAAGGCAAGGGCGATCGCATGTGGTGGATTAGCTGGATTGTAACAAATACCATCTACGCAACAACGTCAGGATACTTGCTTCAACTGTTCGGAATCTTGACACCACTAATATTGGCTTGGCATAAACCAGCTAAAGACCGAAAACCGACGGCAGTAGAAAAAAGATTTTTTTACTACTTCTACCCAATCCACCTCGCAGGACTGGCAGCAATGCGAACAATTCTATAAGGAAAGGCTCAAGAATCGAACTTGAGGGGACTTTAGCCTGATATATAGGTAATGTGCCGAAATTTCACGGTATCCCCTAACAGAACCTAAAGTGAGCCATCGCCAAATCCTCCCATAAGAATTCTAACACTGGGGATTCTTTGTACCCCAAGTTATCCTCTCCCTTGTCTCCCAATTCCCTTAGACGATGTAGGGAGAGTTAATTGGCTCGGCCCGCTTTGTGGCTACCAGAGTTTGGTAGATGAGGGCGGATATCTCGCCGCGGGTGATGTCGTGGGCGGGGGAAAGCTTTTCGCGCGCGGGATAGTTGACCACGATTTTGCGCTCTGTGGCGGTTGCTATCTCGTCGGTGGCAAAACTGGGAATCAGAGCTCGATCGACATAAACGCTCAAAGAATTGGGGTTGCCGCCCGCCAACTGCAAGCCGTTTACCAAAGATACGATCGCCTGAACTCTAGTCAAATTCTGCTCCGGGCGAAACGTGCTGTCGGGGTATCCAGCCAAAAAGCCAGCTCGATTAGCTTGGTCGATCGCTCCCTGCGCCCAAAAATCCGCCACCACATCCTTAAAAACCGTCGCCTCACGGCGCGGCACCAATTCAAACGCCTTCGCCAACACAGCCGCATACTGAGCTCTAGTTACAATCTCGTAAGGTTGAAAAGTGCCGTTGGGAAACCCGCTAACAATATTCATCTTTGCCAAGCGATCGATAAAATCCTTAGCCCAATGCGTGCTGATGTCGCTGAACTTTAGCCCGCCAGGAGTCGGATTTGGCGTCACATTGCCCAAATCAAATAAACCTTTCACCCGCGAAGAATTGAGCTGATTTCCCACCGCAGAAATCTTAACCCCACTCGCATTTTGCAAGTCGAATTCGCCGTTATGCTGAAAGATATTGCCACCCAAATCTTGAGCCGTACCAATATCGGGCAGCGACTTCCCCACCGCAGTCAAACCGTCTTCTGTATTTTTTTCGATGCGATTATTGCGTAAAATCGGCTGAGATTCCCCCGCTAAAACTATACCGGAGCGATTTTCCAAAATTTGGTTGTCAGCAATCAAAGGAGCCGACTGAGCTTGCAGAGAGATGCCGAAACCCGTCTTTTGAAAAATATTGCGCCGTATTACTCCTTTAGCAGTTCCCGCCGTAATTATGCCAGCCGCTGAGTTTTCTACAAATATGTTGTCGAGAATCGCAGGATTAGCAGTTCCCGTGGCAAAAATGCCTTCACCCTTGCAAAGCGTGAAAGTGCAGTTAGCCACAGTCGGAGAAGTTGACTCAATCCAGACTCCCGTGCCGTGACTATCGAGATTAGTGACAGTTACTCCGCGCAATTGGGAATTAGTTGCTAGCAGTATAGTGATATTTTGGCCCGCAGCGGTGGGACTGACAAATTTGCCGCTGCCTTGAATTAGAGTGCCTCTACCTTTGTTAGTTTCATTGCCGATAACTTTGACTCCCGACGGAATTTCCAAAGGGAATTGTTCGCCGCTAGCTGTGCTGTAAGTTCCCGGTGATAACTGAATAGTAGTTCCCGATGCAGCGCGGGCGATCGCGCGGGCTATAGTTTTGAATGGGGCTGATTGGCTGCCGACTGCGGAATCGCTGCCTGTTTGCGGGTTGACGTAAAGTGTTGTCATGTTTTTGCCCAAGAGATAATTGGCGATCGAGCTTTTGTGCAATTTTCATTTTCTGTGAACTTGACCCCGAATCTATATTCACCTTGGATTTCGGAGGTTATTTAATTGCAGGATATCTGCAACATTACCGATCGGGAGTCGCAATTGCAGCGGGATTGTCCCTGCAAAAGACTGTATTTCTCGTTCCCAGCAACAGCATAACCCGACTTATTTAAGAAGTCCGGGATATAGGGATGCTATTTGTTCCAGATGTTGCCAAAACCACTAAAATTGCGATCGCCTCCACCGGAAAATCGAACGTCTTGCTGTCATGTACGATCGATCGAGATTCCCTGGCCAAAAACCTTAACCGCTGCGGCTAAATCAGTTTCACCCATTAAAATGCAGCGTCTTAGCAACTCGATATCCAGCGTTTCCAATCCTGAAAGTTGACTCTGAATTACTTGCTCGTAGCCATCTTCCCGGAGATGATACAGCCGCAGCGTGCCATCTTCCCAAAACCAGATTTCAGGCACGCCCAAAGCTCGATATTTTGGCAACTTGCTCAGTCCACCGCTAGTATAAACCACCTCGATCGACAAATCGGGAATCAACTTAGGTTCTCCCAAACAAAACGATTTGTCTGCTTGAGTAGAAGCTTCTGGCGTCTTCTCCTGCGTCATGGAACCAGAAGGGTAAAACTTAATAGCTTGTTGCAGCAGAAAAGTAGTCACTAAGTAACCAATGATTTCCGAAAAATTTTCGTGTTGGAATCCCGGCATCAGAATCTCGATCGCCCCTGCAAAAAAAGACAACTTTATGCCAGGGGAATCTTCCGAAACCTTCTGGATTAACTTGAATTGCTCCCAAGTGCCGTTGAGCACCACTCGCCCATCGAGAGTTTCCCGATCGAGAATTTGTGTCATTGAGCTACACCATTATCTCTTATCGGCATTATAACGCATTGTGCGATCGCCCCTACAGAAGATCCGTGCAGCAATTGTAGCTTCAGAATCCGAATAGTTCTTTCTAGTTCCCCTGCTATTCCTGAGAACGCATATTCCAAGGCTCTGCCTCGGATTAATTCCCGGTCAATTTCACAATACAAGACGCATCCAACACCACGACAATTTCATTTTGAAAAACAGCACAACTTGTCATTGCTGAAGCTAAGGCGGGAATTTTCCCTTGTTTGAGAGAAAGCATCGCCTGCGTTGTAGTATCAAACTGATCTATCCAGCCGTACTCCTCTAGATACTGAAGAGTCAACGCATTGCGATCGAGCATCCAAAAATCAACTCCATATTGATTAATGAATTTTTGCAATACAGTTCGATCGGGAGTGTACTGAGCGCGAATTAAGTCGGTAACTCGCTGCCGATATCTGCTGTAGTAGCCTTTCTGATACGGCACTGCATATTCCTTTGCAACCAAAACTGAACGCTGACTAAAGGTTGGCAACTTATCAGTCTCTGCCGCGATTGAAGCAATCAAGATATCTTTAGGTTGTTGCCCAAAAAAATTGTACAAACCCGGCATTTTACCTTCGACATACCCGACTGTGGGAAATTTTTCGACCAAGCAGGGATAAAGGACAACGGCGATAGCGATTGTCGCTGTCATAATTAGTGCAGCTAGATTTTTTACATCAAATATTGTGGCGCTTTTTGATGCCCAATTACCGACTGCATCGATAATTAAAGTTAGGCTTATCGCACTTATAAAAACCACAATAAATCGCAAGCTGTAGGCAGTATAGCGACCTGGTTGATATAGCTTAAAAATGGTAGCATGAGCAGCAAAAAACATCGCCGAGGATGCTATAAATAGCTGAAGCAAAAGCCAAATTTTGCTTTGAATCTGATTTGCTAAGGGAAAAGCCGATCGCAAAAACAGCAGCAGCGGAAATAACAATCCGACACAGTGAGTTACAGGCGTAAACAGCGACTTGGGAAACATCCCGCTACCCCGCCCTGTCAGCCAATAATCTACCGGATTTGGACGAAAAAAAGCATTTCTGCCGTTGGGGGCAAATTCGGTCATTTGCTTCGCTTCTGCTGCGGTATAAGTTGGGCCAAATTCAGAGTTATCTAAGGCATAGGGCAGCATTACTAAAAAGATTACTCCCAAACCTGTACTGCAAAATAGGTAATTAGTTCGATCGCCCGACAAGCGCAAACCGCCATTTTCCCAGCATAGCAGCCGCAAAACTAAAATTCCGGCAGCAACCAAGGCGTAAGGAGGATAGAATAGTCCGATTAGGGCGATCGCCCCTAAACAAGGCAGCAAGGCACTGCGCGACAAATAATATAAAAAAGCCAGAAATATCGGATATATAAAAGCTCTTGGCGTTGTGGAAGCCAAATCGTCAGTCATCCACATATGCTGATTTAGCAGCAAAGATGCAATAAATCCAGTCATCGGCACTGGCAGCATTTCTAGGCAAAGGCCAAAACAGTAATAAGTGGAGATTAAGCCGAGAAATAGCGGCAATATTTTGTGAAAAAATAGGGGATGAATACCAACTGTTGCGGCTAATTTGTACAGGGTGCTGTATCCTGCGGGCGCAACTGATTGAAAATAATTAGCAATGAAATCGTTGGGGAATAATTCAGGATCGACAAACCGCATCATCCAGAAAACGTGCTGCCTCGCATCGTCTTGCACCATATACTGACCGCTGAAGACTTGCTTGAGTCCTAAAATAGCATAGATGGCGGCAAATGTCAGGCTCAGAGTCAACCAAAATATTGTGTGCGATCGGGATTTGCGATCGACGGTAGCAGTCAGAAATTTGTGCAACCGAGCTATTAATACCATTTGAGATTGGAGATTTGAGATTAAAGAATCAGGAATGACTGATTCTCAAACCTACGATTATATCATGCCCGGTCAATTACCCCTAATAAAAACTGCTTTACTTTCAACTTCCCCCGATTTTAGATTATTTTCCAGGCCGCACGCCCGCAATTTTAAGGCGAATCCGATAAAGACTTTTACTTGCAGTAATATAAAGCGTTTTGCGATCGCTTTCTCCCCAAGCCAAATTAGTCGCCGTCTCAGGCACAGAAATCTTCCCCAAAAGCTTGCCATCCCGCGAAAAAATCCACACTCCCCCCGGCCCGGTGCTGTAAACATTCCCTTCTAAATCAACTTTTAAACCGTCGGGAACTCCGCTTTGACTGGCGTCTTTTAACTCAGCAAAAAGTCGCTCATTTGTAACAGTTCCGTCCGGTTTTACATCGAAAACGGCAATGTATCCCGCTTCCGAATTGTTGACATAAAGTTTTTGCTCGTCTGGTGAAAAAGCGATGCCATTCGGGAGCACCAAATCCTTAACCAGCAGAGTTAATTTTCCGTCATGTGCCAGCCTGTAAACACCGTAAAAACCCAATTCTTCCTGGTCTTTACTAACACCGTAGGACGGATCTGTAAAATAAATGCTGCCGTCGGATTTAACCACCAAATCGTTCGGACTGTTGAGCCGCTTGCCCTCGTATCTATCCGCCAATGTGATAACTTTGCCGTCCTTTTCTGTGCGAGATACGCGGCGATTTTCGTGTTCGGCAGTAAGTAAGCGGTTTTCTTTGTCTAAAGTATTCCCGTTGGCTTTTCCCGAAGGGCGGCGAAATACCTCAACTTGCTGATTTGAGGCGAATTTATAGATAATATTGGCGGGAATATCGCTGAACAGCAAAAAGCCGTCTGGATGCCAAATCGGGCCTTCTATAAATTGAAAATCACCAGCTAGTTTTTCTAATTTTGCGCTTTCATCGAGAATACTTTGCACGGTGTTTTTTTTATCCCTATTTTCCGTTTTGGCGGTCAATTTGGTTAAGTTACCCCTAACTTTTTTGCTGGGGTTGCTGACTGCTAAAGTTAATACTATCAACAACAAACTAATTGTAGCAATTTTGATTGTCATGTTTGCTCGCAACCGAACTACTTCCTTCCCACCATAAGATTACCTATCTCCTTTTTTACTTCTTCCTTTCTTCTTTCTGTGCGACAAGAGCGCTATGGCGCCCCTTCAATAACACGTCGAGAGCGGTTCGTCAACTCACTATTTTGATAAAAAAAAGATAAGTTAGAGCGGTATTAAATTATATAGTACCGTAGGCAACCCAAAAATTAAGCTCGAATTTTCGAGCTTAATTATATTTAACTTAAAAGGTTTTATCTGTCAACTTTTAAGCTGGAAATGACACGAATAGAAGTGCAATACCGATCGCGATCGCACCTATACCCATCACAAAAGACCAAAAGCGGTGATAACTGTTAACCACCGTACCGCTATCGCTTTCAAGCTGAATCAAATCCATCCAAGGTGCAACTCCCCGGCGGAACCAACCCAAAGCGCTAACATCCATCCCAATCAAACTTTTAACCCGTTTCATGCCAAACATAAAATTACCAATTGGCCCAAAACGAGAAGCATAGCGCAGATAAATCATTCCCGTTCTGTCTTGCAATTTCAAATCAGAACCGAAGGCATAACCCGCATCGCCGCGACCAATTAATTCGCCTTGCAGTTGCGCCGGTTGACCCCGTAAAGGGCTTGCGTAAGGATCAGACATTAAGGTTAAAACATCTAAGCGTTCTGCTTGTTGATAATTCGGGAACATTACCAAAGTCTTGAGCAAAATTCCCGCACCCAAAGCGATTAAAGGACAAGCAACCATCATCATCGGGTTTACAGCATACAGGGAAATGCCGATCGCAAAACCCACCGCTAACCCTAGAGTTTCTGCACTGTACAGCAGTAAATCGAACACAAAATTGCCGTACAATCTCCGCTTGCTCAAATCGTTGCCTTCGCCGACAATCCGGCCCATGTCAAACTCAATATCCAAGCCTAATTGTTCGGCATAAGTGCTCAAAGCGCGAACTCGTTTACCAGTCAGCGGGTGAGTCGAGTTCAACTCCATCCACCAACCCCACGGATTAAACATATCCCACAAAAACACTCGCCCAATCTTTTCGGGTTCCGAAGAAATCCGGTAAGCAGTCCCAGTAGATGTGGCAGCTTTGGCATCGTAAATGCCTAAAGCGCGAGTTCCTTCTAACAAAATGCTGGGTTCCGTTGCCCTTTGTCCTTCTTCCAAAATACCGTAAGCAATTTTTACCAAAGCGCGAGACAAAGCATTGGGGTTGCCAGTAGTTTCGGCAGCAAAATGGTCGGCAAAATATTCTCGCGTCCGCGACAAATACAGCAATAAATAAGTGCCAGCGATGTAAAATAAATAAGCAACAGCAGCTACCGTACCGGCCGCATCTTTAGCTTTTTCGCCACCACTTCGACCCATTCTTTGAGTTGTAGTGTAAATTAAATAAGTAATCTGCACCAAAGTCGAAGCTAAAGTCATTACTGCAAAGTCCCAGTGGACGATGTGACCTAGTTCGTGGGCGTAAACCGTGGCAATTTCTTCGTCGTCTAAATAGGTGAAAAGACCTTGACTGACGACTAAGCGAGCGCTGTTTGGAAATGAACCGTAAGTAAAAGCAGTAGGGTTTTGGTCGTCGATAATTCCTAAACGCGGAGAAGAGAGTTTTTTCTGCTTGCAAACCTTCTGAATAACTTTCGCTGTTTCGGGACTTAGGCTTTCAATTTCTGCTAGGGAAACCCAGCGAGTATGATATAGCCAATTTTGGCTTAAGTCCATTAAGTAAGGCGATAGGAAAAAAGCAGCGATGTTAAAAATCAGAGTTATGGGAAGTGCGATCGCCAATCCGGTAACTGGATCGGGACTGCTGAGAATCAAAACAGAGGCTAAAGATAGCGCTAACACCATACCAAACAGCAGGCTGATGGTGACGCCGGAAGCTAAAACGAGATTTCCGCCAGTTTTCTGTATCAGTTTAACGCCGGCTTTGGCGGCTCGCCCTGCCTTGCGTAAAGGGGCATGAGATGACATAATAATCTCCAAAGGTTATTGACAAATGGAAATGACCGTGGGATTTTATCTATACTTCACTGTTTTAACCTGTTAATGCGGATTGCTGTCAGGGGTCTCAACAAAAATATAGAATTTTCTCTATAATTGTTAAGACTGAAAACCACCCCTAAATTTATTTGTGGGGATTTAATGCAAAATTCAAAACCCAAAACCCAACAATCAAAACTATTTAAAAGTTAGTGCCATGTCTATTATTGAAATTGCCCAAAAAACGCGCGTATCTGCTAGAAAGTTGGCAGTTTTGTCCGCTGATGCCAAAAATCAAGCTATTGAGGCTATGGCTAAAGCTTTAGAAGCTGCTGCGCCGGATATTGTGGCGGCGAATGCTGCTGACTGCAAGGCGGCTGAGGCTGATGGAATTGCGAAACCGCTGTACGATCGCCTCAAGTTGGATGAGAGCAAATTGAAAAGTGCGATCGCGGGCGTGCGAGATGTTGCGAAACTCCCAGATCCCGTAGGTTCCGTGCAAATTCACCGCGAATTGGATACAGGATTAATTCTGAAGCGCGTCACCTGTCCTTTGGGCGTTTTAGGCATTATTTTTGAAGCGCGCCCAGAGGCGTTAATTCAGATAGTATCCTTGGCAATCAAATCGGGAAATGGCGTCATTCTCAAAGGCGGCAAAGAAGCAGTCCGTTCCTGCGAAACATTGACAAAAGTGATACATCAAGCATTAGCAGAAACAGCGGTTAATCCAGAAGTCGTGCAATTGCTTACCACGCGGGAAGAAACAATCGAACTGCTGAAAATGGATGAATATGTAGATTTGATAATTCCCAGAGGTTCTAATTCCTTCGTGCGGTTCGTGCAGGAAAATACCCGAATTCCCGTGTTGGGACACGCCGACGGAATTTGTCATTTGTACGCCGACAAAGCGGCGGATATTCAGAAAGCCGTAGAGATTTCTGTAGATGCAAAAACCCAGTATCCAGCCGCCTGCAATGCCATTGAAACTTTGTTAGTTCATAGTGCGATCGCCCCCAAATTCCTGCCCGCTGTTGCCGAAGCTTTGCAGCAGAAAAAAGTCGAACTGCGGGGAGACGAAAAAACTCGCGCCATCCTCGAAAATATTTCCGAAGCGACAGAAACCGATTGGTCTACAGAATACAGCGATTTAATTTTGTCAATCAAAATCGTAGATTCTGTGGAAGAGGCAATTAACCATATCAATACCTACGGTTCCAGACATACAGATGTCATTGTCACCGAAGACAGCGAAGCCGCCGAAACATTTTTAAATGGAGTCGATGCTGCCGGAGTTTATCACAATTGTTCGACTCGATTTGCCGACGGTTTCCGCTACGGTTTCGGTGCAGAAGTGGGGATTAGCACGCAGCAAATGCCGCCTCGCGGCCCTGTTGGTTTAGAAGGCTTGATTACCTATAAGTATCGAGTTGTTGGGGATGGCCATATTGCCGCTAGCTATGTGGGGAAAGATGCGAAGGGGTTTACACATCGAGATTTGTAAAAAAGTAATACCAGTTGCGAAAAACATTGCTGCTACAATAGCCTTAAAAAAAGGGACAATATTACATTTGATCTACCCTGACAAATGTTGCATGAGTTTTGATAAATGGTACAATAACAACAGTATTGAGGGGTGAAGCAGATGTCCGCCAGCATCACAATTAACCCTTACGAAATTCAGCAGCAAATCTCACAAGCGCATACAATCAGTTCGTCAAAGCTGCGATCGATCACCCAAAAAGCAGAAGGTTTAGCAACAGCAGTAGAGAAGTAGAATTGCTTCTCATCCTGATGCTGTAGTCAAATCGAGGTGAAGTCAACTGGCTGTGCATATTCTTCACAATTGTGTCCCAGTAGGTGATTCAGCTTTTGGGGAGATGTCTAATGTTTCTGCTCCCAATGACAACTTGAGTAATTTTACTTAATTCTGTCTGCTCTGGAAATAGCGATCGCCTCTCGGGG
>Ga0164305_10000361_pt1 | contig 16766 bp, 12 predicted proteins | sample Whisoiple_237_MG_FD_110215 | JGI IMG/M metagenome (GOLD analysis project Ga0164305, IMG submission 110215) | Soil microbial communities amended with pyrogenic organic matter from upstate New York, USA - Whitman soil sample_237_MG | ecosystem: Environmental > Terrestrial > Soil > Agricultural...
GCGCGCGATCGCTTCCGGCAATGCCGATGCGCAGGGGCTACACGCCTCGAACGTGGATATGCGGCTCGGCGACGAGGAGACGGCGCTGAGCGCGAGCGGCGCAGCCGATGCGCATTTCGGCGACTCCGCCGATGCCCACATCGACTTGACCTCCCGCCAGCTCGACTTCGATCGACTGCAGGCGAAATATGACCTCGGCGGGCTTTTGCGCGCCGCCAGCGTGTCGCAGGGAGTGCCGCCTCTGCCGATCGCAATCGATTGGCACGGGGATACAATTACGCTCGGCGGCGACACGGCGAGCGAAGCTTCCGCCGCGCTGCGGCTCGATCCAAAAAAGCCCCTGGCGCTTTCCGCTGCGGCGACTCTACCCGCGCGCAGCCGCTTCTCTATCGTCGGCGTCTTCGAGCGGGGCGTCGCTCCGGGGTTCAACGGCAGATTGGAGTTCGCAAGCCGCGATCCGGAGCGTTTCGCCGGCTGGCTCTCGCCGATGCTGCCTGACATGGCAGAAAACCTGAGGGCGCTCCCCTTCAGGTTGATTGAAGTTGCCGGCGAGGCCGGACTCTCTGCCGCGGGCTTTTTGATCCGCGATCTTCGGGCAAGACTCGATCGCTCAAGCTTCGCCGGCACGCTGTCCTATACCCGCGCGCTCGGCGCCGAAGGCGCGCGGCTCTTCGCCGATCTGACCTCGCCGGCGCTTGATATCGAGAAGCTGCCGGACCTTTCGGGTGCCGCCAAAGGCGCCGCAAACCTCGATCTGTCGATCACCCTGGATGCTAAGGCAGTGAAGGTTGGCGGGCTTGCCGCAACGCCGGTCGATGCCGGTCGCATCCGGGCGAAATTCGCCCGCGAGGCGACGGAAACGCGCCTTGAGCGGCTCTCGGTCGCCGATCTTGGCGGTGCGAATATCGAGGCGAGCGGCCTCTGGCGCGACGGTACAGCGAAACTCGATGCCAGAGTGGACGCGACGCAGCTCCGCGATCTCGCCGGCCTCGTCGGGCGTGTGGCGCCGGGCTCTGCGGCCGGCTTCCTGCAATCCCGCGCGGCGGCGTTGTCGCCCGCACATCTGCGGCTCCAGGGCGAGAGCGATCCAGGCCGGCCGGATTTGTTCGGGTTCAACATGCTGACGATCGACGGCAGCCTGGGCACGACGCGTGCCTCTCTTCGGCTGGCACAAGCGGCCGACGACCCGCAGGCGTCGGAAGCCACAATCCTCCTCGAAGCTCCGGAAGCTGCCGGACTCGCGCGGCAGGTTGGCTTGAGCGTCCTGCCCTTACGGGGGCTGGGGAAGGGGCGTCTCGCCGCCACGGGACGTGGCCGGCTCGGCGCGCCCTGGGCAGGCTTCCTCAGCGCGGCCTTCGCCGGCACAACCGCGAATCTCGACGGTACGCTCCGCCTCGACGAGGACGGGCCTACCCTCTCCGGCGGCCTCAAAATGACGAGCGGCGATGTCGTGCCTCTCTTGCAGCTTCTGGCTCTGACACCGCCCGATCTGACCACACGTCTGCCACTCGATCTTACAGGGCGGCTCGATTGGAAGCCGGCGAATTGGCGGCTTGAGCCGCTCTCCGGGACCATTGCCGGCAGCGCCGTGTCCGGTCAGCTCGTTCGTTCGGCGGACGCGGCAGCAATCGGCGGCTCGCTCGCGCTCGATCGCCTGCCGCTCGGAACGCTGGCCTGGACGATCCTTGGCCGAGAACAGCCGGTTCGAGCGGGGGCCGTCTGGCCGGATGCGACGTTTGCGCAGCCGCTTGCCGATCCGCCGGGGATCGGGCTTAACGTGAAGGCGGCCCGCGTCGATGTCAGCGACACGCTGACAGGCACCGATGCCTCGCTTCGTCTCACAATGGCGCCCGGAGCGCTCGGCATCGATCGTCTGTCGATGCGACTGGCGGGGGGCCGCGTCGAGGGCAGCTTGGCGCTGCGGCGCGAGGAGGACAATGTCGCGTTTTCCGGCCGTCTCGCGTTGGATCACCTTATGGTCGAGAGACCCGCCTTCGCCGCCTCGCTTACCGGCAGCTTGGAATTTGCGTCCAGCGGCAAGAGCGAAGCCGCCCTCGCCGCGGGCCTGGCCGGGGCCGGTGAAATCGGCCTCGGCAACATTCGCGTAAACGGCTTCGACCCTACCGCTCTGCCACGCGTCATTGCTCTTGCAGATGACGAAAAGATCAGCGTCGAGCCGAAGGAGGTCGATGCGGCGCTGTCACGCGAGCTCGATCACGCACCGTTCAAGACGAACACCGAGCTCTATTACAATGCGGCGCTGGCCGGCGGCGTGCTGCGTCTGTCGCCGCGCGCGGCCTACGCAGTTGGCCCGACGCTCGTCAGCTTACAGCCGGCCTTCGACAGCCGAAACCTTGCCCTGAACCTGCAGGCCGATCTCGCGCTTGCCGTGCCGCCGCGCGGTTGGTCTGCTTCGCCGCCGCAGATTTCCGTCGCCTGGACGCGGCTCCTGTCGCAGCCAGCGCGGCGCATCGATTCGAGTGCTTTCGTCGCGGCGCTCGCCGCGCGTGCCGCGCAGCGCGAGGGCGCGCGCATTCAGGCGCTCGAGTTCGACATCAAAGAGCGCGCCTTTTTCAATCGCCGCCTCAAATGGGAGCGCGCGCGGCAGGAGGAGCGCGATCGCGAAGCGGCGGAACTGGCACGCGCCGAGCAAGAGCGTATCGAGCGCGAGCGCCGCGCCGAACAGGAGCGCATCGAGCAGGAGCGGCGCGCGGCGGCCGAAGCCGAAGCGGCGCGGCGCCGCGCCGCCGCCGAAGCCGCACAGCGACGTGCGGCTGCGGAAGCGGAGGCCACGCGCCGGCGCGCCGAAACCACCCCGGTCGCGCCAGTGGGAACGGATAATCCGTTCATTCGCGCACAACCCGCCCCCGCACCGGGACTCCTCGCACCGCGGTTCCGCGCACCGACGGCAGATCAGGACCCCTCCGCCGCGGGGCGCTATTAGCTCGCCTCCCGTCGCGAACTCGGTATGATCGGCGTGAGCTGGGCGAGCACAGAAATCGCCGGAGGGGAGGATTGCCGCTTGCAGAGCGAAGGGGACGCGCGTGCCGACGGACCGATATTGCGCGTCGACGAAACCTCGCTTGCCTTCGGCGGCCTCAAGGCGCTGCGCAATGTAACATTAAAGGTCGAGTCCGGTTCGATTACCGCGCTGGTCGGGCCGAACGGCGCCGGCAAGACCTCGCTGTTCAACGCGATTTCCGGGTTTTATCGGCCGCAGACGGGGCGCGTCTTTTTCGAAGGACGCGACATTACCGGACTATCAGCGCCGGCTCGCGCCAAGATCGGACTGGCGCGCACCTTTCAAAATATCGCGCTGTTTCGTGGGCTGACCGTTCTCGACAACATAAAGCTCGGGCGGCATGCGCATCTGCGCACGTCGCTTGTCGAGGCGTTGTTCTATTACGGTCGCCCGCAGCGTGAAGAAATGGAGCTGCGCGCCGAAATCGAACAGCGCATCATCGATTTCCTTGAAATTGACCACATCAGACATGCGCCGGTCGGCGCGCTGCCATACGGATTGCAGAAGCGCGTCGAGCTGGCGCGTGCGCTTGCGATGAAGCCGCGCCTTTTGATGCTTGACGAGCCGGTCGCTGGGATGAACCGCGAAGAGACCGAGGACATGGCGCGCTTCGTCCTCGACGTCCGCGAAGAATGGGGTGTCACCATCCTCATGGTCGAGCACGACATGCGTCTTGTCATGGATATTTCCGATCACGTCGTCGTTTTGAATTTCGGCGAGATCATCGCGCGCGGTCTGCCCGCCGATGTGCAACGAAACGAGGAGGTTGCGAAAGCCTATCTCGGCAGCGGCGAGATCGGCAGCGAAGTGCGCGAAGCGGTGGCAGAGATCGCCGCTTTATGAGCCCGGCAATTCTCGACTTCGTTGAATTCAGTCTCGCCGGACTTTGCGTTGGCGCCCTTTACGCGCTGACCGGCATCGGCTTTGTCGTGGTCTATAAAGCCACCCGCATCATCAATTTTGCCATCGGCGAATTCATGATGATGGGCGCCTACTTCTTCTTCGGCCTCGCCGCGCAGGCGGCGCTGCCGAATTGGGCGGCGATCGTCCTGGCGTTGATTGCCGCGGGAACGGTCGGCGGATTCCTCGAGCGCTTCATTTTCCGCCGATTGATCGGCGAAAGCGCGATTTCGGTTTTCATGGTGACAATCGGCTTGGCCAGCATCATGGTCGGCCTGGTCGAGATCGCCTGGACGGCCGATCCGCGCTCGCTGCCCACCTTTCTTCCCGACCAGCCGTTCTTCGTTCCGCTCGGCAGCGCGGAAGCTTTTCTCGCCTCAAAGAATGGCTGGAGCTTCATCATCGTGGCCGCGATCATGGCCGCCTTCATCACCGTCTTTCGCTTCTGGCGCGGCGGCATTGCGCTCCGCGCGACTGCTGCCGACCAGGCCGCCGCTTATAGCGTCGGCATCAACGTGCCCGGCGTCTTCTCGTTCGCGTGGATTCTCGGCGCGATCACCGCGGCGGCAGCGGGCATTCTCGTCGGCTCGATTTCCGGAATTTCGTCAGCGATGGGTGCGATCGGTTTGTCGGTCATTGTGGTCGTGATTGTGGGAGGATTGGACAGCCTGCTCGGCGCGCTTGTCGGCGGGCTGCTGATCGGCTGGCTCGAAGCGATGGCGAGCCTCTATATCGGTGGCGAATACAAGCAGGTCGCAACGTTCGTCATCCTGCTCCTGGTCCTCGTCGTCAAACCTTACGGCCTCTTCGGCACGCATGATATCGAGAGGCTTTGAGATGCGGATCGGCTCGGCGAAACAGACCTACGCGGCCGACGAGGCGATCTTCAAAACAAACGTGCAACGCGCGTGGTTTGCCGCGCTCGCCCTCGCGCTGATCCTGTTTCCCTTCATTGCCTCGGATTACTGGCAGCTCCTCGCCTGCCTCATCGCGATCAACATCGTCGCGGCGATGGGACTGATGATTCTCACGGGATTTACCGGTCTTGTCAGTCTCGGCCATGCGGCCTTCATGGGCGTCGGCGCCTACACTGCGGCCTATCTGTCGAATCATCTCGCGCTGCCGTTCTGGCTGACCATTCCGGCCGGCGGCTTTGTGGCCGCGGCCGTCGGGGCGGTGTTCGGCATTCCGAGCCTGCGTGTGAAAGGTCTCTATCTCGCGCTGACCACAATCGCCGCGTCCTTCATTCTGCAATCGATCTTCTTCAATTGGACTTCTGTCACCGGCGGCGCGCGCGGATTGACGATCGAGCCGGCGAGCTTCTTCGGCCGCGCACTCGTGACGCCGGGCGCGATCTACTGGATCGCCATGCCGATCGCCGCGCTGACCGTGTGGTGGGCGCGCAATCTCTTGCGCACGCGTGTCGGGCGCGCCTTCATCGCGATTCGCGATCGCGATATCTCGGCGGAGCTGCTCGGCATAGAGCTCCTGCGCTACAAGCTGATGAGCTTTGCGCTGGCTTCGTTTTACGCCGGCATGGCCGGCGCGCTCTGGGTCTATCTCTTCCGCGTCATCACGCCGGAGAGCTTCAGGCTGATCGAGTCGATCTTTTTCGTCGCCGCGATCATCGTCGGCGGGCTTGGTTCGGTGCGGGGCGCGATTTTCGGCGCCGTGTTCATGACACTCGTCCCCGAGCTTTTGAAAATCGGCGCCTCGGACCTGGCACCATATTGGCCCGACGCCGTGAAGCTGCTCTCGCCGGTGCGCACGATCGTGTTCGGGGCGCTGATCGTCGGCTTCCTCATGTTCGAGCCGCTGGGTCTCAACGAAATCTGGCAGCGGACGCGGCAGCGCTTCGCGCTCTGGCCTTTCCGAACCTGAGAAATCATGGCCTAATGAGGAAAACCGAACGGGAGGATTGCATGCGAACCGATCGACGAAAAATTCTGGCTGGGCTCGGCGCCGGCGCGGTGTCATCCACGGTTCCGGCGCCTTGGGTGCGCGGCCTGCGCGCTCAAGAGGCGAGCGAAATTCCGGTCGCCATTGCCTCGCCGATGACCGGCGTGTTTGCCTTTGCCGGCATTGAAGGCACCGACGGCGCCAATCATTTCGCGCAATATCTGAACGAGCGCGGCGGCATTGCCGGGCGCAAGCTCCGGCTCATTGTCGAGGATACGGGCTATCAGGTGCCGCAGGCGGTCGCGGTGTTCAACCGGCTGGTCGCCGAATACAAGGTGCCGCTGTTTCTGGGTGACTCCACCGGATTCCAGAAGACGATCAACGAGGAGGTCAATCGCCGCGGGCTGTTGCTGGCCGGTGCGTCGTTCGCGTCCGAAATCGACGACCCGCAAAAATATCCGCTGCAATATATGCCAGGCCCAAGTTATTCGGCGCAGGTCGGCATGTTGTTAAAGCACATCGCCGCAACGAAAAAGGGCGCGCGCATCGCCTTCGTTCATTCCGACACCGAATTCGGCCGCGATCCGATCGCCCAGAGCGAGGCGCTCGCCAAAACGCTCGGGCTGGAGCAGGTGGAGAAGATCGTCACGCCGCCGGGAAGCTTCGACGTGTCATCCGAGGTGCTGAAACTGCGCCGCGCCCGGCCCGAATTCACGGTGTTCCACGGCTACGTCATGGCGCCGATTCCCGAATTCATGAAGCAGATGAAAGAAGCGCGCATCGAAACGCAATTCATGGGCACATTCTACAGTTCCGATCTCGGCATCCTGCAGAAGATGGGCGACGTCGCCGACGGATATCTCGGCGTCAACGCCTACAATTACGTCAACCAGGAAGGCGTCAGCGGCCCCGCCATGGACTTCATCAAGAAGGCGAACGGCGGCAAATACCGCACCAATTCCTACCTGCAGCCCTGGACCAATCTGACGCTCGGCACCGAGGCGATGCGCCGCTGTATCGAAGCCGGCAAGGAGATGACCGGCGCCAATCTCAAGGCGGCGCTGAACACGATCAAGGATTACGACATGGGCGGCGTCATCGGCGTGCCGATCAGCGTTCCCGGCAATTCGATCGGCGTCGGCCGCATCTTCCGCGCCAATCTCAAGGCCGGCAAGATGGACCCGGTCTCCGATTGGATCAAAGCCGAGGCGTGAGCCGCACGTGAGCGCGGCACCCGGCGAGACGATCCTCGAAATCAACAATATCGAGGTCGTCTACAGCCACACGATCCAGGTGCTGCGCGGCCTCTCGCTGGCGGTGAAAGCCGGGCAGATCGTCGCGCTGCTCGGCTCGAACGGCGCCGGCAAGACGACGACGCTGAAGGCCGTGTCGAACATGCTCGGCCTCGAACGCGGCGCGATCACCGCCGGAACGGTTCGCTTCGACGGCGCCGACATCAAAAATCAGGCGCCGCATGCGCTGGTGCGCAGCGGCCTCTTCCATGTGATGGAGGGCCGCCGCATCTTTCCCGATCTCACGGTCGATGAAAATCTCATCGCGGCGACTTACGCGCTTGAGGGCCGCGATAAAGTGGAAGCGGATTTTGAATCGGTGTTCGACTATTTTCCGCGCCTGCGCGAGCGCCGCACCGGCGTTGCCGGTTATCTCTCCGGCGGGGAGCAGCAGATGCTGGCGCTCGGCCGCGGGCTGATCGCGCGTCCGAAGTTGATCCTCATGGATGAGCCGTCGCTCGGATTGTCGCCGGTTCTGGTCGAGGAGATTTTCCGCATTATCGGCCGCATCAACAAGGAGCGCGGCGTGTCGATCCTGCTGGTCGAGCAGAACGCCGCCATGGCGCTTTCGGTCGCGAGCTACGGCTACATCATGGAGCAGGGCAAGATCGTCATTGACGGAACGGTCAAGAAGCTCACCGGCGATCGCGATGTGCGCGAGTTCTATCTGGGCGCCGGCGTCGGCGCCGGCGGCTTCAAAAGTTTCCGCGACGTGAAGCATTACAAGCGACGCAAGCGCTGGCTGAGTTGAAGAGGCATAGCATGCCTGGCGATGGTACAATGAAACCCCAAACCCTGCCGCAATGGCTGCGGCATCACGCGCGCACGCGGCCGCAAGCGATCGCGCTTCGCCAGAAGCGCTTCGGCATTTGGCACCCGACGACCTGGGCTCAGTATTGGCAGCGCGCCCGCGCGGTCGGCATGGGGCTCCGCGCGCTCGGTCTCAAGCAGGGCGCGCATATCGGCATCATCTCCGAAAATCGGATCGAATGGGTACTGGCGCAGCTCGGCGCCGGCGCAATCGGCGCCGTCACTGTCGGCGTATATGCGACAAGCCCCGCGCCGGAAGTGGCATACGTGCTCGAGCACGGCGATTGCGAGATCGTCCTTTGCGAGGACCAGGAGCAAGCCGACAAGGTTTTGGCAACCTGGCACGAACTGCCGAAGCTCAAGCGCATCGTCGTGATGGAAACGAAAGGGTTCCGAGCCTACGATTCAAACAAGGTCGTGTCGTTCGATGCGCTGGAGGAACTTGGCGCGAAAGCGGACGCGGAAGACCCGGACCATGTCGACAAACTCGTCGACGCGCAGCGGCCGGAAGACATCGCCATCATCATCTACACGTCGGGCTCGACCGGCAAACCGAAAGGCGCGATGATTTCGTATGCGAATATCGCCGCCGCCGTGCCCGGCTATGCCGAGCGGCTGAAACTCGATGCGAGCTCGACGACGCTCTCTTACCTGCCGCTCTGTCACGTCGCCGAGCAGGCGTTGACGACATTCGCGCCGCTGCAATACGGCATGATGGTCAATTTCGGCGAGTCGCTGCGCACCGTGCAAGAAGATTTGCGCGAAGTCGCGCCGCGCCTGTTCCTTGGCGTGCCGCGCATCTGGGAGAAGATGCATTCGGCAATCCACATCAAGACGCTGGAAAGCGGCCGACTGAACAAAATGCTTGTCGAGCGCGCCTTCGCGGCTTGCGAGCCTTTCGCGCTGACCGGCCCGCGCGCACTCCGCGAGAGGCTCACATTCGCGCTGTGGTATTGGCTTGTTTTCCGCCCGCTGCAAAATTTCATCGGCTTGCGCCGCACGCGCATCTGCGTGACTGGGGCGGCGCCGATCCCACCGAAGGTGTTCATGTTCTTCCGCACGATGGGCCTGCCGCTGATCGAGGTCTACGGGCAAACGGAATCCTCCGGCGGCGTAACCGGCCAGCTTGCCGAGGACGTGAAGCTCGGCACCGTCGGTCCTGCCGTCGACCGTGCCGAGGTTCGCATCGCAGAAGACGGCGAAGTGCTGGTCCGCGGCGGCATGGTGTTCGCGGGCTATTACAAGGATCTCGACCTGACGCGGCGCACGGTGATCGATGGCTGGCTGCACACCGGCGACATCGCCGAATGGTGCGACGGGCACGTCAAGATCGTCGACCGCAAAAAGGACGTCATCATCACGTCGGGCGGCAAGAATCTCAGCCCCTCGCTGATCGAGAATGCGATGAAGGCAAGCCCTTTCGTCAAGGAATGCATCGTCATCGGCGATGCGCGCCGTTACGTGACCGCGCTGATCCAGATCGATTTCGAAAATGTCGGCAAATGGGCCGAGCAGAAGGGCCTCGCCTTCACCACCTTTCGCTCGCTGGCCGAGCACCCGGCCGTCTTCCGCCTGATCTCGCAGGAAGTCGAGAAGGCCAATGACGCGCTTGCGCCGGTCGAGCAGGTGAAGCGCTTTCATCTCCTGACGAAAGAGCTCGACCACGACGACGGCGAGGTCACCGCCACAATGAAGGTGCGACGCGCCAACATCTACACGAAATTCGCCGCGGAGATCGAGGCGCTCTATGCGCCGCAAAGCACGGCGGCTTGAGGCGGCGCGTCAATTCATTCTGCCAGTGCGGGTTCGGGCGCCACGACTCGCGTTCCGTACCGCACACCCAGGAATGCGATGAGAATCGCGGCAATCAGCATCGGCAGGGCCGCGGCATAGAAGATGCTCGTCGGCGTGACATAGTTGAGGAGCAGGCTGAAGAGTAGCGGGCCGCCGATTCCACCCAAGCGGCCGATGCCCAGTGCCCAGCCGACTCCGGTCGAGCGGATCGGTGCGGGGTAAAACACGGCAGCAAGCGCGATCACGCTTTTCTGTCCGCCGCTGACACAGCAGCCGGCGAAGAAGGTGGCGAACATCAGCACCCATTCGGGGTACGACAGCGCCGCGCCCATCAGCGCCACGAAAACCACGCCAAGCAGATAGAGCACCGCGAGTGAGCGATATGGACCGAGCATGTCCATCGCCGGACCGATGACCACTGCGATGAGGATGCCGCCGACCGTCGTCAGCGTCGTTGCGAGCGCGACGCTCGTCAGCGGGTATTTTAAGTTGGTGAGGATCGTCGGCAGCCAGCTCTGCAGTGCGTAGAACTCGGCGAGGTTAAGGAAGAAAACGATCCAGAGAACGATGGTACCAACCGCCCGCCCGGACGTGAACAGGCTGGCGACGGCACTGCCGACCTCCTTTTCTTCTGTCGTGAACGATCGCGGCGCCGCTTCCGGCAGCGCAGGATCGACGCGCCGCAATATGTGCCAGATGCGGTGGCCGTCGGCCTTGGTGCGCACCAGAAAATCCAGCGATTCGTGCAGGAAGAAGAACAGGAATATTGACAGCACGAGCGGCGCGATCGCGCCGACCCACAGCAGCGAGCGCCAGCCGTAGAGCGGCAGCAGTGAGGCGGCGAGCGCGCCGGCGGCGACGAAGCCCAGCGAAAATCCGCAATAGATGGCCAGCACGAATGTCGCACGGAACCGCTTCGGGCTGTATTCGCCGGTAAGCGCCACGGCGCTCGGAATGGCGGAGCCGAGAAACAGGCCGGTGACGAAGCGCAGCACGATCAGCTCGGTCACGTTGCTGGTGAAAGCCGTGATCAACGTCGCGACGCCGAATGCGATGGTGCTGATGAGGATCATGCGCCGGTGACCGAAGCGATCGGAGAGCGGCGATAGGACGAGATAGCCGACCATGAGCCCGGTAAGCGCCGAGGAAAAGATCGGACCGAGCACTTCGCGCGATAGGCCCCACTCCTTGGCAATCAGTGGCGCCATGTAGCTGATCGACTGCGTGTCGAAGCCATCGAGAAACATCACCAACCCACAGAGCAGGGTGATGATGTACTGCGAGGCGCCGATCGGCTTCTCGTTGATGAAGGCCGGTACGTGAAAATTGTCGTCATGCAAACTCATCGCCAAGCCTCCCCGTCTTTGTTCACGTGCCCGTGGTCACAAAGGGCTCGGCAAAGAACTGATCCTCCGGCAGGCCTCCTTGCCGTGTAAAATCGCCGCGCGCTTTACGGATCATCAGCGGATTGCCGCTTGCATAGACCTGGTAATTCGAAAGGTCCGGCACGTCCTCGATCACCGCGCGATGCACGAGGCCTTTGCGGCCGCTCCACGATTCGTCGGGCGCGGTGAGGACAGGCGTGAATTCGAACCACGGTAACTTGCGCGCCCATTTCTCCGGAAGCGCGCGCATGTACAGGTCCTGAGCGTGCCTACCGCTCCAGTAAAATTTCACCGGCCGCGTGCTTTCGCGCCTGATCAGATGTTCGACGATCGATTTGATCGGCGCGAAACCCGCGCCTGTCGCGAGGCAGATGATCGGGCGCTCCGTATTCTCGCGCAGGAAGAAATCGCCGAACGGAATCTCGATCTGCACGCGGTCGCCGAGCTTCAGTTGCCGGAGAACGCCTTCCGAAAAATGCCCGCCACCGATATGGCGGATATGCAGCTGCGCGCCGTCGCTTTCCTGCGGCGGATTGGCAAGCGAGAAATTGCGCGCGCTGCCGTCGGGCGATTTTATCCGCAGATACTGACCCGCTTTGAACTTCGCGCGGATACTGACGGGAAACCGCAGAAGCAGGGTCGCGACCTCCTCCGTCGGCCAGTTCAGCCGGAACACCCACGCATCGATCGTCTTCGTTCCGGAAGCCTCGCGCCGCTCGATGCGGCGGGGATGCACGATGATGTCGGATTGTGGCTTGGCGCGGCACAGCAGAACTGCGGATTTCGGCCCCTCGATGAGCTGCGAGCCGAGCGCCACCGTTCCGGCGCGCAAGCCCGCTTCGCACGTGCTGCAGACGCCCTTGCGGCACGAATAGGGGAGCGAATAGCCGGCGCGTTCCGCCGCATCGAGAACCGTCTCGCCTGAGTCGGCGGGAAAGACGATGTCGCTGTGCCCGATCGCGACCTCAAAGGTCATGCCGCACCTGTTCGACTTTGAACAACGGTCCGGCCGCTCACGAGTTCGATCGCGCGGATCAGCGCATCGGGCTCCGCCGTCCCGCGCCCGGCAATATCGAAAGCGCTGCCGTGCCCGACGCTGGAGAAGACAAAGCCCGCACCGATCGACATCGCCGCGGAATTGCGCCCGGCGAGAAGCTTCACCGGAATGTGGCCCTGGTCGTGATACATCGCGACGAACGCGTCGACGTCGCGCCGCGCCAGCATGAGATCGGCACCGAGGGGTCCCTCTACGTCCAGGCCGGCGTGGCGAAGCGCGGCGGCGGCGGGCGCGGTGATGCGTTCGTCGTCGTCGCCGAACAATCCGCCTTCGCCGGCATGCGGATTGATGCCGAACAAACCGATCTTTGGCCGCGCCATTCCTTGCGAACGCAGCGCATCGGCTGCGGCATTCACCGCTTTGCAGACGAGATCGGGCATAAGCCGCGACAGCGCATCTTGCAGTCGCTCGTGCAGCGTCACGTGCACGATGCGCAGGCCGCCGCCGACGAGCATCAGAAAGACTTCGCTTTCGGGAATATCCGTGAGGCGGGCGATCAGGCCGGGATAGCCGGAGAAACGTATGCCTGCCGCATTAACAGCCGTTTCCGAATGTGGGCAGGCGACCACCGAAGCAGCGCGGCCTTCTCTGATTAAACGTATCGCGGCGCTGACATAGTCCACCGTTGCCCGGCCACTTGGCGCGCCGGCTTTGCCCGGCATGAATGCATCCGGCGGGAGCGACTGCACCGGCACCAGCTTCAGTGCACGCGCCCCTCTCGTATCCTCGCCGCAAAATTGGATCGGCAAATCCGGCGCAAAACGCTGCGCATAAAAGCGCACGACGTGCTCGTCGCCGACAATTATGATCTCGATCTGGAGATTATCCGCAAAGTGCCGCGCCGCCTTGACCGCAATCTCAGGTCCGATTCCATTCGGATCGCCGATCGCCAGCGCGATCGCCTGTGGTGCCTCAGCACTCAAAGCGGTAACGCGAGCAGTGTGTCGATGCGTGAACTATCGCAGACGACCGTCCGCTCCTCCAGTTTGGCTTTGTGGTCCTCGATCCTGTAGAGGTCGAGATAGCGCCCTGTTGCGAAGAGATCGGTGTCGCCGTCCTGCAAAATGCGCGCGACGAAAAACGGCGTCTCCGTGCGCACTTCCGCACCGTGCTGCGACAATATCGCCGGCTGGCCGAGAATATGCCGGTAGGACTGGCGCTCGTAAATGTTGGCTTCACGTAAGGCCGAGACGCGATCCTGCAGCATGCCGCGCGAATTGGCGAAAATGATGCCCGCCTCTAAGCCTTCGCGATAATTCGCGGCGCTGGTCACGACGTATTTGCATGGCCCATGAAAATGATCTGGCCATTCCTCGAGCCGGTCGTCGTCGATGCAGCGGATATAATCCGACTGCGCTTGCACGATCAGGCGGAATGCGTCCATCGGACGAGCTAAAGGCCCATATGCGTGCGATAAGCTTTCCAGAAGCCGCGCACCGAGGCTTCCGTCACACGGCTTTCGCTGCTTTCCGCTGCGGCGCCGCCCATTTCGAGCACGGCCTCCTCGTCGGAAGCCCCGGCAATGCCGCGCTGCACGAAGCCGCCGACGCAACCGTCTTCCATCGAAATATAGCCGGCGGGCCCGACGAGATTGGCCTGTTTCAGCCGCACCATGCGCTGCTCCGGTGTGTCGTCGGCGAAACCGAGATAGGTCCAGTTGAGATCGGTGCGTTCGATCGCGCGCGGCACGATCTGGCGAACCGCGATGGCATTCTGGATCTGCTGCAGAACGAAGGTCGGGAACACCGATAATATCTGCAGCGTCACGCCATCGCCGTACTCGTCGAAGCCTTGCAGGAGCGACGGATCGGCGAGCTTGTACTCGCTTTCCGAGCGCAATTGCTGCTTGGCGTATTCCTCGCTTTTCGCCGCTTCGGGATCGATCGCGGAATAGCTCACGTGATGGCCGCCGGTCTCGTCGACAATGATCGCGCCTTTCTGCGAGAGCCGGTTCAGCTCGAACGTCGTGAAGAACAGATGCAGGATGCTCGCATGGTATGAATCCTTGACGTTCTCCACGTAGAGCTTCCAGTTGTTCGGCAGCACCTGCGTGTAGCGCCCGATCACGACGGGCTTTTGCCGCCCGAGCACGCGGTCGATGCGCGACAGGATTTCTTCCCCGAGATATTCCTCGATCGGCGGGACCTCTTCGGAGAAAGAGCCGAAGACAAGCCCGTTGACCGTCGCAACGCGGAGCTTGCGCGGATTGTGATCCTGCATACGGAAGCTCTCGGGCATGCCGCCTTTGCTCTTGACACCGTCCTTGAAGGCGACGCCGATTAGGTTGCCTTTCGTGTCGTAGGTCCAGGCGTGATAAACGCAGCTGAAATCCTTGCGCCCCTTGCCGTGCGTGTCGAGACAGATCAGGGCGCCGCGGTGGGCGCAGCGATTCTCGAATGCGTAGATTTCGCGGTCGTAATCGCGCGAGACGACAACCGGCGTGTCGCCGACCTTGGTGGTGCGGAAATCGCCTCCGGCGGGAATTTCGATTTCCATGCAGAGGTAGTGCCAGAGCGGGCCCTGAAAGATGCACTTCTGCTCGCGTTCGTATGTCTCATCTTTCTGGAACACGCGGTAAGGAACACGCGTCAGCCCCGCGGAGGGCCAGGGTTGGCGCGATGCGCCCTCGTGAGCGGTCGTCTGCGCGAAGCCTTGGTCCAAGTGCATTTCCTCAGGCTAGTTTCTATCGTTAGCTCGCGATTATTCGGTGGATAATCGAGGCAACGAGTCAAGCTCGACAACAGTTCCGGTCGCCGCATTGCGCCTGCGCGTCCTTCGGTTGCGTCAGGGATCAAGCGCGTCCAATAAGCGATCTCTCTCGTCCGCGCTTGCCGCATCGTCGCTCCCGCGCGACAACCAGGATCGAGCACAGGTTCGCCCAGCCGAAAGGCGTCCATGACCGGTCATCAGCCGTTTGCCGAGGATCACGCCGAGATACGCGAGGAGGTGCGCAAGCTCTGCTCGAAATATCCGGGCGCCTATTGGCGCGATCTCGATACGCGGCGCGCCTATCCCACCGAATTCGTGACCGAGCTGACGAAGTCGGGCTTCCTCTCGGTTCTGATACCGGAAGAATTCGGCGGCTCGGGGCTTGGCCTCTCGGCTGCGGCGGCAATCCTGGAGACCATCCAGGCGAGCGGCTGCAACGGCGCCGCCTGCCACGCCCAGCTTTACACGATGGGGACGGTGCTGCGGCACGGCTCGCCGGCACAGAAGGCCACGTATTTGCCCAAAATCGCAACGGGCGAGCTCCGCCTGCAGGCGTTCGGCGTCACCGAGCCGACGAGCGGCACCGATACGACGTCGTTGCGGACCTTCGCCAAGCGCGAGGGCGACGAATACGTCGTCAACGGCCAAAAGATCTGGACGAGCCGCGCCGAGCATTCCGACTTGATGGTGCTGCTGGCGCGCACGACTCCGCGCGACCAGGTGCGCAAGAAAACCGAGGGGCTTTCCACCTTTCTTGTCGATATGCGCGACGCCTTGAACAATGGGCTCACCGTCCGTCCGATCCGCACGATGATGAATCACAATTCGTGCGAAGTGTTTTTCGAGAACATGCGCATTCCGGCGGAGAACCGCATTGGCGAGGAGGGCAAGGGCTTTCGCTATATTCTATCCGGCATGAATGCCGAGCGCATTCTGATCGCGGCGGAATGCATTGGCGACGCCAAATGGTTCATCGAAAAGGCGCGGGATTACGCGCGCGAGCGCCACGTCTTCGGACGCGCCATCGGCCAGAACCAGGGCATACAATTCCCGATCGCGCAGGCTTATGCGAAAATGCGCGCCGCGGAGCTGATGGTGCATGACGCGCTTTCGCGCTACGAGGCGGCGCTCGATTGCGGGGCGGAGGCGAATATGGCCAAGATGCTCGCGGCGGACGCCTCGTGGGAGGCAGCAAACGTCTGCGTGCAGACGCATGGCGGCTTCGGCTTCGCCGAGGAATACAACATCGAGCGCAAGTTCCGCGAAACGCGGCTCTATCAGGTCGCGCCGATCTCGACCAATTTGATCCTGAGCTACATCGCCGAGCATGTTCTTGACCTGCCGCGCTCGTACTGAATTGCCGGAGAGAAGCGCATGAGCATCAAAGGCCAGGCATATATCGCCGGCGCCTATGAGCATCCGACGCGCAAGGCGCCAGATTCGAGCCTGGCGCAGCTCCATGCCGAAGTGGCGCTCGGCGCGCTCGCCGATGCGGGGCTGTCGATCCGCGACGTCGAGGGTTATTTTTGCGCGGGCGACGCCCCCGGCATGGGGCCGATGTCTATGGTCGATTATCTGAACTTGAAAGTTCGGCACGTCGACGCGACCGATACCGGGGGCACCTCTTACCTCATCCATGTCGCGCATGCGGCGCAGGCGATCGCCGCCGGCAAATGCGACGTCGCGCTGGTGACGCTCGCCGGCCGGCCACGCAGCGAAGGCCAGGCTACCGGCACGGCTGTGCGCCCGCTCAATCCCAATCAGCCGGATACGGCTTTCGAGAGCCCGTTCGGGCCGGCGCTTGCCAACATGTACGGGATGGTCGCGCGGCGTCACATGCATGAGTTCGGCACCACGTCCGAGCAGCTTGCCTGGATCAAGGTCGCCGCTTCGCACCA
>Ga0164305_10000362_pt1 | contig 16751 bp, 10 predicted proteins | sample Whisoiple_237_MG_FD_110215 | JGI IMG/M metagenome (GOLD analysis project Ga0164305, IMG submission 110215) | Soil microbial communities amended with pyrogenic organic matter from upstate New York, USA - Whitman soil sample_237_MG | ecosystem: Environmental > Terrestrial > Soil > Agricultural...
AATTAAATTCCCAATTAAGTCTGCTAATTGTACACTTGCCCCTAGAGGATTTGCGAGATGAAGTTCCGTCGCCGGAAATTGCTGCTTTAGCTGTGCGACATTTTTGGCGATCGCATCTGTAATTCCTCCATTAAATAAGAAGTATGGCACAATTCCAATTTGCTGCTGTCCACCACGAACCAAACTCTCAATTTGCTCTTCCAAACTCGGCTTTACCGACCAATAAGCTGTCAGCGCACCGAGTTGGCTGGCGATTTCCTCAACAATCGAGTTACCTCCGGGGCGACGGCTGCCGTGAGATAATAAAATCCATTTTGGCCATAGCAGATTGGGGAGAAAAGTCACCTCTTGCATCTGACTTTTTACCAATTTTGTTAAGCCTGCTTCCTGAGAACCTAAATGCGGGCGCAATTCAATTTTTAGCTTGTCACCAAAAGTTTTTTGGGCAATTTCCACCTCTGCCGGTATGTCTTCGGCGACGTGAACTCCCGGCAATAAAAATACAGGCAGGATTTGCAATTCTCTCAGTCCCAGCGACAAGGTACGATCGCCAAAACTGCAAATTTGTTCGTGCAGCGGTGCGGGGCCGAGTTCTAAGGTGGCGGTTGCTACTGCGGGGAATGAGTCAGCCAACTTTTGAGACACCAGTTGACCTAGGTTTTCCAAAGCTAGTTGGGGTCTGGGGTCGCGGCTGCCGTGAGAAACTAATAAATAGGTCGATCGCAATTTCAATATAGATTAAATGTTAATGTTCGATCCGGATTTCAAATAATTATAACACCGTAGGGCGCGTGACTGGAAAAATACTCAACCCTCAACCCGAAGCTTGCGAGTCACGCACCTCTAACAACTAAAGCCAAGTACCCGGCTTGAAAATTACTCAACATAGGGCTTAAATCTTCTAAGCCGCCCACCTTACAGAAGAAGGTGCGCGGCTTAAAAATTACTCAACACAGGGCTTAAATCTTCTAAGCCACACACCCTAAACAACTCTCAAATTAACCTTTGGGAGCGGGATCGGCAATGTATTTGAAAGTAGGTTCCGAGTTCCAAGGGCCGCGTTCATCCTTGCCATTTGTTGACAAGTTAAAGTAGAGATCCACAGTGGAATCTGGCGGAATATTGCCGAACATGGGATCGGTGAGTTTACCCAGCGATTCCAGAGCTTTCATGAACATTTGAGTGTGAGAAATTTCGCGAGTCAGCAGAAACTGCAACGTCTTTTTCGTTCCCATATCCGGTGCTAGTTTAATCAAGGCTTCGTAAGTTTGGCGGGCTCCTGCTTCCGCACCGATATTAGCGCGCAAATCGCGCACCACATCGCCGCCTTCGTTGACATAAGCACCAGTCCAAGCTTGACCTTGGCTGTCCAACAAGTGCGGGCCTACACCGCGCACGGCAAACAAAGTGCTTTTATAAGCTTCTGTTTGGTCAACGTTTTTGGTGTGCATTTCGATGAGTTTGCCCACCATTTCTAAGTGGCTGAATTCTTCGATCGCAATATCTTGAAGCATATCCTTAATCCCTGCATTTTCACAGTGGAATGACTGCACCCAGTATTGCAAAGCTGCTGTGAGTTCTCCTGTTGCTCCGCCAAACTGTTCTAGCAGCAATTGGGCAAAACGGGGGTTGGCTTCGTCTACTGTGACCGCAGACATTAATTCTTTTTTATGAAAAAACATGGATCGATACCTCTGTTTAGTTCGGTTGTTAAAGTCTAAAGGATTGCAGACTTTATCTGTGTTCGCCTTCAGAATCCATTGTGCGACAAGCGATCGCACCGAGCCTCGGTCGATGGATACATCTAGCTCGACAAATTTCTCTGCTTTCAGGTAGAGTTTAAATCTGCAATTTTACTTAGTGAGTCGGCAGACCAAATTACAATTTAGGAGCAGCATTATTGTCGCACTCGGTTAATTTTGCTGACATGGCATCGAGGTGCCGCAGCCACTGAATGCCGCCAACCCAACTGCGAGAGGGGAGGTGTCCGATTGGTGCTTGCTGACTAAATTTAATCTGCCCTAAAGTATTAGCAGAATTGTAGGTTTGCCAGTTGACCCGATCGCAAAATCTGATATAGTCTCCCTTAACGCTTTCGTAAATCTGCTTTTGGACGCTGAAGCCAAACCGACCTTGACTGTAGTGCAGCCAAAGGCGATCTAGTGTTTGCAAATCTTCGCAGGGTATCTGGTAAATTTGGCTAATTTCTAGCTCAGTTCCCAGTGGCTGGGAAAGAGATTGACACATCAAGCCCCAAGTTTCGAGATCGGCTTCTTTCCACTTTTTGTTAGACAAAAAATCTCGCAGTTTGGTATAGTCAACTCCCCGCGCAGAAATTAGGGTCGGTTCGATATTTGAAGTATTTGAAGTAACAGATAAGGAAAAAGTTTCTGCGGAATTGGCGACGGCATTTGTGGGTAAAATCGGAGAATCCGGAGTTGGTAGCGCGCTGATATCGGCGGAGTTGTCGCTATTATTAAGAGCAGGAGCGATGATCGGTTGTTCGGGCGAAAACAAATTTTGATGGCGAATATCTAAAGCTGATTTGATATCGTCCAAAACTTCCGTAGCAAAACTGTACCGCTGATTGAGACGAGTTTGCAGCAATTTATCTAAAATTTCACCTAACTCGTCGCTAATACTCGTGGCTTTGGGAAGAAACTCGCGCCACCACCAGCGCTCGTTGTTGCAGTCGTACATATCCAAGGGAGGAACTTGCGTCATTAGGCGAATGCAAGTAACACCTAAACTGTAAAGGTCGCTAGCAGGAAATACTTTGCCGCGCATTTGTTCGGGAGCTACATAATCTTGACTGCCGATGAGCGTTGCTGGACGGAGTATCGCTGAATCAGTCAGCAGTTTGGCTATGCCGAAATCGATCAATACGAGTTTGTTGTCCGACAGTCGGCGGATAATATTTTCGGGTTTGATGTCGCGGTGAATGACGCGCTTGTCGTGGATAAATTGCAGCACGGGCAATAAGTCTTGCAGCACTTGCCAAATTTGATTTTCATCGTATACACTCTTGTCTAATTCTTGTTTAAGAGTCGATCCCTCTATAAACTCTTGAACTAAATAAATATGACCTTCTTGTTCAAAGCAGGCTAATAATGTGGGTATTTGCGGGTGTTTTCCAAGTTCGTCTAAACGGACGCCTTCTTGCCGAAATAATTCAACGGCTTTGTTGACAATTTCGGGGTCGCGGTCGTAAAAATAAAATTGCTTGACTGCACAGCGGGGTAGAGATGGGATGTCTTCATCAATTGCTAGGAAAGTTTTACCAAATCCGCCTCTACCTAAAAGTTCAATCGGGCGATATCGCTGTCTCAGCAACAGGTTAAAGCCGCAGTTTAAGCAAAATTTGGCGGTGTTGGAGTTTTGAGGATTTTGACATTCTGGGTTGACACAGTAGCTCATATTGATTTTAGATTTTATATTGCGGACAAGACTTTTTTTTAAACGAACCGCGAAGACGCGAAGCTGCGCGAAGGAAGAGGGAAGAGAGAAGAGAGAGAAAAGGGATGGTCGATCCCTCATGCGGTGTGGGATAAGCTGCCCCGCTTCTGGCGTGGTATTTTTCGGGCGGGCGGGACACCCCACCAGCATTTGATCTGAGATCTTGCACCATTCTCAATAAGGCTTTTAGGGGCGGGCTAGAAGATCCCACCCTAAAAGAAATTCATTCTTCGCTTCACAAGGATCTTGCCTGTTCTTAAAAATGCTGCCAGAGGTGAGTTTTATCAAACTGGACTGTAAAATTTAGATGCGCCTGCGCTGATAAGGCTATTTTAATGCGCTGGATCGAATCGGGACGCTGCCCGATCGGCCGAACCCAGGCTACATGACCGAAACCATCGAGAATACAAGCCCCCGGATTCATCCGTGGGGTCAATGCTTCAATTCTTGAATCTAAAATCTAAAATCTAAAATCGCGCAATCGATTGACTGCTGGGGGCGAGATAATTGCCGTTGGCGAAGCCCTCGAAGAGGCTCGCACAGGCCGATCGCGCAGAGCGAAAATTGTGCTATAGTCTTACTGTGCTTGGAACTTGAGGCATAATCGATCTGTCCGGTTTAGGGACGCTCAGAAATATTTCAAAATATTTTTGCCTTACCCCTAGACTTGTGCTGAGATCTGATGCTATAGTTAAAACTGATACGGCGAGCGTAGCCAAGTGGTTAAGGCAGTGGTTTGTGGTACCACCATTCGTGGGTTCAAGTCCCATCGTTCGCCCTTTTGATTCTAAACAGTTTAATTCGATCGCCTCCGGGTGGGCTTCAGCAAACCTTAATCTTTGGGATTTAGCGGTTCTGTCGGCATCATTTGTGTCAACTTACGTTAAAAGTAGTATCGGTCTCCTCTCCTGTTCGACAGTTAGGTCTAGATCCCCCCTAACCCCCCTTAATAAGGGGGGGACAAGATCGTGATCAAAGTCCCCCTTATTAAGGGGGATTTAGGGGGATCTAGACTCAGCAAAAAGCCAGATTTATCAGGGGTTTCAGGCTCTGGTTGACACCAATGTGCCGGCACAAGTTCCGATGTGCTAATCTTAAATCCAATCTAAAATCTAAAATCTAAAATCTAAAATCAAAATATGCCATCTTTAGTAACAGAAGATTGGGGATATAAATTTAGTGGCGATCGCACAATTAATAAGTTTATTCGGGATATAGAAGGAGAAGCGGCTTTAGGGAAATATTGCGATTGGGAATGCAGAGAACGTGCGGAAATTCTGATGTCGGAGATAGCTGGCAAATCCCACAATCTTTTCTACGTGCGCCGCCAAAAGGTAAATGAGAGATTTTCTGAAGAAGAAATCTGGGAATTGCTGCTTGCTACGGATGGAGATGATTTTGAATTACCTCAATTGTTGCAAAAAGCAGATCGCACTTTGCGGTTGTTAGCAACTGTACGCTGTGAAGACGGAATCGGCGGTTTAAAACTGCTGGATGCTGGTTTGGTGGCGGTTCCCAGAGGAAGGAAAGATGGGTATGCTTTGCCGGTTCAGTTGCGACTTTTGGCTAACAGTAGAGCTCCAATTCCTGTAAAGTCGATCGCCCGCGTCCAACAAATGCCATTTTGGGACGACAGACACATACCGACTACCGAACAGCTAAAAGTTTGGCATACTTTTTTAAATGTGGAAAAACGCATTGCGGAAGCGCGTCAATTTTGCGTGCCTTTTCGCGGTCATAATTACGGTTCCGGCTTTAAAATCGTCACTTTTGAAATCGATCGCAATTCCGCAACTCTTGACGGCTATGAGGAAAATTCCTTAGAATTGGGCGACTTTCGCGAAAGGCTAAAAAAGGCGCGAAATGAAGAAATTATTCTGTTTGATTCGCCGCCCGGAAGCAGAAGCAGCCGCGATGGCGAGACATTGGGTAGCATCGCGGAAATTGACTTTGACCATGGTAAATTACGGATTAAGTTAGATGTAGATTTAGGCGATCGCATGGCGGGTGGCAGATATCAACTGCCCAAACAAGGATTCTTGTATTTTGAAGCTGCGGGCGATATCAGTCAGATCGAACGCAAGAAGAAAGCTTTAAAAATGCTGACAGATGGCCGCGCTCAAAATCCTTATTTGAGCGAGTTTTTATTCGACTCTTCTCAGGCGAGACTGCCCGAAAAACTGATTAAATTGGATCGGGAAAACTTATTAAATCGCAATGCTAATGAGGACCAACTTGCCGCGGTAGAAACGGTGCTTTCGGCGCGGGATTTAATTTTGATTCAAGGGCCGCCGGGAACTGGTAAAACGACTGTGATTGCGGAGATTTGCTATCAAATTGCCCGTCAGGGTGGCAAAACGCTCATTGCTTCGCAAGCAAATTTGGCTGTAGATAATGCTTTGAGTCGGTTAGTTCACAATCCGGCGATTCGGGCTTTGCGGAAGGGAAAAGCTCATAAGGTGCAGGAAGAAGGGCAGCCGTTTTTAGAGGAAAATGCGATCGGCACTTGGCTGCAAAATACGGCGACTGACTGCGAACAAAAGCTCTCGCAGCGCCTGACTAATGTCAAATCTTTGCGGCAGTTGGTGGCAGAATCAGAGCGATTTACCGCCTACTGTGCCGCAGAGAGAGATTTTTTTAATGAACTCAAACACCTGCACGACAGTAAAGCAAATATTGAGGAAAAGTGCAACCAGCAAGCAGCAGATTATGAACGAAATTTAACCGAAAAAAGCGATATTGAATCTTTAGTGAGTGGGTTGGAAAATCTGCTGGATGCGCCTAATGTCAACTGGGAATCTCCAGAAGTTGCCGAGTTTATGCCCAGACTAAAACCATATTCAGAAGGCAATGTTTTAGTAGAAAACTTTATGGCAAATGTTCGGATTGCCACTAGCAATGCTACTCAAATCGGCTTCGATCGCCCTGCTTGCGGGGCCTTTGGGATTGCGGTTTGGTTGCAGGAAACTGTAGCAACCCAAATATCGGAATTTAAGACGGCATTCGATCGCGCTGATGATGTTTGTCGCGCTATGTCAACGGTTGCGGAGTCGTTGCGGGTGTCGCGGCAGATGTCGGAGGCTGTGAATCAACTCGAATTGGGCGATCGGCAAAATCAGACCCACCGCCAAAATCTCGAACAGAAAATCAAGAATTTGGAACTGCGAAAAGCGGAAATTGCAGCCGTTGTCGTCGCCGTTGCACAGTGGATTGAGACAGCGGATACGGGACTCTATGAAGTTGTGAAATCTTGCTGGGAAACGGGCGCAATGCTCACGGATGATATGGTAGAATTGCCCGCAGGATTGCTGAAAATTGCCCGATCGCTCAAATTGCCGATCGTGCCGCCCAAATGCAAAATCAATTTGCCCGATTTGGATCGGTTGCAAAAGGCGATATCCCACGAAGAAAGCGCAGGTTTTAAGGACATACAAGGGCAACAGTTCCGGTTTAGCGAGTTTCTGCACCTAAATTTGAGTCAAACGCCGATCGTGCTCTCTGCGGGCGATCGTACACAGTGGCAACAACTTGCCAAAGACTTCGCCAGCTATTCCCAAGTCAGCCAAAGTCAGCGCAAATTTATCATCGAAAAAGCTCGCACTTTCTTAGGCAGCATTCAACAATTTTATAGTGAATCATTGCATCCAAATCATATCCAGGCCACCTTCGATCGCCTAGTCAAAGAATTGCTGCACAGTATCCTCGCCAATGCCCGTCAGTGCGTGGTTCCCCTGAAAACCGAAACCGAACAGCAGCTTATCAAACAGCAACAGTTATTAGATAAAATCGGTCAAACCTTAAACCAGCAGCAAATATCCGCCGCTAAACTTCAGGTAGAAACAGCGCAGCAAGAGGCAAACTTAAAAATTAGCGAAGTTACTAATTTGTTGCAAGCAATTGTCCAACAGCCAAATGTACCTGAAAAATTGCGGATTTTAGCCGAACAATATCTCGCTCAAAAATCTAATATTTGGGAGCAACCGCAGCAGTTTGTCAAGCAAGTTGAGGCTTGGAAAGCAAGCACGATTCAGCTTGAAAAATCCATTGCTGACTTAGACCCTTTTGGGGTTTTGGAAACAATCAAAAACACTCTTGACGAGCATTTATCCCCGCTACAAACTGCGGCTGCAACTTCGCAGCAGCAACTCGCCGAACTTCAAACAGAATTGAGCGAAATCAACGCTCAACTGCAACAGCAGCAACCAACAGCAGCATTACTTGTTGAAAGAAATTGGTGGGAGTCAGCATGGCAAACTATCCCGACTCAATATCAGCCAGAAGTTCCGAATACAGGATTATTTACCGTAGCTTTTTTAAACAAAATTAAGCGTTTATTCAAAACTTGGCAGCGGAAATTAGAACAAGAAGAAACAGCACTAAATCGCTCTCAAAACTTTGTGACAGATTGGATTCAAAAACTCCGCAATCCATCAGAAAAAGACCGCAACGATTTAAAGCAAATTTATATTGACAATGCCAACGTTATCGGCATTACTTGCGTGCAAGCTGCCAGCTTCGATTTTACTAAAAACTTTCCCAGCTTTGATGCAGTTATCATTGACGAAGTTAGCAAATGCACTCCCCCAGAGTTGTTAATCCCCGCTTTGAAAGGCAGAAAGTTAGTATTAGTGGGCGATCACAGGCAATTGCCGCCGATGTTTAATCAAAGTACGATCGACGATATTGCCGAAGACATAGGCTGTACCGGAGACGAACTTAGCTTTATCAAAGAATCTTTGTTCAAAGTTTTGTTTGAAAATGCCAGCGACAGCATCAAAAAAATGCTGACAACTCAGTATCGAATGCACCCACAAATCATGGGCGCCATCAATCAGTTTTACCAGCAAAAACTCAACTGTGGCATTCAGGAAGCTGACACCAAGCGCGCCCACAACCTCGCAGGTAGAATCATTCAAGAAAATAATCACATTCTTTGGGTGAAAACGCCGATCGGACAAGGGTTTGAAGAGGAAAAACAGGGTACTTCCCGGTTGAATGTCAAGGAGATTGATGCGATCGAGCGTTTGTGCGAACAAATGGACACAGCTTGGCAGCCCAAAGTTGCCGACGGTGAACCACCGAAAGAAATCGGAATTATCACTTTTTATGCTGCTCAATTAAATGCAATTAAAGACAGAATCGAAGGCGAAAGATTCCCTGCTTTGAGCATCCGCACTGGTACGGTTGACATATTTCAAGGCATGGAAAGACCTGTAATTATTGTCAGCACCGTGTGCAATAATGTTAGGGGCGATATTGGATTTGCTAAGGAACCGGAACGGGTGAATGTGGCATTTTCCCGCGCTCAAGAATTGCTGGTAGTTGTCGGCTGCCACGATTTATTTACCCAACAAACAGGTACAGTGGGAAAAATGTATCAGGAAGTTTCAAAAACGGTGCGTCACTGCGGAGGTTTTGTAGATGTTTCTAGCGTCCTCAACTAAAGAAATTGACTCAAATTTAAGTTCGCTAGCCGAACAAATTGAGCAACAAAATCCAGGTTTGTCAGTGTTGGCGGCGCGTCAATTCCGCTTCGCAATCCGGCAAACTCCGCTGGAGGTGGCGATTAGCGAACCGCGCCAGTTTAACGTGTTGGAAGAGTTCATTTTGCGGGCGGGCGTTGAGTTTGAACCTGCGCCAACTTTGAAGGAATTGGCGGATTTGCTGGGGTTGGACGAGATTTTTGTGAAGACTGCGGCGGCGACTCTGGTTAGTTTGGAAAGCTTGGAGGTGGCTGAGAATGGGAAAATTGCGATCGCCCCGCAAGGTAGAGATTTTTTCGATAAAGGTGCGGTTAGTCGATCGCAAATTCAATCAATTTATGCCATTTCCGATCCGCTGAATCAAACTCTTACCTTTAAATTCGATGCTTTAGCTGCAGAATCGGTCAACTTGCCCGATTTAGCAGATTTAGTGTCGCTCGAACATAAAATTACCGACCTTGCGGATTTAAATATAGCAGAAATCCAGCCGTTAATTCAAGCTTCCGGCTTAGGAATTCACGTCCCAGAAAACGGCAAAATTGTCTCTAAGTGCGATGTCATCGGCGACGATTTAGATATTTGGCAAACAGTCTCGATTTTTGTGTTGTTAGATGCGATCGAAAATAAAACTACTATTCAAGTCAGACAGGGAAAGCAAATATTAGAAACCGCATCAAACTTGCTAAACGAACTTGAATCACAACAAAAACTTTCCTTGAACGACTTGTGTAAAGTAACCCCAGATATCGCACAGCAAGAATCAGAGACAATCCCCGTCCAGAACACTCCTAAAAAGCCATCTAAGAAGAAAACCAAGTAAACGATATGATAAGCTGTCGCGCATTTAAATTGTATATTCAGGGCGGGCGGGACGCCCACCCCACAAGACTTTAATTTTTTTGGACATACAAATTAAATGCACAACAGCTTAAGCACTACACTCCTGATTAACTTAAAAATTAAAACTATTTAGAAAATTAGGATGGTACAGATTGACAGTATACCGAGATTTTGGTATAATTAATACTTGTTTGCAATCGCGCTGAAAATTTGTCTGTGTCTGCCAAAGATACTTTCCACGAATCCGTAAAGCGAGCCCTTCAAAAAGAACAGTGGGTGATTACTGCCGATCCACTAAGGTTTAAGTTTGGCAATGTTAAATTTCAGGTTGATTTGGGAGCAGAAAGGTTAGTCGCAGCGGAGCGAGGAGGGGAGAAAATTGCAGTCGAAATCAAAAGCTTCCTCAATCCTTCTGTAATTACAGACTTTTATGCTGCATTGGGACAATTTCTCAGTTATCGGCTAGGGCTGGCATCTGTTGAACCTAATCGGAAATTATACTTGGCAGTACCAATTGACGTGTATAGAACATTTTTTCAGTCTGAGTTTACTCAAGCTGCGGTACAACAGTATCAGGTATTGCTAATCGTATACGATGCAACAAATGAGGTAATTGTACAATGGACAAACTAGCTCAATATCGTCAGTACGTTCAGACATTAATGAGCCGTTATGCCGAAGATGATGTTTCCGATGATGAAGTCGAAGTGCAACTAATTTTAGACACAGAGCGAGATCATTATCAGTGGATGAATGTCGGCTGGGAACACTTAACCCGGATTTATCAAACCTTCATTCACATTGACATCAAAGATGGAAAAATCTGGCTTCAACAAAATTTGACTGAGGAAAATCCTGCGGAGGAATTAGTTGCAATGGGAGTACCGAGAGAGGATATTATTTTGGGATTGCAACCCCCATACAAACGGCCGTATACTGATTATGGTGTAGCTTAAAAGGTCAAGCTAAAAAAAACAGAATACTCAGATACCCGACTTCGCCAAAGTTGTTGGGTATCTACTTGGCCCTACTAAGCCTTGACGCATTTCAGCATCCGCAAAGTAGCAGCCGCGTAATTGCGCTTTGCAGAATCATTCGGAGCAAATTGATCGCCCATTTCGTTAATAGCGGCAGCAACAGAACAATAAGCAGACATTTGAGTAATAATAGAAGCAGCCCAATAATTCTGAATGTCTGAAAAAGTTTTAGACGGTTCTTTAGCAACTAAATTCGGCTGCATTCCCCGCGCCGACAAACCAAATTCCGGCGCTGGACGGCGCACCGCCATCTATTCAGCGTGAGTGACGGGCTGCGTAGGTTGAAAAGTTCCATCTTGATAGCCGCTAACTATCTTGTTGTCCCGCGCCAATAGAACTTTTCCGGCACTCCAGCGGGAAATATCAACGTCGCTATAGGGACGGATAGAAACATGGCTAGGAAAGGTGATATTAGCACCTTGTATTCATTTCAAAGATTCCCAAACTAAAGATACCAATTGCTCTCTGGTAACAGCAAGTTGCGGTCGAAAGGTATTATCTTGAGAAAACCGGGCTACAAACCCAAAGCCCACAGCTTCTTTAATTTCGGAAGCGTGGATATCATCGGTCGCTATCTCCAAATTGTAGAAAAGCGAGTATTGCCTACGGTATTGGTATTTCCTGCGGTATTGGCTGCGGTGTTGGCTGCGGTATTGGCTGCGGTATTGGTATTGGTATTGGTATTGGCTGCGGTGTTGCCTGCGGTGTTGCCTCGGTATTGCCTCCGGTATTGCCAATTTCTAGCGGTGCGGGTTGATTGGTAGTGAAATAAAAGTGACCTAATGTGCGGCCTTGATAAGCTCTTTTACTCAAGTGCCAAGCAGGATCGAGAGTGATTTTCATGAAGTCCTTAACATCGCCATTTGTGCGGCCGATAATCACCGATTTTCCTTGGTAATCTACCGGGGTTCCCATTAGTAGAACATTACCATCAACACTTTCCAAAGTTAGGGTGTATTTTAATGCTAAATCTGTGCCGGCCATGCGAATTGAAAAGCCGTTGCTGTCTGTGGCGCGGCCACAAATACCGGTGAAATCAAAAGTAACTAATAACGGATCGACTTTCACGGGATTAGAGCCACTTTCGCTCCAGCACTTTCGCTTGTCAGATACTTGTTCTACAATTAGCAATTGGTAGCCGCCGAAAGGGCGGGGTTGGGCGATGACAATTACTCGGTCTTGGTTAATTTCGGTTTCGTCAAAAGTAAATGCTTTAGCCGAACCGATCGCCCCCAGTGTTAAAATTGCTGAACCTGCCAGTGCGGCGAGTGTTCGTACAAGTGAATGTTTCATGATTTTTCCCTATTGGCTCCTTATGGTGATGAGACTTATCTAGAATATAAAAAAGTCGTCCTCTTCCAACAACAAGATAGAATTTTACCATCTCTTGTTCCGGTGGTACCAAGTGCGATCGATCGCCGAGCGTCACCTTGGTTCGTAGTGAGAACCACAGTCCGAGCGAATTTTTATGAGGAGTTTAGTCCTCACTACAAACTTATATAGCAATCCTAAATCATTCATGTAAATTTGTAGGGGTAGTGCTAAGAGTGCCTACCCCCTATCTATCGGGGCAACCGGGCGTGGGATTGCCCCTACAATTATTACGCGAATGATTTAGGGTTGCTATAACCGTTATTTTACCGAGGAACTTGATAAGTTGCGCGGTCTTTAAATTGTATTTTCTGGGCGGGGGGGACGCCCACTCCACAAGAATTTGATGGGACTTGAGAGTAAAATTTAGATGCGCCTGGGCTGATTACTTGCGGGAAACGATCGCACTATTGGGCAAAAAAACGGTGCGTTACACTCTTGTTAACGCACCCTAAAACAAACATTCAAAAAGCGCCTTTCCTGTCTAGCGGAACATACTGCTAACAGAACTATCTTCGTGAATCCGCCAAATAGTTTCTCCGAGCAAATTCGCTACCGAAAGCACAGTTAACTGCTGAAAACGGTTCTCTTCAGGCACAGGAATTGTATTCGTAACAATTACCTCTTCCAAAATCCCGCTAGACAAACGCTCGATCGCCGGAGCGGAAAACACCGCATGAGTAGCACAAGCATAAACCTGCCTCGCACCCTCGCGGCGCAACAATCTCGCACCTTCAGAAATCGTGCCGGCAGTATCGATCATGTCGTCCACCAACACGGCCGTTTTGCCCTTGACATCACCGATGAGGTTCATCACTTCTGCCACGTTGTGAGCTTGGCGGCGCTTGTCAATAATTGCCAGGGGAGCATCGCCAAGCTTTTTGGCAAAAGCTCTCGCCCTAGCGACTCCGCCAACATCCGGCGAAACCACAACAATATCCGTCAATTGCTTGCTCGCCAGATAATCCAAAAGCACCGGCGAACCGTAAACGTGATCGAAAGGAATGTCAAAATAACCTTGAATCTGAGCCGAGTGCAAATCCATCGCCAAAATGCGACCTGCCCCAGCTTCCGTAATCAAATTAGCCACTAATTTTGCAGTAATCGACTCTCTTCCGGCCGTTTTGCGGTCAGCCCTAGCATATCCGTAATAGGGAATGACAGCAGTAATTTGTCTGGCCGAAGCGCGGCGACAAGCATCGATCATAATTAACAATTCCATGAGGCGATCGTTTACCGGACAGCAAGTTGGCTGAATCAAGTAAACATCGCAACCCCGAATCGATTCTTGAATTTGAACGTAGAGTTCCCCATCAGCAAACCGCTTGCGAACCATCGGCCCCAAATCTATCCCCAGATAGCGAGCCACCTCTTGGGCGAGGGGAACATTAGCAGAACCGGAGAACAGCCGCAGACGGTCATGAGCGGAAACCGGCGGCTCGGGAAGCGGAAGCGGTAAAGTAGCAGAACGGATCACAGCAGGCCTCTTGCAGGACGTTTATTCCATCGCTATCTTACCATCTGAAACTAGAAATATTCAGCCAATTTTTTAATAGATTTAACATTCGGGGCGACCACAAGTGTTAAGGAGCATCTCAATGAAAGCAGCCAAGCTAGAAATTGGAGTTTTGAGGCAGGAGGTACTCTTGCTGCGAGGAAAGAGTCAGAAGGAAGGAGCCAGAAGAAGTATTTTTACACATATGAGATGCTCCCAGTGTTAAGTTAGGCGAATTGAATAGGACTTACATAAATATGTCCGAGAAACCCACTTTCTAGCCCACTTTCGGCACCTTCAACGGTCACAATCGGTTTTTACTTATTTTTATCCACCAATAAAACTATCAATTCTACTATAATACCGTATATTAACGGATAAATTACTTTTTAAAGGCATAATTTATTACTTTCAAGCCCACTTTCGGCACCTTCAACGGTCGCCATCGGTTTTTACTTATTTTTATCCAGAAATAGAACTATCAATTATACTATAATACCGTAGATGAACGGAAAAAAAACTTTTTAAAGGCATAATTTATTACTTTAAAGATAGAGTGGTATGCGTAATTATGCTGTGTGACACCCCAGGGTGCGGAATGTGGGCTCTAGCTAACTCTATACTGTCAGAAGTACGATCGCACTTGTGCCCCTGCGTCTAAAAGTTCTGGCGTGAGTCAATTTGCGGCCGAGGCTGGAAGTGCAGCCACCCCAAATTCAGTCGCAAGCCGAAGGCATCCGGGTTCAATGCGATAAAAATGCCACCAACAGGCAATAAACTTGAAAAATACTGTAAAAAAAGTTAAGAATCGGAAGCATACTCCAGATTTTTGATATTGGGCAAAGCAAGGTAGAAATCGATGAGCTTAAGAGAACGCATTGACGCAGAAATCAAAGCAGCCATGAAGTCCAAGGACAAAGTTCGCTTGGAAACAGTTCGCGGCATCAAGAAATTTATTCTCGAAAAAGAAGTCAGCCTCCGTCCTTCCGGCCAAGATACGCTGACAGAAGCTCAAGAAATGGAAATTTTGATGCAAATAGCCAAACAGCGCCGGGATTCGATCGAACAATACCGCAAAGGCGGCCGCCAAGATTTAGTGGCACAAGAGGAGGCGGAGTTAGCAATTGTTGAAGAGTATTTGCCACCCCAGATGTCAGACGAAGAGGTGAGTCAAGTCGTTGACGAAGTGATTGCCTCGGTTGGCGCTACTTCTGCAAAAGATATGGGCAAGGTGATGGGCAAGGCAATGCAGCAGCTTAAGGGCAAAGCAGACGGTAACAGAATTCAAGACATGGTGAAAGCAAAGCTTAGTCAGTAGTCAGTAGTCAGTAGTCAGTAGTCAGTTTTCAGTAGACATCTCTCATAAATAATCTCAAGCTTTATAGAGATGTATGGCTTAGGCCGGGGGGCAACAATTTATTAGGGCTAAGGCCAAAAAACCCGGTTTCTACGAAAAATCCTGCATTTATCCCTTGAGATATTGACGCAGAAACCGGGTTTTCGATCGGATCTGCAGGTGGCAACCTGTGTATTTTCGTGAAAAAACCCGGTTTCTGACCATCCTTGCGTCCAAGAATGTCAAAAAAATGTAAAATACTAACTTTGGTCGGGACTGGGGACTACAGAGAGTGAAGTATGCTCAAGAGCATTAAAGACCTAGCATTACTAAGTCTGTGAGCGATCGTCTATTTTTTAACAGTTTCTACTTAAACTTATGCAGCCACCTATTGCTATTGGAACTCTCCTACAAAACCGCTACCGCTTGGTGAATATTTTAGGTCAAGGAGGATTTGGCCGGACTTATTTAGTAGAAGATTTGGGACGGTTTCAAGAACGCTGCGCCCTGAAGGAATTGATTCCGGTGCAAAGCGGGCCTTACGTTTTGGAAAAATCGAAGGAATTGTTTCAAAGAGAGGCGGCAATACTTTACCAAATTGGGCACCCACAAATTCCCCAGTTTCGGGCAATATTTGAAGAGAACCAGCGTTTGTTTTTAGTGCAGGATTACGTGGAAGGGATGACTTACCGCGAACTGTTGCTCGATCGAACTTCAAATGGTCGCACCTTCACCGAAGCCGAAGTCTTGGTATTTATCCGGCAAATGCTGCCGGTACTGGCTCACATCCACGCCCGCGGCATCATCCACCGCGACATCTCCCCAGAAAATATAATTCGGCGCGAAAACGACCAGTTGCCCGTGCTGATTGACTTTGGAGTGGTGAAGGAACTCGCCACCAAAGTCCAGTCTCCCGAAGGAACAGCCCACGCGACAACTGTCGGTAAAATCGGCTACGCGCCGATGGAACAGTTGCAAAGCGGGCGGGCAACAGCCAGCAGCGACCTCTACGCTTTAGCTGTAACGGCGATCGTCCTGCTGACGGGCAAAGAACCGCAGGAATTGCTCGATCAAACAACGCTGCAGTGGAATTGGCAGCAGCAAGTGCAGGTGAGCACGGGTTTGGCTTTGGTACTCAATCGGATGTTGAGCCGGTCTCCAGGCGATCGATATCAATCTGTCAGCGAAGTCGCCCAAGCACTCGACGCCCAAACTAATCCTAAACCTAGCCCGCCAACTGTACCGCCAGCGCCAGCAGTGGTGCAGACAAACCCTTCGCTAATAGCAACGGTGGCCGTGGGCAGGCCGCCAGAACCCGCCGCCCAGAGTTCCCACCCGCCAAACCAGCCAGACCCGTTAATTGAGCCTGCTGGCGACAATTTTTGGGACAATCCCATCGCTGCGATCGGACTGCTGGCCGGCTTAGTAATCTTGACGGGCTTCGGTTCCTGGGCCTTAGTAGGCTCATTTCTCAACAATTCGCGCCCCAAACCCACTCCGACACCGCCAGCACTTACAAGTCCGACGCCGACACTAACTCCGATACCAAACCCACTACCTTTGCCAACCCCAACCCCGCAACCTTTGCCAACCCCAACCCCGCAACCTTTGCCAACCCCAAGCCCAGAACCTTTGCCAGAACCAAGCCCAGCACCTTTGCCAGAACCAAGCCCAGCACCTTTGCCAGAACCAAGCCCAGCACCTTTGCCAGAACCAAGCCCAGCACCTTTGCC
>Ga0164305_10000363_pt1 | contig 16710 bp, 18 predicted proteins | sample Whisoiple_237_MG_FD_110215 | JGI IMG/M metagenome (GOLD analysis project Ga0164305, IMG submission 110215) | Soil microbial communities amended with pyrogenic organic matter from upstate New York, USA - Whitman soil sample_237_MG | ecosystem: Environmental > Terrestrial > Soil > Agricultural...
ATGATCGCGCGCGGGCGCGGGGCCGACCCCGAGAGCGCAGCGCAGCGCAGGCGGCTAGCCTCCCGGGTGCGCGAGGCCCGCGAGAAGATTACTTCGTCCGGAACCGGGCATCGCGCTTTCGACATCGAGCCCCTCCATCTTTTTGCAGTTGCGCGGCAAAATGCGGCGGCGCCGACGCTCGGACTTGCAGTCGTCGTCGCTCTCATGTCGTCGGTGTGGATCGCCCCTGGCGACGTGCTCATCTGGACGATCGTGGTCTTTGCCGGCCTCCTCGTCGGCTACGCACTCGCCGGACGGTTCCTTTCGGCAACGAACGCGCAGATCAACGTCGTCGCCTGGCGCGGCCGGTTCCTCCTCTCCGAGACCATTCAGGGGATCGCTTGGGGGCTGATCGCGGCACTCATTCTGCAGCAGGGCGACGCCGAGGCGCGCGCGTTCGTCCTCATCGTCCTCCTCCTCATCGCGGCGATGAACGCGACCGTGAGCGCCGCCATACCCGGCGCCGCCTATTGCACGTTGACCCCGGTCACCCTTACGATCGTTCTGGCGCTACGCGGCTTCGAGAGCAGCACGACCCTGCCGATCACCACTTTGGCGGTCGCGACGCAGATCTATTTCGTCATCCTGGCCAAGCGGCTTTTTACCCAGTCGCTGGCGACCCTGACGTTCCAGGCGGAGAAGGACGCCCTCATCGCTGAGCTCGAGCAGGCCAAGGCCAATTCCGACGAGGCGCGGCGGCGCGCCGAAGAGGCCAACCTCGCCAAATCGCGCTTTCTGGCGACAATGAGCCATGAGCTGCGCACGCCGCTCAATGCCATTCTCGGCTTCTCCGAAGTCATGCAGGGCGAGCTGTTCGGCCCGCATTCGGTATCCGCTTACAAACAGTATTCCAACGATATTCATTCGAGCGGCCAGCATCTGCTGATGCTGATCAACGAAATCCTGGACCTCTCGCGGGTGGAGGCCGGCCGCTACGAGCTCAAGGAAGAATCGGTGTCGCTCAGCGCCATCGTCGAGGATTGCAGCCGCCTTCTGACCCTGCGCGTCCAGAAGCGCGGCATCACGATCAACGAAGCGGTCGAACCCGATCTGCCGCGCATCTGGGCCGACGAGCGGGCGATCCGGCAGGTCGTGCTCAACCTTCTGTCCAATGCAATCAAGTTCACGCCGCAGGGCGGGCAGGTCTCAATCAAGCTGGGTTGGACGGCCGCAGGCGGCCAGTATCTCTCGATCCGGGATACCGGACCGGGCATTCCGGAAGACGAGATCCCCGTCGTTATGTCGTCGTTCGGCCGCGGAACGCTCGCGCAAAAGAACGCCGACGAAGGCACCGGCCTCGGGCTGCCTATCGTCAAGGGATTAATCGAGCTGCATGGCGGCATGTTCAGCCTGCGCTCCAAGGTGCGTGAGGGGACCGAGGTCATTGTCGTCCTGCCGCCGGAGCGGGTGATGAACGCGTTGCCGAAACTCGATCCGGCGCCACCGAAGCCGGCCTTCCAGATCGTCCCGGACCACGCGACGGCCTGAGTTCCTGCCTGATGGGCTTGCTCTACCGGGCGCGGCGAAGCCCGCCGAGCGGGCTGTTGCCGATCCACAACAGCCTGCCGCTTTCCTCCCGCACAGCTACCACTGCTCCGTATATGTTATAGCGTAACGCCTTGGGACCTCAAACGCAATTGCCGGGGTCCAAATCGTGCGGCCCGAGCAGGTCCAACGGCCGGCCCGCGCGGCGAGAAAACGTCACCCATCTGCTGACTGCGGCCCGGCGCGTCGTGCGTCCAACTCGGCCGCAGATCGTCCGCGCGGCGCCGGTCCGTGCACGTGCGCCCGTACGGGCACCCGCCACAACTGCGCCCACGCTAGCGGCGCCTGGCGAGGCTCAAGCAAGTGCCGCCGCCGCGCAGGCTACACGGATGGACGAAGCGCGGGCGAACATCCTGCCGCGTGCCGGCGCCAATGCCTACGATCTCGGCCACGCGACCATCGACGCGCTGCCTCAGGGGACGAACGCGCCGCTCGACAAGGTGTTCCTGCAGCTGACCGGCGTCTCACAGGATTCGATCGCGAGCGGCTCGTTTCATATCCGCAACGAGCACGAAAACGTGCAGTACCGCATCAACGGCGTATTCCTGCCGCCGGGCGTCGCCGGTTTCGGGCAGATGATCGAGACGAGCTTCGTCGGCAATCTCGCGCTTCTCGACGGCGCGTTGCCGGCGCAATACGGACTGCGCACCGCCGGCATTATCGACATCACCTCGCGTGCCGGCGCGTTCGACAATGGCGGGCGCGTCGGAATCTATGGCGGCAGCCAGACGACGATGACGCCGACCTTCGAATATGGCGGCACGTCGGGTCCGTGGCAGTATTTTTTGACGCTACCAAGGAAGGGATCGAGAACACGACGCCGAATTATTACCCGATCCATGACTTCAGCAAGCAGGGCCGCTATTTCGGCTATGCCTCGGCCAATATCGACGACACGACGCGATTGAGCTTCATCAGCGGCGCGCCCGATCTTTTGGGCGATCTAACGGCATCGCCACAGACATCTATCGCTCGAGCCTTCTGAACGGCGTGCAGGGCGACGTGGCATACCGCGTTCATCCCGCGCACACATTGCGATTCGGCTTCATCGGCAGCGCGGAGAAGACGCATGTCGCCAATTCCTCGACGCTGCTGCCGCTCGACGACGCGGGCGACCCGGTGGACGCGCCCTTCGGCGTGCTCGACGAAAGCCGCAAGCTCGGCTGGCTGTTCGGCGCCTATGCGCAGGACGAGTGGCGCCTCACAAAGGAGATCACGCTGAATGCCGGCGCGCGTTTCGACCAGATGGTCCAGTATGTCACCGCCAATCAGCTGAGCCCGCGCGCCAGCGTCACCTACAAGCCGATGGAAGGCACGGTCTTCCACGTGGCTTACGCCCGCTATTTCACGCCGCCGAACCAGGTGCTCGCCGCGCCCATCAACCTCGCGCTCGTCAACAACACGACGCAGCAGCCCGACGTGAACTTGAACGATCCGATCCGCCCCGAGCGCTCGCATTATGTCGATGTCGGCGTGACGCAGCGGCTCGCGCCCGGCCTCGACGTTGGCGTCGATGCCTACTACAAACGCGCGCGCAATTTCCTCGATGACGGTCAGTTCGGCGCGGCTTACGTGTTGACCGCCTTCAATTATGACCGCGCTTACAATGTCGGCATCGAATTCAAGGCCAATTACCAGGTGGACGGCCTGCGTTTCTACGGCAACCTCGCCATCGCCCGGCAGCGCGCGACCGAGGTCATCTCAAACCAGTTTCTGTTCGGGCTCGATGAATATTCCTATATCGCCAATCATTACGTCTATACGGATCACGCCCAGACGATCACCGGCTCGGCCGGCGCGTCATATAAGTGGGACCGGACGCGCCTCAGCATCGAGTTGATCTATGGCAGTGGCTTGCGTTCCGGCTTCGCCAATACCGATCACGTGCCGGCCTATTCCCAGGTCAATCTCGGCGTCGCGCACGAATTGCCGATGCCGGGCATGAAGCCGCTGACATTGCGCTTCGACATCATCAACGTGTTCGATCACGTCTACGAGCTGCGTGATGGGTCGGGCATCGGCGTCTTCGCGCCGCAATTCGGCCCACGGCGCGGATTTTTCGGCGGCGTGTCGCAGCGGTTTTAATTAACCTGCGTGTGATCGGGGCAGGCGTTGACCTCGATGGTGAGATGCGCGAGCGACGGGAACCCGGCAAGCCGGCGCTTGTAAACATCCGGCGGCAACGGCCGGTCGGAGACAATCGCAGCGATGACGCCGAGATGGCCTGGTCCCAGGCGCCAGACATGCAGGTCGCTGACGCGATCACTGCCGATTTCGAGATGCGCGCGCACATCCTCGATCAGGCGCGCGTCGGGCACCGCATCGACGAGCACCGCGCCGGCTTTGCGCACCAGCGTCCATGACCAGGAGAGGATGACCGCCGCACCGATCAGGCCCATCATGGGATCGAGCCAGACGATGCCGAGAAAGCGACCGGCGGCGAGCGCAACGATCGCCAGTACCGACGTCAGCGCATCGGCCATGACGTGCACATAAGCGGCGCGGATATTCGTGTCGTGATGATGCGCGTCATCGTCCTCATCGTCGTGCGCATGGTCGTCGCGCAACAGCCAGGCGCTGGCGAGGTTTACTAGAAGTCCCAGACCGGCGATCGGCAGCGCCTCCGCAAAATGGATTCGTATCGGCTGATAGAGCCGCACAACACTCTCGTAGCCGATGAACAGCGCGATCATGGCAAGGATGATTGCGCTCGCAAAAGCCGCGAGCTCACCGAGTTTTCCCGTGCCAAAGGCGAAGCGCGCGCTGCCCGCATGGAGGCGAGCGAATCGGTAGGCGAGCGCCGCAATGGCGAGCGCTGCCGCATGCGTCGACATATGCCAACCGTCGGCGACGAGCGCCATCGAGCCGAACAGCGTGCCGCCGACAATCTCGGTGACCATCATCGCGGCGGTCAGCGCAACGACGCACATCGTGCGCCGCTCATGCCTGTCGTGGCGCCGTCCGAGGAAAACGTGCTCGTGCTTCCAGCCCTCAATGGAGCGGGTGTGCATACGGCTTCCTTACTCCCGGCGGGGAGGCGTGAGCAACCGCGCGCCCGCAAGGCTTCAACGAGCGCTCGCCGCCTTCAAAATCAGATCGGCGATTTCTTGCGGATGCGAGATCAGCGACAGATGGCTCGCCTTGATCTCGATCGTGTCGGCGCCCATGCGTTTGGCCATGAAGCGCTCAAGATCGGGGTTGATCGTGCGGTCCTCTGTGGAAACGGCATAGAAGCTCGGTTTCGAGCGCCAGGCAGCGTACGCGGTTTTGCCGGTAAGCAGCGCCTTATTGAAGGGCTCCTGCACTGCATAGAGCACCTTCGCCTCTGCCTCGGACAGATCGCCGGCAAAATCGTGCAGAAACGCTGCTTCGCCGAGACGCCCTTCATCGCCGTCAAACACGATTCCCGCCGCGGCGGGCGGCGCCGGAAAGGTATTGGCCAGCGCAGAATAATCTTCGCCGGCATCCGGCGCCCGTGCCGCCACGTACACAACGGCCGAGACCTTCGGATCGACACCAGCCTCGGTGACGATCATTCCAGCAAAGGAATGTCCAACGAGGACGGTCGGTCCGTCCTGACGCGCCAACGCGCGTTGCGTCGAAGCAACTGCCGCCTCGAGATTCGTCAAAGGATTCTGCACGGCGGTGACATTGAGGCCCACCGCCTGCAACCGTGCGATCACCTTGGACCAGCACGATCCGTCGGCGAACAGCCCGTGCACGAGAACAACGTTGCGAGCGCGAGCTGCGGTTTGGGCTTGCGCCAGACGGGGCAATAGTGAGGCCGCGGTCCCAGCCGCCAGCCTACGGGTGAAGGTGCGACGGTCCATCATGCCCGAACTCCTTGTAGGGGCGGCAGTCGCGGCCGTACCCGTCCCCGCTCCGGGATCGTCCATGTTGATCCCGCTCGAAGATAGCCAGCAATGCAATTTTGATCGCCTGCTGCGCTTGCCCCGTCTTGCGTCTTATTGCGGGGGAGCGTCGGCGCAACGGGCTGATGTTCTTAGATTCCGCCGGTCCTGCGCTAATGGATCTTGCTCGCCTTCCTTGCCAGGCGCCCCATTTGCTGCGCCTGATGAGGGGATCATGAGACAAAAGTACCGGCCGCGGTCGATTTACGCGCTTGCAGCGGCGTTTTTGATTGCCGCCGCGCCGCTTGCGTCGGCGCAGGAGCGCGCCCCGGGCGCCGGGGCTAATCGCGCCGAGCAGCGCCGTGAGGCGCCCGCGACGCCGCGCACGCCGCTGCCGCCGGAATCGGTGACATCGCATTCGATCGACATTGGTGGGCAGAGCTTCGCTTTCACCGCCCGCGCAGGCGCGGTGCGGCTCGTCGACGCCAGTGGCGGCACGCCGCAGGCGGATATCGCCTACGTCGCCTTCGAGCGGAACGACGCCGGCGATGCCGCGGCGCGCCCGGTCACGTTCGCCATCAATGGCGGTCCGGGCGCGGCGTCCGGCTTCCTCGATATCGGCGCGATGGGGCCCTGGCGGCTGTCGATGACCGGCGCGGCGCTCGCGCCCTCCGCGGCACCGGTCACCAATGCCAATGCCGAGACCTGGCTGCCCTTCACCGATCTCGTCTTCCTCGATCCGCCGGGCACCGGCTTCACGCGCATTCTCGCCGAGGGCGACGATGTTCGCCGGCACTTCTATTCCGTCGGAGGCGACGTCGATCTCTTGTCGGTGACGATCCGCAAATGGCTCGAGCAGCACAATCGCCTCGCCTCGCCGAAATTCATCGTCGGTGAAAGCTATGGCGGTTTCCGCGCGCCGAAAATCGCACACGCGCTGCAACAGACCGAAAATGTCGGCGTCAACGGCATCGCCATGCTGTCGCCGGTCATCGATTTCAGCTGGTTCGAAGGGACGACGCCGCTCACCCGTGTTGCGCTTCTGCCGGCGATGACCGCCGTTGCGCGCGGCGCTACCGATCGCGCGAAACTCGCCGATGTCGAGGCTTACGCCACCGGCGAATATCTCTCCGACCTTATGAAAGGACCGCGCGACAAGGAAGCGGTGGCGCGGCTGACTGACAAAGTCGCGGCATTCACCGGGCTTGATCGCAATCTCGTGGCGCGGCTCGCCGGCCGTGTCGACGCTAACACGTTTCTGCGCGAGCGCGGCCGCAATCAGGCACGCGTCGGCAGCATATACGATGGCAGCATTACTGCGCTCGATCCGAGCCCGAACGCGCCCGAGAGTCATTGGTCCGACCCTTTCCTCGACGGATTGCGCGCGCCGATCGCCAGCGCCATGGCGGACATCACCGTCAACCGGCTGAAATGGCCGGTCGGCGAATTGCGCTACGAAATCCTCAACAATCAGGTTGTGCGGCAATGGAACTGGGACCGCGGCCGCGGGACCAATGAGGCGCTAAGCGATTTACGCCAGGCCTTAGCGCTCGATCCGCAGATGCGCGTGCTGGTCATGAGCGGCATCACCGATCTCATCACCACCTATTTCGGCGCAAAACTGCTTGTCGATCAGCTTCCGGCCTACGGCGACGCGCGGCGCGTCAGGTTTGAGACGGTACCCGGCGGGCACATGTTCTATTCGCGCGACGATTCCCGCGCGGCGTTACGCGATGCGGGGCGCGAGCTGATCGAAGGACGGCACGTGGGGGAATGAGGCCGCGCTCGCGTTCGCTTACCAGCGCCGCCGGTAGCCCACTCTACCCCGCCCACGCACGAGGCTGATCAGGGCCAGGAGTATAAGCGCGCCGATTGTCGCGCTGATGATCGCCGCGATGATGCCGGTGCCGATATGGATGCCGAGCTGAGCAAACAGCCAGTTGCCGATGAAGGCGCCGACAATGCCGATCAGGAGGTCGCCGATAATGCCGAACCCGGTCCCCCAGGCGATCTGACCTGCCAGCCATCCGGCGATAAGGCCGACGATGATGATGACCAGAATGCTTTCGTTGGACATATGCATTGTTGCCTCCCTATGCACGCTAGCTATCGTGCACTAGGCCTGGGAAAGGACGGGGCGTCAACGCCGATTAACAATCCGGAGCTTATCGAGACGTGCTGGTCATTTCTGATCTCTCGCCGGATGAAATTCCCGCCGCAATCGCCATATGGAAAGAAGCCGGCCTGCTGCGCCTTTGGAATGATCCGCGTGCGGATGCCGCGCTTGCGCTGCGTCACGCGGGCTCAACGATCCTTGCCGCGCGGCGCGAGGCGAAGCTCGTCGCGACTGTCATGGTTGGTCACGACGGCCATCGCGGCTGGGTCTACTATCTCGCGGTCGCTCCAGCATTCCGCCGCCAGGGCGTCGGAACCATGCTGCTGCGTTCGGCAGAGCAGTGGTGCCGCGCGCGTGGCGTACCTAAATTGCAGCTGATGGTGCGCAGCGAGAACGTCGAGGTGGCCAGCTTTTACGCCGCGCTCGGCTACGATAAGAGCGACGTCGTCGTGCTGGCAAAATGGCTGAACTCGAAACCCGATTGAACAAGAGAACGATTTGACCAAGACCAAAACAAAGCAACATCCCCTCCCGTCGCGCGACGACGTCCTCGCCTTCATCGCGCGCGAGCGCGACGTCAACGGCAGGTCGCCCCAAAAAATGGGCAAGCGCGAGATCGCGCGCGCCTTCAACATCAAGGGCGGCGATCGCATAGCGCTGAAGGAGCTGCTCGCGGAACTCAAAGATGAAGGCGCCATCGAATCGCGCGGCAAGCGGCTCGCCAAAGCCGGCACGCTGCCGAATGTGACGCTCGCCGACATTACCGGCCGCGATTGCGACGGCGAGCTGATCGCCACACCGGTCGAATGGGACGAGGCGAGCTTCGGCGAGGCTCCCAAAATTTTGGTGCACGTGCCGCGCAAACCGCGCCCTGGCATGCCAGCACCGGGTGTCGGCGACCGTGCGCTTTTGCGCGTCGAGGCGGTGCGCGATCCAGATAAAGACGAGCCGCCCTATAGCGGTCGCGTCGTCAAGATTTTATCGCGCAGCAAGGCGCGCGTGCTCGGCATTTTCCGGGCGGAGCCGTCCGGCCATGGTGGCCGCATCGTGCCGATCGACAAGAAGCAGGCCGGTCGCGAACTCGCGGTGGCCGAAGCCGATCTCGGCGGCGCGAGGGATGGCGATCTCGTCTCCGTTGATGTCCAGCGGCAGGCGCGCTTCGGACTGCCCTCAGCACGCATTCGCGAGGTGGTCGGCGCGACGGGAACGGAAAAAGTGGTGAGCCTCATCGCGATCCACGTGCACGACATCCCGACCGAGTTCCGGCCCGAGGCGATCGCTGAAGCCGAGCGCGCGCGCCCTGCCCCGCTGCAAGCGGAAGGTTTTCACCGCGAAGATTGGCGCAACCTGCCGCTGATCACGATCGATCCGCCGGACGCGAAAGATCACGACGACGCGGTCCATGCCGAACCTGACAAAGCGGCGGATAATCCGGCGGGCTTCGTCGTCACTGTCGCGATCGCCGATGTCTCCTGGTATGTGCGGCCGCATTCGGCGCTCGACCGCGACGCGCTGGAGCGCGGCAACTCCGTTTATTTTCCCGATCGCGTCGTGCCGATGCTGCCGGAGCGCATTTCCAACGATCTCTGCTCGTTGCGCGCCGGCGAGGATCGTCCGGCGATTGCGGTGCGCATGCGCCTCACCGCGGAAGGCCGCAGGATCGAGCATTCCTTCCATCGCATCATGATGCGCTCGGCCGCAAAACTCAGCTATCAGCAAGCGCAGGCGGCGTTCGATGGCGCACCCGACGACACGACGCAGCCCTTGCTGAAAGACGTGCTGCGGCCGCTGCGGGCCGCCTACCAAGCCGCCGCAAAAGCCCGCGACATTCGCGGGCCGCTCGACCTTGATTTGCCCGAGCGCAAGATCCTGCTGAAACCGGATGGCACTGTCGATCGCGTCACCACGCCGCCGCGGCTCGAAGCGCATCGCTTGATCGAAGAATTCATGATCCTTGCCAACGTCGCCGCCGCGGAAACCTTGGAAGCCAAACGCCAGGCGCTTATCTATCGCGCGCACGACGAGCCGTCGCTCGAGAAGATGAACGCGCTCGCCGAGTTCCTGGCGACGATCGGCATCAAATTCGCCAAAGGCCAGGTGCTGCGGCCGGCGCAGTTCAATACGATTCTCGCGCGCGTCAAAGAGACCGAGCACGAGAATGTCGTCAACGAAATCGTGCTGCGCACGCAAGCGCAGGCCGAATATGTCTCGGAAAATTACGGACATTTCGGACTCAACCTGAAACGCTACGCGCATTTCACCTCGCCGATCCGCCGTTATGCCGATCTGATCGTGCATCGCGCGCTCGTGCGCGCGCTCGATCTCGGAGCGGGCGGCCTTCCTGACATGAGCAACAACGAGCTTGCGGAAATCGCCGCACGAATCTCTGCCGCGGAACGCCGCGCCATGGCGGCGGAACGCGAGACGGTCGATCGCCTCATCGCCGGCTATCTCGCCGACCAGATCGGCGCGACCTTTGAGGCGCGCATATCAGGCGTAACGCGCTCGGGCCTGTTCGTGCGGCTGCTCGACACCGGCGCCGACGGTTTCATTCCGATCTCGACGCTTGGCCAGGAATATTTCCGTTTCGACGAGGCGCATCATGCGGTGATCGGCAGCCGCTCCGGTGAAGCGCACCGGCTCGGCGATCTCGTCGAAGTGCGATTGTTGGAAGCTGCGCCCGTTGCCGGCGCGCTGCGCTTTGAGCTGCTCAGCGGAGGCCGCACCCTGCGCAATGCAGGCATTCGCCCCGGCTACGCCGAGAGAAAGGGTCGGAAAAACGAGCGCCGCGACAGCAAGCCAGCTGGAAAAACGCGGCGCAAGACATCACATAGAGGCTAATCCCTCGCGATCAGAGCTCATGCCGACCCTCACCTATGGCTCATCGCCCGCGGTTCGAGAGCCGCCGCGGCCGCGCTGGCAATCGTTCAAACGCGGCTTTGTCGGCCGCTGCCCTGCCTGCGGCGAAGGTCGCATCTTTCGGGCTTATCTGAAGGTCGACGAGACCTGCAGCTCCTGCCGCGAAGAGCTGCACCACCACCGCGCCGATGACGCGCCGCCCTATTTCACCATCCTGATAGTCGGCCACGTTGTCGGCACGCTCTTGCTTATTGGCGAGGAACGCTGGCCCGATGCGCCGATATGGATGCCGATCGTCGCCGGCCTCGTTCTCGCGCTTGCCTTGTCGCTGGCGCTGCTGCCGCGCGTCAAAGGCGCGCTGATCGGCTGGCAATGGGCCTTGCGTATGCACGGTTTCGGTGGCACGGCCGTGCCGGGGAAATTGGCGGACGCGATATGAGCGACGGAGCGGCTGCACCGAAGGTCATCGAGCGGCCGGATTATGCCGAAGCCGTCAAGCGCAAAGACCCCGTCACCAAGAAACATCCTTATCTGCGGCCGCGGCCCGCGGCGACGCTGATCATCCTCGACCATGCCGGCGAGCAGACGCAGGTCCTGATGGGCCGCCGCCATCACGGCCATAAATTCATGCCGGGAAAGTTTGTTTTCCCAGGCGGCCGCGTCGATCCCGCCGACCGGCAGATCGCGGTAACGCATGCGCTGCATCCAAAGGTCGAGGAAAAGCTTGCGAAGCGCCGGGTGAAAGCGTCGCCTGCGCTACCCCGCGCGCTGGCGCTTGCGGCGGTGCGCGAGACTTTCGAGGAGACCGGCCTCGTGCTCGGGACCAGGAGTGACGCCGCCGCCCGCGCGCACCCGACCGGCCCTTGGGCCAACTACGCCGCGCATGGGCTGACGCCCAATCTCGCCGCCTTCCACTTCATAACCCGGGCGATCACGCCGCCGGGGCGGCCGCGGCGCTTCGATACGACCTTCTTTGCCGTCGACGCGAAGGAGATCGCCGCGCGCGTCGAGGACGTCATCCATCCGGAATCGGAGCTGACCGAGCTTGTCTGGCTGCCGCTCGAGGAAGCGCAGCAGCTCGACCTTCCGCATATTACCGGCGTCGTCTTGAAAGAGCTGAAGGCGCGGATCGCGGCCGGCATGGGATACGAGCTGCCGGTGCCGTTCTATTACGAGAGCCACAAGCGCTGGTATCGCGAGGAGCTGTAGGCGCGTCGGGAACCTTTCCCGGCGGTCCGCATCCAAGCCGCATCGCCAACGAGCCGGTGCCGCATGCCCGTAGAAGCCATCAGACCAGCCGACAATGACGAAACCGACCTCATCGCCCGCGTACGCCGCAAGGACGCGAGCGCCGTCGCGCTGATCATCCGGCAAAACAACCAGCGGCTCTACCGCATCGCCCGCAGCATTTTGCGCGACGATTTCGAAGCCGAGGACGCGTTGCAGGAGGCCTATATCCGCGCCTTCACCCGCCTCGATCTATTCCGCGGTGAGTCACAGCTCGGCACCTGGCTCGCCCGCATCGTCATGAATGAGGCGCTGGGGCGGCTGCGCCGCCGCAAGCCGCCGGTCGCTTTCGAGACCGGCACCCACGCGCAGGAAACGAGCGCTGAGATCATCCGCTTCCCCCTTGCCCATCCCGAGCTCGATCCGGAAACCACGATGGCCCAACGCGAAATCCGCGCGCTTTTGGAGCGCGCCATCGACGCCCTGCCGGAGGCCTTCCGCACCGTTTTGGTCATGCGGCTCATCGAAGGCATGAGCATTGAGGAGACGGCGGAGCTCCTCGGCATCAAGCCGGAGACGGTGAAGACACGCCTGCACCGCGCCCGCCGCGAGGTTAAGGAGGAGATGGAGAAGCAGCTCGGCCCGGCGCTGGTCGACGCCTTCCCCTTCGCCGGCCGCCGCTGCGAGCGTCTCACCGAGGCGGTCCTCGCCCGGCTCGAGCTTGCCTGAACCCACCGGGAACCTTTCGCTCCGCATCTCATCCAATAGCGGCTGGTCTCACGTCATGCCCCAGGAGGACGGAATGTTTGCAAAAATTCTCGCCGCGTCTGCCGCCCTGATGCTCGGGTCGGCAGCCGCCCTCGCGCAGGGCGCCAAGCCGAACGATGCTCAAATCGCCCACATCGCCTACACCGCCGGGCAAATCGACATCGGCGCGGCGAAACTCGCGCTGCAGAAGTCTAAGAACAAGGAAGTACGCGCCTTTGCGCAGGACATGGTGCGCGACCACACCGCCGTCAACCAGAAGGCGCTGGCGCTGGTCAAGAAGCTCAAAGTGAAGCCCGAGGACAATCCGACGAGCAAATCGCTGTCGCAACAGGCGCAGGGCACCTTGGCTTCCCTGAAAAAGCTCAATGGTCCGGCGTTCGATAAAGCTTATGCCGACAACGAGGTCGAATACCACAAGACGGTGAATGGCGCGCTCGAGAGCACGCTTATTCCCTCCGCCGACAATCCCGAGCTGAAGCAGCTGCTCGAGACTGGGCTAAAAATCTTCCAGGGTCATCAGCAGCATGCCGAACAAGTAGCAAAATCGGTTTAAAAGGCATCGTAATGGACCCGAGACATTGCGCAATCGCCCTCGCGGCGGTCGCGGCTTTCGCAAGCGCGGCATCGGCAGAGACCATTCGTATCGAGATGGAAAATCTCGGCTACAAGCCGTCTGCGGTGTCCGCCCATGTCGGAGATACGATCGAGTGGACGAACACGGATTTTCTCGCCCACACGGCAACATCTCGGGACAAAAAATGGGATGTAATGCTGTACCCGAAGAAGGTGGGCCGCATCGTTCTCGAGCAGGCGGGCGACATAGAATATTACTGTCGCTTTCATCCCAATATGATCGGCCGAATTTCGGTCAGCCAGTGAGCTTCGACAAACCTTTCGCAGCCTTTCGATCAGGCCATATCAATCACTGTGCCTGTCGAATGTGGACAAACGAGGTATCATTTCGCTCGCGAACTTGACGTTTTTCGTAATCGGCGATGAGATCGCGCGCGATGAGCTCATACCCGAAGGCGTTGTAGTGAACGTCGCCCCAAATGAACAAATCGCGTAGAAAGCTTGCATGCTCCCGCTTATAGGCAAACATAGCGGGAAAGTGATCGAAGAAGCGCCGGCATTCGCCACGGCACCATTCTCGCCAAACCCGGACTTGCCGAGACTCTTCGCTGTCGTACAGCAATTGCTGCGGCCACGGATACACTCCTACCGAGATCGGAATATTGCATTTGGACGCAAGACCGAATAGCCGATCCAACAAGGCGAGCGTCTTCGCAATGCCGCCTTCGACTCCCATTTCGCCATAACAGGCGGGGTTTGGATCATAGGTCCAACTCGCACGTGCCCCGTCTCGCCTGTAGGCCGAGGCAGGGCCCATGCTGAGGGAACCAATGCCACCCTCGCTCTCTTGCGATATCGTCCTCAAGAAATAGCGCGTATAAAATAGTTCAAGCGTGTAGGACCAACGAGCGCACCACGGAGCTGACCGAAACAGCAGCTCGGGAGAGCGACACCTCTCGTCGAAATTACCTTCCTGCACGTGATCCGACTCATCGAAGCGATAGAATATCGCTTCATCTTGCACGTCGGACACATCGATGTAGACGACGATTTCATCGATCTGCAGGCCACGACCGATGAAATATTTGGTTTTCGCGTAATACACAGAGGGAGCGTAGGAACTTACGACCGCATTCAAGACATCGAGCTGCGGGAATGCCGCCGCGAAGCGGCCGACGAAAGTTTGTTCGTACGGAATTCCCAGGCCTTCGGTGAAGGAGTCGCCGAGAAAAAGCACCCGTTTGTGGCCGTATACTGGATCTGCGACTCTCAAAGCCCTTTTCTCAAAAGGCGGTCGCAGCCATGGATTCTGTCGTGGCCAAATGAGGTGCACGGCAAGCTCGGAAAGCACGAATAGCGTTGTGAAAACAGCGATGTTGACGCCGACGACGTAGAGCATCCCCACGACGCCGCGGAACGATTGTCGCCGTGCATTGATCATTCAGTTGCCGCTTGCAACTTGGAAGGCGAGACGTCCGCGACGCGCGGCAACTCGCCTTCGCAAACCGCGCAAAGAATTCCGCTACGGTTGGTCTTCGACGGCGACGCGGTGGCGATAAACCATCTCCCATCCGCGCCAGCCCGTATAGAGCAGAATGAGCACGACGATCGCCGAGAGGATCAGCCCCACCGGCAGGATCGCCGCACCGGGGTCAGCCGCCGTATAGCGGCGCCACCAGTTCCACAGCGCGATCAGTACGGCGATGACGTTGCCGATCATGATGCCACGCTGGGGTAAGCGCGCGGATGCGGGCGTCACCGATGAAGTCAGTAAGGCCTGCAACGGCCGCAAGCGCTGCCATTACGAGCGCGGCACCAAGCAGATAAAGCGAAGCAGTCGCCCATCCCGAATTGCCCGTTCGCCAGAAAATAAGGTCGGATACTAAGGTGGCCACCAGAAAGGCTATGGGAAACGGGATTAGCATAGGATGGATTGGGTGACCAGCAACCTGAGCGGTGCTTGTTGGGTTGCGAGGCGTCATGGCGCTTGCTCCATTTTAAATTGGATGCGCAAGGCACGGGAGAGGTCCCGAGACCTGCTGCGCCGGCGCAGCTCGGTTGACCTTCCCCGATGCCCCCCGTATGTAGCGCACTGATTTATCGGCCGGTCAGACCGGCCCCCACCTATTTGGGACCCGCCGCCATGGCAAAAGCCGCCACGATCAAGATCAAGCTCATCTCGAGCGCCGACACCGGTTATTACTACGTCGCCAAGAAGAACGCGCGCACGAAGACGGAGAAGCTTTCCTTCAAGAAGTATGACCCGGTCGCGCGCAAGCATGTCGAGTTCAAGGAAGCAAAAATCAAGTAACTTCAGGCGAGACTCTCTCTCTTTGGCTTTCGACCGGCAAATCTTCTCTTTGGCGAAAATATATCTGCGGAACTCAATCTAACCGCTCCGGATTAAGCCTGAGGCGGCAGCGGAGGTCACTTCATGCGAATCGGTTTGGAACAGAAGAGCGCAAGGCTTCTGCGTCAGGATGCGCGTGCGGACCTCCTTATCGGCAAACCGGTCTGGGAGCCGGGCGGGCGCAAGATCGGTACTCTGAAGGCGCTGTCTGGGCCGGAGCCCGCCGGGGCCGCTTACGCGATTATTTGCCTGGGGTCTTACCCGAAGGTCGGCGCCGGCTGCCGGGCAATCCCGAACGATCTCCTTATGTTCGATGCGGAGAGAGGCGGATTTGCCAGTCGCGCCAGCGAGCTGGCCCTTCTAAGCTCCCCTCCTTATTCACGGGCCCCGGATTTTCTTGACGAACGCTGGCGGACGCGGCTTCGCGAACATTATAGGCGCGTCGAGGCAGGTGCTGAGCCGGAGTGCGAGCCGGATCTACTGGCCGGCTGATATGGCCGGGTAAGGTGGCCGGCCAGCTACGGCTTTCGAGGAGGCCACTCCTGCCGCAACCAGCCGGCCGACCCCACGGACCCAGGAGATGCGGCGGACCTGAGCACTCCGCAGGGTATTCGAGCTCGCCGGAACGCATCTTTAAGCGCACGACGGCAGGCGTTCCGCTTATTGAGACTTCCGTGCCGCCGCCAGATGCAAACCCATCCGGCCAAAGCAGGGTTACAGGCCGGCCGAAAATTTGCAATGAAATAAACGCGTTGGCGGGATCAACCCTTTGTTTAGCTAAAGAAGCGTGGTGAATCCCACACGGCCTGTGTGTCTCACGCGGCTGCGGCAGTCACCCGGTTGCGGCCGCTGGCTTTCGAGGCATACAGGACCCGGTCGGCGCGCTTGAAGAGCGCATCCGGATTGGCGTCACGGCCGCGATCGGCCAGTCCGATCGAGACGGTGACCGGGATGCTCGCAGCCTGCTCATCAAGCGGAAATGCCTCGGCTTCGATGACACTGCGGATTCGCGCGGCAATCCGGGTCGCCACGACTAGCGGCGTGTCGGGCATGACCACCACGAACTCCTCGCCGCCAAGACGGCACACCAGATCGGCGGTGCGAACCGTCTTGCGGATGCGGGCGGAGAACCCTTTGAGGATTTCGTCGCCGGCGTCGTGACCATGCGTGTCGTTCACCGCCTTGAAGTGATCGATGTCGAGGATCATCAGCGACAGCGGCCGGCCTTTATGCGCCGCCTAATCGAGCAGCGTCGCTAGATGAGATTCAAGATAGCGGCGATTGTTCAGTTTACCCTTCGCTCACGTAATTGCGGACGGTTTCGAGGAATTTGACGACGGAGATCGGCTTCGACAGATAGGCCTCGCAGCCGCCCTGCCGGA
>Ga0164305_10000364_pt1 | contig 16703 bp, 17 predicted proteins | sample Whisoiple_237_MG_FD_110215 | JGI IMG/M metagenome (GOLD analysis project Ga0164305, IMG submission 110215) | Soil microbial communities amended with pyrogenic organic matter from upstate New York, USA - Whitman soil sample_237_MG | ecosystem: Environmental > Terrestrial > Soil > Agricultural...
AACAAGCAGCTTGCTGCGACCGCAGCGCCGGATCGCGCGAGTTAAGCGCGCCGCGCGCGCCGCCGCGACAAGGATTTCAGCGTTTTCAGCCGGCGATGCTTGGCGCGCGTGAGCGGCGCGGGTTGTGGCTTTTGCTCGGGACTTCCAACAATTACAGGCGCGGGAACTGATATATCACCGCCACGGGCCGTTGCGGGCACCGGCGCCTCGTGCGACTCGCGCTGGGCCGACCGCGCTCCTTCCATCCAGCGGTTGACCTCGGCGGCGAGCGGCACGCCGGCTTCGGCGAGAGATCGCGTGACCTCCGGTAGCCTCGAGGCTGCGGCCGCCGCGGTCTTGGCCTGCGCTTGGATGAATTCAAGCCACAGGCGGGCCGCCCTTACGCTGAGGTCTTCGAGCTCGCTCATTTCGCACCCTCCGGCAGTTCACAAATCCATGGTTCTCGACTAGGGTCCGCGCGAATTTGGGCGGGCCGGCGGCAGGCGCGCCAATCAAGGATCGAGATGGCGAAAGAAGAACTTCTGGAATTCCCCGGCACCGTGACGGAACTCCTGCCCAATGCGACGTTCCGCGTACAGCTCGAAAATGACCACGAAATCATTGCCCATACGGCCGGTAAGATGCGCAAGAATCGCATCCGCGTGCTGACCGGCGACAAGGTGCTCGTCGAGATGACGCCTTACGACCTGACGAAGGGCCGCATCACCTACCGCTTCAAGTGAGCCTCCCCTGCACGGAACAATGACGAGCGACGCGGCGACGCGACCGAAACTGGTGCTGGCCTCAGGCTCGGCGCGCCGCTTGCAGCTTTTGCAGCAGGTCGGGATCGAGCCCGATGCGCTGATGCCCGCCGACATCGACGAGACGCCACTCAAGAACGAGTTGCCGCGCACGCTTGCCGCACGCCTCTCGGCGGAAAAGGCCAGGAGTGCCCTCAAAATCGTCGATACGCGTCCCGAGCTTTCGGGCTCCTATCTCTTGTCCGCCGATACCGTTGTCGCAGTCGGACGCCGCATCCTGCCGAAGCCGGAGATCGGCGAAGAAGCAGCCGATTGCTTGCGGCTTCTCTCCGGCCGTCAGCACCGCGTCTATACCGGCGTGACGATGATCTCGCCGCGCACGGGCGAGCGCCGGCGGCTCGTCGAGACGCGGGTGCGCTTCAAGCGGCTCTCCAGCGCCGAGATCGAGTCTTATCTCGCCAGCGGCGAATGGCGCGGCAAAGCCGGCGGCTACGCCATCCAGGGGCTCGCCGGCGCTTTCGTCGTGCGGCTCATCGGCTCGTATACATCGGTTGTCGGGCTGCCGCTTTACGAGGCGATGGCACTGCTTGCAGGGGAGGGATTTCCCATCCATTTCTCCTGGCAGCATGCCGTCTGAAGCTTCTTTCAGCCTGCGAAACAAGCAAGCTCCTGCGTGTCCGCTTTGCGGAAAACCCGCGGACGCGCATTATCGCCCGTTCTGCTCGAAGCGCTGCGCCGATATCGATCTCAACCGCTGGCTCGGCGGCGTCTATGCCATTCCGAGCGCCGGCACGGATGAAGATGAAGATGAAGATGGGGAGGAGCCGCAGCAAGCAAGCGAAGGCTGACCAGTCCAGGGAGGGGCTGCGCAATGATCACCGTTCATCACTTAAATAACTCGCGCTCGCAGCGCGTCATCTGGCTGCTCGAAGAATTGGGCGTGCCTTACGAGATCAAGCACTACCAGCGTGATAAAAAGACCATGCTGGCGCCGCCGGAATTGCGTGCAGTTCATCCGCTCGGGAAGTCGCCCGTCATCACCGACAATGGCAAGACGATCGCCGAATCTGGCGCGATCGTCGAATATCTCGTTAATACTTACGACCAGGGAAAGCTGAAGCCGCCGGCCGGCAGCGACGAGCGGCTGCGCTATACATATTGGCTGCACTTTGCCGAAGGCACGGCGATGCCGCCTCTCCTCATCATGCTGATTGTCGATCGGATGGAGAGCGCGAAAGCGCCGTTCTTCATCAAGCCGGTCATTCGCGGCATTGTCGGGCGGGTGCGCAAGGGCTTTCTCGACCGGCAGATCGCGTCAAATCTCGACTTCATGGAAGGCGAGCTTGGCAAATTCGAATGGTTTACCGGCAACGAATTCACCGCAGCCGATATTCAGATGAGCTTCCCCCTCGAGGCTGCCAGCATGCGCGCCGGCTTGGATCGAAGCCGGCCGAAGCTCTGGGATTTCCTGCAGCGCATCCATGCGCGCCCGGCTTACAAGCGCGCGCTGGAAAAGGGCGGGAAATACGAGTTGGTGAAGTAGTAGCACCTCATCCTGAGGAGCCGCGCAGCGGCGTCTCGAAGGGATGTGGCAGACACACATACCTTTGCCATCCTTCGAGAAGCGCGCCGCTGGCGCGCTCCTCAGGAGGAGGGCTAACTCCGCTGCCTCGCACTTCCCCCGGCGCGCTGCTCGGCCGGTTTGTCGGGGCTGCTGAGATTGTGCGCGGTCGTCACCAGCGCGATGTGCGAAAAAGCTTGCGGGAAATTGCCGACCTGCCGCTTCTTGTCGACGTCATATTCTTCCGCCAGCAGTCCAAGGTCGTTGCGGATTGCGAGCAGCCGCTCGAATAATTTGCGCGCTTCGTCCTTGCGCCCAAGCATGACATAGCAATCGGCGAGCCAATAGGAGCAGGCGAGAAAAGCGCCTTCGCCATGTGCCAATCCGGTCTCGATCTCCTCTGGATCGTGGCGCATGATGAAGCCGTCCTGCATCAGCTTTTTCTCGACCGCTTCGATCGTACCGCGCACGCGTGGATCGTCGATCGGCAAGAATCCCGTTGCAGGAATGAGCAAAAGGCTCGCGTCCAGCCATTTCGATCCGTAGGACTGAACAAAGCTGTTGAGTTCCTTGTCGAAGCCTTTCGCGCAGACGTCTTCGTGAATCCTTTGACAAAACGCGCGCCAATCGTCGAGAGGTCCTTTGAAACCGAATTCCTCAATGCATTTCACCGCGCGGTCGAAGGCCACCCACGCCATGACTTTGGAATAAACATAGTGCCGCGGCTCGCCGCGTGATTCCCAGATGCCGCGATCCGGCTCGTCCCAAATTTCGGCGAGATGCGCGAGAAGCTTGCCTTGCACGGCCCAACTTTGATCGTTTGGTGGCAGCCCTCCCTTCAGTCCCTGATACAGCGCGTCGATCACTTCGCCATAGACATCTATCTGCAATTGCCCATGCGCGCCGTTGCCAATGCGCACCGGAGGACTGTTTTCATATCCCGGCAGCCAATCGACGGTCCATTCGGTCAGCCGCCGCTCGCCCGCGATCCCATACATGATCTGCGCTTGATCCGGCGATCCGGCGACGGCGCGCAACAACCAATCGCGCCAGGCTTTTGCCTCTTCGTAATACCCTGCATTCATGAAAGCGAGCAGCGTCAGCGTCGCGTCGCGCAGCCAGCAGAAGCGATAATCCCAATTGCGGATGCCGCCGAGTTGCTCCGGCAGCGACGTCGTCGGCGCCGCGACGATGCCGCCGGTCGGCTCATAGATCAAAGCCTTCAGCGTGATCAGCGATCGGCCGACCGCGTCCGACCATTCGCCGATCTCGCGACACTGCGACGCCCATTCGCGCCAAAACGTCTCGGTGTCATCGAGCGCCGCATCGTAGTCGATAGGTTGCGGGTCGGGCAGATGAGAAGGGCCGTAGGTGAGCACAAATCCGGTCGTCTCGCCTTCGCTGACTTCGAATTCGCCGACCGTCTTCATATCTTCGCCGCGCACCGGCACGCGGGTGCGCAACACGACTTTGTCCGGACCGGCAACGGCGCGTAGGGTCAATTCGCTGCGGCGGAATACCCATGGCACAGTGGCGCCGTAGCCGAAACGGATGATGACTTCGCTTCGCATTGCGATACGTCCGCGCACGCCTTTGACGATCCGCACGACATGCGAGCCATCGCCGCGGGGCGGCATGAACTCGATGAGCCGCGCCTCGCCATCTTTCGTCTTGATCTCAGTCTCAAGCACCAGCGTCTGTTCGCGGTATTTGCGCGACAGTTTTGCCGACTTATCCTTCGGCGCGATCAACCAGCGGCCGTGCTCGGGCGTGCCGAGCAGGGCGGCAAAGCAGGTGTCGGAATCGAAACGCGGCCAGCAGAGCCAGTCGATCGAGCCGTCGCGAGCGACGAGCGCGGCTGTCTGCAAATCGCCGATCAGGGCATAATCTTCGATGCGGGACGGCATAGCTCCCCAGAGGTGAGATGTGCCATGGGAACGATGGTTTCGCGGCTTGGGTTCATCCCGGACGAGGGCGCCTATGGACTTCGCGCAGGCCCGCGCCGACATGGTCGAGCACCAGATCGCCCGGCGAGGCGTCAGCCATCCCTTGGTGCTCAAGGCGATGGCGCGCATCCCGCGCGAGGCCTTCGTCCTGCCCGGCTGGGAAGATGAAGCCTATGAGGACCAGCCGCTGCCGATCGACGAGCGGCAGACGATCTCGCAGCCCTTCATTGTCGCATACATGATCGAGACGGCGGGTCTGCGCCCAGGCGCTCACGCCCTCGAGATCGGCACCGGCTCCGGCTATGCGGCGGCAGTGATGGCCGCCATCGCGGAGCGCGTCTGCACGATCGAGCGCCATGCGGGGCTGGCGGAGAAGGCAAGCCGCACGTTGCAGAAGCTCGGCTTCGACAATGTCGAAATCCGTGTCGGTGACGGAACGCTGGGGTGGCCGGAAGCCCAGCCCTTCGACGCAATCATCGTGACCGCCGGCGGCCCGAAGGTGCCCATTGAGCTGCGCGAGCAGCTTTCGATCGGCGGACGGCTGGTGATCCCGGTCGGCGATTCCATGCATCGGCAGAGCCTGATCCGGGTGGTACGCGAAGCGCCGGGTGAGTTCCGTGAGGAGGATCTTGCCGATGTCGCTTTCGTGCCGCTGATCGGCGAAGCGGGCTGGGACTCGTCCCACTGAGCGGGGCGGTTGGAGGGCTGGTGGCGGACCGGATATTGATGCTCCGAGCCGGTTCGGCGCGCGCGTCTATCTCGCTGCGAGGCGCGGAATGGCGGCAATGGTCGGCGCGCGGCAGCGATCTGCTTTGGCCCGGCGATCCCGCGGTTTGGTCAGGGGTGGCGCCGATCCTGTTTCCGGTCGTCGGCTGGACGCACGGGGGGCGCGTCTGCATCGGCGACGCAGTCTACCCGCTCGGACTACATGGCTTTACCGGCGAGATGGAATTCGCAATTGCCCAGCGCAGCGAGAGTTACGCGTGCCTCGTGTCAGAGGACAGCGAGCGCACCCGCGCGCTTTACCCCTTCGCCTTCCGGTTGGAGGTCGAATACCGGCTTTCGCCCGCCGGCATGGAGGTGGTGCTTACGGTCGAAAACACCGGCAGTGCGCCCGTGCCCTATGCAATTGGCCTGCATCCCGGATTCCGCTGGCCGTTCGCGGGCTCAGGCGAGCCGCATCGGATGGTTTTCGAGGCGGCCGAAGACCCGGAGGTCCCGGTGATCGCGCCGGGAGGCCTGTTCTCATCGCGAAAGCGGCCGGTGCCGCTCGAACGGCAAATGCTGCGGCTTACGCCCGACCTGTTCGCGCAGGAGGCGCTCTGTTTCCTGAATATCGCCAGCCGCAAACTGCTCTACGACAATGGCGCGGGGCAGGGGCTCCTCGTCACGTTGGAAAATTTTCCGCACGCCGCGCTCTGGGCACGGCCGCCGGCGCAATTCCTGGCAATCGAGGCCTGGACCGGCCACGGCGACCCCGAAAATTTTGAGGGCGACCTCTTCGATAAGCCTTCGATGATTACCCTCGAACCCGGTGAGCAGGGCCGCCATTCCGCCCGCTACGAATTCCTCGCCGACAGCTCCCAAGCGCAGGCGGATTTGCAGGCGCTCTCGCATCTGCCAAAAGGACGCTGAGAAGAGGCGGAATCGGTGCAAAGCCAGGCAGCGGCTTTCATTCGCGATAGCGCTAAAGCGGACGGCATTCTGCGCCCATCCGGCGAACGGGCGCTGCTCATTGACGGGCGCGCCGCAGCCGACCGTCTGTTGGAGAAGGTGCGCAGCGAGGCCGAGACGCTGCTTCGCCGCGGCATAAAGCCGGGGCTGGCGACGGTTCTTGTCGGCGACGATCCGGCAAGCCGGGTGTATGTGGGCTCGAAGGGCAGGGCGGCGCGCTCCTGCGGCTTTCATTCCGTGCAGCACGATCTCGCGGCGAGCGCCAGCGAGGCCGACCTGCTCGCGCTTGTCCGGCAATTGAACGCCGACGCCGCGACCCACGGCATCCTCGTGCAACTGCCGCTGCCGAAAGCCATAGCGGCGACGCGTGTCATCGAGGCGATCGCGCCGGAAAAGGACGTCGACGGCTTCAGCCCCGTCAATGCCGGGCGGATTGCGATCGGCGAGATGGAGCGCGCCTTCGTGCCCTGCACGCCGGCCGGCGCGCTACTCCTCATCGAGGAAGCCGCCAAGGCGCTCGGCCGCAAGCTGCAGGCGGCGGATGCGCTGATTGTCGGCCGCTCCAACATTGTTGGGAAACCCATGGCGCAGCTGCTTTTGCAGGCTAACGCCACCGTCACCATCGCTCATTCCCGCAGCGCCGATGTTCCGGCGCTGGTCGGGCGCGCCGACATTCTCGTTGCCGCGGTCGGCCGGCCCGAGATGATCCGCGGCGACTGGGTCAAACCCGGCGCAATCGTCATCGACGTCGGCATCAATCGCGTGCCGCGCGACACCGCCCCGGGCGAGCCGCCGAAGACGCGGCTTGTCGGCGATGTCGGCTTCTCCGAGGCGGTGAAACGCGCCGGGGCGATCACGCCGGTGCCGGGCGGCGTCGGCCCGATGACGATAGCCATGCTGATGGCGAATACGCTCACCGCGGCGAAACGGCTGGCGGGCTCGTAACCAAAGCGGTTCGGGCCTTCCACTTGGGGTGCGAGCTCGTGCTAACGTGCCGCGCGAGAAGCTGGACGGCGGGGAGACGATGCAGGGCCTTTTTAGTCGCATTCCCTTTTTCAAGGATGTCTCCGATCTCGATTTCGAGAAGTTCGAGCGCCGCTGTCTGTGGCGCCGTTTCGAGGAAGGCGAGACCGTCGTCGATTATGAAGACGAGAGCTCCGACGTCTATTTCATAATCGCCGGCGACGTCCGCGTCCTCATCCGCACGCCGGCCGGCAAGGAGATCATCCTCGCCGAGATGCGGCCGGGAGAGTTCTTTGGCGAGCTCTCGGCGATCGACGCGGTCAAGCGCTCCGCCAACGTCACGGCATTGACGCGTTCGGAATTGTGCATCATGCCGGCCGCCGTGTTTCGCGACATAATCTTCGCGTCCAGGATTGCATGCGACAAGATTTTGCGGTTGCTCAGCGGCCGCGTCCGCGAGCTCAATCACCGGCTCGCCGAGCTGTCCGTCCTCGACCTCAAGCATCGGCTCTATTCGGAATTGATGCGTCTGTCGCACCCGCGTACCGGACGGCCCGGCGAACGCGCGGTCACGCCGCCGCCCTATCATCACATCCTGGCGGCGCGCATCGGCTGCCGGCGCGAGCAGGTGACGCGCGAATTGTCGGCGATGAGCACCGAGGGCATCATCGAGAAGACGCGCGGCGCCCTGGTTATTCTGAAGCCGCAGGTTCTGCAGACTCGGCTGCAGGACGCATTGCGCGAGGAGAGCCGGGCTTGACCAGCGGCGCGCCGCTTGTGCGGCTCGATGGCGTGACGAAGCGCTTCGGCGCGGTCGCCGCGGTTCATGATCTCAGCCTCGACATCGCCGCTGGCGAATTCTTCGCGCTGCTCGGCCCGTCCGGCTGCGGCAAGACCACGCTCATGCGTCTCATTGCCGGGTTCGAGCAGCCGGACGCAGGCCGCGTCTTTATCGGCAACGACGACGTGACCGACGTGCCGCCGCACAAGCGGCCGGTGAACATGATGTTCCAATCCTACGCCCTGTTCCCGCATATGAGCGTCGAGAAGAACATCGCCTTCGGCTTGAAGCAGGAAGGCATGCCGCGTGCGGAAATCTCCGAACGCGTCGCCGAGATGCTGCGGCTCGTGCAGCTTGAGGGGCTCGGCAAGCGCCGGCCAGACCAGCTTTCCGGCGGACAGAAACAGCGCGTGGCACTGGCGCGTGCGCTCGCCAAACGCCCGAAGCTGTTGCTGCTCGACGAGCCCCTCGCCGCGCTCGACCGCAAACTGCGCGAGCAAACCCAATTCGAGCTGAAGGAAGTGCAGCGCCGCCTCGGCACGGCGTTCGTCGTTGTCACGCATGATCAGGAGGAGGCGAGCGTCATGGCGTCGCGCATTGCGGTCATGCGCGCCGGCAAGCTCGAGCAGATCGGCACGCCGGCCGAGATCTATGCCCGCCCGGCATCGCGCTTCGTCGCGGAATTTTTTGGTGACATCAACATTCTGGATGGCGATGTGAGAAGCGAACGCGAACTGCTTATTGCTGCGGATGAGAGTACGGGCCGGAGCGCGGCAACGGCGGTCAGACCGGAGCGCATCGTGGTCGAAAGCGAAGCGGCCGCCGCGAGCGCTGGGCTTCCGGCAATCGTCGACGATCTTGCCTTTCGCGGCAGCGACACGCTTTACCGCGTTCGGCTCCAATCCGGCAAAATCCTGCGCGTGGTGGCCTCGAATTCCGGCGATCGCAATGCGTTTCGCCCGGGCGATAAGGTGCGCGTGCAAATTCCGCCCGACGCTTGCATTCCGCTTAGCCATTGATGGATTCTCGATGGACAGCGCGCGCGCACCGCGATTGGCTCGTCCTCGCCATTCCTTATGGGTGGCTTCTGATCTTCTTTCTCGCGCCTTTCGCGCTGGTTCTGAAGATCTCGCTTTCGCAATCGGCACTGAGGCAGCCGCCTTATGAGCCGGTGTTCAGCTGGTCGGACAGTTTTCAATCGCTCCGCGGAAAACTCTCGACATTGTCGCTGGACTCTTTCGGTGGATTGCTCAGCGACAGCCTTTACCTCGAATCCTATATCTCCTCGGTTCTCGTCGCGGCGGTTTCGACGATCGTGACGCTCCTCGTTGCCTATCCCTTCGCGCTGGCGATCGCGCGCTCCTCACCAAAGATCCGGCCGATCCTGCTCGGGCTTGCCATCGCACCGTTTTGGACGAGTTTTTTGATCCGGGTTTATGCGTGGATCGCTATTTTGAAGGATGAAGGGCTGCTCAACCATTTTCTTCTGAGCATCGGCGTCATCGATGCGCCGCTCGGGATTTTTGCAACGAATACCGCCATCGTGATCGGCATCGTCTACTCCTACCTGCCGTTCATGCTTCTGCCGCTCTACGCCGCCATCGAGGGCCAGGACCCGGCGCTGCTCGAAGCGGCGGCCGATCTCGGCGCCTCCCCTTGGCGCGCGTTCTCTAGGATTACGCTGCCGCTGTCGGCGCGCGGCATCGTCGCCGGGTCGCTTCTCGTCTTCATCCCCGCCGTCGGCGAGTTCGTCATTCCCGACCTGCTCGGCGGCTCCGACACGCTGATGATCGGGCGAACGCTGTGGAATGATTTTTTTCTCAATCGCGATTGGCCGACAGCTTCGGCCGCGGCAATCGTGCTGTTGATCCTGCTCGTCGGCCCGCTCCTCGTGTACGAGCGCGTCCAGCTGCGGGAGGAGAGGCAACGCGCGTGAGAGCCGGCGCGAGCATCGCGCGAACCGGCGCGCTGGCCGCCGGATTCGCGTTCCTCTACGGGCCGATCCTGCTGCTCGTCATCTACAGCTTCAACGCGTCGCGATTGGTGACCGTGTGGGGCGGCGTCTCGACGCGCTGGTACGCCGCGCTTCTGCAAGATGCGCAACTCATCGCCCGTGTCCGCATAAGCCTGTTGGTGGCGATGTTCTCCGCCCTGATCGCCACGTTCAACGGCACGCTCGCTGCGATCGCGCTGGTGCGCTTCGGGCGCTTTCGCACGCGCACGCTTTTCGCCGGCGCGATCTATGCGCCGCTGGTCATGCCGGAAGTGATTCTCGGTCTCTCTCTGCTGCTTCTGTTTGTCGCCCTGGGCATTGAGCGCGGCTTCTGGACCATCGTTGCCGCGCACGCGACTTTCACGATGTGCTTCGTCACTGTGATCGTGCAGAGCCGGTTGGTGAACTTCGACCGCGCGCTCGAAGAAGCGGCGATGGACCTTGGCGCGGGTCCGGTGCGAACCTTCACGGCGATCACCCTGCCGCTGATCCGTCCGGCGATCGTCGCGGGCTTTCTGCTTGCTTTCACGCTGTCGCTCGACGATCTCGTCATCGCGAGTTTCACCGCGGGTCCGGGATCGACGACGCTGCCGATGCGCGTCTACAGCCAGGTGCGTCTCGGCGTCTCGCCGGAAATCAACGCGATTTCGACGCTGATGCTGGCGGTCGTCGGGATTGTGCTCTTGTCGGTCGCCGCTCTGTCGCGCCGCCGGGCCCAATAGAATTACTCGACCGGCTTCTCGGGCGCGGTTGCCGCCTGCGTCCCATTCTCGCGGTACAGCCGCTCTGCGGCTCCGGAGCGGCGGATGAGACTCTGCGCATCGGGAACAATCACCGGATCGTCCCAAGAGCCAATCACGTCGAAGGGCAGTTGCGCCGATTCCGCCGCGGGCTTCGCATCGTCCGTCGCCTGCGTGGCGGTGCCCTTGAGCGCCAGCATGCGATCGGCGATCTGCACCGACCCGGTCATGGCGATCGAGAGCGCCGGCGCACTCGCCGAGGCGTCGACGATCTCCGCCACGCCCTTGTTGATGCGGAAGGTGCCGACCGCTTTGTCGAAGACGGTGCGTCCACCGCGCATGTCAGTAAGGCTCGACAGCGGGCGCGTTGCCATGCGCCGCAGCGCCTCGTTGAGATCGATCCCGCCGACATCACCCTGCGTGATAGAGAATTGCGCCTTGCCGTCGAGGCCGCGAATTGTCTGCAGCACGCTATCGCCGGAGGCTTCCATGGACACGGACGCGTTGAGCGTGCCGGAGATGCGCGGACGATCGAGCAAATCCCAGGCGAGGGCGCCAGCGTCGATATTGGCCAGCTGCGCATTGCCGCGCAGGTCGAGCGCATTTCCGCCGGCGCCGACAGCACTGAGGCGCGCTTTGAACAGGCCCTTGTAGGCCTTGGCTTCGGCAAGTGCGAGTTCGAGCCGGCCGGCTTTCATGAGGAGCGACAAAGCCGCATCGTCGAACTGAACCCGGCGCAGTCGCGTGCGCGCCGCGGAGACACGCAAATCCACATCGATTTTCGACAAATCACGAAGCTCGAACGGCTCCTGCGTCCATTGTCCCTCGGAGGTGACGACGGGCGTCATCTCGGCGACGATCGGATCGAGCGCGAGCTGGGTCGCCGCTAGCGTGCCTGCGAGCGAAGGCCGCGGCCCGTCATTGCGCAAGGCGAGCGTGCCTTCGAATTCGTTGCGATCGAGGCTCAGCCGAAGATTCGATAGGGAGAAGCCGTTATCGGCGATCGTCGCGTCCGATGTAAGCGAAGTATCGCCGAGCACTCCCGGCAGCGGGATCGCCATGTTTGCGAGGCGTCCGAGGTGGCGCAGCGACGGGGCCGACGCGACGAGCCGTCCGGCGAATTGCGGATGCAGGCCAGCGGACACATTGCCGTTGGCGGAGAGCGACAATGACAGGCTTTTCACCCGCAGCGTCGTTGCGCTCTGATCGCCGCGCAGCAGATTGGCCGGTTGCGCCAGCCAGAAATCCACGCTCGCCGGCTCGCCGCGCCAGGCAAAAGTGCCGGTCAGAGTCGCGGGCGCACTGATGCGGCGCCAGTCGAACGTGCCGTCGATGTGATCGATGACGATATCGGGCTCGCCTTGGCGCTGCAAAAACGCGGACCCGTTTTGGACGCGCAGCACGCCCAGCCGTACGTCGTCGGTGCGGTCGGCTTGCAGGGTGGCAGCGGGCGTATGCGCGGCTAGTGCGATCGCGCCGGTGATCGCAGGACGGTGCGCCAAGTCCATGGTGAGATGCGGACCAATCAGCGTGGCGTCCGAAATTTCCAGCCGGCCAGCTAGGAGCGGCAAGAGACGGACCCGCGCCCGCACTTTGCGCGTCTGGAGCGACATGGAATGGGCATCATCCGCGAGCCCGACATCGGAGATCACGATGCGCGGGGGCAGGGCGCGGAAAGTCGCTTCGCCGCTGCCGTTGAAGCTGAGGCCGGTGGCCCCTTTCACCTGGGCGGCGATGTCGCGGTCGATGGTTTGCCGCGGCAGGCTCCATGGAATGAACGCAGCCGCGAGCGCGAGGACAACAATGCCGGCGAGCGCGATGAGAGTAGTGCGGTGACGAAGCACGAAAGCTCGATCGGGCCGCCATCGCAGAGACGCGCGGCCTATCGCCGATAGCGCTGCGTTTGCACGTCCACCCGAAACCCGAGAATTCATGATTGCGTTCACCTGTCAGAGGCGGCGGTCTTCCCCAAGGAGCGCGGCGAGAACGTGGCTGAGCCGCGACAAAGCCGTGCCGCTCAGCTAAAGCCAAACGCCGTGGGCTTTTCGCAACAGGTTTAGGGCAACAGGCCGTGCGCTTAGAACTGGCGCTCGCGTGCGGCGCTCATCTCGGATCGCAACGCGGCGGCGATCTCCTCAAGCCGGAACGGTTTTTGAACAACGGCACGGGTGTTATGGGCGGCCGGGACGCCCGAGCGGCCGTAGCCCGTCGTGAAGACAAAAGGGCAGGCGCGGGCGGCGAGGAGATCGGCTACGGGATCGATTTTCTGCGAACCGATATTCACGTCCAGCAAAGCCGCGTCGATCGGGTTTTCCGCATTGAGGAAGGCTAGCGCTTCCGGCACCTGAGCGACCGTGCCCGCGACCGTGAAGCCGAGTTCGACGAGCATGTCCTCGAGCGTCAAGGCAATGAACGGCTCGTCCTCAACGATGAGGATGCGACCGCCTTTTTGAGCCCGACCGCCGGGCGGTGCCATGTCATTCTCCGGGGTTGTCGCATGCCTGCCGACCGCTGCGAATGAGGGAACAAAGGCAGGTCGGATGCTTATTGTCAAGCTTACCCTGGCGCAGATCGGTCTCCCCCATCCCGCGAGAAAGCCACCATTGCCGCGGCGAACGCGCCCACAACCCAGCCGGCGATGAGCAGCACTCCGCCGCTCGGGGCTGCCATAGGCAGGAGGGGGCGATCGGCCAGCGCTCGCAGGGCAAAATCGCCGCAAAACAAGACCATGCCGGCGAGGAGCAGCACGCTGGCAAGGGCGAAGACCGCCGCGCCTTGTCGGGGCACCCGCTCTGCGAGCGCGACGAGGCCGAAGACAGCCGCCGAGTGAATCATCAGGAAAATCGCGGCCGTGGCGAGGAGCTGTCCGCCGCCGAGATGGGCGGCGGCCGCCGCGGCCCCGACGCCAGCCGCGCCGAAGAGGCCGGCCAAAGCAGCAATCGCGAACAGCAGCCTGCGCATGCGCCGGTTTAGCTGCGATCTTCGGCCGATGCGAGTGAGTCGGGTCTGCGGACCAACGGCGGTGATGCGACGAGGTCCGCCGGCTGCGTGGCGAGCCAGCGCTGTCGCGCTGCTTCGAGGCCCCAAACCGCGCCGAGCATGATTCAGCGAAGCTGATTTGAGATGATCGTCTCACCTCTTCGCCTACGGGTATTTTTCGAAATGGGAGCACGCGCAGATAAAACGGGCGATTGCGACGCCCCCGTCATTGCTACGGATCGCAGGATCAACGTGGCGTCGCGCCCGCAGCTTTTAGCCGAAACTGACGGTTTAGTGGCTCCCCGATCGTTAAATACAATCGTCGAGGCACATTTCTGGTACTTTCCGTCGATCGCAAACTGCACTTTGCTTCCTGCAACGATCACAAGAGCTGTCGATCGCATAATTGGAATGATGAGGTGGTACTCGATGCCTTTTCGAATGACCGCGGACTCACCCATCTCATTAAAAACGATTTCGCCGAAAGGCCTAGGCGGTGGAAGAGGGATGAGCGAGTTTTGCAAATGATGCCGAGGTGGCTCCGAAATCGGAAATTGCGGACCAGCGGGGAGGGCGTGGTACAACGCCGGGTTGGAAAAGGGCGGAAGTGTAGAAAGTCGCCCAGGAGGAGGTGCAGTATTGAGAGCGAGAGCTGGTGGATCAGGCGGAGAAGGCGGAAGGGGATTGGAACTCGCAACGGGGTCCAAAGAAAATGATTCGATAACGGCAGCACGCGCAACCCTGCGCGCGGATAAATCAAGGTTTGAAGTATCCCACAAACTCAAAAGTATAGGTCTAAAGAGCCACCCAACCAGGAGCAATCCTATGCAAAGTCCACAAAGTGTGACAAATGGGTGCCGCTCGTACAAGGCATGCCGCCATTTCTTGGTATGCTTAGGCTCTTTCGTACCCCTCTGTTCAACTTCAAATTTTGTCGTTCGTGCCACGGCAGAGGAACTACTTCCATACGCCTCGCGTGTCGCGGTTCGCTCGTGAACAGGCGCTGCGTTCCGCGCTCCGCTGAACGAGGTTTTATTTGCTTGTTCTAGCTCTTCTTCGGTGGTCTCTATCATCTGATTTTTTTCGAAAAAACATTCGTTGCGAATACTCCATACGATCTCTCTAAAAGCCTCATTCAATAATCTGAACTCTTCTTCGTCGCCGCCAGCGTCTGGATGATAATTTTTCGCAAGCTGTCTATAGCGCTTGCGCACCGTCAGCTCATCGGCATCGTACGCTAGACCGAAAAGCTTGTATGAATCAGGCACAGCCATCGGGGATCAAATAATGCTCAATTTAAAGGATCTCTCTCAGGCCGCTCTCTGATGGATAATCAGCGCGTCCTTTCGCAGGTCGAAAGATCGCAACGAGCTACACATTCTGTTCACAGAATATCGAAGTCGTTTAGGGGGCGTGGAGAAGTCCATGTTCGGCATCCATCTGATTCGGAATCAACGAAGGATAATTGTGGTGTACCGGCTATGACCAGGGACAGTGGCTTGTTTTTTGGCCCCGCTGAACCGTTAAGATTGTGCAAAATCAGCCATCACTGAGGCTCTTCGGATATCGCCACGAAGCTTTAGCCTTACAATCCGTCGATTTGCTTGTGCCGGGCGCCGCCACAAACCGTGGCGCTCGGAGGTCTCGCTTACGGGGAGCAGGTCATCGGCGACGAAGCGGGCTCCATCCACTGGCCACTGCCGTCGCCGCCATCCGGCCGCCGTCTAGGTGCCGGCCTGCGCCCCTGTGACACGCTTGCGGAGTTGCGCGACGCTCACGAATCAGTGCAGCATCGACTCGGACAAGCAGCGGTGCTGGTTAAGGTGACTAATTGTCTGGCTGACGGGCGGCGGCTTATTCGAGACTGGAGTAGTGAGGGTGGACGACGCCGATCGCGGTGGGACCGAACGCAAAAAACCTTTAGAGACACGCCTCAATCTGATCGGCGGGCCCAATCCAGTGCCGGATTTGAAAAGCGCGCTGCGCCGCGCCCGGATTGAAAATGCAGAACGCGCTGCCGTCATCGCAGAACTGCGCGGCGCGGAGATCGCGCGACTCGAAATGCTCGAAGAGCAGCTCGAGCCGGTGCTCGCGCAAGTGCCACAGGATTGCGATCTCTTCGATGTGGCGCTTTTGCCGTCCGAGCACCCGCGCTTGTTTATTGACATGATCGGGTTTGTGGAGATGGGCCGGGACCGCCGGGTTTATCGATTCTTTCAGGATACCCGCCACGGGCGCACCATCCTTTGCGAGACGGAGCAGCTCGGTAAGATAGTCGATGCCGTCACCGGTTACATTGCGCGGCGCTTGATCGAGCGCGAGCAGGCGCTTGCCGTGGGTGCAATTGGGCGCGCTGCTTCGCATAGCGAGAAAAATGATAACGCGTCAGCGTCTCGGCCCCGCGGGCGCAGATTCGCCCTGCGGCTTTTCGTATTCCTGGTCGATGTGCTCGGAGCCGCGGTCCTCTTTGCGCTGATCGCCGCGGCTGCCTGGTACATTTACAAGCTGCAGGTCCGGGGCTGAGGGGAATTGATGATGCTGGACGGCGCCGGACCGGCAATGTCCAGTCTCATGAAGAAAGCCCCGGAATTCCGGGCTTTTGCGCAAGGAGCTTCGACGATTCAAAACCGCGACGGTTTAGCGGATTCGGCTTTTATTTCTTCCGGCCGTGCCATCCCTCGTCTCGAAATCGAGCATCGCCCGGCAAGCGCTACAAAATCTGATCAGAGGTCCGCTTGGATGACCGGTTGACCCGTAGCTCCATCCGTTTATGGGCGATCAGCGCCGCGCCAGGTATAATTAGGTGGTGCGGGCGTTATTCCAAATCTATTGCGTTGAAGTGGCCGCTTGATTGCCCCACAACCGTCGACGACGGCAATAATTGGCTGCTCGGCTATGCAGTCGGCGGTGGCCTGGAAGGGCTTTCCTCGACAGCTGGAGCATCAAAGGCGAATATCTCTACACCGACACATTCGTCGCACCAATAACAAGAACAGCTTCTTCTTTAACAACTTCAATAACAACCGGTTGCGCGAGCGCAATCACATCGTACGAGCGGGTCTGAACTACCGGTTCGGCTGGTTTCAGTGCGCCGGCGCCCGTTATGCGCAACCACCCCCGCCGCTTCCGAAGGGCAGATTCAGCCGCAGGTCGCATCGTTCAGCCAGCCTGAAGACCAGATCCAGTCGCAAGTTGCGTCCTTCGGTGAGCCAGAGGGCCACAGCCAGGCGCAGGTCGCCTAGTGTGCTGGACCGGCAGGGCAAATGACGACCTGTCATCGTCCCTACATGCCTGCGGCAGCGCATCCCCGCTAACATTGACACCAA
>Ga0164305_10000366_pt1 | contig 16675 bp, 12 predicted proteins | sample Whisoiple_237_MG_FD_110215 | JGI IMG/M metagenome (GOLD analysis project Ga0164305, IMG submission 110215) | Soil microbial communities amended with pyrogenic organic matter from upstate New York, USA - Whitman soil sample_237_MG | ecosystem: Environmental > Terrestrial > Soil > Agricultural...
GCTGATTTGCTTCGGCGTGCTTGCGCTCGTTCCGTTCTTGAACTTCCCGCAGGGCCCGCTGAATCGACGGCACCAAGCGTATCAAACGGCGTTTGAGAACATAATCAGTAGCGCCGCTTTTCAAAGTTTCGATCGCCACTTCCTCGCCCAAAGTAGCCGAAACAAAAATAAACGGCACTCCCGGACAAGTAGTGTGGGCGATTTCCAATGCAGCTATCCCGTCAAAACAAGGCAGCATATAATCTGCCAAAATAATGTCAAAACTTTGTTTTTCCAGCGCCGCGGCAAAGTCTTCTCGAGTTTCCACACACTCCAGAGAAAATTGGAGTCCGCCATCGATTAGATATGCCTCAATCAGTTCGGCATCTAGGGGACTGTCTTCTACTAAGAGGATATTGAGCGTTTTCACAAAAATTCCTTTTACTTAAATATTAATTATCTGATACAAAATTCGATCGGGCTGCGGCTGGTTAAGTGAAGGCCAAAAAAATCTTGGTTTTGAATCGCATAAAAAATGTAAAAATCAATTGGTTTCATGAGTTGAGCATTCATATCTCAATCCTAACTTCTAACCAAGTCTATTGCTGCTTGTCGCGAGGTGAATCCCCGCTCTGACTTGATTGGCTAGTACGCTTTTTTTTCCTTAACTTTCGTCTGCTTCCAAAGAATCTGCACCGCTGGAGTCTTGCTTCTATGCAACCGTTTAGCTATACCCTGTTGAGCAAATAGTTTCGCGCTTCTGGCTAGAAACAACTAGCTATATAGTAATTTATCTCGCTTGCTACTAACGACTGCTACCTCGTTTGGCAGATTATTTTTTTTGTAGTGATGCCGGAATTAATTCTATATTGCTTTGTCGCTCCTCTCAAACTCGAATTCGCTTGAATTCTGCCCTGATTTCCTGAATATCGATCGATATGTCAAAAAAAGTCCAAGTTGCTGGTCTGTCTGCTTTACTTTTTGCCGGATTTGCCTAGCATGCAACAGTTGCAACCGAGCTCACAGTTGGCTTGTCGAGCGCTGTCCCCTCAAAAATCACCCCTCATCTACTAATAACAATGGTCGCGCTGAATCTATCCAAAGATAGATTTTTGCACAGACACTGAACTCAACCTGGATAGATTCCTCTGAATTCGATACAACGAAGTCCCACCCAGCCGAAAATCTGAGAAAGCTCGATCGACCACTTAATTTCCTCTACAAATCCCAGAAAATTTTCTCTGGACTCGCTACACTTGGACTCCCAGGCTGCCTCTGACCGATCGGCTTATTGGTTGAGGCAGAGCCAAAATGTCTTAAAATATACAATACGGTGAGCTGCTGCACAGCCCGCATATATTAAAATCAAGCGCCAACTTGCAATAATTCTTTAAAATAGAGGTACAGCACCGGCGATCCCTAACTCTTCCCCCTCAGAAAGGGTAGGGTTGAGCAGAATTGAAGACGATCGTCTATGGTGACTTCCAGTAAAGCCCGTGCAGTTGCTTTAGTCTCAGCTTTATTCAGGTTATTGGGAACCAGTTACGAGGAGATTTGACCCGCCGTGCTCCAACGCATCAAACAAGACTTAAAAAACGACCTGATCGCAGGACTATTGGTAGTGATACCCTTAGCTACCACCATCTGGCTGACAATTACCGTCGCCAGTTGGGTGATCAATTTTCTCACCAAAATTCCCAAGCAGATCAACCCTTTTGACGGACTCCACCCGATTTTGGTGAATCTGCTAAATCTTTTAGTAGGTCTGGCTGTACCCCTGCTGAGTATCTTAGTCATCGGTTTAATGGCCCGCAACATTTTCGGGAAGTGGCTGCTAGACTTTGGCGAACGGCTGTTGCAGGCAATTCCCCTAGCCGGTTCGGTTTACAAAACCCTCAAACAACTGCTGGGAACCCTCCTCAAATCAAACGACAAATTTCGCCGTGTGGTGTTAGTGGAATATCCCCGGCGGGGAATCTGGACTTTAGCATTTGTGACCGGTACGATCGAGAGTAACGATATCCCGCCTCACCTTTCCGGTGAAACCCCGATCGGTATTTTCATCCCCACCACTCCCAACCCCACTACCGGATGGTACGCTATAGTCCCGGAGGCAGATTTAGTCAATTTGTCAATGTCGATCGAAGATGCCTTTAAAGTCATCATCTCCGGCGGCATCGTCAACCCCAGCAACTCAATTGCAGTAACCCCCGAAAACATCAAGGGCAAAACACTCGAACCCTTGGTATCCGAATCAAGATACCAGCCTGTCCCAGTCGAAGAAGACTAAACCAAGACATCTTTAGTGACCCGTAAGACCGTGTAAACTTTCCCCATAGCAGATAATATTTCGACAAAACCAGCCGAAACCGAGAAAGCTTATACTCAGAAACCGGGTTTCGAGCATAAATCTTGGGTTTGACAGCGAAGTATCTGTAAACTACCCGCCGCTGGCGAGTCAGACGGCTGGTCTTGTGCCGCTTTTAGTCGAGTTTTCTGCTAAAGTTCAAGTCCGCGCGCGATCGAAAAACTTCCTAAATTCTCAATTCCTATCTAAAAACTATGAAAAAAGCCCGCGAAACAGCACGCGAACTCGCACTCCTCGGCATCAGCCAACTGCCGGCGAATCCAGAACTCTTAGAAGCCAAGAAACTGCAAGATGTTCTCCTCGCCGCCATCCGCACCCTGACAGCAGAAGTTCAAGAATCCCTAGAAGCAGCAGCATCCGAAGTGCAGCGGAGTAGCGACAAACTGCTTGCCAGCGAAATCCGCGCCGCAGATATACAAAGTGCTAGAACAATGGTGCGGGAAGCAGTCGAACTCACCCAAACCGCAATCAACCGTCTCGGTTCAGCAATGGAGTTTCCAGAACTGATCCAGCTAGCCAACCAGCAAGATGTCCGCACCTATGCTTTGCAAATCCTGACGAAAGTCAGCGCCAACCGCCCTCAAATTGATGAATTGCTCTCGGAAGCGCTGGTAGACTGGCAAATAGAACGGTTGCCCCGGATCGATCGAGATATCATGAGAATCGCGATCGCCGAAATCCTATATCTCGGCTTACCCGAACAAGTCAGCGTCAATGAAGCCGTCCAACTGGCAAAACGCTACAGCGGCGATGAAGGACATCGCTTCATCAACGGAGTCCTCCGCCGAGTAGTCGATAAAATCAATGCAGAAGTTATTAGTCAGTAGTCGATAGTCAGCACTCATTAGTCATCAGTCATTGGTCAATAGCGATCGGCAATCTGCAATCGGCAATCCGCTCTACACTAAGAACTGATGACTAATGACTATAGTCCTGGACGCACGGGTAGTCAGAAACCGGGTTTTTTACGAAAATCCTTCGTTATAGTCCACAGTAAGCTAAAAAACCCGGTTTCTCTGGCATTAAGGCGTCCAGGACTGGACTAATAACTCTTCTCTATTCCCCATTTACTTCTATGGTTTTTAATTGGTTTCGTCGCCAGTACAGCGAAAGCGAATCTTCCGAAAAAGATACACCCGAACAAACTCAAGATGAGTCTGCAAAATCCGCACCGGTTGAGCCTCAAACAGATACAGCAGCAGATTCAAGTTCCCCCGCTGTAGCCGAAGATTATCTCAATTGGGCGAAAGCTGCTTACAAAAATATTCAAAAACAGCAAAAACCCGAAACAGAAGTTGCCGAAACAGCAGCGGCTGAAGTTCCAGCAGCCGAAACAGAAATCGCGACAGTTCCAGAAGTTGCAGAAGCGGAGGCTGTTGAAACAACCGAGACGATCGAACTCGAACCAGCACCCACAGCACAAACTGTTGCAGAAGTTCCAGAAGTGCCAGAAGCTCCCGTGGTTGAAGCTACCGAGGCAGTAGAAACCGATGCAGCTAACCCAGTAGAAATTCCAGAAACTCTGCAACCAAAAGCCGGGGCGATCGACATTGCACCCATAGCTCAAAAATTAGAAGTTACAGCAGAAAATATAGAAATTGCCGAACCTGCAACTGAGATTGTAGAAACCGCATCAGTCGCATCCGACGGCCAAGCAGCCGAAGCCCTGCCGTTTTGGGCCAGAGCTCAAGCCGATCGCATGGAACGCATCGAACGCCTCAAAGAAACCGCCCTGGAAGAACCAGACGTAATTGCAGCCGCCGCCGAGAGAGCCGCAATTATCGAAGAAATTCCCGGTTTCGCCTTTGACGAAGGCTTCCTGTGGTCCTCAGAAATCTTAGCCAGTCAAGGTCGCCGGCCAGACCAAGTATCCGTCGAAGAAATCACTTGGCTGCAAAAACTGCGGAAAGGCTTAGAAAGAACTCGTCGCAGCTTAATTAATCGACTAAAGGCGATCGTCGGTCAAGGGCCGCTCAATCAAGACGCGGTAGCCGAAATTGAGACTTTGCTGCTGCAAGCCGATGTCGGAGTCGCAGCCACCGACATCATTATCAGTCGCCTCCAAGAAAGACTCAAACAAGAAGTGCTGCCGCCAGAACAGGCTCTAGCCTACCTGAAAACCATCCTGCGCGAAATTCTCGACGCTCCCTGTGCCGAAACCGCCGCCGGTAATCCCGCCTACAGCCTGACATTTGCCCCGGAAAAAGACACCTTCAACATCTGGTTGATTGTAGGAGTCAACGGTGCGGGCAAAACTACGACGATCGGCAAACTAGCGCACATTGCTCAAAAGTCCGGCTACAAAACCCTCATTGCCGCCGCCGACACTTTCCGCGCCGCCGCCGTCGAACAGGTGAAAGTTTGGGGTTCCCGCAGCGGCGTCGAAATTATTGCCAACCCAGGGAAAAATACCGATCCGGCTGCTGTCGTGTTTGATGCGATCGCCGCCGCCACCGCCCGAGGCACAGAACTGCTGGTCGTAGACACCGCAGGCCGCCTGCAAAACAAAAAAAATCTGATGGACGAATTAAGTAAAATCCGTCGCATTGTAGATAAGAAAGCCCCAGGCGCTACCGTAGAATCTCTACTGGTCTTGGATGCCACACTGGGTCAAAATGGTTTGCGACAGGCAGAAGTGTTCGCAGAATCGGCAAAATTAAGCGGAGTAGTATTGACAAAACTCGACGGTTCTGCTAAAGGTGGTGTTGCCCTAGCAGTAGTGCAGCAGCTTGGTCTGCCAATCCGGTTTATTGGAGTCGGGGAAAGCATCGAAGACTTGCGTCCGTTTTCTAGTTACGAATTTGTGGAAGCCCTACTCGATTTTAGATTTTAGATTTTAGATTTTAGATTGATGAGGTATCTGTGGTCGTCCCAATTTTGGGAGGCGGATACAGAGGTTCAAAATCTCAAATCCTTAACCTCAAACTAGCATCGCAGGTCTGGCGCCGATCGCCACCCGGTGGCGACTAAAAAACTAAATATCTAGAAAAAATACCTTCGCCCTGTTCTTGCTTAGTTAGCTTAGTTGGAATCAAAGCGCGATCGACACCCAACAAACGATTAAAGAATTGGCGATTTTAGATTTGAGATGCGAGCAAAAATCTCCAATTTTTTAATTGAAAATCTCAAATCTAAAATTGATGCTGTTGGGTAAAGTTCCCCTACTGCCCAACCTACCTGCTCAACCCAAACTATTTGCTCGAAAAAAAACCGGGTTTTGTTCAAGTGGCGCGTAAGTCCTCAATCATTCCTCCTCGTTCTCAGATCGAAAATCACAAATCTAAAATGACTGCTGTGCCTTTGCCTCGATCCTCACCTCAACCTGCTGACCGCCCTCCGGGTCGCAATTCTACCGACGCGACGCCAGTATTTGCCCTCAAAGAACTGGTGGCGCGCTTGCACCGATACCAGCACAACGTTCAAGATATGTTGGGTTCGCTGGGATTTGCCCTGCGAAGTTTTAACAATCTCAACCAATTTTTGGAGTTGGTACCTTTGGTGGCGACTCGCGTTACGGACGCCGACGGGGGAGCCTTAGTGCTGTTCAAACCCAACGGTCAAGTCAGGTTCCAGCAGTTGCATTGTCAGGAAGGACGGCAGTGCCAAGATATGCGAAAAGCGCTGGAAATCGCCACCAGGCAAGCTACAGCAGGTGCGGGGGCTACTGCTGGAACGTTTTCGGAAACCTCTGGGCAGACTTCTAGTCTAGACCTGCAAGTCGGTCGTTATTTGGGCCCGGATGTTCATTTGTTTGGGGCGCCAATTTTAGTCAACAATTTGGAACGCGGACGGCTTTATGTTTTTAGCAGCGATCCGCAATATCTCTGGACTCCCAGCAGGCAGAAATTAGTTCGGTTGGTGGCGGATCAAACCGCCGTGGCTATTTGCAAAGACGAACTTACTGTTAAGTTGGCGGAAAAAGACCGCTTAGACAGAGAGTTAGAAATCGGGGCGGAAATTCAATTGCGGCTGCAACCCCGCAGTTGTCCGAAAATTCCCGGTGTTGACGTGGCCGCCCGCTGCCAAACTGCTAGCAGGGTCGGCGGAGATTATTATGATTTTATTCCCGCTGACTATGACCCGATCGGCAAGGAGAATGAGGGGGAACACCCCCCATCCCTAATTAAAAATCTCAAGTCCAAAATCGACAAGGGCCGCTGGAGTATTGTGATCGGCGACGTGATGGGCAAAGGAGTACCGGCTGGCCTGTTGATGACGATGACACGGGGTATGCTGCGCGCGGAGGTTTTGAACCGCCACTCGCCGTCGAGAATTTTGCAACATTTAAACCGGGTTATGCACGCGGATTTGGAAAATTCCCACCGTTTTGTGACTCTGTTTTATTCGGAGTATGACCCGAAAACTCGCGTTTTATCTTACAGCAATGCTGCTCACCACCCGCCTTTGCTGTGGCAAGCTGCAACTAATTCGATTCTTCAACTCGATACTTTGGAGGGAATGTTAATTGGCCTGGATGCTGATTCGCATTACCAAGAAGCAAGCGTGCAATTGCAGCCAGGAGATACTATTATTTATTACACAGACGGATTTACGGATGCTTCTAATCAAAGGGGCGATCGGTTTGATGAGGATAACTTGACCTCGGCTTTTCAGTGGGCATGTCAAAATTACCAGCAGTCTGAAGAGATTTTGGATTATTTGTTCGATCGCGTTCACCAGTTTATTGGCATCGGCAATCGTAACGAAGATGACATGACACTGGTTGTACTTAGGGTAACACCTTTAGCAGGAGAAAATCACCATGATAGTTAATTTAATGCCGGAAATTACTGCTGGATTAACCAGTTCGATTAATTGGAACGATGTCGCTCACGTGGTCGTTTTGAAATCTCATTTGAGTTCGACGGTGGTTTTGGCCCAAAGTTACGAAATTTTTACGAATTTCCAGAAAGCTTGGAACAATTTTGTTTCGACTGGTCAAATAGGAGCTTTTTTTATAGGTATTTTTGTTGGCTGGTTCTTTAAAGGGATTTTTCCTTAGAGTTCTTGTTGAAGAAGGTATCGGTAACGGATTTAAAAGGTTTGTAGCCCAAACTTCACTTCTTTCTGATACAGCAAAAGTTTCACAATTTTGTAGTAAAGACTTCAGTTTTTTATGGTCAAAAGATGTATAAAAACTTTGTAGTCAGGACTTGAGTTTTTGCTTGCACAATCTGGGAGGGAGGACTAAAGTCCAGACTACAAACCGGAGGAAGGACTAAAGTCTTTGCTAAAAACCGGTTTTTATAGACTTCTGCAAGAGAGATATAATCTAGTTTTAGCTTGAGCAATGACAACACAACAAAAAACTTGGAGTCAAAGATTTGAATCGGCGCTGCACCCGGCGATCGCCCGATTCAATGCTAGTATTGGCTTCGATATTGAATTGATTGAGTATGACTTGACTGGTTCTGTCGCTCACGCTAAAATGCTGGCCAAAACGGGGATTATTTCCGCATCAGAAGGGGAACAGTTAGTCAATGGTTTGGAACAGATCCGCCGCGAATACCGCCAAGGACTTTTTGTTCCGGGAGTTGATGCAGAAGACGTTCACTTCGCTGTAGAGAAGCGGCTGACGGATATCGTGGGAGATGCTGGGAAAAAGTTGCACACGGCCCGATCGCGCAACGATCAGGCCGGCACCGATACTCGCTTGTATTTGCGCGATCGCATCGCCCAAATTCGCGAGCAATTGCGGGAATTTCAAGGGGTTTTGCTCGAACTTGCCGATCGTAATGTGGAAACTTTAATTCCCGGTTACACTCATTTGCAGCGCGCTCAGCCGATCAGTTTGGCTCATTACCTGTTAGCTTATTTTGAAATGACCGATCGCGATTGGGAACGTCTCGGCGATATCTGCAAGCGGGTGAATGTTTCCCCTTTGGGTTGTGGCGCGCTGGCGGGGACGACTTTCCCGATCGACCGACAATATACGGCAGAACTATTGCATTTTGACAATGTTTATGCTAATAGCTTAGATGGAGTGAGCGATCGAGATTTTGCGATCGAATTTCTCGCTGCAGCCAGCTTGATTATGGTACACCTGAGCCGCTTGTCAGAAGAAATGATTTTGTGGTCTTCTCACGAATTTGGATTTATTACGCTCAAAGATAGCTGCGCTACTGGTTCTAGCATCATGCCCCAGAAAAAAAATCCCGACGTGCCGGAGTTGGTGCGGGGCAAAGCGGGGCGGGTGTTCGGTAACTTGCAAGCCTTGTTGGTAGTAGTGAAGGGACTTCCTTTGGCCTACAACAAAGATTTACAAGAAGATAAAGAGGCTTTGTTTGATACCGTAAGAACGGTACAGGGTTGCTTGGAAGCAATGACCATTTTGTTGCGCGAAGGAATCGAGTTTAATGGCGATCGCCTCGCTGCTGCCGTTACGGAAGACTTTTCTAACGCTACAGACGTAGCCGACTACTTGGCCGCCAAAGGCGTTCCCTTCCGGGAAGCTTACAACCTTGTCGGCAAAGTCGTCAAAACTTGCCTTTCGGGGGGCAAACTCCTCAAAGATTTGACACTTGAGGAGTGGAAAGACTTGCACCCAGCCTTTGAGACAGACATTTACAGCGCGATCGCACCTCAGCAAGTGGTGGCGGCTCGCAATAGTTACGGGGGTACCGGGTTTGAACAAGTGAGAAAATCACTTATCGCTGCGCGCGATCGACTCGCCTAAACATCGTTGAATTATTGGACAAATTCCGGCTGGCTATCTCTCCTTAGAACGATCGTGTTTTCCACTCTGGTTCTAAGTTCGGCAGATAGCCTGACTCAATTAATCTTCAGCAGCAGCCATATCTTTGTCTCTGCCGCCACCGCTCATGGCGCCCATGCCACCGCCGTTACCGCCGTCAAATCGTCTTCTCTTATTGGAGAACATATCTTGATTTCTCCGCTTGCGAAACTTGCGAGCGTATGCTTGATTTCGTTGTGCCTTCTCTTTCTTGAGATTGCGGCGCTTAGCCATTCTGACCTCACTAATAAACATTGACAGTCCCCGGGCTTTCACGCCCAGGGATTCTTAAGGTTGACACTCTGTGCACTCTTGGTGACTGAGATTCTTGGTTCAGCGAAGTCACTTACTGGCGACAGAATTTCTCCAGCCGCATTATAGGTGTCTTCTCCCCAAGCGTTAATTCCGGTATGCCCTACCGTACTCGATCAGTTCTCTTTATGTAGTTAGGTTTTCTTCAAATTTAGCTTTCCTAAACCGCAACACCGTTAGGTGTGACTACGCACTCAACTAATCCAGTTAAGTTTTTACGTTGGCTAGTTATACTCAATTTTAGACCGATGACGATCATAGCACACCCGGTACAAGACCCCGAAAAAAGAACACGGGGATTCAAGTCGCTGGGAATCTGGGTGCGATGGGACGCAATGTTTTCGATCTTCCAGAAGATTTCTATAAACTATTGACAAAAATACGACAAATGACTATCAATCCCGGTGACGTAGCTCCTGTCTTCAGCCTGCCCGACGCGCAAGGCAATGTCGTCAGCCTTGCAGATTTTCGAGGGCGGCGAGTTGTACTTTATTTTTACCCTCGGGACAATACCCCAGGCTGCACCAAAGAAGCTTGCGGCTTTCGCGACATTTACTTAGACTACCAGTCGCGCAATATAGCAGTCCTCGGCGTCAGTACAGACGGGGCCCGGGCCCACGCCAAGTTTGCAGCTAAATATCAACTGCCTTTTCCCTTGCTGTGCGACTTAAACGCCGAAGTTGCTAGCGCCTACGGCTGTTACGGACTTAAAAAATTTATGGGAAAAGAATTTATGGGAATTACTCGATCGACCTTCGCGATCGACCCTGATGGTAGGATTGAAAAGGTTTATCGGAAAGTCAAACCAGAAACTCACGCGGCGGATATCTTAGCAGACTTGCCAGACCTCTAGCGTGAATCAAAAATTAAAAATTAAAACTCCGGAGCTGCAAGCTAGGAGGCCTGAAGTTACTATCTCCTAAACAAGCTTTTGAGTTTATGCGTCGATTGTGGCAAATTGTACAAACTGTGCTGGGACTGATTTTTCGACATCCCGTTACTGGTACTGCGGTGATTCCCGTATTGCCTGACGGGCGAATTGTGTTAATTCGCCGTCGCGACAACGGTCGCTGGGCACTGCCGGGAGGTATGGTGGATTGGGGAGAGGATATTCCGACGACAGTGCGGCGGGAATTAGCGGAGGAAACAGGACTCGATTTAGTCAAAATCCGCCGCTTGGTGGGTGTTTATTCGGCAGCCGATCGAGACCCTCGCCTGCACTCGATTTGTATCGTGGTGGCAGCAGAGGTAGAGGGAAAGATGCAAGTTCAGGATACGCTGGAAGTCAGCGAGGTTGAGGCTTTTTTGCCCGCATCGCTGCCGGAGGGCGCACTCAGCCACGATAACGACCAACACTTACAGGACTATTTTCAAGGACTGACAACTTTGGCGTAAATCGCCAAGGCATCCAAATTTGAGAAAAGTCGGAAATTACCTCGCGGTCAAAAATTGTCTGTTATGACTGTGGAATTAATTTTCACTGTTTTCCTACTTTTATTCACAAACTCTGAACATTAAATTAATCATCTTTTTATTAGTAAATATTTAACCGGATGTACTCACCGCTACGCAATTCTCGGGTAAAACTCTCTGTAGGGCAAATCTTCTGGCACGAAGTCGGTCAAGGCCCGAATTTAGTATTTTTGCACGGTTCTTGGCACGACAGCAGTCAGTGGTTGAGGACGATCGAACATTTGAGTCCCTACTACCACTGCTTCGCACCGGATTTGCTGGGGTTTGGCGACTCGGAACGCCGGAATCTTCATTATTCGATCGACCTGGAAGTAGAATGTCTCGCCCAATACCTCGATACTTTGAACGTGCGACAGGTTTATTTAATCGCTCACTCTCTGGGCGGCTGGGTGGCCACCAGCTACGCTATCAAATATCCCGATCGAGTTCAGGGTTTGGTTTTGTTGGCCCCAGAAGGCCTCAAGGTTGGCAACCGGCGGGGGCGGTGGCAGACAGCTAGGTGGCTGATCGGCCAACCTCCGCTGGCTTTGTGGTGGCTGCGATCGATCTATCCAATTGCTAAGTTGCTGGGTAGCAAAAAAAAGATTGACGGACTGCTAAAGTTCAGACAGCAGTTGATGGAGTCCCCAGTTGCCGTGGAGTTGCTGTTCGGGCGCCGGCGGGCTGAAATTACAGCGGAATTAGTTGATGAGAATTTGCCTTTGCTGAAAGCGCCTGTTTTGCTGTTGCACGGTTCTGAAGATACTCCCGCAGCTTCGTCTCTGTGTCAATCCTATGCTGCTTTGGCTCCTAATGCCGAACTGCAATTAGTCAGTCCCGGGGAAAGCAATTTGCCGCAGGAAGTCCCGGATGTTGTTGCTAACTATATTCGCGAGTTTGCGAAGTGAATTGGGAATTGGTAATGATTGGGAATTGGTCATTGGTCATTAATAAAATGACAACAGTCAACAGTCAACAGTCAACAGGCTAATTCCCCAAAAAATAGCCTCTGGTGCGTCAATTAAGCCTGCGGCTGTATCAGGAAAGGATGCGGTGAGGTATTTTAAAAGCATAGTGCGATCGCCCCCCGTGACTGCAATTTTGCTATCAGGAAACAAACACCGCCAATCTTCAATAAAATCCCTAACTCCTGCCACCGTCGCATACACAACTCCGCTTTGAATTGCCCCAGCAGTGTCTGTCGCCCAGCGGTGCGGCAGATTTTGTGGTAAACTGATTAAAGGTAATGCAGCAGTTTTTTTACCTAGCGACGATAACTGCAAACCCAAACCTGGTAAGATTGCGCCCCCAACTAAATACCTATTGACATCAGCCCCAGTAAATGTTAAAGCTGTACCAGCATCTATAAGTAAAACTGGCCAACCCAATTGGTTGCCAGCGCCCAGTACAGCCAAAGCTCTGTCAATTCCCAGGGTAGGATAGAGTCCCCCGATCGGCAACTGGTCTAAAGTAATAATTCGGACATCAGGATAACTCTGCCAAATTGCTGTTTGCTGAGTAACTACTGAGGCCAAAATTAGAGGCAGCGGCACTGAAGAAAGTGTCTGAGGATTAGAAAAAGCCGGAGTAGCAGGAAGACAAAGGAGATTTTGAGAAGATATTTCCTCGATCGACCTCATGACTATTTGCACCAAATATTCTGCTTTTTCCTCCTCTGAGAGCCGGGAAACAGCATCAGCATTGAGATGCTCTGTATCCCATGTTTTCTGGAGGGTTTTGCCCACAAATAATCCCCAGTGCAGCCGGGAATTGCCGATCGCCAAAGCTATTTTAATCTGGGCGTTACCTGTAAATCCAGAAATAATGTTGTCCGTGCTTGCTGGCGAACGAAAATTGTCGGGAATTGAATTTTTCATGTTGATCGAGCGCGGGCAAAAATTGAACTAAAGATAGATTTTAGATTAATTTTATTCGCTTAACGGGGCGGTTAACTCTATTTGATATCTGACCAAGTTCCATGACGCGCGCCAATTAGTATTGTGGGCTGCAGAGGGCATTATTGATAAATATAAATATTTGTAAAGCAAATAATTGCTTTGCTCAGGCTGCATCCTTTATAATGTCTTAAGATAGTCCAAAAGTCCTGGTAGCTGCGATGGGGCTGTTGGCGGGGTAAGCACAGGTTTATAAAACCAGACTCAATCAAAATACTGTACAACTGCTGAGTAAATATGTCTTTAAAAATACAAGAACACGAAAACCCCTGGCACAGAGTAACTTCGCGGTTGCCTGAATCGGAAAATTGGAGGCAGGAAGAAAGTCTTTCGCTGCCGGAAGTAGACCAACAAAAAGCCCTAATCGTGCAGATGCAGCAGCAAGTTCAGTTATCAAACTTGCTGAACCAAATTAATAACGAAATTCGCAGTACACTTGATATAGAAGAAATTTTGACATCGGCCTGCAGATTGCTGGGGCAAGCGTTACAGTGCAGCCGCGTGAGCATTTTAGTCAAAGAATCAAATACAGAAAAAACTTTAGTCACGCGCGGAGAGTACAACGCGGGCGACTATCCGATCCAACTGGGAATGAAAGTACCGATGACTGACAACCCGCATTTGGCTGCCGTCGTGTCTCAGCAAGACTCCCTAGCAGTGACGAAGTTTCTCGATTTTCCGGGATTGAACCCACAAACCAGAAAAATTGCCGAAGCTTTGGAGATTAAGTCAATGCTGGCAGTAGCTACTCGCTATCAAGGTGAAGTGAATGGCATAATTGGCTTGCATCAGTGCGATCGCGAACGGGAATGGACTGATTGGGAAAAGCAGCTTTTAGAAGGGGTAGGATCGCAATTGGCAATCGCGATCAATCAAGCCAAACTCTATAGCAAAACCAGGCGCCAAGCCGAACGAGAATCGCTGCTGCGGCTGATCGGCAACCAAATTCGCAGTACCCTGGATCTGGAAACTATCCTGGAAACAGCGGTGAGGGAAGTCCGCCAAATGTTGCAGTGCGATCGAGTAATTATCTATCAGTTTCAAGACAACTGGCTGGGAAAAGTTGTTGTTGAAAACATGACGGTTCCTTGGCCTTCAATTTTAGGAGATATGGGGGCTGATAAGTGTTTCCGGGGAGATTACGCCGATCTTTACCAGCAAGGGCGAGTCAAAGCAATTAATGATATTTTTAATGCTGGTTTAGAGCCTTGTCATGTCGATTTCTTAAATAGTTTGCAGGTTAAAGCTAATCTGATTGTGCCGATTGTTACATCAAGAACTGAAGAAAATACCCCCGACACAGCCGGAAGCTATAATCCTAAATTTCCCGGTAGGCTGTGGGGTTTGCTGATTGCTCACGAGTGCCGGGATACCCGCAATTGGCAGCGGCAAGAAATGGAGTTGCTATCCCAGATAGCCAACCAAATGGCGATCGCCATTCAGCAAGCAGAACTTTACAGCCAAGTCCAAGAGGCTGCGGTAAAATCTCAAGCTCAAACCCAGCAGTTGCAGGCTGCTTTAGAAGAATTGCGATCGGCGCAGCAGCAATTGATTCAAAGCGAAAAAATGTCAGGTTTGGGGCAAATGGTAGCGGGAATTGCTCATGAAATTAACAACGCCAACAATTTCATCCACGCTAACTTGTTTCACGCTCAAGAATATTTTAAAGCCTTGAACGAAGCTCTAGAACTGGCCGGAAATGCCTGCCCGGAAGCAGCGGAAGCAATTGTCAGAATCAATGAAGAACTAGAACTCGATTACATTCGAGAAGACTTTGGTAAACTGCTCAATTCAATGCGGGAAGGCAGCGGGAGGATTCGCTCGATCGTGATGACGCTGCGAAATTTTTCTCGTTTAGACCACGCTGAATTAAAACCAGTAGATTTGAATGAAGGTTTAGAAAGCAGTTTCTTGATGCTGCAAAATAAGCTAAAAACCCATATCAAAATAGACAAGCAATACGGCAGTTTGCCGCCCGTTCAATGTCATGCCAGTCAAATCAACCAAGTATTTTATAATTTGCTTGACAATGCTTTAGATGCGCTCCAGTCAACGACCAAACCGGGGGAATTAACTATCCGCAGTTGGCAAAGCGAGCCGGACTTGGTAACAATCTCTATCCGCGACACGGGAACTGGCATTCCTGCAGAAATTCAAGACAAGATTTTTGACCCATTTTTTACTACTAAACCTGTGGGGAAAGGCACTGGTTTGGGACTTTCAGTGTGCTATCAGGTAATTGTCCAAGCTCACGGTGGCAAGATCCGTTGCGTCAGTCAGGTTGGCGAAGGAACTGAGTTTATTGTAGAGTTGCCGCTGACAAATCAGAGGAGGGTAAGTGCATAATTCCTGCTTTAGTCAGATTCACCCTGTTTTGTCACTCTGGCAGTAGTATAGAAACCATTTGACATCTTGGTGTTGCTTAATCAGGGTATCAAAAAAATAACTTTAAAATCCAACAGCTTTGTGGATACTGGTTTCTATTACGCGCATATTGAGCGTTTCATACAGTAAATCAGCAACGACATCTTTTAGCGATCGTCAATCAGATTAGGGCTCACTAATAAACTTGGTTTTTTAGCGATGCCTACGGCCAGCTTCGCTAACGCATTTTTAATAGAATCAGATTTAACTTACGCCCGAACCTCAATTTTCAGAAATTCCCAACAGGGTTATGCGTAGACATATAAAATCCTGAGTATTTTTACTCATAAAAGTCTCTCCTGATTCACTTTTGCCCGGTGAAGCAGTGAAAGCTGCCTCTTGGGGGCCGGAATGTGGGATTTAAGCTCTCCTCTACAGATGTGGACAACCCGCTTTTTATAGGGCTGAAAAAAAGATCGCACTTTTTCCGGATAAAACTTCTTGATGATGAAAGTTAAACAAATCTATGTAAATAGGTCTCACTAGGTGTAATTATTTACACTCAATATTTAATCAGGGGCAATAATACCTTCAAATGCTTATTGGGCAAGCCTTTTTACTTGATTTACCGGCAGGTATGAAGAAATTTTTCTTGCAGTGACCGATCGCTACAAGAAAGCCCAACCTCTGGTTGTCAGTCACTTCTAATCATTAATTACTCATCATCAAAGGACAAGCTATGGCTACTTCATTCAATGGTTCTTTGGGTACAACCACTAATTACAGCAGTGTCAGTGAGCTAATTGCACAATGGCCTACTGCAGCCCAGAATCAAGGCATCCAACTGTCTGGGATAGCTTTTGATGGCTTTGAAACGAACTACACTACCCCTACTCCCATCAGCAACCTCACGTTAGCAACGAACGACTCTAAAAGCGGGTTGAGCTACGGCGCTTCCGGTGGTATTGGTGTCTACGGCTCTTATAGTGGTTGGTTTACCGACGCCACTAAAAGTCGGGCGGAAATCAACTATGACCCCAACACCAATCTATCTCAGGTGCTGAAGGTGAAATGGGCAGATAATAAAGATATCACTAGCGCCAAGATCGACCTCAGTGGATTATTTCCCAAATCAAGTTCTACTACAGCGGACGATCAAGGCGATGAAGTTGGTTCGCTGCAACTCTTTAAGGATGGGGCGGAGGTATCGGCCAGCAATTTTACGATCACTCGCCTCAGCGCTCCTGCCACTCCAAAACCGCTCGGTGTGTCTTCAGATGGAGTGACTTTCACTGGCGATCGTACCGATGGCAATTTCACATTCCAGATAGTAGGAGACTCTCTCACCGGCATTACTTTTGACGAACTGCGGTTCTCCGCCACAGCCTACGCGAACCCCACCGCTGCCTACCTCGCTGCCTCCACTAAAACCGATAGTTCCGACTACCTAGTGCGGAGTATTCAATATCAAGGCTTTGATGTGACGCCAACGCCGACGCCGACGCCGACGCC